>JAAUYH010004753.1_pt1 | contig 34680 bp, 31 predicted proteins | sample 7278061 | NCBI WGS metagenome assembly JAAUYH01 (sample SAMN14350203, study PRJNA611818) | marine sediment metagenome | isolation source: surface marine sediment (0.6m) | place: French Polynesia: Moorea | collected 2018-08 | reverse complement strand
TAATGATGGAATACGAGATTTTGATCTAGTTGTGACCTCTGCCATTGATGCTCATGGTAATGATGTCACAAGTTTATTTCAACCTCCATTTGAGTTTGAAGTTCAAGCTGAAACCTTTTAAAAACTATGATCTTGTATTTATCCTGCTTGAGGGGATTTCCGTGCAGCAGCACTAAGAATTATTCCTTCTATAGTTCCGTACTAAGTTTTAGGGTGATTTTTGCTTTATTGCGATCGCTTTTTTAATTAATAGTTTGGAAGAGCGATCACAGTTGTTTAGTTAAAAAAGAAAAGGATCAAGAGGAGTTAAATCAAGTCGCTACAGAATTAAATTAAAGAATACTTTGATTCACTCTCCTTTTCCCTTTGACCAAACCCAACTTGATTCTTTATTAAGTCCATCGAACTCACGTTGCTCGGATTAATTGCTTTTGAGAAATTAAAGCTACAATTGCACTCAACTACCAAAGATCAGGCAGTTTACCCAGTAATCAGTAATCAAAATGGATAAAACAATCGTTCTCAACGTAGTAGGTTTGACTCCCAAATTAATTGGTGAGCATACTCCATTTCTAACTAGTTGGCAGAAAAAAGGCAAAACGACCTCGATTAAACCAGTCTTACCAGCTGTAACTTGCACCGCCCAAGCAACCTACTATACTGGAGTCAATCCTAACGAACATGGCATTGTGGCTAATGGCTGGTATTTCCGCGATGAATGTGAAGTCAAGCTATGGCGACAGTCAAATAAACTAGTGCAAGCTCCTAAAATCTGGGACAAAGCGCGATCGCTCGATCCTGATTTTACCTGTGCTAATCTTTTTGGTTGGTACAATATGTACTCAACTGTAGATTACGCGGTGACGCCTCGTCCCATGTATCCCGCAGACGGCAGAAAACTTCCCGATATCTATACTGAACCGATGGAATTACGTCCTTGGTTACAATCTGAGTTAGGGGAGTTTCCTCTATTTAATTTTTGGGGGCCGAATACTTCTGTCAAATCTAGCCAATGGATTGCTGATGCAGCTAAAAAAGTTGAATTAAAATACAGCCCAACTTTAACTTTGGTTTACTTACCCCATTTGGATTATTGCTTACAGAAAATTGGGACTAATCCGCAAAATATTGCCCAAGATTTACAGGAAATAGACCAAATATGTCAGGATTTAATTGAATTTTACGAAGCTAGAGGGGCAAAAGTTATTGTGCTCTCGGAATATGGCATTACAGAAGTTTCCCAACCAATCCATCTCAACCGCATCTTCAGACAAGCAGGTTTAATTACTGTCAGAGAAGAACTCGGGAGAGAAATTCTGATTCCTGGTGCGAGTAAAGCTTTTGCTGTTGCCGATCATCAAATTGCCCATGTTTATGTCAATGATTCAAGTTGTTTTTCTCAGGTACAAAATATCTTGGAAAATACCACCGGAATCAATTTAGTTTTAGATGAAGCAGGAAAAGAAAAATACCACCTCAATCATCCTCGTTCAGGAGAATTAGTCGCGATCGCGAATTCTGATGCCTGGTTTACTTACTACTATTGGTTAGATGATAATCGCGCCCCCGATTTTGCTCGTACTGTCGATATTCACCGCAAACCTGGTTACGATCCGGTAGAACTTTTTATCGATCCTCAGTTAAAATTGCCCCTCGCCAAAATAGCCTTAACTTTACTGAAAAAGAAACTAGGTTTTCGTTATTTAATGGAGGTAATTCCTTTAGAAGCCAATTTAGTTAAAGGTTCTCACGGTCATCTTACTAATTCCGTAGAGCGATCGCCAATATTAATTACTCAACAGCAAGATTTATTAATCAGTGACACAATTGAAGCCACAGAAGTCTTTCAGGTAATACTCAATCATCTTCTGAAACCAAATTGTACTTGACTCTAATTTTTGATGTTGATGTTGATTTCTATGGCAATTTCTGATGAAAATTTTTAGAACTACCGATTGTAAAAACTTTGTTCAAGAATCATTTTCGCTCTTTGAGAAGTTTTCAGAGAGTTTCTTAGCATCATTGCGCCAAAGATGCAGATAGGGATATTCATCCCAAGCAATACTAACAATTTCTAAATCGCCATCTCCGTCCAAATCCATCACTCTGGTACCAAGATGACTTTCTTTGTCTTGGTCAACTAAATACTCTAACCAGCGAGAACCATTTTCGACATTTTTCCAAACTTTAACTTTTTTGGTGCCTCGATGTTCCCCCGTAATAATATCAATTGCGCCATCTCGATCCAGATCAGCGATATCCATACTATTCGTAGTGTACTGAGTGGTTAATAAATGACGTTGCCAATCAGAATCTTGGGGATTTTCTGGCTGCTCAAACCAATATACATTAGCATTAGGCTTTTTCCCTTCATTTTCCTCACTCACAATAATATCAAGGCGTCGATCTTGATTCAGATCAGCAATTGCCACACGATCTGGCCAATGAGCGACATTACCAATGTTATGCTTTGTCCAATTGGCTTGACCATTACCAGGATTTTCCCACCAGCCAACTTTCTTGCCCCCAGTAAACATATCCCCCGCAGCAATATCAAGATCCCCATCCCGATCGATATCACCAATCCCAATCCCTTCATCAGTAGCTTCATTGGTAATTAAAGTGCGCGGCCAATTTCCCTCACTAGGTTTGTCAGGAATTTCAAAATAATAGATGTCTCTGTCGCCTTCTCCCCCAGCAAGAATAATTTCCGGCTTTCCTCCAGGTATAATTTGAGCCAGATTATAACCCTGTCCATTGTTATGGGATGTTTGAGGGATGGTGCCAATTTTGGTTGTTTGCCAAGAATTTCCTTGAGCATCTTGCGCTTCTAACCAATAGATATCTGGCAAAGCTTCACCAATAATATCAGCCATGGCATCACCATCGACATCTACAATGAGCACAGCATCTACATTAATCGGAAAAGTAACACGCTCCCAAGTTCCCGTCATATCTCCCCCTGGATTGCGGTAAAAATAGCGTCCAGAGACAATATCTCCGTAACCATCACCAGTCAAATCCCCCATTGCTAACCCAAAATATTGCACCCATTCGTTATAGGATTCTCTGCTATTATCTACCTCGATATAAGTCCAATCCCCTAAGGTAAGTTCTGGTTTAGATGTTTGGTTTAACCAGAGTTCTACTACTTTTTCACCAGTGTAATTTTTCCCTACAATATCCAAATCCCCATCAGCACCGATATCCCCAATACGAGCATTGTGGGTACCTTGGGTAGAAAGAATCATGGGATTCCAGGTATTCCCATCTCCTCCTTGGTTTTCATACACTATGACTTGACTACCTACGGTGTTCATTTCCCCTGCGAACACATCAGGATAACCATCATGATTAAAATCACCGACCTCTAGACTATGAACCCCCTTCATGATTTTGGGTTCAATGGGATGTTCTGTCCAATTTGGATTCTCAAACCAAGAAATTCTCCCTTCTCCTTCAGAATGACTCAGAATAATATCTTTTTTGCCATCTCCATTCATATCTGCAATAATATCGCGGGTATCTGCTCCCCAATTAGAAGTTACTTGATGCTTCTGCCAATTGAGTCCTTGACTATCTTGATTCTCGTACCAGTTGGAACTACCAGCAAGATCTAAGTCCCCATCTCCATCAATATCTCCTAAATCTAAGCCTTCCCCGGCAGGGGTATCAATTTCGTGGCGAATCCATTTTTCTTGAGGATTATCTGGGGCTTCAAACCAAGTTATTTGTCTAGGATCATCTTTTCTATACATAGCAACATCAAGATTACCGTCACTGTTGATATCTCCAACTGCTAAATCATGGGCAAATTTAGTCCCAATTTCATGTCGTATCCAACCTGATTCTTCAAAGGGATTCCCTGTATTTTCCCACCATTCAATGGCATCGCGTGAGATGGAACTGATGACCACATCTCCATCTTTGTCTCCGTCAACATCAGCAATTTCACCATCAGTTGTAAAATCTCCACTGCCGATCAGGTAACGTTTCCATTCTGGGTAATGGTACCAAACCGCACCCAGAGAATTTTCTGAACCGACCATAATATCTGGCTTGTCATCTCCATCTATATCTCCGATAGAGAGTACGTCCAAACAACAATTTGAATCTGAGGGTGGAGATGGGTCAATAACTTTGCGATCGAAGACTAAAGAATTACTGGCTATATTGTTATTGCTATGGGTTGCTGGTTGACACTGGCTTAATAGTACCGCTACAAAAACCAAAGTTCCTAGCAGAATGAGTTGAGCGATCCTTTTCATTTTCCCTAGTTGATTGAGCCACACAAAGTAGAGCTTCTTACTGTTGGATAATATTATTTACCCTTCAATAATGCTCAATACTAAAAGTACTACTTTATTAATATAATTCATAGTCTGATACTATTTAGGATCTAACATTCTAATAAATAAGATAGTCTTTTAACTCATTTATAATCTAAATTAGCTATTAATTCATGTATGCATTATTTTGTGATATTCTTTTTTGATGTTGATATATCACCTAAATGTATAATAAATTTTTGATCTATGAAGATTTTAGAAAAGCTTACTTAAAACTTATCACACGATGGTTAGTCAAATAAAAAGTTCGGAGAAACCTTTAGCTAAAGGTTGGAGCTGGCACATGCCTCCCAAGCCTTGGCGATTTTAAATTGTTACATTAGAGATTATTTTTCTAATTTCCAAAGTGAGAAACGTTTAATATTATCAACTACTTGGATCTTATGACTTTGGCTGTTTTCTAGTTCTTCTTGTAACGTTGCAGATGGATTCAATAAAAACACATTGCTAAAACTATCAGGAATTTTATTAACCATCTTTTCTTCGGGTAATAATTGGATTTGAACTTTTGGGTCTAAAAATTGACTAATTGAATATAAATTTCCCTCAGACCACCAATAATTTTCAATAAGTAAAAGTGGATTATTAGCTTGATTTACTATTTTAGCGACAGGGAAACTCTCCTTAGAATAATATTTATTCCACCATATTTCTGCTGGAAAAATGATCGTACATGAGGTGATTCCACATCCGATCACCACTAATGTGATAATTTGCCAAAACTTCTGTTGCCAAATTCGAGCAGATAAGATCATTTTAGTGGCAAGTAGATAAGCAACAGCTAGATGAATCCCTAAATATGATGCCACTAAGTACCGATTATTTTGTGAGCGAATCCCACCAAACAATAAGTCAGGTAATACTAGAACTAGAAGTGGAATAATTATTAAAGTCAAGATGAATATCCAAGTTTTTCTAGGAGCATTACGACAAAGAAAATAAATTGAGTATCCTACTAAAATTAATAGAAGCGTAATTGAGGAAATTGATAAGAAATTATTAAAGCTACTAAAATCATTAAGACTATAGCTAGGATTAAAATCGAGAAAAATACGGCTTAGGTTAATCGCCCAATGTCTTATCATAGAAGACAGAGAAATTGCTTCTGTACTCCTTCGAATACCATAATTTGCAACTACATATATCCCATGAGCTACGGCAACAAATAAAGACAGAGTATGGGTATAGATTGAGAGTGACAAACTCAATGCATAAAGCCCCCAACTTAACTTGCTTTTGATGCGGATAGCTCTTAGTAAAACAGCACTTGATACTAGAATCATTAGCATCTGCAAACTATACATACGTGCTTCCTGCGCATATAAGATATCAAAGGGCGATACGGCTATCAGTGCTACACTCATCCATCCTACTAAAGGTTGTTGAAATAATTCTAAGCACAACCAGTAGATGCAGGGAAATGCTAGCAGGCTAAATACAACCGACAAACTTCTCATCACAGCTACTGAATTACCGAGCCAATCCACCCACAACCGCAATAATACAAAGTACAAAGGCGCGTGTTTAGCATCTTCTTTTGCTAATAATCCGATGGTGTCAATCGCGTTGGATTCAGGATTAGGAAGATAATACTTCGGTAAATTTTCAACCCTAATTAATTGATCATTAGGGAATCTGTTCTTCCATTCTTCTGATGTGTAACCTGAAATCTTAAATATAGTTGCAGTTTCATCGAACCAGAAGACTTTTTAGTCAAGATTGGCAAAGCGAAAAAAGATGCCAATGAACAATACAATAATGAGCAAAAATCGCCATGGTTTTAGAGGAAGTTGCCAACTATAAACTAATTTATTAGGCATCAATTTTAAACTCCCCCAATAACCCCCAGAGATTCTTGCGAATTTTTTTTCCATTGCCTACTTCTAATCTTTATTTGTTTTCAGGTGAAATGCAACTAATTAATTACTAACATACTATAAAAGCGACGTTTCTCGGATTCATGGGGTCTATCTAGCATCTGCCTTCTGCATTTAATAGAGTTAATTCTGTTTACAATAAAGGTTGTGTATCACTATTCGCACAAAAAATAAAGCTGATTTAGAAACTTTTTTCTAGTCTCCAGAGCCAAAGTACATCTCCTTTGAACATAAGCTCCACCTTATAATCCTGTTGAGTTTCCAGTTCTTTTTTCCATGAGTCAGAAGGATAACTTTTAAATAAAAAAATATCACTAAAATCTTTACCTATCTTGGGGATTTTCAGCTGTTCTCTTTCTTCTAGATTAAGGGTACAATTACCACATATAGGAACAATTTGGAGCTCTACTTTTGGGTCAAGCATATAGCTCAAAGAGATTATAAAGTTTGTTGGTACATTACTGATTAATAGAGGTTTTGTAGTCTGATTTATAATTTGACTTAATGCAATATTTTCTGTATTAAGAAATTTATTCCACCAACTTTCTGATTGAAAATAAATAGTAGAAGAAAAAATACCTAAGGAAATCACGATTATTGTAAGCAACTGCCAAAATCTCTTTACCCAAGATTTGACAAAAATAGCGTTGATCTTACTACTAATTAAATAAGCAACAGTTAGTTGAATACCTAAATAGCAAGGAATTAAATACCGAGGTGTAATTGTGCGCTGACCTTCCAAAAACAAATCCGGTGCAACTAAAGGGAATGCAGTTGCTCCCATTAAAACCAAGATAAATAGCCATACTTTTTTAGATGTATTGCGACAAAGAAAAAATATTGAATATCCTACCAAAATGATAATGAGTACATAGAGTAATAAAAATTTATCACTATAGTCAGACTGTCCAATATCAAAGAAAGCAAGACTAAGATTATGAATCCATTTTTTGACTAGTTCTTCATTAGTTTTGTCATAAATTCGAACCCAATCTGTAAGTCTCTGAGCCTGAGAATATTGATTAACTAATATAACAATCCAGGGGATAAATACCACAAGCGATGTCAGAAAGGTAACTAGATAAGACTTAACTGTCTTGCTGAATCGAAAGCCGTTATTTACCAAAAGGTATATTCCATGTCCAATGGGAACTAACCCGAAAAACAATTGGGTGTAAAGACCTAATGCTATAGTTATTCCATAAATAACCCAACTAAATAGAGTCTTTACTGTAACTGCCCGAAGAACTGCTGCACTTGAAAGTAGAATTATCACTACCAACAAACTATACTGACGTGCTTCTTGTGCGTATACCAGATGAAATGGAGAAACGGCTATCAGAGCAACTGCTATCCATCCAGTTATTGACGACTCAAATAATTCTAGACATAGCCAATAAATACAAGGAAAAGCTAAGAGACTAATAATAGCTGGCAAACTTCTCATTGCTACAATAGAAGTCCCAAAAATTTTTCCCCATATTCTATTTATTAGATAGTAAAGTGGTGGATGATGAGGATTTTCTTCTACTAAGCGTCTAACAGTATCAACTGCACTTTTTTCAGGATTAATTTGTTGATATTGTTGTAGGACTTTGGGTTCAATGGGATCAGTTTCGTTGAGAGATTGAACGATTTCTGCTTCCGTATAACCAACAACAGTAAGTGAAGTAGAAACTTCATCATACCAATAGACTTTTTGATCAAGATTAGCAAAGCGAAAAAAAATGCCAATAACCAATACAATAATGAGTAAAAATCGCCATGGCTTGGGGGGAAGTTGCCACCTTTTAGCTAATTTATTAGGTATCAATTTTAAACTCTCCCACTAACTCCCCGAGATTCTTGAGAATTTTTTTCCCATTGCTTACTTCTAATATTTCTTGGGTTTTAGGTGAAATCTAATGAATAGTTATGAGTATACTATATAAGACGAAACTAGAATTGGATTAATTTTCAGGTAGTTTTGTGCCCCAGGCTTCTATTCCAGCAATATATCCCTCAATTAATTTATGATCATTAATCTGATCGAGTTTAATTTCTTGATCGAAGATATTTTCTACGACACCTTCAACTCGATCTACAAACTGATACCAAAAAGAAACATCTGTTTTTAATTCTTTTTCTTGTGTAATGTAAATAAACTTACCAACATGTTCGTAACCCATTAAGCGTGATGGCACTCTAGTTACGATATCGTTATTATTTTGAAATCGAAAAAACTTTTTGCCAAGTTTAGAATCAAATGCGATTTGAAAACTTTCGTCACCACAACGTGGTTGACCGTAAGTATAAACTCCATACAAAGTAATTTTTTGTTCTGCCAACCAAGCAGCTGCTATTGTTGCTATGGCACCACCCAAACTATGTCCTGTAATCCATAATGGTCGCTTGATTTTACCTTGACCACGATTTTGTAATTGTTTAATTTTTTCCCACATTTTTTCAAGTTTCCAGACATCCAAGAAAGCATTGTAAAAACCAGAATGGACTTTTCCGAGAGGTCCTTGGGTGGGAAAAGCTTTAATGTTATCAATCCAATCCACTAGCTCATCAGTTCCCCGAAAAGCAGCCACAACATAGTCTTCATGTTGAATTATGATAGCTTGAGAACTTTCTCTATTAAAGCCCTCAACTGTTAAAAAATTTTGGTCTTTAGACTTTAATTCTGCTAATATTTTGTTGGTATCTGGTGTTGGATCTGTTTTGGATTGTTTTTTATAGGCTAAAGAAGAAAAATACGCCATCCAGTAAGCATTTTCAGGCTTATAATTACTAGTATTTGGTTTAAAAGGAATGTTTCCTAGATGAGATTCTGGAATGGAATCAAAGTATTTAAATTTTTCTAAAAACTTCTGAATTCGATTCATCATTAAATCGAAAAAAGGATTTTTGGGTTCTAGAGGAGATTGATTAGCAGACATAACATCTTCTGCCAATACAACACTTGCATGTGGAACGTGATAGTTTTTGCCAATTCTAAAAAAGTCAGTTTTTGTCGGGTTAGACTTATGAAGTCGAATTAGTTCTTCAACTCCTTCAATATCTGCTGCACTATCATCTTCTGAGTGAGCCACAAACAGAGGCTGAGAGAGTATTGCATTGTCAACCAATTTTATTGCTTCAGACAACTGAGCAGCACCATCAATATCCATCCGAGAATATCGATAAGGATTATCATCAGGATCATTTCCCACTAGGGGCTGTTGATTCTTATCTTCAAATGTAGCTATTAAAGGTCGAATAAAATTTGTTCTTAATAGTTTTTCTTTAAAGTCACCTTGTTTACCTGCTATATCTAAAGCAGCAGAAAATAAGAATATCCCTCCATTTATTTCCTGGGGAGATTTCTGTGCTTTCCAAACACTTAAAGTCCCTCCAGTTGATAATCCGCCAATGGAAATTTTGTTTCCTAATTGCTTGGCATCTTCAACCGTTAGATCAATCTCTTGTTGCCATTGTTCTAACGTTACTCCCTTCATTCCTTGAGGCTCTTTTAGTCCATGTCCAGGCAATAAGGGTATTAGAACATTAAATCCCATAAGAGCAAATCTTTCGCCAATTGCTTCCATAAAGTAAGGCGAGTCCGTCAAGCCATGAATTAAGACAATTACGTTATTTTTTTTGCTACCGTGATCTATGATTTTTGGCTCACATCCTGGTCTAATAGCATTATTATTAAAAAGGGTTTGATAACGAGGTGCTTGCCATTGTTTAATTTGAGGCATTAAAATGGCTCCTTAAATTATTGTATCTATGAGGTGTATTAAATTTTCTTTTATTTTGCCTAGTTACAAAATAAAAGTATATCTAAACTATAGTATTTATTTAAGTACTAAGATCTTTAGCTTATAAAAAATTAATATTTTAATCTGAGCGTAGCAATAAATATTACCCGTTTTTCTCACTCTAAAGGCGATCGCTATGAACAGAAAGCTTACCATATCTAGGGGAGATGATTTTTTATGGTCTGTTATGAACGCTCTCCCTGGAGGCAATAATAGCACCTATGGAGCTATGACAATTGTTCTACACGGGCATGGAATAACCAGCAAGCGCACTGATGTCGAAATGGGACGGTTACTCCATATGATACCAATTTAAAATCAGAATCCAATTTAGCTAAGTATTAAGTCAATCGATTAACAAGCCATTCTTCAAAGGCAGGTAAATCTTTCCATTTTGTTGCGCAGCGGATTGCTTTTTCATTATTGTCAATTAGCGTATACCCTTCATCTGTAACTCGAATTCCTAAGTTTTCGATTTCTAGATATTCTTCTGATAAAGCGAGATAAACAGCCACGGTGTCAAACAGCGTTGAACTCTCTACTTTAGGGTATGGTTGCGTCCATTCAACATATTCAGCCCAGCTATAGTAACTTTCAATCAGGGTTTTTATCAAAGGATCTTTGGAGTCATGTACTTTTTTATAATTTTTTCCTGTAAGGTGAACAATCCCACAAGTATCGAGGGGGGTTATCGTAATATTAGGAAATTGACTGAACATCTGTCGGCAAGCATCTGGATCGAGGCGGACATTTGTTTCATTAACTATTACTTCGCTTCCGTCGTATCCATATCTTAAACTACCAAACATCCCAACTATTTTCGTGTTGTTTACGATGCTAGGTTCCCGTTCAAGTGCTGCTCGGATGTTAGGTACTGGGCCAGTGCAGATTAATGTTATGGGTTCTGGGGAATTCATAATCATATCAATCATCACCCCAATGCCATCTTCGTATATTGGACCTGGATAATCTGATAATTGATAATCGCCTAGCCAAGCTTCCTGGGGACCAGAGGGATGAGTTACATTTTTTTCCTCAAATCCCAAACCTATGGGAATATCTGTTTGATTAGCAGCCTCTAGATATTTACCAATTATTGCTCCGCGATAAATAGGATTTCCACTGTCTGTAACAACCATCTTTAAATCAAACTCAGGTGATTTGAGTGTTAATGCCAAAGCCCAAGCGTCATCAATATCACCACCGATATCTGTATCTAAAATAATTGGGATTTTTGAAGCCTTATTCTGGCTTAATTCCGAAGTTTGTGATGTATTATTTAAAGGATTTTCTTTCGTTTCGATTTTGCGAGCATTAAACAGCAAGGTAGCCCCAGTTGCTCCCGAAATTTTGATGAAATTGCGTCTATTAAAGATATTTCTCATTTTTCTTATTCAATTCTTGCTGTTTGACTTCTTCAACTTTACTCATCATGCTTTTTTTTGGCTCGTTTTGTAATCTATCTGGTAATTCTTCTGGTTTATTTTTTGGCGTCTTCCCCTTTTTTAGCTAGATAAATACCTCCAGAAATCAGCAGAAATCCCATGATGTTGAAGGTCGAGAGAAATTCACCTAAGAAAAGCCAAGCAATGATCGCAGTTGGGACCGGTTCTAACAAGAAAACGATCGCCAAAAACGGAGAGGAAAAATGCTTGTAACTATAGACAACGAGACTATGACCGATTACCCCACAAATCAATCCCAAACCGATGATTGCCAGCCATCCTGTGGCACTGAAAGGCCAAATCGAATCATCCAGCAGCCACACCAAGGGAGCGATCAGAACTAAACCAATAGCACTACGCCAGACCAAAAAATTGATAGTGGATAAGTGTTGTCGCAGCTTTTCTATCAGTAGAATTACGACAGCATAGAATATCGAACATAATAGCGCTGCCCCATCTCCCACAATTGCCATGGTTCCAAACAATTGTTCTTCTGGATGTAGCCAGTCTCCTAATGTCAGTACCATGGCTCCACCAACGGCGATCGTTAATCCGGTCAAAAAACGCAGATCAAACCGCTGGCCTAAAAACAGCCAAGCACCCAGGGCAGTGAAAATAGGTGTCATGTTAGATAACATCATCCCATTCACCGCAGTTGTTTGGGTCATCGACCACATAAACAAGGCTCGTCCTGTTAGATGAAGGATTACCAGAGATAGCATCAAAACCATGATCATCCAAATTTGCTGATCGGCTTGGTTAGCAGTTGTTGTTACCGCTTTTTCCGATGCAATCGCCTCATTATTTGTGACCATTCGCGATCGCCAATACTGCCAACCCCAATTCCAACTAGCAAATACGATTGTTGCAATCAATAAACGATCAAAAAGTATTGCTTCGACACTGAGTTCACGAACAGCAAGCTTAATGAAAATAGCAGTCGAAGATATTGCAACTATTCCGAGGATTAGGAGCACAAAGGGTACCATAGAAGCCAAAAATGACTTAGATGAGCCAATAAAAATTGAGGTCTCCGAAGCAACAGCTTGGCCTCTTGAGTCTTGAGAATCACTTGTGGAATTGGCCCGCGTATTAATTTTGATCATTTCTGGGAGCTAAAAACAAGAGCAATACGCCAAATTATAACTGTTTACTGCATCAGGAATAGGGATGAGTCGGTAGAATGTATCACCCTACTAGTCTTTAAATATTTGTGAAGAGTTTAAAGGAAGCATTTGTCTCTGTATATATAATAATCCCATCATAAGCTTAACTTTAACATAAGTATTAGGTAATCTAGTCTTAATCTAGATTGAAATTAAAATAAATCTTTTGTGAGGATTGTTCGGTAACCCAGGTGGCAAAGTTTAGCTTGATCCTTGCGCCCAAATATCTCAATAGGCAGACGAAACCTAGCAGGGAATCAAGGTTAAAGTCGCGCAGGACAAAGCTTCCATCTTGATCTTGTCAGTATCTATCTTGTTAGTTTCCTTTTGAGAGAGGTTAAATATTGGTGTTAACAGAAATTCAATTTCTTAATCCTTCTATCAATGAAGAGGATTGTCAAGCTGCCCTTCGGGTAATGCGTTCAGGTTGGTTAGTCCTTCAGCAAGAAACCGAAAAATTTGAAACAGCCTTTGCTAAATATCTAGGTGCTAAGCATGCAGTTCTTACTAATAGCTGTACCAACTCGCTGCATTTATCACTGATGGTTGCCGGAATTTCCCCAGAAGATGAAGTTATTACAACTCCCCTTTCCTATGTTTCGAGCGCTAACCCCATTCTTCACTGCGGTGCTAAACCAGTCTTTGTTGATGTTGAACTAGAGACGGGTCTACTCGATATTAATCAAGTTGAATCAGCAATTACAGATCGGACTAAAGCCATCATTCTTGTCCATCTCTATGGTCAAATGGCTGATATGAAAAGCTTTCAGAAATTAGCCGCCAAACATAATTTAATCATCATAGAAGATGCTGCTCATGCAATCGAAGCTGCAAGAGACGGTATCCAGCCAGCCGCATTAGGTTTTAGTGCCTGTTTTAGTTTTCACGTTGCCAAAAATATTACAGCTGGCACCGGCGGTGCATTAGCAATCAATGATTCAACGGTTGCTGAACGGGCCAAGATCTTACGGCGTGATGGAGTTAAGAATATTGGTGATACCCGTCGGATGCTAGCATTAGGTAATAAATATCTGGCGACTGATTTTCAGGCAGCGATGTTACGCAGTCAACTAGAACGAATTGATCAAATGTGGCAACGTCGCCAAGAGCTTTATAATCGCTATGCCCAGGCTTTTAGCGAATTAGGTATTGCCTTCAATCAGGTTGCTCCTAACTCTAGACATGCTTATCATATGATTGTCGTCTGGGTTGATCCTGTGCGACGAGACTTCATTCGCAAAATGCTTTTTGCCCAAGGAATCCAGACGTCTATTCACTACGAGCCTATTCATTTAGAGCCTTTTTATCGTGAAAAATTTGGTTTCCAAAAAGGTGACTTTCCCGTAGCCGAAAGACTAGGTGCTTCGACAATAACACTTCCGCTATATCCTTCTCTTAGTAATGAGCAACAGGATTATGTCATCAGACAGCTCAGCCAATTAATAGTTCTTCAAGAAAGATCAAGGGAAAATGTCTGGGTCTCAAGTTTCTAAATTTCACAGAGCTGAATATCATGAGTATCGAGAGCAACTGGTTGCAGTTCTTGCCGATTTGCCTCAGGGTAAAGACCTGGCTGAGGCACTCATTGCGGGTCGTGACTTTCTGCATTTAGTTTATCCCCATGAAGTAGCAGGGATCAAAGAGATTCAAGTTCGGGAAGGGCATGGACCCAAAAGTCTAGATGATGATGAGATTAACACTTATTTTCACACTTACCTAGAAACGGTAATTAAGCACCAAATTCGCTCTGGTATTATCACCGATGGCAGCTGTCCTGGAGACTTTGATGATCGCAAAGTACGCTGGTCTGGAACAGGAGTTGCGGGGTTTTGGTCTCGCAATCAAGATATTTTAACACTAGACGTCGGAGTTACGAGCCACCTTCGCTATCGTTTAGATTTAGCTCGTAGTCCTTTGGAAGCGTTGAAACTGATGGGTCGAGGACTGGAAAATTACCAAGACCCCTATGCTTATTTCGCCAGGGGAATTGGAGTCGCAGTTGTGCCTCTGACGACCGAGGGTACTGTCTATATTGGAGAGCGCTCAGCTCAGGTAGATTCCCCAGGAATTCTCAATTTTGTTGCTGGTTGGGCGACCTTGTCACCTAATATTGCTGAGATTAATTTCTATCAGGATGCGCAACGAGAACTGTCTGAGGAGGTTGGTATTACTATGACCTTAGATGAGAATAATACTAAATTTATCGGCATCTCAGGAAATCCCGTGACCGGAGAAGTTGATTTGGTCTTTGTAGTACAGACGGCAATGAGCGATCACTATTTCCAGTCGGGACAATGGGAAGAACATGAGCGATTAGTTCGCATTGGCAATAAAAGTGAAGCTGAGGCTCTGCTGGAACAAGGTCTGTTACCTCAAGAGTCAGAACCCCGCTCCTTGATGTATTCCTCTCGTTTTGGCTTAGAATATTTAGTGCAAAATTATTGGTAAAACGATTAATAACCGAGACCCTGCGGGTAGTAGAGCTTCGCAAGCGCAAGCGCAAGCGTGAATTAATTTTGTACAAGTACTGATAACGATCCTACTTTAACAGATATTTATTTTCCTCTATGGCTAAAGGAAATTTAGTTATAAAAAGACGAAATATTAACCATTTTAAGAGAAGTAAAAATAGTATTGTTGTTGCTATATTTAGTAAATTAAGAAGTAAGATTAAGACTAAGCTAAGATCTTGGCCAGCAGCTGGGCTAAGTTTTGCTATGATTGTAGCCCCTGGTACAATTGCTAAGCCGATCATCAATACAGCAGTCAAGATTTCTACATTAAAGCAAAATCCCGCCCCAACAAAACGCCAGGTCGGCGCTTCAGTAAGCGCTTTAGTATATGCTGGCATTTCTTCCGACAACTCGGAACTTGCTGTGAGGTTAGTTAAGGATAAACTAGAAATTATTGTTCGAATAGAAGAATATTTAGTCCAACCATAGATAGGAAGCCAGAACCAGAGAGCTACCAAAAAAGTGAGATAGTAAGTTTTTTTTAAGTGATCTTGCTGAAGACAAGGCATTACTTGCGCTGTGAAGTGGATCTCCTTGAGATCTGGATCGATGCAATAACCAGAACTCATAATAATTCCTATACTTAAAGGCTTCATGCTTTTTTGATCTTTTTACCAATTAAAATAGAGATGATTGTCTTAATTTTTTTCTAAATTCAAGCCTAAACCTTCCCTGCGCACTCGTAAATCATAATAAATTACAGCTTTAATGGATTGCCAGAAAGGAATAAACAAAGCTCCTCCAGCAAGACCTATTAATAAAGTTAATAAAAAAAATAATGGCCTAAATAATTCAGGACTAGCAGCTAAAATTGTCCCTAATATTTGCTGGATAATACTACTAGCTATTTGGATAGCAATTGTAATAGGAAAACTAATTATAAAAGCCACCAAAATAATTAACTGCAAACGAAAAATCGAGCCTTTTGTTAATTGCCAACCACGACTAATAGCATCGGTAGCATTGACATTTTCTTCTATTGCTAAGGGGACTTCAACTATTAGTAGACGAGAAATTAACCAGGTGAAGAAAAACAGAAAAAGGACTATGCCTGCTAACGATAATAAAATAGTGATCAGGATAGTTGCTGGGTTGAGATCTTGTCCTGCAGTAGTATTAAGCCCTAACACGACACTCAATATTCCGATCGCAATCGACAAAGTAATCATAAAAACAATTGAGGAAACAAAGATTATTAAATTTACGAGAATTCCTGCAGTAAGGAATTTCCACATCCTCGGTTTTACATAACGTTGGGCATCTCTGATTGACTCTGGTTTTTCTGTTACTTCCCCAAAGGTTAAACGGGAAATTAAACCTAAGATGGCAGAATATTTTGCCAGACAATAAATAAGGATTAAAAACCATAAAAAGCCCAACAAGATTAGCTTAAAATAACCAAATCCAAGGTTTAACAGATAAATTAAACCTGCTAAGCCAAGAAAAGGAACTAAGATCCATAAATACCCAATAAATGCTAGCTTAAAATAATCGAAAAAGCGATCGCGATAAATACGTAAACCTGCACTGACGACATTTCCTACCGTTAAAGGTTTCATTATTTGGAAATTCCTCTCTAGTTAAACTAATTAACTACCAATAGTTGTACATTGATTCTAGATTTCCCTAGATAGTTGTGTAAATTACTATTGTTCTCGAACGCTATTATTCTAGAAATAACCGATAGCAAGATCTACAAATTTTTATGAATATTCAACGTTGGATTGCTCGCAGAGAAATTAATTGGAAAACCCTAGACAATTTGCTGCGACAAGCAGAAACTAAAGGTTTGAAATCTCTATCGGCTGAGCAAATAAAGCAATTGGCTAGTCTGTATCGTTCGATTTCAGCCGATCTAGCTCGAGCCCAAACCAAAGAACTAGGGTCAACTCTCATTGGCGATTTACAAAGACTGACCGCTCGGGGATACAATCAAGTTTATCAAGGTTCGCGCCGTCACGAATGGCAAGGGGTTAAAGAATTTTATCTTTGGGGTTTTCCTCAAGTAGTTAGGGATAGTGCTGTCTATATTGCACTCGCGACTGGAATTTTTTTTCTTCCCGCTTTGATCGCTTGGTGGTACGCTTGGCAAGATCCTGTCTTTATAGATTTGACTGTACCAGAATCTATCATCGAAGCCGTTAGAGATCGGGGAGAATTATGGATGGGTTCCATTGTTGGCCATGAGCCTTTAGCTTCTAGTAGCATTATGACTAATAATTTATCGGTTGCCTTTAAAGCAATCTGTGGTGGAGCTACCGCAGGAATTTATACCATATTTATCATGGCATTTAATGGTCTATTCTTGGGTTCAATAGGAGCTTTGGTAACTCAAAATAATTTAGGTTATCCCTTTTGGGCGTTTGTTTTTCCCCACGGCGCGCTAGAATTACCGGCAATTTATTTAGCTGGCGGTGCGGGTTTACTTATCGGTAAAGCGATGGTTTTTCCTGGTAACTATCGTCGCCCGGATGCAGTTAAAAAGAATGCTACCCAAGCCGCAAAATTACTATTTGGGATTGTACCGATGCTAATTATTGCAGGGATTATTGAGGGGTTTTTTTCTCCTAATCCAGCAATTCCTGATGCTATGAAATATTTTACTGGAATAGGTATTTTTGGCTTATTAATAGCCTATTTAAAATTGAGCAAGAATTCAACTATTGCTTCTTAATTATAATATGGCGATCGCTATCAAATTCAATCCATTTTTTAGTTTGAAATTCCCCCAAAATTCTAGTTACAGTTACCCTAGTAGCGCCAATAACATTAGCTAAATTTTGATGGGTAAAACGTACTGTCAGGCGAGTACCTTCAACTACAGGATCTCCCATTTCTTCTTTCAGCATTACTAATAATTCCCACAACCGTTCTTCAACTCGCTTGATAGCAGTAATGGTTAAAAGTTGTTCAGTTTTGAGTAAGTGGTAACTTAATTTAGCAATGAGTTCTGTAATAACCTGAGGATATATTTTAAGGTACTGAGGAGTCAAACATCTGATATAAACATCAGATAAAGCTTGGGCACGATAAATAACAGAATTATCAATACTGTTATCAAAAGCATGATTAGGGGTTGCCCAACCAAATATTATTTCTTTGCCTGAAACATCAATCTTACTTAATTGCACTACACCCCGATAAACTTGCCAGATACCAGTATTTAATAGCGAGATTTCTGCTCCTTTTTCATAAAATTCTAATAATAGCTCCGATTCTTTTTCTGGATAAATACTCGGTGTTAGCCTATCAGTCAACAACATAATTATAAATATTGATTCAACATGGAATGACTCGAGTACTAGTGTATTTGACGAAAGTAAATAAATAGTAATCGGGAGGTTAAGGTTTATCCATCCGAGATTGCCATCGCATCCTTGATAGTTGTAGTTTTCCCTGATCCCCAGTTTGTTTTACCCGATTTCAATCTTTAAAACTATAAGCTATTAGCCGTTAACTACGTAATTTCCCTTGAGCAAAGCGCAAGTCGTGACTTTCATCTAGACCAAAGCTAGAATAGCGACATCTTCCCCTAGACTAGATTAAGCCCTATGAAACCTACTATAGTTGGAATTTTTACCTTAATTAGTGCCATCGCGATCTCCCTTCCTCTGCAAGCAGAAAATCTCAGCCATCTCAATAAATTATTACTAAGTAAACAATGTAATAAATGTGACCTCAGAGGTTCTGGCTTAGTAATGGCGGATTTGGTTGGTGCAAATTTAACTGGTGCTAATTTAGTAAACGCCAATCTCTCCCAGGCTAATCTTACTGGAGCCAATCTTACTGGAGCCAATCTTACTGGAGCGTCTTTATATGGTGCCAATCTCAGTGGAGCGATTTTAACAGATGCCATTTTAACAGGAACCGATTTAAGAAATGCTTATTTGTTAAATACGCAGTTAGACGGAGTCGATCTAGATACGGCTCTTCTGGATGGAGTCAAAGGTATTTCTCAACAAGCGGCAACCCCAGCACAATTTCATCGTTGGGGCGTCAGAGAAGGCAATCGCGGTAATTATCCAGCAGCGATCGCTCATTATTATCGCGCTATTAATATCGATCCTGAATTTGCTCCTGCTTATTTGGGATTAGGAGTTGTTTACTATAAAAATGATGATCATACTAAAGCTGTTAAAAATACAGAAATCGCCGTAAAACTATTTGAAGAGCAAGAAAACGAATTAGGACAGGAAAGTTCCCAAAAATTCCTAGATAATATACAGTTAGCTCACCAATTAGAAATAGATATCAGAGAAAGAGAACGAGGAGCAGCTAATGTTGGTAAGTTCCTTGGGGGAGTCGGCTCTTTGTTATTACAGTTGATGTTGTAATTAACCAGCCAACAACAACTCAGGTAGCGCTAATGGTGCATTTTTGGTGGAGTAAGTAGAGTAGGCGAGAGTTCCTGCTACTTTCCTTTGGCCTCTAACTCTTAACCTTTTTTTCTCTCCTTACTCGGTTGATTAATTTTTCAGGATCTTGTCATAATTTAAAGGTAATGCAAATTTAAAAAATCTTTATATTTTCTAATGGCAATCTCTTCTAACGAATACGAAGTTCAAAAAACTGAGCAGGAATGGAAACAAACCCTCTCTCCAGAACAATTCCGTATCCTACGCAAACATGGTACCGAAAGAGCAGGGACTAGTCCTTTAGATAAACTCTATGATGAAGGTCAATATGAATGTTCTGGTTGTGGACAAGTATTATTTACCTCAGAAACTAAATTCAATAGTGGCACAGGATGGCCTAGTTTCTATCAACCCGTAGAAAATGCGATCGAGACTACTGTAGATCGTTCTCTATTCATGGTCAGAACCGAAGTTCATTGTAGTCGTTGTGGCGGACATCTAGGACATGTCTTTAACGATGGCCCGGCTCCTACAGGTCAACGTTATTGTATTAATGGCGTATCTCTCAATTTTGTGCCGAAAAATTCCGACCAATAGCATACACTAATAAGTATTTGTACTTTGGGAGATAGTCTAATGCGCCGTTGGTTAATATGTATTTTGTTAATCGGTTTGTTCTCACTGTGGGGAATAGATGCTACGGTGTTGGCTCAAACAGACAAGGTTCAGATTAGCCAACAACAACTAGAACAGGGAGAAGCGATCGCTCAAAAAGCCTTTGAAGCTGCCAATCAAGGTGATTTTGCCCAAGCAGAACTCTATTGGACAGAATTAATCGAGGAATTTCCCCTGAACCCTGCAGTGTGGAGCAATCGAGGCAATGTCCGGGTGATTCAAGAAAAAATAGATGCAGCGATCGCTGATTTTGACCATGCGATCGCAATTACGGATCAATATCCCGATCCCTATCTCAATCGCGGCATTGCCTACGAATTAAAACAAGACTGGCAACATGCGATCGCCGATTACAATCAAGTATTAGCAATTAATCCTCAAGATCCGGTAGCTTATAATAATCGTGGAAATGCCCAGGCTGGACAACATCAATGGCGCGCGGCCTTAGCCGATTATCAACAGGCTTCTGCGATCTCTGCAAACTTTGCCGTGGCTCTGGCAAATAGCGCCCTAGTTACTTATCAAATCGGCGATCATCAAGAAGCATTACGCCAGCTCAAAAATTTAGTGCGGAAATATCCTACCTTTGCCGACGTTCGTGCTGCTCTGACTGCGATTCTCTGGGTCGAAGGTCAACAAGGAGAAGCCGAAAGTAATTGGGTTGCAGCAGTTGGTTTAGATCCCCGCTATCAAAATCTAGAATGGGTTGCCACTATTCGTCGTTGGCCCCCAGAAATGGTTGCAGCTTTGGAAAAGTTTTTAACTCTTAACGAGAATTAATCAAATTGTGTAACAAGCACCCCAATGATGTTATCCTATTAGAGGACTCGGACCCACGCAGTTTTAACGCCCAAACCTTGTCAGGACCTGACGGTAGCAGCAATACGGGATGCTTGAGACAGGCGTGGACTTCGGGTCTTTTTATTTGAGACAATTCCTAGATACTAGACTATTCAAAATATCACTGAGGGCTTCACTCCGGTTGAAAAATAGTTCCATCAGGCATAATTGCACTGGTTAGAATAGCTTTATCTAAATTCGCGCCTTCTAAAGCAGCTTCAAACAAATTCGCTCCTACCAAAAATGCTGCTTCCAAGTTGGCATCCCTTAAGTCTGCCCCCCTCAAATCGGCATTAGTTAAATTGGCTTGTTGTAGATTAGCCGCTCTTAAAACAGCTTGATTTAATTTTGCATCTTGTAAAAAAGCTCTGGTGACAATAGCTTGCGTGAGATTAGCTTTCTGCAGTTGAGATTTGAACAAAGAAGCTTTATAAAAAAGTGATTGGCTCAGATTCGCTTCTCTAAAGTTAGTTTCCCGTAAATCTGCTTCGCTAAAATTTCCTAATTCAATAGCAGCTCGATAAAAAACTGCTTTGGTTAAATTTGCCCCTGTAAAGTTAACTTCAGTCAAATTCGCTTGGCTGAAATCTACTTCTGATAAATTGACAGTTTGTAACTCTATTTGCGGAAGATTAGCCAGCTTGAAGTCTCTTTGCCCTTTAGCATATTGTCTCAGTAACTTCTCCTTCTTCATACCTCTAGCTATGGCTAACCTCCCAATAACCAACTGTACTTAACATTGCTTAACAAATGTAACAGAAGATATTGGGTACAAATACTTAGTTAATCTTTTATTTATTTTTGGCGAAGCTCAAAATTAAAACAAAAGTTAATTAATTTAAAATTTTGTAAAAATAAACCAACAAAAACTTAAAAAAATATTAAATTATTTAAAGCGAGTCTAGTTTTTTCAACCAAGATAATCTCTTGTCAAAATCTGATTCATCAATCAAAAATCATTCCTGGCAAGCAAAAGGAGACAAACTGGTAGCTGCGATTGCTTTACGCATCCGTCAGTCTTTAGAGTTAGATCTAATCCTTAAGCAAACAGTCAAAGAAGTAAGAAAATTTCTCGAAACAGATCGGGTTCTAGTCTATCGTTTTGAGCCAGATTGGAGTGGACTAATTGTTGTAGAATCAGTAGGCAATTCCTGGAAAACAGTTCTTGGCTCAAGAATTCACGATCCTTGTTTCACCCCAAGTCACATTCAAAAATATAAACAGGGAAGAGTACAAGTAGTAGCAGATATTTTCAATAGTAGTTTAACTCCTTGTCATATCGAGATGCTTGCTAGTTTCGAGGTTAAAGCGAATCTTGTGGTGCCGATCATAGCTGAACATAAACTTTGGGGACTATTAATAGCTCAGCATTGTCAATCTCCTCGCAAATGGAATTTATCAGAAGTTGAACTACTCAAGCAACTAACTACTCAAGTCGGCATTGCTGTTCAACAAGCAGAGCTTTATCAAAAAGTGCAAAGTCTTAATGATTATCTTGAACTTAAGGTTCAAAAACGGACTGCTAAATTGGAACGCTCTTTTAAATTTGAGTCCTTAATCAGAAGCATTACTGAAAAAATAAGAGATACCTTAGATGAAACTCAAATCCTAGAGACAGTAACCCAAGAAGTGAGGGAGGTTTTAAAAATTGAGCGATGTAAAATCGAACTCTATGATAATCAACAAACAATCGCCACAATCGTCTATGAATGCAGTGTAAATTCAGTAGCTTGTCAGGGAACAACTAGACGAGTAGCCGATTTTCCAGAACTTTATCAACAACTATTGCAAAAACAGTCTCTACAATTTGTCGAAAAAATTCCCGAATTAAGTCCGAAAAAACTTCACTGTACGAGACTGGTTTGTCCGATTTTTGATAATAGGGGAGTTTTAGGGAATTTATGGTTACTAAGACCACCAGAAGAAATGTTTGATGAATTAGAGGTTCGTTTAGTAGAGCAGGTAGCTAATCAATGTGCCATTGCGATTCGTCAGGCTCGACTTTATGAAAATGCCCAATCTCAGGTGGAAGAACTCGGGAAACTCAATAATCTCAAAGATAATTTTCTGAAAACTATTTCCCACGAACTTCGTACTCCTATGAGCAGTATTTTACTAGCAGCTCAAACCTTAGAGAAACTGATCATAACCCAAGGCATAAAAGGACTTAAATCTCAAAATTTTCAGCGAGTATTTCAGATTTTTAAAAATTCTTGTAACAAACAAAATAAATTAGTTAATGATTTAATCACTCTATGCTACATTGATGCTGAGAGTGCCACTTTAATTAGGGAATGGATCGACCTAACCTCATTGATTCCTAAGTTAGTAGAACCATTTAGGGATCAAGCTCTGAATCAACAACAACAGTTGATTATTTCTTTTCCTTCAGCAATACCTTTAGTTCATTCAGATGTTTCACTTTTAGAAAGAGTTATCAATGAACTTCTGACCAATGCTTGTAAATACACTCCCGCTCAAGGACAAATTTCGGTCATTACTCGGACCAAAGAAGGAAAAGTCTTTTTAAGTGTCAGCAATTCTGGAGTTGAGATTTCACCATCACAACAAGAATTGATCTTTGATAAATTTTATCGTATTCCCTCTCATGATCCGTGGCAATTTGGCGGCTCAGGGATTGGACTTGCTCTAGTTAAAAAACTGGTCGAACTTCTAGCCGCAGAAATTCAATTGGAAAGTCAAGACAATATTACAACCTTCACTATTAAGCTTCCTATTAATCCTATTAAAATTTAAAAAACTGTAATTTTTTGTATAATTAACTACTTGTTTGTGTGCTATGATATGTATGTAGAAAAATATGTGACTTCGTTCATCTCATTTCCTAGAGACGGAAGTAAGGCATCGCCCTGAAGGAACGCACCTCAAAATACGTTACCACTAAGCGAATCAGAGGTTGATTAATTATGTATTTAGCGAATAGTGATATTTTTTGGGTAATTGGCATGGTAACTATTTTTAGCATCCTAATGTCTCCTACCCTTTGTTGGATTCTAACTACTGAACATCGTCCATAACTTACACAGTAATAACACGGTAACAATTATAAAGAGCGATCTCGTAAAAAGCAATAGTTGAGTTGAGTTACAAGGAATGAGAAAACTCACGATTAGGATAAATTTAGCAGCTTTCTCATTCCTTACTTTTCTATTGTGGCAAAAAGTAGTCAGACAGACCCTACTGTTTCTCTTGGTGCGTGCTTGCCCTTATTATCCAACCTCCCTTAATCCCTCCTGAAAGGAGGGAGACAATTGTAGCTCCGACCTCTCTCTACCTCTCTCCTGCAAGGAGAGAGAACATATGGTCTTCCCGAACATATGGTCTTCCCCTATAGGGGAAGGTTGGAAGGGGTGGGGAGATTATAGAGGGGTGGGACGAATGGGGAGACAGAACGACGGGTCTTTCTCTAACTTCGATAATTACCATTGAAGTGTTGCAGCATCTTTTCCCTGTTCACGGCGAATTTTACCGTCTTTTTCAAACCAAGCAATAATTTGTTTATGGGTTAATTCCGTTACAGGTGTCCCTAAATCCTCAGCAATTATGTTTAATAGTCTTAGGGAAGAAATAGTCAGTCGAGTAAGAAACTTTTCCGAAGAGTCTAGCAATGCCGCGTCAACATCCGCTGATTCCTCGGTCGAAAGAAATTGCATAGAAGAAGGTTGTTGCATGATAATAATCTGTCGAGAACAAGTGACTTTTGATATTATCTCATCTCCCTAAATCCCTAAACTCTCCTTAGGCGGAAATGCTCCTACGTGTATGTTTTAAGATTTTCAGTTTTGAGAGCCTTGTCCCCTACTCCCTACCTGTTAAATCAGGAATAAGTTTTAAATCAGGAATGAGTTCTGTATCTGAACACAAATTAGTATTAGTCTACAAGGATCAATCAGAATAACCTTAGACATCTTGAGTATGACAATTAAACCAGTAATCATAGTTGTTGCTTATAATAGACCTAATTCTCTACAAAGATTGTTAAACTCTCTAGCTCAGGCAGATTATACTGGATATGATTATATTACTTTAATTATCAGTATTGACCATAGTAATTCTTCAGAAGTAATCTCCGTTGCCAAAAATTTTACTTGGAAATTTGGTCATAAAGAAATTATTAAACATTCGGAAAATTTAGGATTAAAAAAACATATTATTTTTTGTGGAGATTTCACAGAACAATATCAGTCTGTAATTATTTTAGAAGATGATTTGGTTGTGGCTCCTGCTTTTTATAACTACTGTTGTCAAGCTCTCAACTATTATCAAGATCACGCTAATATTAGTGGTATTTCTTTATACTCTTATTTTTATAATGAATATGCTCAAATAAGATTTATGCCGCTTGATGATGGATTTGATAATTACTTTTTACAAAGTGCCACTTCCTGGGGACAAGCCTGGACAAAAAAACAATGGCAGGAATTTAAAAATTGGTACAAAATAAATCAGAGAATTACTATTAATAAACAAGATCAAATACCTAATAAAGTAGCTAGTTGGTCAGATCGTTCTTGGAAAAAATATTTCATCAAATACATGATTGAGACCAAAAAATATTTTGTAATTCCCCGTATTTCTTTAACTACTAATTGCAGTGAGCCAGGAGCACATATTATAAGCAAACATGACAACTATCATGCTTATCTTTTATTGCGAAGTAAAAATTTTAATTTTAGTGAATTCAACTCTTCCCAGGCTATCTATGATGCTTATTATGAATTAGAACCGCGATCGCTTTATCAATACCTTCCTTGGTTAGCAGAATATGCTCTAGAATTTGATTTTTATGGTACCAAAAATTTAACTAAAATCAAATCAGAATATCTCATGACAATCCGAGATTCTTCCAACCCGATAAAGTCCTATCCCCTAGAATTAATTCCCTCAGAACTAAATGTTGTCTTTGATTTAACAGGAGAATTTTTCAATTTCACTAAAGTAACAGATTGTCGAGCGATCGCGCCAAGAAAAAAATTAGCCCAATATGTCAATTTACATCAATATGCTGGAATTAAAAGATATGCAGCCTTAGCTTGGCACAGTTTAAGAGAAAAACTCAACATTTTTTGATAATTCATAATGCCTAAAATTAATTAAGATAATATAGGATTAATGGGAGACAAAGATATCTTAAAAAAAAATAGTACTGAATTACCATTGGTTTCGATAGTCACTGTAGTTTTTAATGGGGAATTAGAATTAGAAACCACAATTCAATCAGTTATTGAACAGTCCTACAATAATATTGAATATATAATAATTGATGGTGGTTCTCGTGATAGAACTTTAGAGATTATTGGTAACTATGAATCTGCGATCAATTACTGGTGTAGTGAGCCAGATGAAGGTATTTATGATGCTATGAATAAAGGTATTAGAGTAGCTAAAGGAGAAATAATTGGGTTAATAAATTGCGGGGATACTTATCTTCAAAATGCTATCTCAGAAATAGTAAATATATATAATCAACATGTTCAAGATTATCCTTTGCTAGTGATTACTGGAGCAATGTATAAATTTGATCTAGATAAAAATTATCAATTCAGAATCGGGAAAAACCAGAAGTTACTAGATGCCAAGATCAATCGCGGCATGCCGATAAATCATCCTGCAACTTTTATTGCTACAAATACCTACGACAAATTAGGCTTATTTAATACTAAGTATCGTATTTGTGGCGATTATGAATTAATTTTTAGGTTCTATCATAATTCTTTAGTTAAGTTTATTTTTACTGAAGAAGAAATCGCTAATATGAAATTAGGAGGCATTTCTGAGCAATTTTCGAGTATATGGGTTAGATGTCAAGAACATTTTCAGATTAGAAAGAATAGTCTACCAGTGTTACATAATTTATGGATTTGTTGTTCTTGGTACTTAATTACAGTAACTAAATTTACTATTAAAACAATATTTAGTGATTCTCTAATGTCTTTTTACTATAAATTACGGCATCGGAAATAATTACCTTACAAAATTATGTTACTTATCAGCTTTTAATAAATGAAAGTATCAGTTATCATCACAACTCACAATCGACCATTACAACTACAGCGAGCTTATGATAGTGTCTGTAATCAAACTCGGATTCCCGAAGAAATTATCATTATAGATGACGCTTCAGACAATATTGTTGCAGATAATTTAAAATATAAAAGAGAGAATAAAACCATAACAATCATTAAGAGATTTAAAACTTCTCAAGGTGCTTGTAAAGCGAGAAATCAAGGTACCGCGATCGCGATTGGAGATATTATCATGTTTCTCGATGATGATGATACCTGGGAGCCTAAAAAAATCAGTGATCAATTAAATATCTTTGATAATAATTCCCAGATTGGATTAGTTTATTCTGGCAAATTAATTGTCAACGAAACAGCACGAACCACAATACTATATCAAGTCACACCAAAAGCAAAAGGTAATCTCTATCCACAGATTTTATATGATAATTTAATCGGCTCAACTTCTTCTGTAGCACTCAAGAAAAAACTTTTTCATCAAGTAGGAGGTTTTGATGAAAAAATGCCTGCACTACAAGATTATGACCTTTGGATAAGATGTTGTCAGAAAACTTTAATTGGACATGATAATTCTTATAATTTGAGATATACCATTGCTGAAAAACCTCATCATCAAATTACTGGAAAATCTGAGCGCCAAATAGCAGCCGTCAAGATTATTTTAAAAAAATATCAGTCTGAAATTGCAAATCAAGGATATATTAATACTCGTAAAATATATGCAGCCAAGATTTTTTATATTGGTAAATCATTACGTTATCAGAGCTTACTGTCAGCAATGCCTTGGATTATCAAAAGTTGTTTACAATATCCTAACCTGAAAGTTCTAGCCTTACTTTTACCTTTAAAAACTAACCAGTGGCTACGTAATATATTTTTAAGTAAACTCAAGTAACATTTCAAATATATCTAGATAGTAATGGTTTTTAGAATCACTATTTAATATATAGTTAGAGTTAAAAACAAGACATGTGATCTAGAATTGATGTAAGGATTTAGCATTACTAAACCCTTACGATATCTTTATACTATAGAGTCAAAGATTGAGCATCAGTTTCAATTAAATTTGCTAAATCTTGAAGGAAAGCCGCAGCTTGTGCCCCATAAATAATCCGATGATCGCAGGTGATATTCACCTTCATTAGACGGCGAACACCCATCATACCCGCATCATTAGCAACTACTTGAGGAGAGGCGGCACTAATCGCGAGAATGGAACCTTGTCCTGGTGGTAAGATAGCATCGAAGTTATCTACGCCAAACATTCCTAAATTAGAAAGAGTGAATGTTCCTGTACTATATTCCTCAGGTTGTAACTGTTTAGCTCTAGCACGGTTGACCAAATCTTTCCAACTACGAGATAGAGAATAGATATCCATCTGATCGGCATTGCGCAACACTGGAGTAATCAAGCCCCCATCTGGCATTGCTACTGCTAAAGCAATATTAATCTGGGAACTATATTTGATGGCATCGGGTACATAACTGGCATTAACCACAGGATGTTTCTGCAAGGTAACAGCTACTGCCTTAGCCAAGAGAGCTGTCATCGTTACCCCTTTAGGTTTGATTTGTTTGTAGAGCTTATCTAGTTCATCTGTAGCAATGGTATAGCCGACATGATATGTAGGCACTTGTAAGCTTGCTACCATGTTTTGTACCACTGCTTTTTGTAAAGTATTTAGTGGTACAGTTTCTCCTGGAGTAACGCTAACAGGTGCTGGTACTGGTGCTGGTGCAGCGACAGGAGCAGGAGCAGGAGGAGCAATAGTTGTCGCTATGGGAGTTGCTACCTTCTTAGTAGAAGATTTACCCGCAGCTTGTTCGACATCTATCGCTACAATCCTTCCATAGGGACCAGATCCTTGTAAAGTTTTGAGATCAACACCAAATTCTTTAGCAAGTTTTTTAGCTCTGGGAGAAGCGACAGTTCTGCCATTGCCATTACTAGTTGTGGTGGTGGTAGCTGTTGCCGCAACGGGAGTAGCAGCAGCCGCGGGTTTCGGTGCCGAGGGAGGTGCCGCAGTGCTTCCTTTACCTGATGCAGCCCGTTTTTTAGCTTCCTCGATTTCTGCTTCAGTTTCTGCTACATAAGCAATAGCATTACCTACTGGAGCTTCCTGTCCAGCTTCAACTAAAATAACTGCTAAGTAGCCAGCATTGAAGGATTCAACATCCATATCCGCTTTATCGGATTCTACTACTACTACGGTTTCTCCTTTCTCTACTTTATCTCCTGGAGATTTTACCCATTCCACAATTTTGCCTTCAGTCATAGTGGAACTAAGGGCAGGCATAAATATATCGTGAATCATAATAGAGTTTTCTCTCTGTAAAAATCAGTTAAAACAATAGATTTTCGGTTAAACAACCAGAATTTATGTAACCTTTATGGTTTAGTGCGGTTTGACTGCGTTTTTGAATATACAGCACAGTCTTAAATTATATGGGATTTGCCGTTGTCGAAGAGAATTTATTTTTATAGTTATTTGTTGAGTTTAGGAGCAATTTTCTTTTAATATAGTTTAACTCTTTTAGTAATACGGTATTACGGTATAACTAGAGTAGATGCTTAGTTAGTCAATATTGGTTATGGCAATCTCGAAAACTAAATTAACTTCCAAGGTTACTCAAAAATACCAAGCCACTATTCCTCAAGCAGTAAGAAAAAAACTAGGAATTGAAAAAGGCGATCATGTTACTTTTGAAATTCAAGAAGAAGGAGTGCTGATAAAAAAACTATCTCCCATAGATTGGGAATATTTAGAATCAGTCTCTGATACTCTTAGCGAACGGTCATCTGAAGCTGATGAGGAAGCTTATCGTAATCTAATAGTTTGAAAAAATTGTTTCAGAGTCTATTTGATTTTTCTTAATCAGCGATCGCGTTTTATAAGCATTCTTGTGTATCATAGTCACTATCATAGGAATAAAGTGCAATTAACTAAAGTAATGCATCAGCAGAAATTATTGGCTTCATGCATTTTGAATTAAGCTACTAGAGCAAGAGTTATCTATGGAAGAAATACTAGAGTTAAAGCAATGTTTACTCCACCAAGAATATGATCGCGCATTTGCCATAGTAGAAGATTTAGAAGCGATGGAAAGACAAGATAAGATTAATAATTTAGAATCTTTCTTGGTGATTTTGCTGATTCATCTAATTAAAATTCAAGTCAAAAAAAGAGTTACTAAAAGTTGTAAGCTTGCTATTAGTAATAGCCTCCTGGCAATTCAAAAGCGTAACAAATTAGGCAAGAAATCTCATTATATTAAACAAGGTGAATGGGATGAACATATATTGAATTGTCAGTTTGAAGCGATATTGGGTGCAGCTAAAGAAATATTTGAAGGGATAGATTATCAAGAGTTAGAAAAGTTAGTTGATTTTGAACAATTAATGACTGTTAGTAATGAATTACTTGCTTTGACTTATACTAAAGATCCTAGAGAGATTATTCACGCGATCAATCTTAAGTTTGAAGTTAAGTATTATTAGCCAAACAATCTCTCTTTTCTCGCGCAAAGACGCAAAGGCGCAAAGAGAGTTATTTCTTAGAGTTGAGAGCAATTTCAATTATGAAATTACAATTCAATCAAATTATTATCTTACAATAAAACTGTAAAATCAAAAAATATGAGCTAAAATAGCAAAACATAGTAATGGAAAGTGTTTACCGATTTTATTATGAATTCTAATATCTATGCTTCTATGCTAAGCGACTTACCTGAAATTGTTAATTTTGCTTATCAGAATAATCCCGAAAACTTTTATAATGTTACCGAAATATTTGATGAGCAAGAAAGTAATTTATCGAAGTTTTTGCAAATACTAGCAATAGCTGAAAAACTACGCCATGATCAAAATTTCAAGAATAATACTGGTATTCAAGAAAAATTTTCTGAAGCTACGAATTGGTATAAATTCCTATCATTAGAATCAGAATTATATTTTGCTAATGAATTGAAAAATTTGAATTTTGACGTTTCTTTTATATCAGATTCGAGTTTAGAATGGCAAGAAAATAATCAAACTCTACCAAGCCCAGATTTATGTGCGGAGAAGGATAATATTAAATTTTTAATTGAGGTTGCTAAAATCAAAGATGACGATACAACAGATAATATAGCTAACTTGATTATTCCTATAATTAGAAAAACAAAGTTTCGAGTTAATATTCAATATTGTCAAGATTTTTCTTATCCTGTTACCTCTTATGAAGAAAGAGAAAATAGAGAAAAACTAATACATGATTTTGTAGCAAAATTTAAACAAGTTATTACAGAAGTTGATACACTTCCGCATGATATCGATATTTTAGGCTGTAAGGTAGAATTTACTCAATCACTTTTGAATCATGGTTATTACGCATGTTGTTCAACAGAAGTTCTAACTAATCCTGCCGATTTAATCAAGCCTCGAATTCAGTTTGAGCTTGAAAGAAAAGCAAACAAGAGAATGAAATGGAAAGAAGAAAAAAAAAAGTACCATATATAGTTGCTCTAGATATTAGACAGAGATGCTTTTTTGAAGAACATTTGATTACATTACTTTTTGGCTCAAAATGCTATACAGGGTTGATTCATTCCAGTAAGACTGGTCTACAAAATTATGCTGAAACTTCTTCCGTCATTAAAGCCAAGAAGAATGGATGGAATAATTTTCTGATGAATATGGGGTTTAAGCCTAAATCAGATTCTTATATCCGCGAGCCAGGTATTTTGATTACAAATTCTAGCATTTCCAATAATTTGACGGGTGTCATTGCAAGAATTAAAGATAATATTGTATATCTACCTAACCCTTTTGCAGAAGAGCAAATAAATTTTCTAGATTGGGATAAATATTTTCCTCAGTATTTAAAAAATCTTAAATAAACCAATAAATTTATGTGTATCTTTTTTGCGACGATGTATAAAATTCTCATAAAATTCTCATAATATGCAGCATGTAAGGCTTTTAGAGAGAAGCTTCTGCATGAGCTGGGGAGAGTGCAATAGTATAATCAGTAACTGAATAAATAATAGTTGGTTAAAACAAATCGACCATTTTCCTGTTATTGTCAAATCTAGTTGTTTAATAATCTAACTATAAACACCAAGAAAGATAAGATGACACAGGCACAAACTACTTTGTCAGCCTCGCGTAATGTCTCCGAGTTGATTCCCATATCGATAAATTAACCCAAGAAATCCAGCAATTGTATTGTCTTGATGCAGTACCTTGGGTAGTTGGATATTCAGGAGGGAAAGATTCGACCGCCTTATTGCAACTTATCTGAAATGCGATCACACTTCTGCAATATTGCAGTTTAGCCAGATAAAATATACTAGGTTTAAATCTAGAATCCTTCAACTAGAATATGGCTACTGTACTCACTCAAAAACTAACGCTGGAAGAATTTCTCAAGTTGCCTAACCTCGAAGAATCTCCGGCTTGGGAATATGTAGGCGGGAATGCGATTCAGAAACCAATGCCTAAAGTTCGACATTCCATTTTACAGAAACGACTATTAGCTAAATTAGATAGTCCAAAGAGTAACTATCTTGCTTTACCTGAATTGCGCTGTACTTTTGGCGGTCGTTCAATTGTTCTCGATATTGTTGTCGTGTCTTGGGATAAGATTCAACTCAATGAATTTGGGGAACCAGAAGATAATTTTACCCAAGCTCCCGATTGGTCTATTGAAATTCTTTCTCCAGATCAGAATACAAATCGGGTAATTGATAATCTTTTACATTGTCTGCATCATGGCAGCCAATTAGGATGGTTAATTGATCCAGATGATTATTCCATACTAATCTTAACTCCTCAACAAGAAATACAAATATGTCGAGATAGTCAACAACTTCAAGTACTCAAAGATATTAACTTACAACTTACGTCAGAAGAAGTTTTTAATTGGTTAAAGTTACGTGAAATTGGAGCAAATCTAGAGTGAGCCGTCTACAGCAAAACATACATGCCATAATTCGACCAGGGGATGATAAGGGTTATATCGCTGAATGTATAGAAATCTCCGTTGTTACTCAAGGCATGACACTAGATGAAACTTCAAGAAATCTTATGGAAGCTGTTAGCCTCCATCTTGAAGGCGAAGACCCCACTGAATTTGGTCTAGTGGCAAAACCGTCTCTTTCTGTAACCTTTGAACTTCAGCCAGAATATGCCTAGTGGATGTGGGCTTAAATACAACACCCATTCACAAAGCTTGAAACCTTTGCTCTAAAAAACTTTTGACTTTTGACTTTTGACTTTTGACTTCCGCGCAGCGGCACTAGATTCAAGCGATTATCTGGCTCAGAAGTTATCAAAATACTTGAGAAATTCGGCTTTCAGATACATAGTCAGCGTGGTAGTCATATCAAAATGCGTCGTGTCACTGAAACTGGCAAAAAAACTCTGACTATTCCCAATCACAAGCAACTAGATACTGGAACTTGTCGAGCTATTTTAAGGCCAGCCAGCCAATATATTTAACTTTCAGTTGTCCAAGTATTTTTATGATTGAGAGTTTTGCCGATATCTATAGTCTATTAGAATGCATTCTAAATTATTAACTATTTCTAAGGTTGGTTTCACGCCGTTAAATTATTAAATTTGCCTAGTTTGTTAAGATAAATCGACCATTTTCCTGTTATTGTCAAATCTAGTTGTTTAATAATCTAACTGTAAACACCAAGAAAGATAACATGACACAGGCACAAACTTCCTTGTCAGCCTCGCGTAATGTCTCCGAGTTGATTACCCATATCGATAAGTTGACCCAAGAAATCCAACAATTGTATTGTCTTGATGCCGTACCTTGGGTAGTTGGATATTCAGGAGGGAAAGATTCTACCGCCGTATTACAACTTATTTGGAATGCTATTGCGACCTTACCACAAGAAAAGAGAACGAAAAAGATTTACGTGATCACTACAGATACTTTGGTAGAAAATCCTATCGTGGCATCTTGGGTCAATCACTCTTTAGAGCAGATGAGAGTTGCGGCGGAAAAACAGAATTTGCCTATTGAACCTCATTTACTTACGCCAGAACTTAAATATATGTTCTGGACTAATCTTATTGGTAAAGGTTATCCCTCTCCTCGTCCGAGTTTCCGTTGGTGTACAGAAAGGTTAAAAATTCGTCCCACCAATAGCTTTATCCGTAATGTGATTCGAGTTAGTGGCAAAGTGCTTCTTATTTTAGGTACTCGTAAAGCTGAGAGTCAAACACGGGCTGCGACTATGGCAAGATATGAAGCGACCAAAGTAGACGATATCATCAACTCTAATTCAAATTTGTCCAACTATTTAAGATATAGCGATACTCTTCCTAATGCATTAATTTATAGCCCGATTCAAGAATGGCGAGATGATGAGGTTTGGCTTTATCTGATGCAATATGAAAATGCTTGGGGATATAGCAACAAAGATTTATTTTCTATGTATCGTGGTGCGACAGCAGATAATGAATGTCCTTTGGTGGTAGATACTTCAACTCCTAGTTGTGGAGATTCCCGTTTTGGTTGTTGGGTTTGTACTTTGGTAAACAAGGATAAATCTATGGAGGCGATGATTCAAAATGATGAAGAGAAAGAATGGTTGCAACCTCTACTTGATATTCGTAATGAACTAGATGC
>JAAUYH010040803.1_pt1 | contig 34754 bp, 25 predicted proteins | sample 7278061 | NCBI WGS metagenome assembly JAAUYH01 (sample SAMN14350203, study PRJNA611818) | marine sediment metagenome | isolation source: surface marine sediment (0.6m) | place: French Polynesia: Moorea | collected 2018-08 | reverse complement strand
TGAGTGCAGACTTGGCGCAAAACTTCCCAACTAATCTGTAAAATTAATCTAGTTTCATTGGCTATTTCTATAAACTGACTCGGAGAGATCGAACCTCTTTTGGGATGATTCCATCGCAACAATGCTTCAAAACCAATAATTTTCTCGCTATCGATTTCTAGGATCGGCTGATAAACGACTCCAAATTCTTTACGTTTAATTGCTTCTCGCAATTCGTTTTCTGTTTCTATAAAGTTGAGAGATTCGATCCGCATTGAAGGCTCAAAAATCGCATAGTTAGCTTTACCGGATTTTTTAACCTGAAGTAACGCAGCATTTGCGTCGGCGATCGTCTCATCTACTCGATTGTAATATCTGTTGTCTAGAGCAATCCCAATACTAACGGTGATAAAGATTTGACGTTGTTCGATTTCAAAGGGGGTCGTGACTTGTTTGAGAATCTTTTCAGCAATTTCATTAACTTCGCTACTGTACTGAAGATCTTCGAGAATTATGCCAAAACCATCTCCTTCTAGTCTGGCTATTTTATGTACTGAGTCTAAAGACTGAGAAAGTCTTTGACCCATTTCGATCAGGATGCGATCTGCACCAAAATGACCTAAACTGTTTTCGATCGCTTTAAAGCGATCGATATCGAGCAGCATTAGGGCGAAAAAACTTTCTTTTTCTTGTGACTTTTCGATTAGTTGTGCGAGGCGATCGAATAAATAATTGCGATTTAAAAGTCCTGTTAGGCGATCGTGAAAAGCTTCAAACAGTAGTCTTTCTTCGTTACGTTTGCGATCTGTAATATCGGTTTGTGCCCCGACTACGCGAGAGACTTTTCCTCTTTCATCTCTAACTGCGGTGCCGCGACATAGTACCCGAAGATAATCTCCATCTTTATGTTTAATTCTATAGCTAATTTCAAATTCTAAGTTGACACCTTTAATATAAGCATAAAATTGTTCTTGGAATTTGTCTTGGTCTTCTGGGTGAATTAATTTAAACCAATTATCTATATTATTTTCTATTTCTGAATCTTGATAGCCTAGCATTGTTTTCCAACGAGGAGAGAGGTAAATTTCCTCGTTTTTAACTTGATAGTCCCAAATACCGTCGTTTACTGCTTCTGCTGCTAGTGAATAACGTTCTTCACTTTGTTGCAATGCTTGTTGAGAGCGATACCGTTCGGTAATATCTCTTGCTACACAGACCATCCCTTCTATTTTATCATTGTCACCAGAGACAATTGCAGCGATCGAAAATGCTACTGGAATTATTTCTTTTTCTTTGGTGATGTAACTGGTTTCGCATTTAAAAGGAAAGTTATTTTCTTCAATTAAACGCTTTAAATTAAAGTCACGTTCTTCTGAAATAACATTAAATATTCTATTGTTAATTAGTTCTTCTCTGTTTGAATATCCTAATAGTTCTAAAGTTGCTTGATTGATTTTTTTGATCGTTCCTTTTGTATTAATAACAATCAAACTATCAGCCATTGAATCGATAATATTGGTTAAATATGATTTTGATACTGTTGTTTCTTGTAACCCCGATAGCATCGAATTAAATGTTGTTGCTAAAATCCCTAATTCATCATCTGGATTTTTCGGATAGACCTTCGTATTTAATTTCCCTTTTCCTACTTCTATTGCTGCTTTTTGTAACTGTTGAATTGGGGGATAGGTGGAGCGATAGATATATGTATATAATGCTAGAGCAAAAATAATCGACAAAATAGTATAAGTTACGATCGCGTTTAAAGAGGTTGCTAACTTTTCGTTAATTATCTCATTAGCTCCTTCGATTTCTTTTAAAGATAGAACTTGATATTTATATATTAAAGGAAGTAATTCATTTTGAACTTGAGATTTGATTTCGACATCAAAAATATTTTGAGCGCGCTCTAAATTATTATTTTCTAAATAACTTAAGAATCTAGCGATATTGTCTTGATAAATAAATATTTGTTCTCGCAATTCTTGAATAGTTTGAAATTCTTTATCCAAAATTTCGCTTCGTTCTATTCTGGTTGATTTTTGGTTTTCAAGAGCATTTAATGTGGTTCTTGTTTCGGTTAAACTAGCACTTTTTCCTAATGCTACATCTTTATTTAAACGCTTTAATTCTGCTTGAATTTTCGTCTTATACGATAAATAAGTTTGTCGGTTAGTTCGGTCTGCGTATAGCAATTCTCCGGCATAAATTTGAATTTGTTGCAGAGATTCTGACATATCCGTCGCTGTTTTAGCTTCTAGGGCGATCGCTTTAATAACTCTATCGGTCTGATTTTTAATGTCGTAGTCTCTCTTAATGTAAACAATACCTAATCCTAGAAGGAGAAGAGAAGTTCCTAAAAAACCAATAGTTAGTTTTTCTGATATTTTTAAAGATTTAAAATTCATAGTTTTTTAAATAAAAATTACTATGTTATATTTTAACCTCAAAAAACGAGTACAAATACTATCGGAAAAAATACTTAAATCCTTTCGATAAATTTCTTGAAAGTATATTCAAGACAGGATCGACAAGAATCTTTTTCTAGGTCTGAATTCTATTTAAACTAAGATTGCTAGTTAGTTGATAATTTAAAGTTGGTCAAAACTGAACTAGTCTAGTTAAGTTCTGTAGTTCAATTTAACTACGTAGTTTTAACTAGACCGAATTTTGACCGGGGACTGTGACTTAATCTGTATTTAATTTAACCCATATTTAACGATCGAGTCGGGAAATGTATCTTGAGATTGTTGCTTGGGGTTAAAATTCTCATAGGAATCACTAGGATTAGTTTGGCTGGCAATTAAAGCTTCAGCAACTTCATTGGCGATCGCGCCGCAGAAGAAAGCTCCTTGGCCGTATTGACAACCTCGCTCTAAAAGAAGATTAGCTTGTTTGACATTTTCTATTTCTTCAGCAAAAACATTTATTTTGGCATTGGAAGCTATTTTAATGACTGCGTCGATAATTTCCGATTTAACTAAATTTTCATCAATATCGGCGATCGCAGTTTCGTCTAGTTGCAAACTATCGATTTCTAACTCGTGTAAATGAGCTAAAGAAGAGAAACCGCGTCCGAAATTACTTATCGATACTTTGAGACCTTTAACTTTTAGTTGTTCTAGACGCGATCGCGCTGCTTGAATATCTTTGCCAATGGTTTCTTCGCTAAATTTTAATTTTAATTGTTCGGAATTTAAACCGGTTTCGCCGATAATATCATTGAGACATTCAACGAAATTTGCGTCGATAATTTGCAAGTTGCCGACATTGATGCAAATAAACATGCTACTAGCAGCAACATATTGTTTCTGCCATCGAACCATTTGGTGGCAAGCTTGACGAATAATTTCTTTAGTAATAGGTAAGATAGCACCTATTTCGAGAGCAACGGGCATAAATTCTTGTGGAGATATTAAACCTTGTTCTGGATGTTGCCACCGAGTCAAGGCTTCAAAGCCAATTATTTTATTGGTTGATAATTCAACAATTGGTTGATAATGTATTTGCAATTCATTCTTAGAAACTGCTCTGTGTAAATCTGTTTCCAATTTGAGCCGATCCAAAGCTTTGACGTGCATTGAGGGTTCAAAAACTACAATGCGACTTTTATTTGAGGAGCGAGCTGCAGCTGAAGCTGTCTCTGCTTCTGTCAGTAGTTGTTCGCAAGAGCGATCGTTCTGTTTGGAAATAGCAATACCAATGTTAGCGTTGAGATAAATTTGACGATCGCAAAGATCGAAAGGTTGGGTTAATTGCTTTTGAATTTCTCCGGCTAAGATGGCAATTTCTTTAACATCTTTGACTTTTTTGGTAACAATAGCAAATTTACCTCCTCTGAGTCTGGCGATCAGATTTTCTCTACCAAAATAAGCTGATAATCTTGCAGCTATGTCTATTAAAAGTCGATCTCCTGCTTGCCACCCTAGGCTATCGTTAATTAGTTTAAAGCGATCGAGATCTACAATGATGACCCCAGTTATATAATTACTTTTTTGTCTTCCTTTATCGATTGATTTATCTAAAAATCCTTGTAATTGGGTTAATAAAAGCTGACGGTTGGGTAATTTAGTTAGAGAGTCGTGAGTAGATTCGTAGCGCAATTGGTCTTCTATTTTTTTGCGATCGGTAAGATCTGTTTGCACTCCTATAATTCGAGATACTTTACCGTTTAAATCTCGCACCGCACTGGCCCGACAAAACATCGTCAGGTAATTGCCATTTTTATGTTTGATTTGATAAGTAACTTCGAGTTGGGGTGTTTTTCCCCGTAAATGAGCGACAAATTTTTGCTTAAATAATTTTTTGTCGTCGCTACCGATTTTATCGAACCACTCCCTTAAAGTATCGCCTATTTCCCCTTCTTCATAACCTAACATCGATAGCCATCTCTGAGAGTAAGTTACTTTTTTGCTTCTTAAGTCCCACTCCCACAAGCCATCATTAGTATTGCTGAGGGCTAGTTTATATCGCTCTTCACTTTCTCGTAAAGCTTTTTTAAGTGCCGGTTGCTCCTGAATATCTCTTGCGATCAATAATATTGAATTTTGATCGGTATTTTTATCAAAAACGTTAGCACATTTAATCGCTACAGCTATTTTTTGATTGTCTTTAGTTCTATAAATTGTTTCTCCTTCATTTTCTAACAATTCTTTGATATCTAATTTGGTATTTTTTTCGAGAATTGTATGGATTTTCTGACCGATTAATTCTTTTTCTTCATACCCTAAAAGATTTAATGCTGTTTGATTGACTTTTTCAATGTTTTTATCGTAATTGATAACGATTAAACTGTCTCCCATTCCATTTATTAATTCTTCTAAGTGAAAATTTTCTCCTTTAGTTTGCTCTAATTGCCAAATCAGAGAGTTAAAAACATTAATTAAATTAGTTAGTTCGTTTTTATTATTTGTTTGCCGTTCTATCTCTGTATCTAAAGTACCTTTAGCTTGTTGCCAAGTTATATTGTCTTCTATTTTATTAAGTGGCGAATAAATAGAATAATAAACGTATATAAATAAACCTAAAGACACCAACCAAGAAAAAAGTAAATATGATTTTACTGCTGATAATGATTCGGTGTTTTGCTTGTTAATTACTTCTTCTGCCAAGCGAATATCTTCTAAAGAATTATCTTTATAATCGTCTAGGAGGGGAAAAATATTGTTTTGTAATTTGGCATTTAAATGTTTGTTATAAAGATTTTTTGCTTCGGAGGTTTTTTGTTCTGATAATAGATCGAGAAATCGAGAAACATTTTGTTTGTATTGACTTACTTGAATCTTAATTTGCTTGATATTTCCGAGATCTTCTGCTTGAGTATCTAGATTTTCTGAATTATCTCGCATGTGCTGTTTAGTTTCTACTAAAGTTGCGTTAAGACCTTTAACAACATTAAGATCTAAACTTTTTAATTCTTGTTCGATTTTCTCCCGATAATATACTCGATCTGATTCAGAACTTTTTAATTCTTGAAGCATGATTAATTCTTGAGAATAAGCTTGAATTAAGTATAAAGATCGAGATACCTCCGTGACAGTTCTAGTCTCAATTCTTGCTTGCTCGAATGCCTGTTTATTTCTAGATTGAATTTTAAAATTTTTGTTCAGAAAAAAAGTGCCCAATCCTCCTAAAAGTATAAAACTGCCTAGAAATCCTAAGCTTATTTTTTGATATAATTTCATTTGATTTTTTAAAGAATAATATTTACTAATTTAATGATAATCTAAAGAACAATTTGACTGAATGTCAATTGCTAAAAATACGGAATTAATAATAAAGATATTTCAGGATAATTGGATCGCAAAAATTATCTAATCTAGATCGGTGAAAATGAGGTGTAAAATTGAAACAACTATTTTTAGCTTCTAGTGACTCGGAAAAATCGATATGAAAACTTATGATTGGATTGTTATTGGTGGTGGTATTACTGGATCTGCTTTAGCCTACGAACTAGCTAAAATAGGTTTGAAAGTAGCAATCTTAGAAAAAGATTCCACTCCAAACAATGCAACGTACTATAGTTATGGTGGGATTGCTTATTGGTCTGCTACTTCTATTTTAACTCGTCAATTAGCAGAAGAAGGAATATCAATTCAACGTAATTTACCTACAGAGTTAGGAGCAGAAACAGATTTCCGAGAAATAGATTTATTTTTAACTATTAAAGCAGATGAAGACCCTAAAACTGTATTGGCCGATTACGATCGCTTTTCGATCGCACCAACCCTTTTGAACGTTTCAGAAGCTTGTCAAAGAGAACCTCTACTTAATCCAGATGCCATTTCAGGAGTCTTGAGATTACCTCACGGTAGCGTTCATCCTCAGAAAAATACTTTAGCTTATCAAGCAGCTTTTCGCCGTCTTGGAGGGGAAATTATCGGCGATCGCGTTGTGGAATTATTGCGAGAGGGTAATAATATCAAAGGGGTTAAAACGACTAAATCTAAATACTATGCTGCAAATACGGTGGTTTGTGCTGGTGGTTTGAGTCGCTATATCCTCGCTTCTGTTGGCATTAAAGTTCCGGTATTCTTTACTTATGCTCAGTTAATTAAAACCGAACCGGTAGATTTTCGTTTGTCAGCTTTAATCATGCCAGCAGTGCAAAAACGTTTCGATCTTGAAAGTAAAGGTAGTAGTTTGGATTTAGATACTTTTTGGAACGAATCTGAACCTCAATCTCTCCCTGCTATATTAGATCCTGGAGTTGTTCAATTTCAAGATAACAGTCTTTGTATCGGTCAGATCAGTCAAATTATTACCGATCCTGAAGCAAAAATTGATGCCGCAACTGGAGAAGAACAAATTAGGCAGGAAATTGGCACTATATTACCTTCATTAGCAAAAATACCAGGAACTTGGCACGGTTGTCGAGTAGCTTTTGCCAATAATGCGATCGCTACGGTAGGATCGATCGATAATTATGATGGTATTTATGTTTTTTCTGGCTTTACAAGCACTTTTCTGTTTGCTCCTGCTTTAGCTAAGCATTTTGCTAATTGGATCGCAACAGGAGAAGATACAATTATTTCTCAATTGTCTTTTTAATAAGTATTATGGATCGAGAATCATCGGCTAATAAAGACTCTTTTACTAAGGTAAGTTTTGATTTCGATAGTTTACCTTATTTAACTAATCCTTGGCGAAAATTGAACATGCACGCTGTCGCACTTGGTTTAACTAAAATTCCAGCTAATGAAGGATATACTTTTACCCACTCCCATGCCAAACAAGAAGAGGTTTATATCGTAGTTGAAGGTGCTGGTAAAATGCAACTCGATTCCGAAATTATTAACATCGATCGAGGAGATTTAATTAGAGTTGCTCCAGCTACAAAAAGAGCTTTACAAGCTGATGAAAATAGAGCTTTATTTGTTATTTGTGCTGGTGGAGTTGCAGAAGGTTATCCCGAAAATCCCAATGCGAGATATTTAATCGATGATGGTATTCCCGATTATGATGATATTCCCCAATGGTATCGAGATAACCCAGAAATTAAAATCAGAAACGCACAATTAAAAGAACGAATGCTTAAATCTCAACAAAAAAAGCGTAAAGATTAGGGAGTAGTTTTCCTGGGTTGAAATTGGCAAGTATTTAAATTTAGAATTAAATCACTGATTTTTCAATTACTAGGAAAAATCCAATACTTTTTTCCCTCCGCTCGATCGACAGCAACAACAGTAAAATAGTGTATCGCTTAGTAATTACTGAAAAAGAAAAAGAGCTAATCTTTTTTAATAAAGAACAAAGTCATTATCTCAAAAGAGTATTGCGGTTGAAAAAAGGCGATCGCTTTATTGCTATGGATGGATTGGGAAAATCTTGGCTTGCAGAAATAGTAACAGAGCGGCAAGGAAAAATCGTCGAACCTTTATTGATATCGACAGAATTGCCAATTAAAATTACTCTAATTGTGGCTTTGCCTAAAGGGAATGGTTTTGATGAGATAGTCCGCTCTTGCACCGAACTAGGAGTAACTACCTTCATACCCGCGATCGCCGATCGCACGATTATTAAACCCAGTCCACAAAAATTATTGCGCTGGCAAAAAATTGCCACAGAAGCAGCCGAACAGTCAGAAAGGCAAATAGTACCCCAGATTACTAATTCAGATAAGTTTACTACAGTTTTAGAAAAGCTGGGCGATCGAGAAACAGATTGTTATATTTGTGTTGCTCGTAGCGATAGTAATAGCTTGCTTGAATGTCTTGAAAATAACAAAAGTAAGCATCTTATTGTTGCTACCGGGCCTGAAGGAGGTTTTACGGCTAAAGAAGTGGAAAATGCGATCGCTGCTGGGTTCGAGCCAGTTTCCCTGGGAAATCGAATTTTAAGGGCAATAACTGCACCGATCGCCGTCACTTCTCTAATCGCCGCAGTTGCCGAAAAAAATATAACAACTCTCGATCGTTAATTTTTATGTTAAAACAAATTGCCGAGGCGATCGCCAGTCTCAATTATGAAAATGCCGAACTATTATTAAAAGAATTAAAAGATCAAGAGCCAGAAAATCCTTGGTTTGACTATTATAAAACGCGCTTAATCGAAGCTAAAGGAGATTTAGAAGCGGCTAAATCACAATATCGGCAATTATTGCAAAATAATGAAGTTCCACAAATTATCTCGAGTGCCCGTCAAGGAATTGAAAGGATCGCCAAAATAACTCGAGAAAAAAAACAAGCAGAGATCGAGCGCGCTTTAGCAGATCCAGAAAATCAGCAGATGGGGGTTTTAATTCTAGAACCAATTCCTCCAGAAAACAAACAAGCCGCAGCACAGCAGTTTGCCAAAATAATGAACCTCGATCCTTATACTGCCAGAATGCAACTCCCCAGTCGAGCCTGGAGATTGTATCGTACTGGCAAAATAGGAGAATTACAATTACAAGTAAAATCTTTACAAAAAGCAAAAATCCCCTGTTTTTGTCAAGCAGTCGGGGCGATCGATCGCATTAAAGTATATCAAGTCGAGTATTTTGAGACAATTGAACCACAAGTAAAAATCATCGCTAAAGATCCAGAAAAAAAACTAATAGCAATAGATTTTAATTGGCAAGAAGTAACCCAAAAAGTAAACGGATTATTGCCTTTATTTGAAGCCTCTTTACATACAGATTCCCATGGCAAACATTATCGCAAAACAGAAACATTAGACTACGTTCGGATTTGCGATTTACATTTAAAAGCTAAAAATACCATCTTGCGTTTGTCCGATTTTAATTATAAATTCAAACAAGGAATTAACTTTATCGATCGCACAGAAAAGCAATCTACCAATCGAAAAAATTGGGATAATTTGCAGCTATGTCTAAAAGAAAAATTAGCAGGAATTACGATTAGAGATGATTTTAGTAAGTTTGCTGAAACTGCGATCGATAAAGCAGATTTATTAATAGAAGTTAAGCCAAAAATAAATCTACTTCGCCGCGAAGAAAGCCTTTGGGATAATGCTTTTGAAATTTATAGCGGCCTGATATTTTGCCAATAAAAGCACAACAACAAAAATCAAACTACCTTAATTAATTGCAACCTAATAGAAAGAAGAAACCCCTTTAAAGTAAATAAATGCAAATAATCCTTTACTGGAGTAGACTGGTCTGATAATTAATAACAATAGCACGCTTTGAGATAGTTATGAAACAAGGATTACTTTGCCTTAAAATAGCAGCTTTGACTACTACCTTATTAGCTAATTTAATTCCTCTTAATATAGCAAAAGCCTCGTCCTTTGGTGAAACAGAAGTAGAGCAAGATAACTTTGTCGCGGTAGCTACTCCTTTTGGATACGATAGCTACAATTTATTAATAATCGAGCAAATTCCCGGCAAAAAATCATGCTGGAACGAACAAGGACAAAATCCAGTTAAGATCGAACCATTACTATTAAACTTTAATTTTAGCGGACATTGCCGGCGCAGTACCGATAGTAACGGCTATTCCCTGCGGATTGATGGCGAAGACTATGGAATGAATTACTTGCTAGGAATAGTAGAACGAGACGGGGATTTACATTTAGTTGCAACCCATCGTCACGATTCGTCCCAACCAGAAATTGCGATCGGCAGCAGTCAAGGAAAACACGACGGATTTACTAAAATAATTCTTAACCCCGGTTGGAAGTTTAGCAAAAGAAGTTACGGGAATAAAACCCTAGGCCACGTCTACTTAAGCGGAAGCGAATCTGCAATCGTTTCTGAATCTGATTGAGATTGCGATCCCCAAACTAGCCAGACAAGAAACTCGCATCGCGCAGATCGTTCTACAATGAAACGTAGAAAACCAGTTGTTTAAGGTAGAAAATAAAATTAAATTCTATCTTAACGACGAGATCCACAGCGCGATCGAGTATAACTATTCTGGTTGAGTAAACAAGGAGATCGAAAAATTGAAAAGCACTGCGCCACAAAGTTGGCAACCTTTAGTCGGGGGAATTATTGCTGGTTTTCTCGTCTTAGTTGCCTTAAACTCTTTTGTCGTCCTCTATCCCGGCCAAGCAGGAGTATTGAGTATTTTAGGAAAAGCTAGAGATGGAGCTTTATTAGAGGGTTTACACTTCAAACCACCCTTAGTTTCTAATGTTGATGTTTACGATGTAACGGTACAAAAATTTGAAGTTCCAGCTGAGAGTGCTACTGAAGATTTACAAAATCTCTCAGCTAGATTTGCGATTAACTTTCGCCTCGATCCCGTACAAGTAGTCCAAATCAGAAGGACTCAAGGAACTCTACAAAATATTGTTTCAAAAATTATTGCGCCTCAAACTCAAGAATCATTTAAGATTGCTGCAGCAAAAAGAACGGTAGAAGAAGCTATCACCAAAAGATCGGAATTAAAACAAGATTTTGACGATGTCTTAAGCACGAGATTAGAAAAATACGGCATCATCGTTTTAGATACTAGTGTAGTAGATCTAACTTTTTCTCCTGAATTTGCCAGAGCAGTCGAAGAAAAACAAATTGCCGAACAAAGAGCCAGACGAGCTGTTTACGTCGCAAGAGAAGCAGAACAACAAGCTCAAGCCGATATTAACCGAGCTAAAGGTAAAGCCGAAGCTCAAAGATTGCTTGCTGAGACTCTTAAAGCCCAGGGAGGGGAGTTAGTGCTGCAAAAAGAAGCAATTGAAGCTTGGAAAGAAGGTGGGGCGCAAATGCCCAAAGTTTTAGTAATGGGAAGCGACTCTGGGGGTGGCGTACCTTTCCTCTTTAACTTAGAAAACATTCAAGGACAATAAGCATTTTTTGTTAAGAATCAGCCGCCAATTATGGGATTTAATTTCCAGTAAATTAGGCGGTTTTTGCATTTTTGTTTAATTTGCAACTTCTGCCATTTCGATGATTCGCTCTTGAAAATCTTTAACTAGAAAATTAAGGGGTTTTTGTCTGCGGACTTTATATTTCAATCTTCTAGCTTGAACCCTCATGAAGACTTCTTCTAAACCTTCGCGATCGAAGCAACCGTGACGCTCTCTATTTTTATAACCAAAACTAGCCCCAGAAATGACGTGTAATTGAGTATTCTTTTTGAGTTGATACCACAAGCCATCGTTATTATTGCTCATTCTAGGATTGGCTGCCAATTCTGGGGTGGCAGACAAATAAAGCGGATCCATCCCCGTCGCCCCTAAAGTTTGCTCGTAATTATAGTAATATTGCAAAGGAATATCTGCTGCGGGCAAATTGAGAACATTTTCATAAAATTGTCGGGCAATATCTAGATCGGATACCATCACCGTGTGTACTTTTGGCGCGCTGGTAAGAAACATCCACATCGCCCCTGCATAAGCTACTAAAAGCATCACCATAATACCTTGAGTGGATAATAAGGCATCTAAAGAGGGTAAAAAAGAGCCTAAGTATTGAGGCAAATACAGAAGAGATGCAAAAATAGTTATCGAAGTCATAAACTGGCAATATTTGTGAATCTATAAATTAGGTAAACTGTTTGTCGGGGTGGAATTCGCGAAATAGATGCGATCGCTTTTGGTAAATCCCATCTTGACCCTTTACTTTCAATTTAATTTGGGGTTATTTTAGCAAGTTTTTTCACTAAATTTTGCCGTAAACTGGAACTGCCGCACCGCTAATGTCTTTAGCCTCCTTTGAAGCTAAAAAACAGATTACTTCCCCTAAAGATTCCGGTTTGACCCAATCTTGAGAGTTTTCGCTTCCCATTGCTTCGCGATTACTAGGAGTATCAATTACGCTAGGAAGAACTGCATTTGCAGTAATATCGCTGTTTTTAGTTTCCTCGGCGATCGCTTTTGTGAGGGCGACAACTCCAGCTTTGGCTGCCGAATACGCTGCTAGTTCTGCTGCTGGTTGTACTGCAGCTCTAGAGCCTACGGTGATAATTCTACCGTATCCAGACTGACGCATTTTCTTGAGGGAATATTTACAAACTAAAAAAGTTGTATTTAAGTTGAGATCGAAGAATTTTTTCCATTCTTGATAGCTAAAATCTTCGGTTTTTCCCATTGCAAAGCCGCCAACTAAATGAATTAGTATATCTACTTTTGGCAGATCTGCAATTAATTGTTTAACTTCAGTTTCTTCAGTTAAGTCTGCTTTAACAAAGCGAATCGATTCAAATTGAGCCGCACTCAATTTCTCTTGCAGTCGATCGAGGCTGTTGGCATTATGATAGGGTATTGTGAGGCTAGCTCCTCGTTCTAGTAATTTTGGCGTAACTCCGAGTCCCAATCCTCCAGTACCGCCAGTGAGTAATACTGTTTTATCTTTCATTATTTTGAGAATTTTCTTCAATCTTATTTCTAAACATACCTTGTCTCGAAGTACGATAGATAACTTGTTAGTTTTTAAATGATTATTCTTTAAGATGGTATTTTTTGAAGCACTGAGGGAATTCTAAAAATAGCTTTTTATATTGATTTAGGGGCTGTCTCGAAATACTGTCATATGCTTATCTGTCCTCAATGCGAGTCAGAAAATTCTGACGATAAAAGTCTTTGTTCTGTTTGTCAAACTGCTTTAACCGATAATTTAGGCGATCGATCCGATCTTCAAACTCCATCTTTATCAGAATATTTTATTAATTTTAACTCATCTAGCTCGGCTCGCTTGGCTTTAATTTACCCGTCTCTGCATACTGAAGTTAGAGCTGAAGCGATCGATATTTGGCAACACAGAGAATATTTAGATTCTCATTCTCGTTATCGAATTGATTCTCCGATTGGAGAAAATTTGGATGGAGCTGAATCTGAATGTATTGCGATCGCATTTACGGATACCCGACCTTCAGAACAACCTTTTTTACAAGAATTATTAGCCCGAGATAATTCTCCAAACGAACAAAATGCCAATATTCCCCAAATTGCCTTACCTTACTTGAAAGCGGTCGACGCTGCTATTCCTCAAATTTACGATGCTTGGCTAGAAAATGACGCTCCAATTATTATCTTAGAAGATCGTTTTAACTGGCAAAAACTAGCTGATTTTGTTGCTAAACCGGACTTATCTTGCTGGCAGTTACTATACTGGTTCGATAAAACAGCCCAACTTTGGAACGGGCTGAAACAACTAGGAGTAGTTAGTAGTTTAATTGTAGAAGAGAATTTTTGCTTGGACGAAGACGATCGTTTGTGTTTGCAACAGTTGCATTACGATGGAGCAGAAAACGGGTTCGCTCTAAGTCATTTGGGGCTAGTCTGGAAATCTTTATTAACTAAATCTCAAATTATCTTACCAGAATCTTTCAATCAATTATTAGATTGCTTAATTTCGGGACAAGTTCAAACGGCAGAAAAGTTGCGCTCTAGTTTGCACGATATCATAGTCGAAATTGAAACTGAAACAGAAAGCGATAGCGGTCCGCCTACCAATATTTTACCGATCCAATTAACTGACTTAAGAGATTTTGCTTTAACTGATGTTGGTCTTCAAAGAGAATCTAATGAAGACTTTTTTGGCATTTACACAGCGATCGAAAAACACCATAATTCCCAACAGAAAAAAATTAGCGCGCGTGGCTTATATATTGTTTGTGACGGAATGGGGGGACACGATGCGGGTGAAGTAGCTAGTGCTATGGCTGTCGATATCTTGCAAGATTATTTTCAAGATATTTGGTTACAAGGATTACCCGATCGCGAAACTATTCGTAAAGGCATACATTTAGCTAACGAAACAATTTATCGAGAAAATATTAATAATTCTTCTTCTGGAGTTGGCAGAATGGGAACGACCCTAGCGATGCTCCTACTCCAAGACAATCACTTAGCGATCGCATCGGTTGGAGACAGTCGCATCTATCGCCTCACAGCTAGATTCGGTCTCGAACAGTTGACGAGCGATCATCAAATTGCACAATTAGAAATTAAGCGGGGTGTAGATCCAGAAATTGCTTATGCTCTTCCTAATGCTCGTCAACTTACTCAAGCTTTAGGCCCTAGAGATAACAATTTTGTCGAACCTGCGATCGAATTTCTCGAACTTCAACAGGATTGTTTGTTACTTTTATGCTCCGACGGTCTTTCTGACAATCAAATCTTAGAACAAAATTGGCAAAAATATCTCAAACCTCTACTCGAATCGGATCTCGACTTAGACGTGGCAATGGAAGATTTAATCGATCTAGCCAATCAGGAGAACGGACACGACAATATCACTGCGATCGCAGTTAAAGTAAAGGTCGGAGTAGATCTAAAATGCAGCTCTACTGGCGAATTATTGGTTTAAAACTTTATATTTCTGTTGTTTTTGGCAAATTTAACTCTCTCTATCGGAGCTTCATTCTTCATCCCACGCTTCTACTGCTAATAATTCACTAACCGGATCTTGCATTGTGAAGCCAAATTCGGATAATTCTTGTTTCCAATATGCCCATTGTTCTCCATACAGTAAGGCTATTTTCCAAATACTATCTTTGGGTTTGAGAACGTTGGACTCCACGAGCGAGGCGACTTTACGCTGCAACTTCACCATGGGGTGAACGACTTGCTTGGTCATACACTGAATCTACTTTGATTAAATAAGTTTTACAAATGCTCTGGGAGCTAGGCTTCCGATCTAGAATTCTTACTCTGAAATCTACAAACTATGCGAAGAGGAAGCATACTCATATATTTTTATCGCAACTAGCCAAATTTTGCAAGTGTATTTTGAGATACGTTCGGTAATTACTACCTCGATAGCACAGATCTGGCAATGGTTGTAGGTAATATATTTGAGGTGAAATAAAATAATCATGGCTAAAAAAATTTCGTTTTTAGCTTGTATAGCGATCGCAATTTCGGGATCGCTCGTTCCGGCTTTAGGATTGGAAGATTCTGTGGGAGAAGCAGGAATCGATGCTCTTCGTCTGCAAACTTTTCCTTACAATTTGACGGGCCGCAAAATTAGTATCGGTCAGGTGGAAATTGGCAGACCTAGTAAATTCGGCTTAGACAAAGCTGCTTCAGAGCAAACGGTATTTGAGTTAAAAGGGGCATTTTATCGCAATAAATCGGCTCTTTCTAACCGCTTCGTGGACGATCACGCGGCTCAAGTAGCGACGGTGATGATCAGCAAGGATAAAAAATTGACTGGAGTTGCCCCGGAAGCAAGACTTTACGCTTCGGCAATCGGGCCGCTCGATCGCGCCGGACAGCCGGAACAATGCCTGGCGACTCAACACGTGGCGGAACAAAATGGCCAGGACGTGCGAGCGATTAATTTTAGTTTTGGGGAATCTTTAAAGCGAGATCCGCGCCAAAATCCTCAATTAGATGGTCTAGCTTTGTTAACTTTATGTATCGATTGGTCGGCTAGGGTTCACGACGTGCTTTACGTCGTTGCGGGAAATCAGGGTAAAGGGGGCATTGCCATCCCGACGGATCATTTCAACGGAATTACTACCGCTTCAAGTGCCAAACGTCAAGGTAAGTTTACTAAAATTGATTTTTCTAATTTGAGTTCGGAACCAAAGGGAATTGGCAGAAGATTAATTAAGCGAGAAATTAACACTAATAACCGACGGGGAATTAATTTAGTCGCTCCGGGTAACAATATTGAAATATACGACCTTAAAGGTAAATCGATTAGTGCTAGTGGAACTAGTTTTGCTGCACCTCACGTGAGTGGATCGGTTGCTCTTTTACAAGAATTTGGCGATGCTATTTTAGCTGGCGATCGCAAGACAAAACTAGGATTAAATTGGAGCATGGATTCGCGACGACACGAAGTTATGAAGGCTGTTTTGCTCAATTCGGCCGATAAAATTAAAGATCGAGGCCGAGGATTGCAGTTGGGAATGACGCGCACGCTTTTAACTAAAAAAAATCGCAATTGGTTGCAGTCTAATGCTTATTGGAACGATCGCATTCCGGTAGATCTTGAAATGGGTGCGGGACATCTCAATACTTATCGCGCTTATCAACAGTTTAGCGGCGGTCGGTGGAGTCATAAAAGTTTAATTCCAAGCCGAGGTTGGGATTATGCTGGAATTAATCTTTATTCTTATCGCGATTATCAAATTGAATCTCCTTTACAAAAAGATAGTTATGTTGCAATTACTTTAGTTTGGGATCGTTTAGTTGAATTGGAGGATCGCAATCAAAATCAAAGATACGATGTAGGTGAAAATTTCCGCGATCGCGGTTTAAATGACCTCAATATTTACTTAATGTCAGCAGATAATAATAAAACGATCGAAAGTGTTTGCGCTTCGAGGAGTAAAGTTGATAGTATCGAGCATATTTTTTGTAAGATCCCAGATACTGGACGTTATAAAATTCGCGTCGACTATCCTCACAAAGTGAACGATCCAACTCAATTTTATGGTTTAGCTTGGTGGACTTTTCCTTCCGAGGGATTAAGCAGCCAAAATTAGGGATTTTCTTAGTTTTTGATTAAGTTTACTTTCAAACCATCTCGAGGCTTGGCTGTGGGAATTGCTACTAAAGATAAATCTTGATTGGGAAGTATTTCCCAGCGATAATTCCTTACTAACATTGCACCAAAAATTTTCATTTCTAATTTGGCAAATTCTTTACCCAAACATTCCCTAATTCCTCCGCCAAAAGGAATATATCCAAAAGTTTTATTTTTATCTTCGGCATTTTCAGAATTGAAGCGATCGGGGTTAAATTGTTCTGGATTTTGATATATTTCTGTATCTTTGTGGGTACTAATAATATTGCATTGAACTGTCCAACCTTTAGGAATCGAGTAATTTTTAAATTCAAAAGTCTCAATCGTGCCTCGAAAAACACCAGCAACTGGAGGGATAAAACGCAATACTTCTTTAAGAACTTGCTCTAGATATACCATTTTTTTTAAGGTATCTAGATTTAGGCTTTCGTTATGGAATTGTTCTTGTTCTTGTTTGATGCGCTCGCCTATTTCGGGATTTTGTCCGACTGACAAACAAAATGAAACTAAAGAAGAAACTAGAGTTTCGTGGCCAGCAAATAATAATAAAAGTATTTGGTCTTTTAATTCTGCTAGGGGCAAAGTTTCGCCATTTTCATCTTTTGCTTGTAATAATAAGCCTAGAGCATCTTCCCCTAAATCTTCCGCTTGCTGACGTTTTAAAATTATTTGCTCTATTTCTTGAAGCATTTTTTTACGAGCGCGCAAAGCTTTACCAAAATTAGTCCAAGGTAAGTTAATAGCCAGACTAAATAAGCCTTGACACCAAGTTTCAAATAATTCGCCTAAAATAGTTTTAGAAGTATTATCCGTGCCGATTAAGAATTTACAAGCAATATCAAAAGTATATTTTCTTAGTTCTGGATACCAAGTAAAACTATCCATTTTTTCCCATTTTTCGAGATAGTTATGGGTGATACTTTCCATTGTCGGAATGTAACTTGCTAATGCTCTCGGTTGAAAAGCTTGATATAGTGTTTTGCGACGACTTGTATGTAAACTACCTGTTTTTAATACTAAAGAATCAGAGCCTAATAATATTTTGGTACTTTCAGGCCAGGTAACGGAAAAATATTTATTTTCGTTAGTCAGAATAAAAACATTAGCATCTGCACCAGTCATAAATACTGTTGGGTTGCCAAAAAGGTTAGTTTTAAACACAGAGCCGTATTTTTTGAGGCGTTTATCGAGAAAGTCGCGATCGTTAAAAAAACTCAATGTTTCGCCAATGAAAGGTAAACCAAAACTTCCAGGAGGTGTTTGCATAATCTTATTTTTCTTGGTACTTTGCTAGTCTGAGAAAGAGCAGATCGATGAAAATAGGAATTTGAATTAATTTAATTAGATCGTGTTGTTTCAATTTTGACTTGCGATCGCATTTTACAACAAGTTTGCCAACAAACTAAGTATTAATTCTCTAAGATAAAACTATAGATAAATCTTTTGCCTGCTTGCTTCTTGCCTTGAGTGACCAAAATATAGCAACTCTAAACAGAATTAGTATAACTATCAAAAACAGGATAGCAGAATAAGAAGCAATTATCTCAAGAAATTTGGCAATCGAAGACTATTTAAATCTTTTAACTAGATCGATAGTGCCATCAATTGGCAAACAAACTGTAAAAGTAGTTTGACCGGGTTTAGATTGAAAAGATAGAGTGCCGCCGTGACGATTTTCGACTATTTTTTTGACTGCATCTAAACCCAAACCAGAGCCTTTTCCGACCTCTTTAGTAGTATAAAAAGGCTCAAAAATACGCGATTGAATCTTAGTTGGAATCCCAGAACCAGAATCAGTAATTTCTACTTTGATATATTTTTTATTGCGGAGATATTTATCGCTAAAACCGGTGCTTATTTCTAAAATACCTTGACCGTTCATCGCATCGATCGCATTGTCAATTAAATTCGTCCAAACTTGATTTAATTCGCTCCCGTAAGCCGGTATTGGGGGTAATTCGGGATTGTAACAGCGATGGACTTCAATACCTTGTTTGAGCTTGTAAGAGAGCAAACGGAGCGTATCCTCAATCCCTTCCCTTACGTCTACCATTTGTTGCGCGCCGCGATCGAGATGAGAGTAAGATTTCATTGAATGGACTAATTTTGAAATCCTTTCTGCTCCTTTTAAACCACTTTCGATGGTAGATATGACTTCAAAAGAAAGAGCCAACCAACGAATCGGTTGCTCGCGTATTTCTTGGGGACGATCGCGCCAGCGATCGAGGAGTCGATCGACTTGTTCTAAGTCTATTCCACCAATTGCGAGAGGTTCGGCTAAATTCCAAGCATCTTCTATGCCGTAATCTTCGAGCCATGCTAATACTTTCTCTTCGCGATCGCTTAAAGTAACAAAATCGACTTGATTGTTAACTACATAATCAAAACCGGCATCGCGAATTGCCGTCCATTGTGCGGTATGTTCTGGTTCGACATTGAGCTGGCCGTACATTAAATTCATCCGCTCTAATTCTCGCCAAGCAGGGATAACATTTTTTAAAGCACGAACTAAAGCAGCAGCAGGATTATTTAATTCGTGAGCCAAACCTGCGGCTAAAGTCCCTAAAGCGGCCATTTTTTCGCGACTGCGTAGGAAAGATTCTAAACCTCGCAACCGAGTCTGTACGGTGCGAAATATTTTACGCTCGAAGTCGCGACATTGATGAAGCAAACAGCGAAAATCTTCGGCAGACAATTGATAAACTCGACAATGAGTCAGCGATCGCAGGGTAACTGGAACTAGTTCTTCAGTGAGAACTTGAATTTCCCCGAAGAAAGCAGGGGCTTCGTGTTCTCCTACTGGAATTTCTGTTCCTTCGCTGCGGCGAGTGATACTCATGCGGCCCGAAGTTAAAATTAAAAAACCTTGGGGCAGATCTCCTTCGCGAATAAAAATTTCCCCTTGAATTAAATTAATTTCAGTAGCGCGATCGCAAATCCAATCCAAACGAGTTCTCGGCAGAGTTTGAAACAGATCTAATTTCATCAAGTCATCGACACACAACATCGGCAATAAAAAAATTAAATAAATTAAACAACTTCAGCAAGATAGCGATGGACAAATTGAACGCAAATCGAACCTTCACCGACAGCAGAAGCAACTCGTTTGACGGAATTGTGTCGCACGTCTCCGACTGCAAAAATACCGGGTATGCTGGTTTCTAATAAAAAGGGTTCGCGATCGAGTTTCCATCCTTTAGGACGAGGAGATAAATTACGGTTGCGGTTAGCTAAATGAGGATCTATTTTTTCTAAATCTTTTCCGGTGAGAATAAAACCGCGATCGTCTCTTTGGACGATACCATCTAACCAATCGGTATGAGGAACTGCACCGATAAAAATAAAGAGGGCATTGGTTGGCACTTTTTCAACTGCTCCGGTTTGAGAATTTTCGATCGCGATCGCCTCGAGACTGTTTTCGCCGATCGCTTCGATGACGCTGCTATGTACTTTAACCTCAATATTCGGAGTTTCGTCGATTTGATCGATCAGATATTGAGACATACTCTTAGTTAAAGATTCCCCCCGGACTAAGATAGTCACTTTAGAGGCGAATTTACTGAAATACATTGCCCCTTGTCCGGCAGAATTTGCCCCTCCAACGACGTAAACGTGTTCGTCTTGACAAGATATAGCTTCGGTTTGAGCTGCACCGTAATATACCCCCGCTCCGGTCAAGCGATCGATGCTGGGGATATTTAATCTGCGCCAAGAAACCCCTAAAGAAAGAATAATTGAGTGGGAAGCAATTTCTTTGCCATCTTTAAGTTTGACGATTCGATAATTGTAAAGCGGATCGATCGACACTGCTTCGGTTGGGGTGAGAATTTCTACACCAAACCGTTTTGCTTGAGCCACTGCGCGACGGGCCAGATCTGCTCCGCTCAATCCTACCGGAAAACCGAGATAATTTTCAATTCTAGAACTAGTTCCTGCTTGTCCTCCCGGTGCTTGTCGTTCGATTAAAACGGTACGCAATCCTTCTGAAGCTCCATATACTGCAGCAGCCAAACCGGCCGGGCCGCCACCGATAATTGTTAGGTCGTAAAAAGGTTTTTCGGCTTTAGTTTGCAAGCCAATTTTTTCGGCGATTTCAACGTTAGTTGGTTTTTCGAGGCGATCGCCGTCGGGCAAAATTACTAGGGGCAATTTTGTGCTTTGAGAACAGTCAATTAATTGTTTTGCTTCTGCTTCTTTTTCAACATCCAACCAACGATAGGGGACTTGTTGACGGGCTAAAAAGTCTTTAATTTGATGGCATTGGGGCGACCAGCGATCGCCGATTACCCTAATCCCTCCAAAGGGAGATTTAAAAGTTGCCTGCCAATCGTCTAACAAATCGTTGAGGATTGGGTACAGTTTTTCTTCTGGCGGATCCCAAGGTTTGAGCAAGTAATAATCTACATTGATGGTATTGATGGCACGAATTGCGGCATCTGTGTCGCTGTAGGCTGTTAAGAGAACTCTTTTTGCTTGTGGAAAGATCTGTATTGCTTGTTCTAGAAATTGTACCCCGCTCATCTGGGGCATTCTCTGATCCACCAGAAATAGAGCTACTGTTTCGTTTTTTAATTTTAGTTGCTCGATCGCTTCGATTGCTGCTTTGCCGCTATCGGCTCTAACTATTTTAAAGCGACTGCCGTATTCTTTTCTCAAATCTCGCGCTATTTCTTGTAAAACTTGGCGATCGTCGTCTACAGTTAGCAATACTGGTTTAGCCATTTACCCCGATTCATATTTTCTTCGCTAACTCTATTGTTATAGCAAAATTATCTTTTTGTTAAGTTACATTAAAGTTACTCGATTAAGAATTAGTATTTTTTGGTAGTTACATTATTTTATTGTTTTTTTAATTCTAATAGATCGCAACTAATCCGATCGACATATCTCTTTGAGTGGATTGCTTTTGAGGATAACTATTTTTTTTATTTCTTTAATTCGCAAAATCTACTGCTTGAATAATTATATTGGTTAAATTTTAATTGGTATTCATAAGTTGTTTTAATTTTTGTTTAAATTCAGTTGAATTTAACAGGAAAAATATAATATATCTATAAATAAAATTTAACTTTAAATCGAAAAAATCAAAGTAGAAGATTAAAAATATGCAATTTAATCCGGTTAAGTTCTCAAGATTTTGGATGGCTAATGGTTTTGCTTTATTGGTAGCCTTAAGCCCGATTCAAACTAAAGGAATAGCTTCTTTGGAAAATATATCTTTCGATAATGTCGATGAAAACGAGCGGATTGTTGCAAACTTAAATAATAGATTTGAATTGGATTCAAAGCAAGAGCTAGAATATTTGATAAAAAAATACAGTTCTTCTCTAAATAATCTAAATCCTAATTTAGGATATCCTCGCAGTAAAAGTAGGGATGAAAGCTTACTTTTAACTCCAAATAATAAATGGACAAGTGGTTTTTTTCCTGGGATTCTTTGGCAGCTATACAAATACAGTCAAGAGCGAAAATTTTTAAGACAAGCAGAAGTTTGGACGCAACCGATAGAACCGCAAAAAAACAATAAAAAGACTCACGATTTAGGATTTATTGTCTTTAATAGTTTTGGTCGCGGATATAATTACACTGGAAATAAACAATATCGAGAAGTGATTTTAGCAGCAGCGAATTCTTTAGCTTCTCGATACGATACTAAAATAGGTGCAATCAAATCTTGGGATTGGAATACCAATAAATCTTGGTGCATTCATTCTCCATCTTGGACTTATCCGGTAATTATCGATAATATGATGAATCTGGAATTGCTGTTTTGGGCGGCTAAAAATGGCGGAAATCCAAAATATTACAATTTAGCCGTTACTCACGCACAAAAAACGCTTCAAAATCATATTAGAGCTGATGGCAGCACTTACCATGTAGTTGATTACGATAAATTGAGTGGCAATGTAATTAAAAAAGTTACTTGGCAAGGTTTGTCAAATAATTCTGTTTGGGCCAGGGGACAAGCTTGGGGCTTATATGGTTTTACGATGACTTATCGCGAAACTGAAGATAGAGAATTTTTAAGAGCAGCCGAAAGATTGGCTGATTTTTTTATTGATAACTTACCTGAAGATAGGATTCCTTATTGGGATTTTCAAGCGGCCAATAGATCGGATATGGAAGGTAAAGATAGTTCTGCTGCAGCGATCGCCGCATCTGGTTTATTAGAATTGAGTACGTTAACTGATAACCCAAAAAAAAGGCAATTATATTTCCAGAGTGCCAAACAAATTTTAAAACAATTGAGTTCTCCAACTTATCTTAATCGCAATACAAAGAAAATTCCCCTCATCCAACATGCGATCGGAAATTATCCTTGTAAAGAAGAAGTAGATGTATCGATTATTTATGGAGATTACTATTATATTGAAGCTTTGTTAAGATACGATTCAATTGTCAAAAAAGAGTGAAAAAAATTCTGATTAATTTAACCGATTAAATAAAATACAAACTTAGAAATAGCGATCGCATTTTTTAAAAAATCTCACCGTTGACTGATAACCTTTAAAGAAACGTACTTTGCCATTGCAATAGTTAAAAAATGACCAATAAACAAATAGCTTTTTTAGGATTGGGTTTAATGGGCGGGCCGATGACGGCTAATTTGGCTCGAAGCGAATATCCTGTTAAAGCTTGGAATCGAACTAAGGATCGCCCTGGTGTAGAAATAGCTAAAAATGCAGGGGCGGCGATCGCAAAATCAATTCGAGAAGCAGTAGAAACTGCAGATATTATCTTTACTTGCGTCGGTGACGTTCCTGACGTTCGAGAAGTTATTTTCGGTACTGATGGTATAGCTAAACATGCTAAATCGAATGCTTTAATTGTCGATATGAGTACGATCGGCTCTCAAGCAGCAATGAAAATAGCTGCAGAATTAAAACAATTTAACCTCCGCTTTCTCGATGCACCGGTTTCTGGGGGAGATATTGGCGCGCAAAAAGGTACTCTGACGATTATGGTCGGAGGCGATCGCGCTGATTTTGAGGAATGTTTGCCTTTATTCGAGATAATGGGTCAAAATATTACTCTTTGCGGGCCCGTAGGTAGCGGTCAAGCAGTCAAATTGTGCAATCAGGTACTTTGTGCGGTTCATGCGATCGCCCTTTGCGAAGCGATGGAATTGGCAAAAATTCAGGGTATCGATCCTAATTTAATTGTCGATGTCTGCGGTACTGGTGCGGCTGGTTCTTGGGCTTTATCCAATCTCGGCCCGAAAATTATTAATTCCGATCTCGCTCCTGGGTTTCCGATCGAGCATATTATCAAGGATCTGCGTTTAGTAGCAGAGACGATTGAAGATGGCAAAAGCTTGCCAGGATTTGAACTAGCCGATCGCTTTTTTAAATTTGTCGGGCGGTTAGATGATGGCGCGGGTTTAAAACAGGGCACTCAAGCTATGATTCGTGCTTATCGAGTCAGCGATCGCTTGAAATAAGCAATCAAAATTAGCTAAATAATCTTAATTAGCTCGAGAAAATTGCTCTTAATTAATAGTAAATCGGCGATCGCTTTGCTACTTTAATATTAGGAAAAAGCTTTATTTTTGAGCATAGTAAGTATATAATTTAATTTTATCGGACTCCGACTAGATCGATGCAAGTATATTTTTATACTTTAAAAAAGGTTTTTTAGTTGTAAATACTGAAAAATTTAAATGACAGTATATTTCTAAAACTAAGTTTTAGAGCGGCTTTAAAGCAATATCTAGTTAAAAAGAGCGATCGCAAATTCGCGTATATTTTATAAAAGTTTGGCGAGAAAAAATAGCTTGAAATGAGAATCAGAGTGCGTATTACTGAATGTAGTTTTTGTGAAAACAAGAGGGAGGCGATCCAATGACAAATATCACTCAAGAACAGTATAAACAGAAAATGCAGCGGCGCAAACAAGTCCAAGACGAGCGTTTAGCAAAAGCAGCGGCAAAAAAAGGTTTAATTATCGTCAATACAGGCAACGGTAAAGGAAAAACCACGGCAGCGTTAGGTATGGTGCTGCGCTCGCTCGGTCACGGATATAAAGTGGCGATCGTGCAGTTTATTAAAGGAGCTTGGGAGCCTGCCGAAAAAGCTGTTTTAGAACGCTGGGAAGGACAATTAGAATTTTATGCGATGGGAGAAGGATTTACCTGGGAGACCCAAGATCGCGATCGCGACATTGAAAAAGCCGAAGCAGCCTGGCAAAAAGCATTAACTTTGATTCGCAACCCCGATTATCAATTGGTTTTATTGGATGAGGTGAATATAGCCCTGAAATTAGGTTATCTGAAGGTAGAAGATATCTTAGCCGGACTCGAAGACAAACCCGAAGATGCTCACGTTATCTTGACCGGTAGGGGCGCGCCGCCAGAATTAATCGAAAAAGCAGATTTAGTTACTGAAATGAAACTAATCAAACATCCTCTTAAAGAACAGAATATTAAAGCTCAACCGGGTATAGAATTTTAATTGCGATCGCGGGTCAGATTTTCTTCAAGACAAATCTCGAGCATGCGGCGATCGTTGTCGCTAAGATTGGATATTTTTTGATACCCGACCAGAGTTGTCGAACTCTCAATTTCGTTTCCGGTTGTGGCAACTCGAACCGAGCTATCTAGGGCAATAGAGTAAGGATTGATAGTGCGATCGTAAGGATGAACCACAAATAAGTTCATTTTTGCTCGAGTTATTTTGCCGTAAAAACAAGCAAATTCCGATTGAGGATAATAAACTGCACCGACTACTCGATTTTGTTCGACCTGGAAAACTAAGTATTCTCGACCGATTTGTTCGGGTAGATGGGATTGTCCGTACAGATAAGTGCCATTTGTTAAAGTAGATTCAAAGCGAGCAGTATCTTTAACTCGAGACATTGTTTTTGAGGTAAATTGAGGCGAGAAATAGGTAGTTGCAGCAAATCCGGTTGACAAAATTAATCCGAGATTGAATCGAAAATTTTTGTTTTTCAGCATTATTATTTGCCTATATTTACGTATAGGTTTAGTTTTATTGTTCCCGCTTGAGAAGCTCAAATTAACAGACAAGTCGTTTTCTTAAACATCCCTTATTTATATAATAAGTTTTTTTGATAAAATTGAAATCCCCATCATCTCAGCCGAGAGTGGGGATATCAGTCACTTATTTTGAGAGATCGAGCGACTAGCTGGCGATAATATACTCTTGAACTGAGGAGCGATTTTTCCTTAACTGGTTGAGTGCTTGATGTTCTAATTGTCTGACTCGCTCCCGAGATAAGCTCATTTTCTTACCAATTTTAGCTAGGGATAGTTCGATGCCATCTTTTAAGCCAAAACGCAAGGATAATACTTCTCGTTGTTGAGCTGTTAATTGAGCTAGCATCTTGTTAAGATCTTGTTTGAGCAATTCTTGAGTAATGTAGGTATCGGGAGATGCGCTATCATCTTCTAATAAATCTGAGAGTTCTGTATCTTGGTTTTCACCAACTCTGACATCTAATGAGATTGGTTGACGGGCAATGCTCAGATATTCCCTAATCTGAGATGGTTCTAAATCTAGTTCTCGAGCTATTTCTTTAGGGGTTGCGCTGCGTCCTAATTTTTGCGATAGTTCTCTTTGGGTTTTTTTGATTTTATTGAGCTTTTCGGTAATATGAATTGGCAGGCGAATAGTCCGAGCTTGTTGTGCGATCGCTCTAGTTATAGCTTGTCTGATCCACCAGTAAGCATAAGTTGAAAACTTATAACCTTTCATCGGATCGAATTTTTCTACTCCCCTTTCTAATCCTAAAGTTCCTTCTTGGATCAGATCGAGGAATTCCATATTCCGCTTTTGGTATTTTTTGGCGATCGCTACTACTAAACGTAAATTGGCTTCTACCATTTTACTTTTAGCTCTTTTGCCTTGTTCGATCTCTTTTTTAAGCTCTGTTTCGCTTTTGTTAACAAATTTGGCCCATTCTTTTTGGTCTGGTTCGCGATCGAGTTGTTTTGTTAGTTTTTCTTTCTCTTCTAACAACCCCATCATTTGCTGTACCTGTTTTCCATAAACAATTTCTTGTTCGTGACTTAGTAAAGGTACTTTGCCAATTTCGTGAAGGTACGTACGTACCATGTCCGCTGAGAATGCTGGTTTGCTGTTGGTTTTTTTTATGGTTTGTTTGGGCATCTTCGTATTCGTGCCTCCTAAAAATCCGATCTCTAATTTCTTGGTGTAATTTCTCTAAGTGACTAGTTAGCTTTAATCTTTCATTTTTTATTGCCCAGCTGAGTACGATCTATACGAAGTCATTATGAGTTTAGCTTGTTTTTATCTTAGCCTATAAATTTAGACTTTTACAAACAAAAAAAGTTCATTTATTCTCGATTTTTACGATTTAGTAAATAGAGCAAAGCTATATCTATCGCAAGATTGGGACATTTTTAGTATTAGCTTATTAGTGACTATTTACTATCATGACTTAGTTTTTTCTTAAGAGAGTAGGCGGATCGCCGAACGATTGAAAGGTTATAATTGTGGGTTTCCCGTATTTCAAAGAACATAAAATAAAACTCGTGTAGAAGATCCATCGATCTGGGCACTGGGTTTTGTTCGGAGATTATTCTCTTCGGAATATAAACTAAACAAATTTCCAGTTAAACTATTAAAATTTGGGTTTCTGAGGAAAATTTGCCCCGTTTTCAAACAAAAGGACTGAGCTAGACATTTGTTGGGATTAATCTGTAATTACCCGCAGTTGTTTAATAAAAATTTAATTGTTTTTTTAAACTTGATTTAACCAACGATAGTCAAATTTACTTACGATAGTTAATCTAAAAATTGAAAACTTCTCAATTACTTATCATTTAACGAGTATTTATAGTTATATATTCTGATAGTTTGTAAAAGATCTGTACAAGAATCTATTTCCAATCTAGGAAAATTGGTTTTGAACCCACTTAATCAAAGATTCACAGTGAATATACTGATAATTAATTGAAACTTTAAAATAATAAGTAGAAATTCACATAAATTTTAGTTAATATACTATGCAAAGGGGATTAATACTTAAGTGATTTAGTTTCGCTGGCAGAAAACACAAACATCAATCCCAAAAAACCCAAAGGATCGACGGAGATAGTACATCTTCAAATGTCGATTGGGGTTATTTAAAACTAAGAGTAGACAAGCCAGCAAAAAACTTAGTAAATATCCAAAATAAATTTCTAGGATAGGATTAGCAATTAACAATGTTACAAAGAAGAAAATTTTTGCAGTATGTGTCTCTAGCTACTGCTGGGACTGCCTTTAGTTTGGGATTTCCATCATTAAAATCTGCAGTAGCTAACGATAAAAAAGAAGGTGGTGAATGGAATTACGACCAACTCGGGCCGGAAACTTGGGGCGAACTATCTCCTGATTTTCGAGTTTGTGAAAACGGCTCGCAACAATCGCCGATTAATTTAGAACATGAAGGAACACTTCACGCTGGCAGTCTGCACGATTTAGATTTTAACTATCATTTGAGCGTGCTGAAAATAGTTAATAACGGTCATACTATCCAAGTTAATCCCGATCCAGACAATCATCTTAAAGTAGAAGGGAATAATTTCGATTTACTTCAATTTCATTTCCATCATCCTAGCGAACACGTAGTATATGGCAAACATTATCCAATGGAAGCCCATTTGGTTCATCGCAATCCAAGAACAGGAGAATTAGCGGTATTGGGTGTTTTCTTTAAAGAAGGGCCCGAAAATAAGATCTTAAATACCATTTGGAAAGATTTGCCAGAACATGAAAGCAAAGAACATGCAATTATCGGACATATTAATCCTTTACAATTTTTGCCGGCTAAGAAAATAGCTTATCGCTATAACGGTTCGCTGACTACGCCACCTTGTTCCCAGATCGTGCGTTGGATTGTTTTTGAAGAAGCAGTTACAGCTTCAAAACAACAATTAGATAAATTTGCCAAAATTTTCCCTAATAATGCTCGGCCGGTGCAAGAGAAGAATCATCGTTTGATTATTGAAGGATAATCTCAGCGAGCAGATTAGAGATTTATCTTACTGCAGTCTTTAAGTTAACTTTATGTATGTAATAAATGACATACTATTTATTACATGTAATTTTTCAAATAGCAATCCCGGCAAAAGTCAATCGTCCTTTAAGCGCGATCGCCCTAATTTAAGCCCTGACTGAATTAATTAGCTTTTTAACAAAGCGACTGACGGTTTTAACTACGTTTGGTGTTGCTTCGGGATGGGAAGGAATTCTGGCCATTAACTCGTAATATTCATCGAGTAGTTCGTGTTCGATATCCGAAACCTTGTCATCGGCCATGACCATATTAGCGATCGCGCTCAACAGGCGCATCCTTTCTTTATCCGTACTATCTTGAAGGTATTCGACAATCCAATTTTCTGTTTTTTGCGGAACGATAGGACGATCTAAAAGGGCTTGCAGCTCGTTATCGAGATGAAGGTGATATTGCTCGAGCAATTTTTGTAAATATTCAATTTCGCCAGGTGCGAGATGGTTATCGATCCAAGCTGCACCGATAACGATTTTTAACAATAGTTTGTTATGTTCTTTGACGGATTCCATAATTTTAAATACTTTTGCCTTGCTACTTGCTACTTATTTTAAAATCCCAAATTTGCTTTAGCTTGATTGGCAGCATCGTGAACTTCTCGATCTGTTTTTGTTTTCCAATCGGTGTCGCCAATTTCAGTGTAGAATTTCTGGTCGTAAGCACGAGTACGTACTACTACCGGCATGGGTACGGCATGACCGAGAATTAAAGCTTGTTGTTTGGAATCTAATTTAGCCAAAACGCTTCGCAAACCACCACCACCAGAAACGCCAGTAAAAATCGCATCGATATCTTTATCGTCGTTTAACAAACAAGTAATGCGAGTACCGACTTGGGACATAACTTCATTATCGATCCCTGAAGGCCGCTGATCTACTACTAGTAAAGTAACGAAATATTTCCGCATTTCTCTGGCGATCGTGCCGAAAATAGTTTGATTGACGATACCCGAGTCGAGAAAGCGATGGGCTTCTTCTATGGTAATTACTAACTGACGGGGTTTGTCGAGGGGATTTTGAGTTTGTAAAAAGCGATCGGCTTTTTTGACGTATCTGGAGTGAATGCGGCGAGTAATCATATTCGTTGCCAGCATATAAGAGAGCATATTCGATTGCGAACCGAATTCAATCACGACATTAATACCAGCATCGAGGGATTCTAAAATGCGATCGATATAATTGTGGGGACAGGCCGAGCGAATGTATTTAAGACTTTCCAAACGCATTAATTTTCTTTGCAGTGCAGAAATCGATCCTTTATGACCTTGTTGTTCTTCACAAAACAGGGTGATATCTTCGTTGGTCATATCCAATAAGCGAACGATCCAAGATCTGCCGAATTCTTTTTGGAGGATATTAGCATTATCGATGCTGGCATCGGAAAGTCCTAAATCTCGAGATACCAATCTGAGATCTTCAATTTGAATTTGGTCGTAACTTAAAAATAATTCTCGAGCGTTATTTACTCCCCTTCTTTTGGTAGATTCTGGATCGAGGGTATATATTTCTACCTGGCTGGGAAATAACTGTTTTAAACCTTTGACGGTGCTGAATTGTTTCCCTTCGCTAACTGCTTCCCAACCGTATTCGGAATGCATGTCGAACATTAAGTTAACTGCGGCTTGTTTGCGAATTACTCCAGAGATTAACAAACGAGTTAGAAAAGATTTTCCCGTTCCTGATTTACCAAAAATACCGTTACTGCGTTCGACAAAACGATTTAAATCGATACATACGGGTACTTCCATATCTAAAGGTCGGCCGATCGAAAAGTTTCTTCTGTGAGGGTCATCTTCCCAACCAAATACGGTGCGAAAATCTTTTTCGCTTGCTTCATAAACTTGAGAAAAGTGAGAGGGAATAGTTTTAACTGGAAGTAATTCTAATTCGCCGCTAGTTTGAATGTCGAAAGATGCTAGAGTATCGATCGCTTTTTGTTTTTCTTCGGCGATCGCTGCTTCTTTTTCTGATTCTCCTAAAGATGGAGTAAACATTAGCATCGGCGATAATTTTAAGGTGCCATAAGTGCCGCTTCCGGCTAAAATTTCTCGCAATAAACTATCTTCTGCGCTGGGAGGATCGGACATAATTCTCGGACTGGAAGTGCCTAAAAGCACATCGGTAAGGAGACAGAAAAAGCGCGATCGCACGCCTTGAACTACTAAGAATTTACCTACCCGCATATCTTCTACTGATACGTCTGGATACAATCTAATTTCTAATCCTTCGCTTAAAGATCCTTGAATGACCGAGCCTAATGGTTTTTCTGAGTTCATCTAATTTCAGCAAAGATAATACTTTGACATTTGTCAATTATGATAATGCGAATCGAGCTTAAAATTGCGATCTACAAGATATTTTTTGCAGAAATTACCCTCAAAATTAGCATGATATTTCCGTGCCTAAACAACTAAATTTAAACTAACCTCAAATTAAATCGCCGCGCTTTTATTTTGATTCAATTATTTTTAGCTTGTTGTTTTTCATACCAGAGGGTAGCAAAATACTTTTGCAACGAACTATGAGCGAAACAATATCCTCCAGCGACGCGCTGGATAAGCTGGCGATCGCAGCAGTATTCGAGGAAGGGTAGATATTGCCAAGGAGCGTAACCGCTCAGCCAGAGAACCGTTCGGATCGTGAATTTTTGCATGGTAGAAAAAGCTCCCAGCCAAATAAATCCCGTAACTGCTGTCGCGCCAAATAATCTAATTAATTGAGCGATCGGAATTGAAGCTATTTGTGAAAGTTGAGGGAATGTTTTTGAGAGCGACCAGAAGATAATAAATAAAAATAAACTGAGAATTGAAAGATCTTTAACTGTTTTTTTGAATTTTGTTTTAATTGTTTGGGGTACGTATTTTTTGAGGTATATTTTTCTAGTTTTTAGCTCTTCAATTAATTGTTCGATCGCGCCAACACTCAAGCCGAGAATCAATCCTTCAATCAATCCACCTCCTAGGGGTCTAGCAATCAAGCCAACCCCTAAACCTCCCATTAAGCCAATAATTATTCCGGCGATCGTGCCGCCATTAATTAATTGTTTGATGCCGATAATTAACAGTTGTTTGGGCTTAAGATTAATACCTTGGTAGTCATCTAAACGCAATCCTCCGGTTATGCCATAAACTATACCGACAACTAAGCCAATTGCCAAGCCGATCGCTAATCTAATGACAATGACAATAATTAGCTTAATTGTTAACCCGATAATAACGCCAATTAGCAATCCAGAAATGAAATTTTTCTTTTGCGGTGTCAACCAATAGGATTGAATATTATCTTTGAAAATTTCGGTTTGATTTCGAGCTGTAACTTGAATTGCCAGACAGGATAAGTAGTTAATTGCATCTGCTGGATCTGGCTGCTGTTTTTTTGATGGTAATTGGATTTTAAAATGTTCGTAATTGACGATCTCTTCGCGATCGCGAGCTAGCTTTTGTTTAATATAGAGTGCTAATAAGTAATCAATTTTTTGGCTTTTATTTGGTAACTGTTTCCATTTTGACAACGATATTTGTTGATAACAATTGAGCCAGATATTTAACAATAAAGGAGTTCTAGTTAATTCGATAAAATCTGGATTTTGTTGCCAATTATCCCGAATCCGGTCGTCGGATACCCAGAGTAAAATATCTTCAATTTGCGTATTTTTTAGAGGTTCTAAACGAATCGAACCGTTTAATTTAATCAATTCTTTTGTTTTGTAATAGGCTTCTGTTTCAGAACAGACAATCACTTTAGCAGTACGATGATAGCTAAGTAAAAACTGATTGATTTTTTGAACGCATAATTTTTGTCTGCTTTCTGCTACTTCATCGAGTCCATCTAATAATAAAATCAAATTTCGAGCCGCTAGTAATTTTCGGCCTGATTCTCGATCGATTCCATATTTAAGTTTTAGATTTTCAACGATCCAACGAGCGATTTTTTGTTTGTTATCGTGCCAGGAAGATAAATTTAATAATATAGGAATGGGATGAAGCGAACGCATGTAAGCTCGCTCGACTAAAGTTTGAGCTAATTTTAATAAAGTTGTAGTTTTGCCAGCACCAGAATCGCCTAAAATTAAAAATCTCCCGCCAATATCTACGCGATCGTAAAATTGCAGAATTGTTGTTTGCGGTGCTAATTTTCTTGGGGGCAAATTAGGCATTGTCATGTCCATAGACCGCAAAGAATCGACTTGTCTGGGGTCTTCAAATTTGTCTAAAATAATGTAATTTTCTGGTTTAAAATAGGTTTTAAATCGATCTATTATTTCGCAATTAATCTGTTTTAAGAGCAAAGATTGTCTTTTCGGTCGAGATTTTAATTCAATCCGATCGCGATCGCAAAGACTGAGTAATTTTTGAATTAGTTGGCTTAAATTTGGTTCGAGATGGTTGCTATTTTGTAAGCTGGATAAAAAAGCTCTAAATGCCAATTCTTCATTTTTGAGTCTGCCATAATTTAGTAAATAAGCAATGAGGGAATTAACAGCTAAAATTGGCTCTCCAGACAGCTCAATTTGCGGAATTAAGTCTTTGAGAGCGGCATTTTCAAGACTTATTTTGCGTTCTTCCTCCCCGCGCATTTCTGGCATAGCAGCCAAGCAGCTAATTAATTCTTGACGGTCTTTTGGATCGATTTGAATCATTTGTTAAGAAAAATTGAGTGTTGCCTGTTTTCCCAAAAAGATCGGGGTTAATTGAGCTGAATCGCAATATTCGAGCTAATAGCAATCAAACTTTGTTTTGTTCGAGTAAATTGTCGCCGATCGCTGTAAATAACTCTGTTAAGAGAAAAACTTAACTCAATTATTTTCTTAAATATTAAGGATAATTCTGCTATCTTTTGCTGTGACTAAAAAGCAAGAATATTGTTTTATTGGCAATTAAGGGATTTGTCGAGAGATTACCGTCTTTTTTTTCTACTGAATAAACCCAGTAAAGGCCCTAAAATTGCACCAAATACAAAACCTCCAGCATGGGCCCAATAAGCAATACCGCCGCTTTCCATGCCAATATTATTGGGTACGTCTAAACTGAGAACGCTATAAAGAGCCTGCTGTAAAAACCAAATACCGAGAAAGAAATAAGCGGGAATTTTGACCGGAATAATGATTCCCACCGGAATTAAAGTCAGAATTTTAGTTTTAGGGAAGCGGAGGATATATGCTCCCATTACTCCCGCGATCGCCCCGCTAGCACCCAAAGATGGAATAATGGAGTTAATTGAGAAAAACCACTGAGTCAATCCCGCTAATACTCCGCAACTCAAATAAAATAATAAGTATTTCAAACGACCTAATTGTTCTTCGATGTTATTTCCGAAAATCCACAGAAACAACATATTTCCGCCTAAATGCATCCAACTACCGTGTAAAAATTGAGAAGTGACTAGGGTCGACCATTCTGGTACTGGTTGATTGACGGTAATTCCTTCTAAAGTAGCGGTAAATTCTCTAGGTACGAGGGCATAAAGTTGGAAAAAACCTTGCAATTCGCGATCGCTTAAGGTTATTTGATGCAAAAAAACTAGAACATTAATAACAATTAAGATGTAAGTAATATATGGTGTAATTTTAGTCGGATTCTCGTCGTGTATGGGAACCAAGATCTTTTTCCTATTGAAATATATATATTAGGCTGTATATTTTTATCTTATTCTAAGCACATTTCTTTTCTTGCGATCGGATTTTCTTTTTGATATGTTTCGGAATACCTAAAACTGCATTTTCATACAATCTTGTAAATTCTCTACTGTAATGTTTCGCAACGGTGGGACTGGCGATCGCTAATATCGTCTCATCATTATTGTAGTTTGCTGCTGCCGACCAATTTTGAGAACCAGTTAAAACTATTGTTTCATCGATTAGGGCAAATTTA
>JAAUYH010069962.1_pt1 | contig 34761 bp, 27 predicted proteins | sample 7278061 | NCBI WGS metagenome assembly JAAUYH01 (sample SAMN14350203, study PRJNA611818) | marine sediment metagenome | isolation source: surface marine sediment (0.6m) | place: French Polynesia: Moorea | collected 2018-08 | reverse complement strand
CTCCTTCACCTTTCTCCAGAAGGCTTGCACCGATTCATACCCCTCAGCATTAGCAATATATTGGTCATAACGCCATAGAGCATCCAGCCTGCGACTAAGATCGTGAACCATGTCGTGGTCGTGGTCTTTGACACCCTGAGATTCTCCCAGATGGGCTACTTCTTTCTGGTAAGTTTCTAAACTCATTTTTCATTCCTCTGTAACTCGATAAGATAGATCAAAGAAATAACAAGTCAGCTAATCAAAATCCTTGGTATTTGATAAATTGCAGATTTGCAGATATGAAAATCACACCTCTATCCTTGTAATTAGCTCTAACCAAATAGTAAGTAAAGATTATGAGGATTTTATGTGCAAGCTTAGTAGTATTTTCACTTGAGGCGATCGCACTTAGCCTAATCAAAAAAAGCGATCACCGCATCATCTACTGATACAAGTGATCGCACTTTATCTAATTCAAACACTACGAAAACGGCCAATTTCTCCTGTGGCTATATTGGCAAAATAGAGGTTAGAATCCAGTCCCGTTGATATTTGGACAAGATTAGGGAGATTATCGGCAAAGGGCTTGACTGAATCTACATTACCCTCAGGGTCAAACAGCAAGGCATTAATTTCCCCTGTACCAAAATCATTAACGAACAGGGCATTATTATAAATATCGGGGAAAGTGTTACCAGTGTAAAAATCGCCAACAGCAAAAGCGATCGCGCCATCAACATGAGATTTAGCATAGATAGCTGGTGTAACTGGTTCCCCACTGGCATAGAAAGCTTGAGCTTCAGGTAAGTCCGCATAACCACCAGTTTGTAAACTGATGCCATCACCACCTTCAAAATAGGGCCAACCAAAGTTAACTCCAGCACCGGTATTGACTTCTTCCCAAGTATTCCAACCGACATCCCCAATAAAGGGTTCATTAGTATTGGGATTAACGGTAAAGCGGAAAGGATTCCGCAAACCATAGCTATAAACTTTGGAGCGATTGCTATTGGGATTACCATCATAAAAAGGATTATCTGACAAACCTTCCCCAGTAATGGGATCGATACGCAACAGCTTACCAGAGAGACTGTCCAGATTTTGGACGCGAATGGTGCGAGGATCGACTCTTCCGTAGGAAGTACCGTCGCCATTACTCACATACAGGGAACCATCTGTACCAAAATGGATTGCTCCTATGGAATGAGATTGACTATCGCTGGGTAAACAATCTTCGAGAGTGCCATCGGGACCACAAGAAGGAGGTATGGTAATATCCCCCGTACTATCGAGATCGGGACGGCTAATATTGGCAAAAGTACTATTGGTTCCCAGTAGTACAACTTCGCTGCCTGGCAAAGCTGTAGTAAAGTCAGTACTGGCATCGGCAGTAACTCGAATTAGTCGGGATACACGGTTCCCCACTTGATCTGGGCCGGCTAAACCAGTTTGGTCAAAGACTTCGGGAGGATCGTAGGTAAAAGACAAATAGATATAAGGGGTGTTAGGGAAATCAGGATGGACCGCTAAGCCTAATAATCCGCGATCGCGAACATTATTTACTTGATCAGAGATATCGATAAAGGGAGTTGGCAACAAAGCGCCGTCATCAAACAGACGTACGACTCCATTTTTCTGGGCGATGAAGAGTCGCTCATCACTTGACCAGTCAAAAGCAGTTGGTTGTGTCAGATCTGTGACCACTGTTTCCTGGATAAAGTTGCCAGGGTCATTATCGATAATACTTAGAACCGCAGTGTCTTGAGTTCCTAGATCTGCTCCGCTAGGATTACTTAAAATCAAATTGATAGTTTCATTACGCTCAACCAAACTATCGTCAAAGATGGGAATAGTGAAAGTCTGACTAACTTCTCCAGCGGCAAAAGAGAGAGTTCCTGAAGTAGCAGTATAGTCGGAACCTGCTGTGGCAGTAACATCACTGGTAATATAATTTACAGTAGCAGCACCTGTAGTACCGCCACTACGATTAACAGCGATCGTTGCTGTACCACCATCCTCATCTATGGTAAAGGTCGGTTGACTAAAGTCGATCACAGGGGAAGCTAATTCGCTAGAACTGGCAAACTCCCAACTGAGAATATCCTGAGCATTAACTAATCCCCCCGTACCACCACTAAAACCAATAAAAGCGCTCGAACCCACCACAGCGGCTAAGTCTACGTTTACTGAAATCAAGGGATTATCTGGTCGAGCCAAATCTTCCCCAAGATAAACATCTAATTGGTCAGCAACTCCGTCATAATCGAGCCAAACATTGAGTAAACTACCGCCATTGAGGTCAAAGGTGGGAGTAGCTACAGCTAAACTATTGGTCACATCTCCATCTTGGAGTACTGCTACGTGATTATTATTGATGTCCCAACCATTAGCATAGGTGTCAAATTCCACCGCCAAACTGGGGGAAATGGCTGGATTAGTTCCCAAGCCTATGTCATCATAACCGAGACTTCCACCACCTCTGCCCAAAGCACTAGCGCCCCCAGCACCATCTTGTAGCATAAAGGTAAAACCGTCCGCACCATTAGTCCCTTGCCCCTGACTGACTTGGAACTGAAATTGACTTTGGAAAGAGGTGTCACTGTCAATAGCAATAGCATCGTTGAAAAAGGCACTGCCTACTTGTGCCGCTTCAGCAGGAGTCAGACGCAGGCGATTATCTTCGGCAAGAGCATTGCCGTTGAGGGTGAGACTGGAACTATCGCTAAAGTCAGGTAAATCGAGAGTAAAACCATCGAGAGCAATCTCATCATCCTCAATGGTAATAGTTGCGGTTCTAGGTAAACCGATGTTTGCCCCCCCGACGGCTCGATCTAAAGATAGATTAAAGATTTCTGAACCTTCAGTGATCTCATCGTCTAAGATCGGCACTGTAATGGTTTTGGTTGTCTCCCCTGGAGCGAATAAGAGAGTCCCTGAGGTAGCGGTATAGTCAGCATCGGCAACCGCTGTATTATCAACAGTTGTGTAATCAACCCCCACAGTGCCATCGCTACCACCTGTGCGAGTTACAGTAATACTTGCTGTATTGTCTACTCCTTCGTTGACAGTGACAGCTGTTTGACCTAAAGCTAGAGTTCCTGGGTTAGTCGGTGGAGCAGATGAAAACTGCCAACTGAGAATATCCTGGGCATTGACCAATCCTCCCGTACCGCCACTAAACCCAATCCAAGCACTCGACCCCAACACTGCTGCTATGTCTACATTCACCGATAGCAGTGGATTCTCTGGTTGAGTCAGAGGGTCGTCTCCCAGATAAACATCTAATTGGTCGCTGACTCCATCATAATCGAGCCAAGCAGTGAGCAAACCACCGCCATTTAGATCGAAGCTGGGAGTAGCGACTTCTAGGGTGCTGGTCACATCTCCATCTTGGAGCACTGCTACATGATTATTATTGATGTCCCAACCATTAGCATAGGTGTCAAATTCCACTGCTAAACTGGGGAAAATGGCGGGATTAGTTCCCAACTCTATGTCATCATAACCGAGACTGCCACCCGAACGACCCAAAGCATTAGTTCCCGCAGTACTATCTTGCAGCATGAAGGTAAAACCGTCAGCACCATTAGTTCCTTCCCCCTCACTAACTTGGAACTGAAATTGAGTTTGGAACGAGGTGTCACTATCAATAGCAATAGCATCGTTGAAAAAGGCACTACCGACTTGTGCCACTTCAGCAGGAGTTATCCTCAGACGACTGTCTTCGGCAATAGCATCGCCGTTGAGGGTGAGGCTGGATGTATCGCTAAAGTCAGGGAAATTGAAGTCAACTGTTGTTGTATCGTCATCTGTAATAGTGAGGATCGCTGTATTTTGATTTCCCAGAGTTGCACCTACGGGATTGCTTAAGGTTAAATTGATGGTTTCGTCTTCCTCTACTAGACTATCGTTGAGAATAGGAATAACAAAAGTCTGACTGGTTTCTCCAGCAGCAAAAGAGAGAGTTCCTGAAGTAGCGGTATAGTCCGAATCGGCAACAGCCGTACCATCACTGGTAGTGTAGTCCACCGTAAATGCCTCAGTTCCCCCATCGGTTCGCTCAACAGTTACAGTGGCAGTTGAGCCATCTTCATTGATAATGAAAGTAGGTTGGCTAAAGTCTACGGTAGGTTCTGGTTCTGAACTGGCAAACTCCCAACTGAGAATATCCTGAGCATTGACCAATCCCCCCGTACCGCCACTAAAACCAACTAAAGCACTCGAACCCACCACTGCTTCTAGGTCTACATTCAATGAAATCAGCGGATTATCTGGTTGAGCTAAATCTTCCCCAAGATAAATATCTAATTGATCCGCAACTCCGTCATAGTCCACCCAAACATTGAGTAAACTACCGCCATTGAGATCCAAGGTGGGAGTAGCCACAGCTAAATTATTGGTCACATCTCCATCTTGGAGCACCGCCACATGATTATCATTGATGTCCCAACCATTAGCATAGGTGTCAAATTCCACCGCTAAACTGGGAAAAATGGCTGGATTAGTTCCCAACTCTATGTCATCATAACCGAGACTGCCACCCGAACGACCCAAAGCATTAACTCCCGCAGTACTATCTTGCAGCATGAAGGTAAAACCATCGGCACCATCAGTCCCCTGACCTTCACTGAGCTGGAATTGAAATTGAGTTTGGAACGAGGTGTCACTCTCAATGGCAACTGCGTCGTTGAAAAAGGCACTACCGACTTGTGCTACTTCAGCAGGAGTTATCCGCAGACGACTGTCTTCGGCAATAGCATTGCCGTTGAGGGTGAGGCTGGATGTATCGCTAAAGTCAGGAAAGTCGATCTGTAACAAGACGTTTTGATAAGTATCAATTACCCAGTTTTCTAACGCTAGCGAAGCTTCGATTTCCCCTGTCGTTTGCTCCAACTCCCAGTCTCCACCTAGAGTAGCGTTGCCCGTTAAGTCTTCAGAAGCGGCAATATCAGCTCCCGTTAATTGACTCAACTCTTGAACAAAGGTTTGACCTGCTGGTTGAGATGCCACATTACAGCCGTATAAAAGAATATCTGCATTGTTAGTCAAAGCATCTGCCCAATTTTGCAGTTCGTCACGATAGAAATCGAGAGTATCTATACCTAAGCTAGCATTACCTAAACGTAAATTACCCATGGTGCCATGGGAGATAATATGCACCTCTGCTATATCCTGACGTTGAGCTAAGACTGACCCGATTTGTCGAACACCATCCTGACTTGGGTCAAGAACAAAAACTTCAGTGGCTTGAGTTCCACCAACCAGACTTTGATAATCTGCCACTGTCGGGTCAATAAAGGCTATGCTTCTGGGGGTAGTATTAATCGCATCACCGGAACTGTCATTATCTAGATATAAAAGTGAATCGTTATTGTCTCCCTCTACTAAGATATTTGTCTTATCTGCACCTAGTAGGTCAACTTTGCCTGAATTGTTTCCCCTTTCCCCAGCTAGATATAATGCTTCAAATGCTTCTAGATTAATTCCAGCCGCATCATCTTTCCAGTCAATTGCCTCAATCGAATCATTTAAGGGAGTAGCCCAATAGCTTTGGGTTCCCCACACATAATTTAATTCCTCCAAACTTGCTGCCTCTGACACCTCAAGATTTAGAAAATTAGTTTCTTGTCCTAAAGGTGCCAAAAAATCGGACTGAGTTATTTCAAGGTTGTTCATCATTATGGGATTAAAAAAAGAAGTAAAACTATTGGTCTTATTGCTTTTTTCCTGAAAAAATTAGCTTGGCGACTATTGAAAGATAATTTCGAGAAAAATTGTTGAAAAAACAACAATTAGGGTAAGGATTTATAATCCCATCTCCCTGGGAAAGTGTATTATTATATCTGTATTTTTTGATATAAATATTTAGTCTTTTCTTATGTTGCCCATTTTATCTATAAAATAATCAGCCAAAAAATTAAGTTTAATTAATTAAAGTAAACATAATAGACACAAAAATGTTGTACAAATGTTTCTTAAAAACTGTATCTAATACTTTGTGTAAAAAAGATATAGATGATTTTGACCAAAAATTTGCAGATTAACTCTCTCCAACGGTATGCAACTTAGCTAGATATTAATATTCATGTCAATTTTGTGGTATATGTATAGTGTTTAAAAAGCAATCACTCATTATTATTCCTACTATCAGCATTAAGCAAACTAATTCACTATTGGCAATTAAAATTTAAGACTTGACTAGAGATGGATACAGTACAAAGTTAATACTCATGCATATTGCACTGACAGTTGGTCACTTTAATAAATTGGGAGGTGTCGAAAGGGTTACGGTACAACTAGCGTTAAGCTATCGTCAACTCGGTCATGAAGTTACCATTTTGGCTGTAGACTGGGACGAAGCCTATGAAGAACAGTTCAATTTTGTCAAAGTAAAAGCCATAACTAAACCATCATGGCTAAAAAATATCGCTTTATGTCAAGAAATGACACGTGCCTTATCTAGGGGGTCTTACGATTTTATTCATGCCCAAGGATCTAGTAGTCTTAAATGCGATTTGATCAGTTTGCATTCGGTTTATGCAGCCTGGATGTCAATATTGCGTGCAGAGACTAAACCTTGGTCACCCAAAGGTTTGGCGAGAAGATTGCGTCCTTCTGACTGGGCAAATATAGCTCTTCAAAGAATACAAGCAAAGAATCGTCACGCTTTTTTTCATGCTTGTTCTCGAATTGTGCGTGAAGAAGCCCTTCAGTTTTCCCGTATTCCTCCTGATCGCATTAAAGCCATTCCTTGGGGAGTAGATTTAGATAATTTTCAACCCAATGACCTGGTTCGGACTCATGAACGTGAGGTTTGGGGAATTGACAATAGCGATATAGTGTTGTTGTTTGTGGCTAATGCTTTCGCTCGTAAAGGCTTAAGCACTATCTTATCGGCGATCGCCGAATTAGGACAGCGAGAATTACAGCTGATGATTGTCGGTCGAGATAATCCTCAACCATATCTTCAGCAGATCGAGGAGTTAGGTTTACAACAACAAGTCCATTTCCTCGGATATCGTGAGGTCACTGCTAGTTATCAAGGGGCAGATATCTTTGTTCTGCCTACGACTTATGAACCTTGGGGATTAGTGATTGGCGAAGCACTAGCCTGTGGTTTGCCAGTAATTACCTCTGCCTTAGCAGGAGCAGCCGATCTAATTACACCAGGAGAAAATGGAATTCTGCTAGAAGATCCTCGTAGTGTGGCGGAATTAACTCAGGCATTACAGACGGTTCTTGTACCTGAAACTCTTCGTCGAATGGCAAAGGCGGCTCGTCCCAGTGTCCAAAATGCTTCGTGGCTAGAAGTTAGTCGGCAGCTATTAGCTTTAGGGACTAGCTCTTGAAATTTATTTTTGTAAAAGTTTATTATGATCTGCTAAAAGTTTTTTTACTTTTGTTATTTATTAATATAATGCTAATCCGTTCTAAAATTCCGATTCATATCAAAAAATTAATCAAAACCACAAGTTTTTGGCAGGATAATCAGATTATTTTCCGAGAATTCCAGTACTTTCGTACTATTGCCATAACTGCCATAATATGCACGCTACTGGCTGCTATTTTTGAGGGAGTTACAGTCGGCTTAATTGCTTCTTTTTTACAAGTATTGACGACTCCTGACAAACCACCCATAGAAACAGGAATTGGGTGGTTGGATGTGAGCCTGTTGGCAACTAAGGCTTCGGCAGCAGGTCGTATTTATCGCCTGTCTGCTCTGATTTTGTTGTTAATGTGGTTGCGTTCGGGCTTGTACTATTTTGGACAGTATTATTCCCTGCTGGCTAAGTCCAATTTGTGCGATCGCTTGCGTAAGAGATTGTTCGAGCAGTTTCAGAGTTTGAGTTTAAGTTACTATTCAACCAGTCGTTCGGGGGAGCTGATCAATAGCTTCACCACAGAAATAACTCAGCTCCAGCAAGCTTTTCAAGCAATTTCTTTTTTGATTACTAGAAGCTTTACTCTGGCAGCTTATATAGTTTCCATGTTTTGGCTCTCCTGGCAACTTTCCCTTACGGCAATTGCCCTCTATACTCTTCTATCCGTAGTGCTAACAGCATTAATTCGTCGTGTTCGGGAAAGAAGCTTTGCCGTTCCCCAAGCTAATGGACAATTAGCTTCCATTACCATTCAATTGATCAATGGGATTCGTACGGTAAAAGGTTCGGCGACTGAGAATTTTGAGCGGCAACGATTTTATCGAGCTAGTGCCGATGTGTTGAAAGCTGAAGATCGCTTGGCATATCTTTCTGCTCTAGTACAACCTTTAGCCGAAAGCTCAGCTAGCACTATTCTAATTGTAATGGTAATCGTGGCATTTAATCTCTTTATCTCTAAAGGAGCTTTGGAAACTGCTTCCTTGCTCACCTTTATGTTTGTGTTGTTTCGGATGATGCCCTTAGTCTCGCAAATAAATGGAGGAAGAGGAAATATTAGTTGTTTTCAAGGTTCGATTGGTAATATTCGAGAATTGCTAAAGCGTGATGATAAGCCTTATTTAAATAACGGCAAACAGCAATTTAAAGGACTCAAGCAAGGAATTAATTTCTCATCTGTAAGTTTTGGTTACGAACCCCAGCATTTGGTGTTACAAAATATCGATCTCGCGATTGAAAAAGGCAAAGTTACAGCATTAGTGGGTGCATCGGGTGCGGGAAAAAGTACCTTAGCTGATCTCATTCCTCGCTTTTATGACCCAACAGCAGGTTCGATTTTGTTCGACGGTGAAGACCTGCGTAATTTTGACATTACCTCTGTTCGTCAAAAAATGGCAATTGTCAGTCAAGATACCTTTATCTTTAATGCCTCAGTTAGGGAGAATATTGCCTATGGTATTGAAGAAATTTATGAGCAAGATATTTGGCAAGCAGCTCAACTTGCTCATGCAGTGGAATTTATAGAAGAATTACCTGATGGTTTGGATACCATACTGGGCGATCGCGGAGTGCGGTTATCTGGTGGTCAAAGACAGCGCATTGCGATCGCTCGTGCTTTATTGCGTAACCCCGATATTTTGATTTTAGATGAAGCTACCAGTGCCTTGGATTCCGTCACGGAACAACTAATTCAAGAGTCTTTGGAAAATCTAGCTCAAGGTCGAACTGTAATTGCGATCGCTCATCGTTTATCTACTATTTCCAAGTCGGATAAAGTGGTAGTTTTAGAGCAAGGAAGAATTGTTGAACAAGGGAGTTATCAAGAGTTGTTAGCAAAACAAGGTGAACTTTGGAAGTATCACCAGAGGCAATATGAAGTGAGTCAAGTTTAGATCATTATTGACTTAGATCAAAGCGAGTAATATCTGAGCTGGAAAAAGTTACAGAAGTAGTAAATATTTTATAAGGAGGATAAAAAATATGAATAATTCTTATGACAAAATGGCATTTATGAGACCGAGTTGGGAAGAAACCTTCCATCAGCTTGGCTTTAAAACTATTGACTATGCCCGTGGCAGTGCTATACATGGTGGCTGTAATAAACTTTTTGATAATCAGTGGATTTTAGCTGCTTTCTTTTTATTAGAAGCATTGTTAGATTTATTTCCGCGACAAATGACGCGCAATATTTCTAGTCAGCTAATTGGTATGTATAGTATTACTGACTAGACCATCGATTTAGGAATCAAAATTATGGCTGAAAATTTGTGACTTAAGTTTTTCTTGTATTAATTATCATTATCTTTTTAAGAAAAAAATGAACATACAAAACTTTGCTTTAATTCGAGGAATACTACAAAAGATTACCTTGCGAAAACATTCTTTTGTTGAAAATCGCATAATATTTTGAAAATGAATATACTGCTTACTACTCACGACTATCTCGACCCTAATTCGGGAGCAGCTGGAAGTACATTAAAACTCGGACAAGAATACCAGAAATTAGGACATCAGGTAACTTACTATTCTTATGAACATTTACCCAAAAGTTTATCAGGTATTCTAAAGTATTTTATCTTTCCCCTCTGGGTAGCTAGTTTTTTATGGAGACAAAGCAGCAAAAAACAATTCGATGTAGTCGATGGCAATACTGGCGATCTTTGGATTTGGGCAAAATGGTTATCCAAATTGCAAGCTAATTCTCTTCTACTGGTTAGCAGGAGTCTCGGTTTAGAACATATCGCTCATCTACAAAATAAAAATGATGCTGCCAGAGGCGACTTGTCTTTAAGCTGGAAATACTATCTATATCGCGGGGGGATTCATTTATGGGAAGTTAAGCAATCTCTACGTCATGCTGATTTAGTTTTTCTATTAAACAGTGAGGAGCATAAATATGCAGTGGAAGTTCTAGGTGTCAGTCCCGACAAAGTTCACACCGTAGCCAATGGCATTCCCGATTACCTGTTAAATCTTCCCTTTGAAGCAATAACAGACGAAAATAAAACCATTCGTATTGCTCAAGTAAGTACTTTTATTCAACGAAAAGGAATAAAATTTAGCGTTCCCGCATTGAACAATATATTGTCTCGCTATCCTCATGTGGAAATGAGCTTTTTAGGAACAGTGTACAGTGCCAATGAGGTATATTCTAATTTCAATCCCGATCTTCGCGATCGCATTAAAGTGATACCCTGTTTTAGCCACGAAACATTGCCCGAACTTCTCAGGGATCATCACATCAAACTTTTTCCTCCTTTATCTGAAGGTTTTGGTATGGCTTTAATTGAAGCTATGGCTTGTGGGTTAGCACCCGTTGCCACCGCAACTGGAGGACCACTAGACATAATTAGCGATCACCATGATGGTTTGCTCATTCCTCTCCGAGACAGTCAAGCAATTGAGCAAGCATTAGAAAAATTAATTAATGACTGCGCTGAGTTAAACAAGTTACGGCAAAATGCCCATAACACGGCACAAAAATATAGCTGGCAAAGTATCGCTAAGAGAAATATCTCTTTGTATGAACAAGCGTTAAAGCGCAAGACAAGCTGATGAATATACTATTTATTATCCACCACGATCTAAACCCCAATGCTGGGGTCGCGGGGGTTACTTTAAAACTGGGGCAAAAATATCAACAAGCGGGACATCAGGTTAGCTATTTTTCCTTCGATAATTTACCTCCAATGTTGCCAGAAATTATTAAGGCGATTATTTTTCCCTATTGGGTGGCTGCATATCTACTATTCCAACAGCAACCTATTGAGATCATTGATGCTTCTACTGGTGATGCCTGGGTATGGACAAAACTATTGCGTCGTCTTCGCCCTAATTGTGCTCTAATTACTAGAAGTCATGGTTTAGAACACATTTTACATTTAGAAAATCTCGAAGAGTCGGCAAGGGGAAATTTAAGTTTGAGCTGGAAGTATCCTTTATATCATGGAGGATTCCATCTCTGGGAAGTACAGACTTCGATCAAAAATGCTGATTTAACTATAATGTTAAACAGTCGCGATCGCGATTATGCTTGTCAAGAATTGGGAATTCCCCGAGAAAAATTAACTATTATGCCTAATGGCGTTCCCGAAGAATTTATTAATCTTCCCCGATCAAATACCCCACAGTCTACTGATGCGACCATTTGTATTGCTCAGGTAGGGAGCTTTATCGAACGCAAAGGTATAAAGTATAGTATTCCAGCCCTGAACAACGTATTGCAACGTTTTGATAATGTCAAGGTGAGTTTTTTGGGAACTGGTTGTGCTGCTAACAATGTTTTGGAGAATTTTTCTCCTGATGTCAGACATAAAGTAACGGTTATCCCCAATTACAGCCGCGAAGCTTTACCCGATCTGCTTAAAGATCATCAAATTAAACTCTCTCCCAGTCTATCAGAAGGATTCAGTGTGGCGCTGATTGAAGCAATGGCTTGTGGTTTGGTACCAATAACTTGTTCGACTCTAGGTTTAACGCAATTTTTAGAAAATGATCAGAATGGCATTTTGATTCCTCCACGTAATAGTAAAGCCATAGAAACTGCCCTAGAAGAATTAATCTTAAATCGCTCTCAATTAGAACGGCTGAGACAAAATGCTTATCAGACAGCTCAAGATTATAGTTGGGTAAGTATTGCTCAAAAAAATTTGGCTTTGTATCGACAAGTTCTTCGGTCAAAAACAATAGGAAAGATTGAAGAGAGTAAGGAAGTGGTTCACTAAAATGCGCTTATCTGTCTGTATCACTACCATGAATGCCGTAGATTCCCTAGATGCTTGTCTGCAAGCGCTTTGGCACTCTAGCATCAAACCCAGTTATGTCATCGTCTCCGATGATTCTTTAGCACCAGAAATACAGGAGGAAAATCGTCGTATAGTAAATCAATTCCCTCACACAGACTATGTAGAGGGACCTCATAAAGGAGTATGTGCCAATCGTAATTGTGCCTTAAAAAACCTTCCACCATCAGATTTTGTTGCTTTTATCGATGATGATATTTGTGTTGAACCTGACTTTATTGCCAAAACCCTGGCTAGATATCAAACTCTTACTCCCCAAAAACAGGAGCGCACTTTTTTGACGGGGGGGACACCAACCCAACTATCATTTCGAGGTTATTTTCGCCCCAGTAAAGAGCCTGAATGCGTAGACTTGCATACTGCCGTATTTCCCGCGGCTTTTTTTGACGTAGTCCAATGGGATGAAAAGATTTTTTTTGGTTACGAAGATGCCCTGTTGTGTCTAGAAGCAATTAAAAATGGCTTCCATATTTTACACTGTCCAGAACTTAAGGTAGCTGATACTCGTCCATTTCAAAGTACTCTTAATGTTGGAGGTATGGGAAAGTTAACTAAATACGATATTTACGTTGAAGCTGCTCGACTATACGTGGGGATAGAACGTTATAAAAATATTTCTCCTAATCCATTTAAACTAACAGCATTTTTATCGATCTATTTTATACATATGACTATATATTTATTAAAGAAACAAGCAATTACAGCTTGGTCTGAAATTATAAAATATTCTCACGTTAATAGCTTTTTTATCTAAATACTATAGCTTTGGCTAAATATCAATCATTATGAATAATTTAAAATTAACAGATAACCCAACAGCAAATAAAATAACCAATACCCGTCCTATAAAAATACTTCATATTACCGGTGGTATGCATCGGGGAGGAATTGAAACTTGGTTGATGCATATCTTACGCAACATTGATCGCGATTTATTTCAAATGGATTTTATGGTGCATACCTTAGAATCGTGTGAATATGACGATGAAATCCGCTCCCTTGGTTGTCGGATTTTTGCTTGTCCCTATCCCCCTCATCCGAATCGCCATATTTGGACTTATCCAGCATTTTTTAAACAGATATTAGAGGATTATGGTCCCTACGATATCGTTCACAGCCACAGTGGTGTTGTAAACGGTAATACTCTCCGCATAGCCAAACAAGCCGGTGTCCCTGTACGTATCGCCCATTCACATGATGATCATTCTCACCTTAGAGTTCGGCAGCCACGGAAAAGACGATTCTATTGGGCTTTGTTGAAATGGTGGATTGATCGTTATGCAACTGCTGGTCTTGCTTGTAGTCACAGGGCAGCAGCAGATATGTTTGGTTCTCGTTTGACAAGCGATCGCCGTTGGCAACTTCTTTACTATGGTCTCGACTTAACCCCGTTTCAAGAACCAGTAAACCCCTCTGAGGTTCGCGCTGAGTTGGGTATTCCTGCCGGTGCTTTGGTTATCGGTCATATCGGTAGATTTGAGCTGCAAAAAAATCATCGTTTTCTAATCGAAATCACGGCGCAGATAGCTAAGCAAGAACCAAATATGTGCCTCTTGCTCCTTGGTAATGGTTCGCTGCGATCGAAAATTGGGGAGCAGGTAGCTCAGTTGGGTTTGACTGATCAAGTTTTTTTTGCAGGTGTCCGTTCAGATGTACCTAGACTGATGCTGGGTGCTATGGATATGTTTCTTTTCCCTTCACTACACGAAGGATTGGGTCTAGTATTGATCGAAGCCCAGGCAGCAGGATTACCCTGCGTTTTTTCTGATGTTGTTCCAGAGGAGGCAGATGTAGTTGAGCCTTTGATAAATCGACTATCTTTATCTCAATCTGCTTCAGAGTGGGCTCAAGTAGTTTTAGCGCAGAAGAAAGCTAACTCTCAAATCGATCAGTCTGAAGCCTTATCAGTCTTACAGGAAAGTCCATTTAGCATTGAAAAATGTACCAAAAATTTAACAGATATCTATAGTAATCTTGTTTGAGTTATCAAATTCAAATGGTGTTGTTAGGTATCGGGGGATCGAGCAGTTTTATCGTTTCATCAATTACATTAATCATTTAATACCAAAATCATTTTCAGCGGTTTGCATATCAGTCTAAGACACTAAAAAATACCCAGTCAATAATAGGTAATCAAGGTTAGGAAGGCAAAATCAAGCTACGAGCGAGCGCTCCTACAACCGATAATCAATCTATGTGTTATGTTTTTAATTTAAAATCTTATAAGATTACTATATTATTGTTACTTAAATAACTCAAACCTTTCATCACTAGGAGAAACACTATATATAAAAGCTTTAATCAAACCATATAATTAAAATTTATTTGTGAATATAACTGTTATTATTCCTACCTATCGTCGTCCTAAATATCTCTATAATTGCTTGACAGGTTTTAAACAACAGACTCGACTAGCAGATGAAATATTGCTAATCGTCAGAAATAGCGATCGTTTAACCTGGGAATTTTTAAACAGTTTTGATGCTGAAAATTTACCATTAGAAAGTTTAACGGTAAAAGTTACGGGAGTAGTTGCCGCCATGAATTTAGGTTTGGATGCTGCTAGGGGAGAGATTGTCTGTTTTATTGATGATGATGCTGTGCCTCGTAATGATTGGTTGGCGAAAATTGAGGCTCATTTCTTAGCAGACCCCAAACTTGTTGGTCTTGGGGGACGAGACCGTATGTATGTGGACGGAAAAAAGTTAGTAGAAGGTCAAAAGCCAATAGTGGGGAAACTACAGTGGTTTGGACGCATGATTGCTAACCATAATTTGGGAGTTGGCAAGCCCCGCGAAGTGGATTTCCTTAAGGGAGTCAACATGAGTTATAGACGCAAAGCGATCGCTAACATGCATTTCGATGAACGAATGAAAGGAACAGGAGCGCAAGCACATTTTGAAGTATCTTTTTGCTTAAGTCTTAAGCGAGCTGGTTGTAAATTAGTTTACGATCCCCAAATTGTGGTCGATCACTATTTAGCCAAACGTTTTGATGAAGATGCTCGCGATCGCTTTAATCCCATTGCTTTTTTAAATGAAGTGCATAACGAAACTCTGGCAATACTAGAGCATTTTTCCCCTGCAAAACGAATTCTTTTTATGACTTGGGCAATGCTGGTGGGTACGAGAAAGGCTTTTGGTTTGGTGCAATTAATCAGATTTTTACCCCAAGAAGGCAAAATGGCAGTTGATAAGTGGTTGATTTCAATTCGTGGAAGAAGAGAGGGCTGGTTAAGTTGGCAACAGAGCGATCGCCAAACAAAGACCAATCATTTTAAGTAAGGGTATTAAGATATTGATTTACGGGCAAAAACAACTTACGAGCAATATTGCTGGCAATAATTTTTTCTTTGAACTTAAGCCAATAAAAGCCTGGCGAGCAATATTTGGACTGGCTTTAGCGATCGCTGTTAGTTTATTCATCGGCGGTCCTATAGCTATAATTACCTTTCCTCTGGGGTCTCTAGCAGTAGGCTGGTTTCTCTACCGTCGCTATCCCTTATTTTACTGTAGTTTTACCTGGTGGATGTGGTTTGTCGGTGTCATGATTCGCCGTATGATCGATCTTCGCTGTGGTTATTACACTCCAGGTCCTTGGTATCTTACACCACTGTTAGTTACCTCAATTTCCCTTCTGACTCTATTCAAACACTTACCCAAAGCCCACAAACAGGGCAGATTGCCTTTTGTTATTGCTGCGGGTAGTTGTTTATACGGTTATCTAATAAACCTAGCTTATGACGGGCTTGCTGATTTCGACAAAAGTACTTATATTCTGCTTGACTGGTTAGTCCCAATTTCCTTTGGCTTTTATCTATCAACCCATTGGCGAGATTATCCTAGTTATCGTCATAATCTCCAGCGTACTTTTTTTTGGGGTGTATTATGGATGGGGTTTTATGGCATCGTGCAATATGTGTTTGCACCACCATGGGATGTTTTTTTTCTCAAGGAGATGCAATCTGGAGGAGATGCATTAAGTTTTGGGGTTCCAGTACCTTTTGGCATTAGAGTATTCAGTTCAGCTGGTTCCCCACAAGAGTTTGCTCTCAACATGGCAGCAGGTTTAATTCTATTATTTTGTGTTAGCGGTATTCAGAAATTATGGGCCAATGGACTAGGTTACTTGTCATTTTTACTTTCTTTAGCTCGTTCAGGTTGGTTAACTTGGCTATTTGGTACCTTGCTGCTCTTTCGCGCTCTTAAATCTAACTTGCAAATTCGGATGCTAATAAGTCTCGCAGTTACTGTATTAGTTATTTTACCTATTGTTACTATAGAACCCTTTTCTACCGTAATTGTTGAACGTATACAATCATTTGACGATACCGATACCGACGGCAGTTTTAGATCGAGGATAGGAGCCTTCAATTTTTTAATCGGTCATGCCTTGAGTCAATTTACTGGCTATGGTCTACAAAATCCCATCACTCCAACTATAGAAGTGAGCAAAGACCATGTAATTGGTGACAATGGTATATTGGTGCTTTTCTTTGCTGTAGGTTGGATGGGAACCTTGCCTTACATATTGAGTATCACAGCTTTGATTTTTCAGATTCGACAAGCCTGCTTAAAAAATAAAGATCTTCTATTACATGCTAGTTATGGGATTATTTTGGGAGTACTGTCCCAGTTCTTCTTCAAAAGTTTGACTAATGGAAATTTCGCATTGATTTTATGGGGTTTTATAGGCATGGGAATGTCAGCTCGTAATTACTATCTATCTCAGCTGAATTCTCCAAATATTTCTTAAATAATTCTGAAAAAAATTTTATTTGAATCAAGATGATGTCGACGAAAAGATTACAATATTGGACTGCATCAGATGCCAATAAGTTGCCAGACTTTATAATTGGTGGTGCTATGAAATGTGGAACAACTAGCTTGCATGGAATTTTGAACTCACACCCAAATGTGTTTATTCCCTACGAAGAAATATTTTTTTTTGACATAGACGATATCATACAACACGGCGACTTCAATTTTTATGATAAATCTCGAAAAACATGGATTTTTCAAAATATTGAAAGAGATGCTTCAAAAATGTGGAATTGGTATCTATCTAAATTTGCTGGACAGGAGACTAAGGTAAAGGGTGAGGATTCCACTACTTACTTGGCTTCCCGAATTGCTGCAGAGCGAATTGCTATGCAAAATAAGCCAATAAAGCTGATTTTCATGTTGCGGCAACCAACCCAAAGAGCCTATTCTAACTATTATCACGATCTTCGTGCCGGCACAGTAACCTATAGCTTTGAAGACACTATTCGCTATAATCCTCAGAGTATTCTCTCGCGAGGACTGTATAAACAACAACTAGAATATTGGTATAATCTGCTTCCCCGAGAACAAATCAAAGTGATATTATTTGAAGACTTTTTGGCTGACAAACTAAATGTTCTTAAGGATATATGTCAGTATTTAGAAATTGACTTTGATGCTCTCGATAAAGATATGATCGATAAACATTTCAATAAAGCTAGGGTCCCTAAATGGATAAATTTACAAATTATCTATAATAGCTGGTTACGCGAGTTGGGCAATACTCATTACCTTGATAGCCTACCATTTCATGCTCATCATGGCTCTAGGAGATGGTCGTTTATGTTCCGACTGGTGGATCTGATAAATAGGATAGTCAACCCACGACAAGAAAAAGTACCAAGAATGAATGCTTCAACACAAGCGTTCTTGAATCAGTTTTACGCGAGAGAAATGTGTGGTATTGATGAACTTGTTAGGCAGCCGATTTATGAGAAATGGTTCAAGCAAACTAATATGAGTGATTAATTATCGATTCAAATATTCCATTCCAACCCGCATCATATTTGATCAGGCTTTAGTAGGTGTTGCTTAAGAGGGCATGATAATTTTGAAGATTAGAAATATTGTAATTTGGGGTTCAATTGTATTCCTGGCATTAATAGGTTCAACAATCACACAGCGTCTTAGAGCTAACAATTACTCAGTAACTCAGCATGTTCTAGCCCAATCTGCCGATGATTTTGTTGAGTCTATGGGGATTAGTACCAAATTCGGTTTTTGCCCTGGTCGTCTTTGCGACAACTATCCAGAAGTAAAGGCTTTGTTAGCTGAGCTGGGAATCCGCTACATTCGAGATATACCCTTTCCCGAACAATGGCGTAGGCGAACGGATCTTTATGAAGACCATGGTATTCGTATGCTAGCAGAAACTGGTCGTACTGCTGGACAAACACTGGATACGGAAAATATTTCCGCTCGTTTAGATATTATCAAGTCCTGGGGAAACATGATCGCGGGCATAGTTGGTATAAATGAATATGACTCTGCATATAACTCCTGCGAAAGGGATCCAGAAGGCTGCGATCCCAATTGGTCGGAGCAAAACTGGCCGAGAAGTTATCGCCTATTTCAACAACGACTATACGAGCAAGTAAAGACCGATCAAGAGTTACACCATCTCCCTGTAATTATGGGACCCATGGTCAATTCAGACAATCTAGAGCGCTTAGGCAATCTCAATGGTATTTGTGACAAGGGCAATGACCATACTTACCCATTTCCATGGGGTAAACCATCTCAAGAATCAGAGTGGTTTGAATCAAAAGATAGGTTGAGTTCGATTGACGAAATGGTAGCGAAAGTCCAAAAAGTTTGCCCAGGTAAGAAACTGTGGATTACGGAAACTGGATATAGGGAAAAAATATATGGGGAAAAAATTGATGCTCAGCAAAACAAATATAAAGTGACGCGCAAGGCTAAAACTAAATACTTGCCCCGAATTTATGCTAATTATTATCTACAAGGTCAGATTGAAAAAACTTTCCTTTATGTATTACTTGCGGCAGTTCCCACTGACCTGTCGGGACATGGCATAGTCGATGCCAATCTCCAGCCAACCCCTGCTTATTATGGAATTAAAAATATGACTTCGCTGTTAGGCGAGGCAACTTGGGATCGCCTAACTCAATCTTGGCAATATCCTGATTTTCAGCCTAGTTCCCTTGAATATACCCTCAAAGGTAATCTCACAGATATTAAACACTTATTACTGCAAAAAAGCGATGGAACTTTTTATCTGCTACTTTGGCAGGAAGTTTATACCTATGATGCTCAACAAGGTAAGGATATCGAAAATCCAGACCGTCCAATTCAATTTAAGCTTAATGGAGGAGTTATTAAAAAAGCAAATAAGTATCTTTTTTACAATGAAACTAATCCCTCTGCGGAACTAGATCCCCTAGAGACTTGGACAAATGTATCAAACCTCTCTCTCTCTGTCCCCGATCATATATTAGTCTTAGAATTTGCACTCAAGGATTAAATAACTAGTAATAAATTCTATTCTTGTAAATTGTTTTTATTAAACAAAAATCATGCTTCTAACTAAAGTAATTTAACATGAAACTGTTAACTATAAGCCATACCTGCATTAACCCAGCTCATCAACAATTTTTTGCCGAACTAGAGCGACAAACCAATTGGCAGATAACAATCGTAACTCCCAGTAAGTGGAAAGAAACTGGTAAGATTCTAATTCCCGAACCTTGGCCCGAATATCAAGGGCAATTATTACATATTCCAGTTTGGCGAGCAGGCAGTATTAGAGGTCACATTTATCGCTCGACATTTATTCAGTTACTAAGAGAAATCGAACCTGATTTTATTTTCATGCGTCTAGAGGCTGATACAACTGCTACTGGCCAAGTTTATTTGGCAAATAAACTCAGTATTAATAAACCAACTGCTTTTTTTACTTGGGAGAATATTTTCAAACGTTATTCTCGTTATTCTGCCATTTTACGCCAAATTGAGAGCTTTGTGTACAAGAACACTAGCGTCGCTTTTACAGGCTCTCGTAGTGCAGCAGCAGTCTTGAGAAAAAAAGGCTATCAAGGAAATTGTACAATGCTTCCTTGGGGAATTGATACAGACATTTATACCAGTTCCCCTCAAGCTGAAGAATTAAAAAGTAAGTTAAGAGTAACAGAAAACGAAGTCATTGTCGGTTACGTGGGTCGTATCATTGCTGAAAAAGGTCTTAAAACACTTTTACACGCTTTATACCAAATTCAGGAACTTCCTTGGCGATTAGTCATGGTTGGAAGTGGTGAATATGAAACAGAATTTAAACGAATTGCAAACGAGCTGAACCTTAATCAGAGAATAAACTACGTGGGACATATCTCCTACAAAGAAGTTTCTCTTTATCTTTCAGCCTTCGATCTATTAGTTTTGCCTTCAGAGACACAGACTAGTTGGAAGGAACAGTTTGGTAAGGTGATTATTGAATCAATGGCTTGTAATACTCCAGTAATCGGTTCAAGCTCAGGAGAAATTCCCTATCTTATTAAATCTACTGGTGGTGGTTTGACTTTTCCCGAAGCTCAACCAAAAGCTTTGGCAGAACAACTGAGTAAATTAATTATGAATCCGAATCTACGCCTAAGTTTTGGGAAAAAAGGTCGTCAGGCTGTCGTACAAAATTATACAGATAGTTCATTGGCGAAAGGTTTCGCTGATACTATTGAAAAAGTTGTTACAAATCAACAAAAATAAAAAACAATAGGTTGACCTGATAAATAGGAAAAAAAGCGGACTGTTATTTTTATCTAAAATTCAATGAGTAAAAGATTACATATAGGCGCATCAAGATTAGAAAAATTAGTTCCTGAATCTATTGAAAAAATGGTAGATGATTCTTGGATTCATCTAGGGGAGCCGCAATCGGATTGGGTGAATCAATTTAAGACTGAGTGGCAGTTTGGTAATTGGCTAAATTGTCTTAAAGTTATGTACCGTCGTTTAAAACCTCGCTATAGTCCCAAAGAGTTGGAAGAGTTTTATTCCAAGACAGATTTTAGAGAATTTTATTATCAACCAAATGGGAAACTTGAATTTGAAGACAACACTTTTGATTTTATTTTTTCCGAACATTTTTTTGAACATCTTTTCTTAGATGAATCAGTCGAGTTACTTGAAGAATGCCATCGTATTCTTAAACCCCATGGAGTAATACGCATAGTTGTACCTGATGCTGATTTACGGACCTATGAAAATCCTGAAGCCCCTGGCTTTCCTAATAGTAAAGTTCCCTGGTCTCATGCAGATAAACACAAAACGCGCTGGTCTATTTATTCGTTGCCATTAGCGATTAAGGATGCAGGGTTGATGCCACGTCCCATAATGTATTGTGACAAATATGGTGAGTTTTTTAATTTAACTCCTGAAAGTTCAGATTCAGAATACAATCATTCAGTGGATAAGAGATTAATTTTTTCGTTGGACTATATACGAAGAACACCATCTTTAATTGTAGATGGAATAAAACAGTAGTCGTTATCGAAACCAGATATATGGCAATTTTAATAGCAATTATATGAAGATTATAAAGATTGTAACTTTGGGTTCAATTTTTTTCCTCATAGTAGTAAGTTCAACAATTAGTCAGCATCTCAGGTCTACAAATTCCCTAGTAACCTACCAAGTGCCAGCCATGTCTTCTGATGATTTTGTGGAGTCCTTGGGAATAAGTACCAAATTCGGTTTTTGTCCTGGTCGTCTTTGCGACAATTATCCCCAAGTGAAAACTTTGTTAGCAGAACTGGGAATTCGCTACATTAGGGATATTCCCTATCCCGAACCATGGCGCAGTAGAATCGATCTTTATCAAGATCTTGGTATTCGCATGCTAGCAGAAGCTGGACGTACTTGGGGGCAATCACTGGATACGGAAAATATAACTGCTCGACTAGTTGCTATTAAGTCTTGGGGAAACATGATCGCGGGCATAGTTGGCGTAAATGAATATGATAATGCCCCGTTTCACTCCTGCGAAAAAACTGAAGGCTGCGATCCCAATTGGTCAGAAACCAGTTGGCCGAGAAGTTATCGTGAATATCAACAACGATTATACGAGCAAGTAAAAGCAGATCCAGAGCTACATAATCTTCCTGTGGTTATAGGACCTATGGCACATTTAGATAATCTTAAACGGGTAGGCGATCTTAGCGGTAGTTGCGATAGAGGAAACGATCATTCTTATCCAGGTTCTTGGGGTAAACCATCTCAAGAATCAGGGTGGGGAAGAGAGAGCGTTAGATCGATGGACGAAGTAGTGGCGAAAGTGCAACAAGCCTGTCCTGGCAAGAAACTGTGGATTACTGAAACTGGATATGAAGAAAAAATTCAAGACCAGCATAACAAATATTTAGTGACGCGCCAGACTAAAGCTAAATACTTGCCCCGAATTTATGCCAACTACTATCTACAAGGCCAGATTGAAAAAAGCTTTTTGTATGAATTGATTGAACCAATAGAAAATAGAACTGAATTTGGCATAATCGACACCAATCTCCAGCCAACACCTGCTTACTATGGAATAAAAAACATGATTTCCCTCTTGGGTGAAGCAGAGTGGAATGAGAAAACGCAATCTTGGCAGTATCCCGATTTTGAGGCTAGTTCTCTCAAATATACCCTCGAAGGTGATAATACTGATCTTAAACATTTATTGCTACAAAAAAGCGATGGAACTTTCTATCTGCTTCTGTGGCAGGAAGTTTATGCCTATGATGATCGAAGAGGGAAAGATATCGTAAATCCAGCTCGCCCAATTAAACTTAAACTTGATGGAGCAGTGATTGAAAAAGCAAATAAGTATCTTTTATACAATGAAACTAATCCAGCTGCGGAACTAGCTTCCTTAGAGACTTGGACAGATGTCTCAAGCCTATCTCTATCCGTACCAGAGCATATCTTAGTCTTAGAATTTGAGCTGAAAGATTAATTATTTAGATTTTTTATAAGTAAAAATTATGATAAAACTCAAAATATTTGTAGCAAGACGCTTTAGATGGATTATTTATATAAAGAGATATATGAAGGCTTGGCTTGACAGCTTACTTCCTATTAAGGCAACTTATTCTCAGGACGGCGAGGATTGTGAGATTGCGAAAATATTAAATGGTCTTGACTTAACTACAGGTATATATATTGACGTAGGTGCCAACCAACCATCTCATATATCAAATACTTATCGATTCTACAAGCAAGGATTGAGTGGAATACTCATAGAGCCAGACGAATCTAACTTCTCATTATTAAAACGTTTTCGAGACAGAGATATCTCTATCAGAGCATTAGTTGGTTCAGTATCCAAAATATGCAAGTTCAACTATACAGTTTTTTCAGTTTACAATTCAATTTATCCAAGAGAAGAATCTATGTTATTCAAGGAGGAATATATACCCCAGATAACGTTGGATGAAGTGGTCGATTGTATTAATCCGAAGTGGATATATCTTTTGAATACAGATACAGAGGGTAATGACTTAGAGGTTCTGCGTGGCGCGAGTCAAACTTTGAAGCGAACTCTTCTTGTTTGTACTGAGTATCATGGCGATAACGAGAGACTTGAATTAGAAGAGTATATGAGTAAGAATTTATTCTCCCCAGTTTTTTCTAACAGTTTGAATATCATTTTTCGCAATACAAAATCTTTTGACAATTGGCTCTTCTAGACTGGTTATGACAATTTGATGTAATACATAAAGAATCAGATATAATTCCAACTAAATGGCAGGTTACTATAGGGCATAGTAAAAGCATTCAACTAAACAAACTAAGCTATTTTAGTAATGCTAAATTTGTCCAAATACATAAAATAGCAAGAGTTTTAAATACTATTGTCAGTTAAGCAGCCCTCTCTGTCTGTGCCCGACCATATATTCGGTCTTAGAATTGGCACTGAAAGATTAAATAACTAATAATAAATTCTCAATTCTCAATTCTATCCATGTAAATTGTTTTGATTAATTGTTGGGATTTGGTTTCAATAAAAATTATGCTCTATAAAGACAGTAACCTAAGATGAAGCTCCTAATTATCAGTCATTCCTGCGTTACTCCGATAAACCAACAATTTTACGCTGAACTAGAACGGCAAACAAATTGGCAAATAACAATCGTAACTCCTAGTAATTGGCAAACAGAATATGGTCAGGTTTTGAGTCCCAAACCTTGGTCTGATTATCAAGGACAATTATTGGGTATTCCAGTTTGGTTATCGGGCAATATTCCGCTGCACATTTACCAAGCAACATTTATTCGGCTATTAAAAGAACTCAAACCTGATTTTATCTACGTTCATCAAGAACCTTACGCCATCTCGACTGCCCAAATTTACTTGGCAAATAGCCTGAGCATTGATCGACCAATTGCTTTTTTTACTTGGCAGAATATTTTTAAGCGTTATCCTTTTGTTTTCCGTCAAATTGAGAGCTTAGTGTACGATAAGAGTAGAGTGGCTTTTACGGGCTCTCGTAGTGCAGTAGAAATATTGAGAAAAAAAGGCTATCAAGGAAATTGTGCCATTCTGCCTACAGGAATTGATACGGATTTTTATACTTACTGCGATCGCGCAGAAGAACTGAAAAATAATTTACGAGCAACAGAAAACGAAGTAATTATCGGCTACTTGGGTCGTATTGTTGCCGAGAAAGGACTAAAAACACTTTTGCAAGCTTTACATCAAATTCAAGAAATTCCTTGGCGACTAGTTATGGTTGGTACTGGTGAATATGAAACAGAATTTAAGCAAATTGCTAACAAGCTTCAACTTGACAGTAGAATTAATTATCTAGGTTATATTCCTCACACCGAAGCTCCTCTTTATCTTTCAGCCTTTGATTTATTAGTATTGCCATCAGAAACACAGACCAATTGGAAGGAGCAGTTTGGTCGGGTGATTATCGAATCAATGGCTTGCAATACGCCAGTAGTAGGATCTGATTCTGGCGAAATCCCTCATCTAATAAAATCTACCTGTGGCGGCTTGACTTTTCCCGAAGCACAACCCAAAGCTTTAGCTAAACAATTGAGTAAGTTAATTATGAATCCAAATCTACGCTTAAGTCTGGGTAAACAGGGTCGTCAAGCCGTTGTGCAGAATTATACAAATAGTTCATTAGCGCAAGGTTTTGCTGACACTATTGACCAAGTGGTTACAGAAGAACAAAAATAGCCAAAAAATTGCTATTACTGAAGAATTATCTATGAGACATGAATTGAGATCTGAATTCGTTGAAAGTAAGTTAGATGCGGTTATCATTAGTTTCTAATTACTGTTCCATAACTAATTCAAGATTTATAGATCAGCGGACAGCGATATACTAGCAATGAGAAGCAAGAGAAAATTGTATAAACTCTAGATTTAGTCTGAGATTAGCTTAATCCAATTTCACACATAAAATATGAACTCAGGAATCGATTTACAAGGAAGCTTTGTCCAAACCTTACAAGATTTTGGGCTTTCCATAGGTCTAGCTAAAGCAATTTGGCTTCCCTTACCAATGTTGTTGATGATTATTGGTGCCACTGTTGGCGTTTTAGTCGTAGTATGGCTGGAGCGGAAAATCTCTGCTGCTGCTCAACAGCGCATTGGTCCCGAATATGCTGGCCCATTGGGAGTACTCCAACCTGTCGCCGACGGCATTAAATTAGTTTTTAAAGAAGACGTTATTCCTGCCAAAGCTGACCCATGGCTATTCACTATGGGTCCTGTATTGGTGGTAGTCCCAGTATTTTTGTCCTACCTAATCGTACCTTTTGGACAAAACCTAGTAATAACAGACCTCAACGTCGGCATTTTCATCTGGATCTCTTTATCTAGTATTGCTCCCATCGGCTTGTTGATGGCAGGGTATGCTTCTAATAACAAATACTCCCTCTTAGGTGGCTTGAGAGCAGCAGCCCAGTCGATTAGCTATGAGATTCCTTTAGCTCTATCAGTACTGGCAATCGTCATGATGTCTAATAGTCTGAGTACGATTGATATTGTTCAGCAACAGTCTGGCTATGGCATCTTGGGCTGGAATATCTGGAGACAGCCTGTCGGCTTCGTTATCTTTTGGATTGCTGCTTTGGCTGAATGTGAACGTTTACCCTTCGATTTACCAGAAGCAGAAGAAGAACTAGTTGCAGGTTATCAAACTGAATATGCAGGAATGAAGTTTGCTCTTTTCTATCTAGGGTCTTACGTTAATTTAGTACTATCGGCTTTAGTTTTTGCCATTCTATATCTAGGTGGGTGGGAATTCTTTATTCCTTTAGATCATCTGGCTGATTGGATTGGGGTGCCTGAGACTACTCCTTGGTTGCAGGTACTAACTGCTTCTCTAGGCATCATCATGACCTTAGTAAAAGCTTACTTCTTAGTCTTCATCGCTGTTTTATTGCGTTGGACTGTACCCCGTGTCCGTATTGACCAATTGCTAGATTTGGGCTGGAAGTTTCTGTTACCAGTTTCTCTGGCAAATTTATTAATTACTGCTGCCTTAAAATTATCTTTCCCCATAGCCTTTGGTGGCTAGTCTCACCGAAAATTATTAAATTTAGCACAGCAAAAATCAAAAATTATGTTTACTATTCTCAAGCAAGTACAAGACTACGCCAAAGAAAGTTGGCAGGCAGCCAAATATATTGGCCAAGGTCTTTCTGTGACTTTCGACCATATGCAGCGTCGTCCTATAACCGTTCAATATCCTTACGAAAAGTTAGTTCCTTCCGAACGTTATCGCGGTAGAATTCACTATGAATTTGATAAGTGTATTGCCTGTGAGGTTTGCGTGCGCGTCTGCCCGATAAATTTACCCGTAGTTGATTGGGAATTTGACAAGAAAGCTAAGAAGAAAAAGCTTAACCATTACAGTATTGATTTCGGTGTCTGTATTTTTTGTGGTAACTGCGTCGAATATTGCCCGACCAATTGTCTTTCCATGACCGAAGAGTATGAATTAGCCTCTTATGACCGTCATGAGCTTAACTATGACAGCGTTGCTTTGGGACGCTTGCCTTACAAAGTAACTCAAGACCCCATGGTTACACCTCTCAAAGAGTTTGCTTACCTGCCTAAAGGAGAAGTTGAACCTCACGATTTAGCCAAGGGAGCACAAAGAGCAGGGAAACGCCCCGAAGAAATTCTGCAAGAAATTGAAGCTACTAAACCAAAAGCAGAAGCCAAATCTGAGTAAGGTGATTTCTTGGAAAGATATTACCTTGTAAGGTGGGCAAAAGCATTATTAAATCCTTTATTTCCTTGCAACTCAGTATTGCCCACCCTACTCTTATTGGTATTTTATTTGATAGAAATGACCTAAAACTGATAGCTGATAGCTGATAGCTGATAGCTTAAAGCTATTAAAACTTCATCCTGACGAACACCACAATTACATATTAAAAGAGGAGAGAAAAGTGAATTTAGCTGAAGGAGTGCAGATAGTTTCTTTTGGCATTTTGGGCGTAACAATGATTGGGGCAGCCTTGGGGGTTGTCCTATTACCTAAAATTGTCCATTCTGCCTTTTTATTAGCGGGAGTATTTGTCAGTATCTCTGGCTTGTATATTTTGCTCAATGCCGATTTTGTAGCAGCAGCACAAATCTTGGTTTATGTTGGGGCGGTTAATGTACTAATCTTGTTCGCCATTATGTTGGTAAATAAGAAAGAAGATTATGTCAAACTTCCAGGTCAATTATTCCGAAAAGTAGCAACCGCAGTAGTCTGCTTTGGCTTGTTTGCCTTGCTAGGAACAATGGTTTTAGCAACGCCTTGGTCATTAGACGGTATATCTCCTGCGGTAATTGACAATACGATCATTGCTTTGGGCGAGCATTTCTTTAGTGATTATTTATTACCTTTTGAGTTAGCTTCAGTATTACTTTTGATGGCGATGGTAGGAGCGATTATTTTGGCTCGTAGAGATTTGATACCCGAATCTTTAGTCTCCGAAGACACTATTACTACTAGCCTGACCCTACCAGAGCGTCCTCGTGAATTAGCCACTCTGGGTAGCAACAGTGAAGAACAAAAATAATCAACATTCAAGGAGTAAAAATTAAATGCAGTTAGAATATTTTTTGTTGCTAGCAGCAGCATTGTTCTGTATTGGGATTTACGGTCTAATTACCAGCCGTAATGCAGTGAGAGTTTTAATGTCAATTGAGTTGATGCTTAATTCTGTCAACTTAAACCTAGTTGGGTTTTCTAATTATTTAGACCCAAGCAATATTAGAGGTCAGGTATTTTCGGTGTTTGTAATTACCGTCGCCGCAGCAGAGGCAGCAGTAGGGTTAGCAATTGTACTCGCTATTTACCGTAATCGTGACACTATCGATATGGAGCAATTTAATCTGCTGAAGTGGTAGGTAGATCTCACAACAGATCAAGACAGATCAAGCTTGTTTAAAGGCGATCGCACTATTGGTATAGTCATTCCCATCTGAACTAATGCCGAAAACCCCACTAGTAGTCTGTCAAACGTGAGTTCGGAGTTCGGAATTCGGAGTTCGGAGTTATGTTTTTCTTAACGAAAGAATAGGGTCTTCAGATACCTAAAATTAAGAGGCGTTGCGAAATTTTTAAGTTTCTTTTGCTTCGTCGAACTGACGTTGTCAAGTTTGAAATGATGGATAAGAGACAAGTTCGGAGTTCGGAGTTCGGAGTATGCCCTACGGGCACGCTGAGTCCTACGGACTTGCTACGCAACCGCGAACGGAGTCAGAAAATTCACCCCTCAAAACAAAGTTGGTAGAGTACTAGGGTTGATGTAACTTCTGCAAGAGGTGGATTATCATATTTCTGAGATAGATTAATATATTTAAACCTGCTATCTATACCGAGAATATGATCGACAGAATCGCAAAATTACCGAAATGGTTGACTATCAGCTTAGTTATACCGTTGTTAGTACTGAATGGTTGGCTACTAATACAGGTGTTTGAGTATTTTCAATCCCTAGTGACTATCTTTATCACTGCCACTTTGCTGTCGTTCATTTTAGACTATCCTGTCCGTTTTATTGAGCAACATAAAATTCCCAGAGCGATCGCTATTTTGGCAGTACTCCTAATTGGAATACTGCTTCTCGGCATAATTGGTGTTACTGTAATCCCGATTCTGCTAGATCAACTAAATGGTTTATTAGAACGTTTACCTAGCTATGTGGCATCTGGTAGTGAACAGGCAAAAGTCTTTGAAGCATGGGCAGATGAGCGTAATTTTCCCGTCAGTATCAGTAGTCTAGTTGCCGATTCTCTGAGTCGTATTTCCTATCAATTACAACAGTTAAGCGGTCAAATTTTAGGCAGTTTCTTCTCGGTAGTGGGTAGCCTGCTAGATTTGCTCTTAACCATTGTTCTAACCTTCTATATGTTGCTTCACGGTGATGAGTTATGGCAGGATCTATTCCAATTTTTTCCTGATGATTCCCGCAAAAATATTCGTGATTCTTTAAAACGCACTTTCAATAACTATTTTGTGGGACAATTAACCGTTGCCTCGGTGATGGGAATTTCAATTACGATTACCTTTTTGATTATTCAAATTCCTTTTGGTTTACTATTTGGTTTAGTAGTAGGTCTGATGGCACTATTCCCTTTTGGAGCAGCTTTTAGCATTAGTTTAGTCAGCTTTTTGATGGCTTTGAAAAGTATCTGGTTAGGCTTAAAAGTTTTGGCGATCGCTTTTATCATCGAACAAATAGTCGAAAGTATCATTGCACCTCGTCTTTTGGGTGAGTTTACAGGTTTAAATCCGGTACTAGTCTTGGTTTCTTTACTGATTGGAGCACAGCTAGGGGGATTTTTGGGTCTAATTTTAGCTGTACCTATAGCTAGCTTCATCAAAACCTTGTTTTCGCTATTTAACGCCACACCAGAGCATCATGAAATACCGATTAATGTTTAGATTAATGTTTAAATATTGATTGGAACTTAATTCATATTGTACTGTTAAGATTATGATTGCCATCTATCCAGGTAGCTTCGACCCGATCACTTTGGGTCATATTGATATTGTGGAAAGAGGAGCCAAATTATTTGAGAAAGTTATTGTCGCGGTTCTTTCTAATCCTGGTAAAAAACCTTTGTTCACCGTTGAAAAAAGAATTGAACAAATTACTGAATGTACCAAACATATTGCTAACGTAGAAGTTGATAGTTTTGTTGGTTTAACTGTCGATTATGCCAAATTGCATCGCGGAGGAGTTTTACTAAGAGGTTTAAGAGTTCTATCTGATTTTGAGAAAGAATTACAAATGGCTCATACTAATAAAACTCTGAATAGCGAAATTGAAACCGTGTTTCTAGCTACTACTAAAGAATACAGTTTTTTAAGCAGCAGTATCGTTAAAGAAATCGCTCAATTTGGGGGACTAATTGATCATTTAGTTTCGGATAATGTTGCTCAAGATATGTATCGAAAGTATCAAAAAAAATAATATTAGACCTCTTGTATGAATAGAAGATCAATCATTTTTCCCTTTAAACTTTTCTCTTTTCCCCATAGCTAATTAGTTAGTAACTACTAACTACTAACTACTAACTACGGATCTAGTTAAATACCATCTTCCATAGGGGTTATATAAACAACTATCTGTTTTATATTCGTAATCTGGTATCCACTTGATCTGATAAGTAGGAGATTCAATATCAGGTTGAAAAGTATGTCCATCTTGCAGGATCGCGCACTCAGTTAAACGATAGTAGTTAAATACATTCATCACATAAATTGCCAAGCTCATTTCTTCAGTAATGGCAACTGCTACGTCGGTTTTACCAAAGTTGTGCATTCCACAGGAAAAATAGTAATTATCTCCTTCAAGCAACACTACATACAAGGAATAAATATCAAATAAATCATCGGAGTTATAGTCTGTCCAGTCCATTCTTTACTCAGAATTTTGACTTGATCTTAAATGATATCCATCAAATAAGGCTAAAAGGTTCAAGTGGGGAGTGGCATCGCTTTTTACAAAAATAAACAACTCAGTTGATAGATGAGCAGCAAGCAATATAGACTAAGACCTTGATGGTGGAAAATATTTCAGGTGAGCTAGTTATGAATTTAGGTCTTCCAGTTATTGTTGATATTACCATTAGCTTAATCCTGATTTATTTTGCCCTAAGCTTACTTTCTTCTGAAATTCAGGAACTGCTTACAACACTATTACAATGGCGAGCTGTCCACCTCAAACAATCTATTGAAGGCTTGTTAGTGGGAAACGATCCAGAAAAGTCGCAAGAAGCCAGAGAGCTAGCCAATAAAATATATGCAAATCCTTTGCTGCGTTCTCTAAATCATAAATCCAAGGAAGGGTTGGCAAGCTCGATTAGGAAACCTCTTGAAGGGGCTAGTAAAATCTTGGAGAGCGATGCAAATAAGAGAGTATTTGGCGAACAAGCCAGTGGTCCCTCGTTCATCCCTTCAGAGGTATTTTCTGCCAGTTTGTTAAACACCTTCGATTTTGTGGCGATTTATCGCAAGTTGATCGCTTACCGTTTGAAAGTGACTCTCAAAAACATGGTTCCCGACCAAAGCACCTATGAGCAAAGACTTAAAGATGAAATCGATCCTATTCTCACTGCCTTTGAAACCAAGAAAATTTCTTTAAATAAGGCAATTCAGAAACTAGCAGAAGAAGCCAAGGAAGATGAAGAGATCTTTGATCAAGAACGCTTTCAAAGGTGCTTTAGTTCTCCAGAAGCGATTGAGAGATTTGCACATAAGATGGAAATTTCACTTTCAGACACTATTAGCGTAGTTCGCAAGTACTTAACTTTAAAACAAGAATCGTTGGGGACAATCTCGAAGAACTTAGGTGATAATCCGTCTTTTGAAAATGCCAAAACATACTTAGAAAAACTACGAGAGCAAAATTCAGACATTGATGAAGTGCTGCCGAATTCTGCCGATCAAACTTTTTTGCTTCTAGCCCTGATTTTTACCAGCCCTGAAATTCGTTCCCTAATCGAGGCACTTCCTCCTCTTCCTCCTGCTTTAGGGGATAATCTTGAGAATCTTGCCGACCAAGCATTGTCCAAAATAGATAATTTGGTGCAAGAAGGAAATCAATTTGAGCAAGAGGTTGCGGCATGGTTTGATCGCTCGATGGAGAGATCAACAGGGGTTTACAAGCGTAATTCCAAAGTAATTGGGATGATCATCGCCCTGGCGATTGCCGTTGCAGCTAATGCCGATACTTTCTATATGATCGATAAATTTGCCAATGAAAAAGTTCTATCGGCTTCGATGATTCAAGTCGTTAATAAATTACCCTTAGACACTCTAGAACAACCCGAACAAATCTCCGATACAATTAATGAGTTAATTGTCAACACCTCATTACCTATTGGTTGGCAACCAGAAACGATCAAAGATCAACATCGTAGTACGTTTGTTCTATTGAAACCACTACCATTTCTGGCACAGCGTATACCTGGTTGGATCGTCACAGGGCTTGCTATCTCCATGGGTGCTGTTTTTTGGTATGAACTCCTCAAGAAATTTGTCGATATTAAAAACGTAGGCAAACAACCGTCTGCTAATAGTGAGACAACGAAGTAATAGGCTTTTACCTTTTACCTTTTACCTCCCCAAAACTAGTAGATTTTGTACTCATGGAACTCACGTTTTTTTAAGTTCTAACTGTTCCTGCGCGGCAGTCTTTTAACCATAATTGTACTCCTTGACCAATAATGCCATTAGTAGTCTCCCTTGGTGGCGTAGGAGGTGGATTTTCAGCAGAATCACCAAAGCGAGAAAACATCATTACAGCGCTCCAACCATTATCGATCTGAGTTAAAAATAGCCAGTGATAACTTTGAATATCAACAATTTTGTTATCGATATACTGCCTTTCCGAAACTGTAAAAAAGACCTGTTCCGGATCTTGATTATCTATTCTGCTGTATTGGAGTCTCGGTAAGCCTAAAGGCTCAAATTCCGCCTCACTGGCAGCAATGATATAGTTTTCGATCCCTGCTGATTGATTGCTATTTTGAGTTCTTTGGATGACACGGTTACTGTAGGCAGGAAGATCTGTTAGCAGTAAAGTTGTTAACTTTTTAAGATCGGCAGGACAGGTAAAGTTATCTTCCTCTTCGAGTTTAATCGGGGACGCTCTGGTATTGCTGTGGGCTGGGGGATTTACTATCGGACTGAATAAGGCAATAGCTAAAATAACCTTTGTCAATATATTCAAATGGCAGACTTGCAATAAATTAACCTTGACCACTGTTTCGTACTTAGGTAACTAAGCGAATAAACTTTTTCTTGCCTACTTGTAGCACTTTTCCCGCTAATTGATCAGGGGAGTCAAAAGCTAGATTAACATCTGTTTGGCGATCGCCTTCTAAACGCACTGCCCCTCCTTGAATTTGTCTTCTGCCTTCGCCACTACTTTTGCACAAGCCGCTGGCACCCAATATATAAAACAGTTTGGCAGGAAACTGTACTTCTGATAAAGAATATTCGGCAATGTCTCCTCCTGCGGTATTGCCCTGAAGTACGATCTGTTCGGCGGTTTGTTTTGCTTGTATTGCTGCGTCTTTACCATGAAATTGGGAGGCAATTTCAATCGCTAGTAATTTCTGAGATTCTCGCGGGTTTTCGGGTAATGTTGTTAAATCTAGATTGGTCAACAGCTCAAAGTAGTCTTTGAGTAAATTATCAGGGGTTTTCTCCAGCTTAGAATACATCGACAAGGCATCTTCCTGTAGTCCCACATAGTTATTCAAGGATTTGGACATCTTTTGTACTCCGTCGGTACCTAATAAAATTGGTAACAGCAAGCCAAACTGGGGAGTTTTATTAAAGTGTCGTTGTAAATCTCGTCCTACAGCAATATTAAACTTCTGATCTGTCCCGCCCAATTCCACATCAGCTTCCACGGCGACAGAATCGTAACCCTGCATCAAGGGATAGAGAAATTCATGGAGAAAAATTGGTTTTTCTTGCCCATAACGTTCGGCAAACCCTTCTTTTGCCAGCATTTGCCCGACGGTCATCGTTGCCAGCAATTCTTGGATCTGAGCTAGGTCTAATTTGCCTAACCATTCAGAGTTATAGCGGATTTCTAAACGCCCTGGGGTATCAAAATCAAGAATGGGTTTTAACTGATCCAAGTAGCTTTGGGCATTGGCTTTGACCTCTTCTGGAGTTAGCTGACGGCGCACCTCGGATTTACCTGTGGGGTCGCCTATTTGGGCTGTAAAGTCACCAATGATTACTACTGCGGTGTGTCCTGCATCTTGAAAAGCCCGTAACTTACGAAAGGGAATACTATGACCGAGATGAATATCTGTTCCCGTCGGATCAATGCCTAGTTTAACTCTCAACGGGCGATCGCTTTGGACAATACGCTGACTTAAATTCTCATCTTTACTATCTGAGTCTGGGCGATCTGGAAATATTTCGCTTGTGCCTCGATGCAGCCACTCTAAGTTATTCTTGGAATCCGAATCAGACATTAACCCAATCACCCGTTAAACAATTTGAACAATATACTAATATAGTTACTAAAAATGTAAACAAACATGACATTTGTTAATTTCTAGTTTCTGCTAGGTGTTACTCTAACTGGGCGGACTACGCAACCCTCTATCCCTCGTCTATCGAAGATTCCTGGGATTTCTTTCCTGATTAGATTATAACTGGCATTAACATCGGCATTTATTCGAGTTTTGTTTCCTTTCTGTTTATACATTCCTCGTGATTCCCGATAACCACTAAACTTTATTTGTTTAGCCCCATCATCATGATAATCAGGAATGGGATCT
>JAAUYH010201748.1_pt1 | contig 34777 bp, 23 predicted proteins | sample 7278061 | NCBI WGS metagenome assembly JAAUYH01 (sample SAMN14350203, study PRJNA611818) | marine sediment metagenome | isolation source: surface marine sediment (0.6m) | place: French Polynesia: Moorea | collected 2018-08 | reverse complement strand
TTTAGTTGTATTTCTATCATTCAAAACCTCTCCCCCGGAAAATCCGAGTGATTTGGTGGACGAGGTTTGGGGGCTAATAGACCGCCACTATGTTGACGCCTCGTTCAATCAGGTTGATTGGGCGGCTGTTCGGACAGACTACCTGGGCCGCTCTTACGGCAATCGAGAGGAAGCCTACAATGCCATTCGCGAGATGTTGGAGCAATTGGAAGATCCCTACACTCGCTTTATGGATCCCCAGACCTTTAATGATTTGCAGGAAAAACTTGACGGGGAATTGTCGGGGGTTGGTATTCAACTTCTCCAAGATCAGGAAACCAACGATATTTCTGTGGTCAAGTTGATTGAAGACGCCCCCGCTTTTGATGTGGGCGTTCGAGTCAATGATGTGATTATCGCCATTGATGGGGAAAGTACTCAGGGCATGGACATAGACACTGCCGTTACTCGAATCCGGGGCCCTGTGGAATCAAGTGTAAGGATGACTATTCGGCGTGATCAGCAGCTGATCGATTTTGAGATCCAGCGGGCTCAGATTGAAATTTCTCCAGTGCACTACACCTATAACCCCTGAGCTGATGGAGGCGTAGGATATATTCGTCTTACTAAATTTAACCAGAATGCGCCGCTTGAGATGGAACAAGCAATTGAGGATTTAGAACAGCAAGGCGTTGTCGGCTACATTCTGGATTTGCGTTCCAACCCTGGCGGTTCACTTGATTCCAGCATTGATATTGCACGAATGTGGTTAGAAGATGGCAATATCGTTTCCAAAGTTGATCGTCAGGGGACTGTGGACGAAGAAGCCGCCAATAACCGAGCGTTGACCGATCTTCCTTTAGTCGTCTTGGTGGATGGCGGTTCAGCTAGCGCCAGTGAAATTCTTTCTGGAGCCTTGCAAGATAACGAACGGGCTCTTTTAGTGGGGACTCAAACTTTTGGAAAAGGGCTGGTTCAATCCGTTCGAGGCTTACCGGACGGGTCAGGAATCGCGATAACAGTTGCAAAATACCTCACTCCCAATGGTCGCGATATCCATTTGTTGGGCATTCAGCCAGATGTGCTGGTTGAATTATCGGCAGAAGATCGAAAGGCCCTTTCTAAAGACCAAAGAAAAATTGGCACTCTGGAGGATCCGCAATATTTGAGGGCGCTGGATGTACTCTCGGCGAAAGTAAGCGGTTAATCCCTTTTATATAGGGGTACATTTGCCTGATCGAATGAGTCCCACCCGACGGGCGATCGCTTCCCCCTGGGAGGTAAACGGTCCCCATTGTTGGGTTTTGGCAGACTGCTCCATCGCTTCAATTTGGTGACCTTGGACGATTTGGCATGGCCCTGTCTCCGTTTTAATCACGTACCAGTCTGCTTGAACTTTAGTCATAACACTTTTGCTCTTAGCATCAGTCGGACACCTTCCACTAACTTTATAATCCTTCTCTAACCGTAACGAGGCTACAATGAACACGTTCGCTGCTTCATTGCAATCTTGTTGAAACTCTCATGACGACTGCTGCGCCTGCAAAGACCGAATACGAAGTCATTATCGGTCTAGAAACCCATTGTCAACTGAGCACCCAAACAAAGATCTTCTCTCCAAGCTCCACCCAGTTTGATGTGGAGAACCCCAATCGCCATATCGATCCAGTCTGTATGGGGATGCCAGGAGTGCTGCCCGTCCTTAACCAGCAGGTGCTGGAATACGCCGTGAAAGCTGGACTGGCCCTAAACTGCCAGATTGCCCCTTACAGCAAATTTGATCGAAAGCAATATTTCTATCCCGACTTACCCAAAAATTATCAGATTTCCCAATACGATCTGCCGATTGCTGAACATGGTTGGCTGGAGATTGAACTGGCGGATAAGCAGGGGGAGGTTACCCATAAGCGGATTGGCATCACCCGGCTGCATATGGAAGAAGATGCCGGTAAGCTCGTTCATGCTGGCAGCGATCGCCTGGCAGGGTCAGCGTATTCCCTCGTCGATTTCAATCGGGCTGGGGTGCCGCTGATCGAGATTGTTTCCGAGCCCGATTTGCGTTCTGGGAAAGAGGCGGCGGAATACGCCCAAGAGCTGCGACGTATTGTTCGTTATCTGGGGGTTAGCGACGGCAACATGCAGGAAGGCTCCCTGCGCTGCGATGTCAACATTTCAGTGCGGCCAATGGGACAGAAGGAGTTTGGCGTTAAAGTCGAAATTAAAAATATGAACTCCTTTAACGCCATTCAGCGAGCCATTGACTACGAGATTGAGCGACAGATTGAGGCAATTGAATCGGGAGAACCCATTATTCAAGAAACCCGCCTTTGGGAAGAAGGGGCGCAACGCACCATTAGTATGCGTTCAAAGGAAGGCTCTAGTGACTATCGCTATTTTCCAGAGCCAGATATTCCGCCGATTGAAGTGTCTCCCAAACAGCTTGAGGCCTGGCGTTGTGAACTGCCTGAACTCCCGGCTGAAAAGCGAGTCAAGTATGAAGACAAATTCAAACTTTCTGCCTATGATGCACGAGTCTTAACCGACGATCGGACTGTAGCAGAGTACTTTGAAGCCACAGTAGCAGAGAAAGCAAGCCCTAAACTCGCGGCCAACTGGGTGATGGGCGACATTGCCGCCTATGTCAATAACCAAAAGGGCGCCGACCCAGAATTCAATATCTATAGCACTGCGCTAACCCCCAAAGCCTTAGCTGAATTGATTAAGCTGATTGAAGCGAACACCATTAGCAATAAAATCGCCAAGGACATTTTGCCGGAACTCCTAACTAAAGGCGGTTCGGCTAAGGCGCTGGTGAAGAGCAAAGGACTTAGCCAAATTTCTGACCCAGCTGCAATCGAAGCCATTATTGATGAGGTTCTCGCGGCTCATCCAGATGAGTTGGCGAAATATCGCAGCGGCAAGAAAAAGCTACAAGGGTTCTTTGTCGGACAGGTGATGAAACAGACCAATGGACAGGCCGATCCTAAGCTCACTAATCAACTCCTAGGCAAGAAACTCAATCAACCAACCTAATCGACTGAACCGACAGCATTGAGAAATAGGCTGTCGGTTCCCCTTGCTCATCAAATGCAATCAGCAAGAGTAGGCTAACGTATACACATAAGCTATCTATAGAGCCCTGCGGCAATATACTCCCTCGAATTTCAAGAGGGCGCTCTGGGCTGTTCGCGTTTCGGCGGACTCTATTTACACCGTAGGCCTAAGCATAAGTAAACAGCAGCCAAAGTCCGATCCGGAAAAACCAGAGAATTCTCTAAAAGTTTGAGGTTTTTGTTAAGAAATATGTCTTAGGGGGTTACACCCCTCACCCCTATCATGCAATAATCTGCTATGTAGATGCACCCTGATGGTAGGGAGAGCTGATTGCGGCTCTCCTTTTTTTTTATCTGTACAGGAAAATAGAAAGCCGCGTTTGTTCTTCTTTCCCTCTTTTTTCTTCAATCTCGCTTCCCTCTATTCCCCTCAACCTCTGATTGGTATAATCCGCAGTCAAGTCCCAAGGAGAGATATCATGGCAGACTGGCAGGAAGTGGCGGGAGGGGTGACTGCCCCAAAAGGGTTTAAGGCGGCAGGGGTGGCGGCAGGTCTAAAGCCGTCTGGCGCGCCGGATTTGGCGTTGATTTTTTCTGAAGGGGAGTCAATCGCAGCCGGTGTGTTTACAACGAACCAAGTGCGGGCCGCTTGTGTCGATTATTGTCGTCAGCGACTGGAAGAGAAGGTCGTCGCTCGAGCTATCCTTTGCAACGCCGGTCAAGCTAATGCGGGCACAGGAGCGCAAGGTTGGGCGGATACCGTGGAAAGCGCAACTTGTTTAGCCCAGGCTCTCAATATTCCTCCAGAGTCGGTGCTTGTTGCCTCCACGGGCGTCATTGGTCAGCCTATCCCCATGGATCGGTTAAGGGCAGGCATCCCAAAATTAGTTGAAGCAGCGTCTCGAGAAGGTTCGGAGGCGGCCGCTCAGGCCATCGTCACCACAGATTTGGTGACAAAGTCTATCGCGCTAGAAGCTCAATTGGGCGATCGCGCCGTTCGGATCGGGGGCATTGCTAAGGGCTCTGGCATGATTCACCCCAACATGGCGACATTGCTTGCCTTTATCACCTGCGACGCAGTGGTCTCTCCTCACCTTTGGCAGGATATGCTCCGGCGGGCGTCGGACCGCAGTTTTAACCAAATTACGGTGGATGGAGACACCAGCACCAACGATTCTCTAATCGCTTTAGCCAATGGGGAGTCACGCACCCCCGCTATTACCGAACGAGGGCCAGAAGCTGACAAGTTAGAGGCTATGTTGACAGCTGTATGCACCCATTTAGCCAAAGCGATCGCCCGGGATGGGGAAGGCGCCACTTGTCTGATCGAAGTCACTGTCACAGGGGCGCTCAACGAAGCCGCTGCTCGCCAGGTGGCCCGCACCATTGCGGGGTCTTCCCTTGTGAAGTCCGCCATTTTCGGTCGAGATCCCAACTGGGGAAGGATTGCTGGTGCGGCCGGTCGAGCAGGCGTCCTCTTCGATCAAGAAAACCTGCGGATTCAGCTGGGGGATTTTGTCCTCATGGAACAAGGTCAACCATTAGCCTTTGATCGCGCCGCTGCAAGCGCCTACTTGAAGCAGCAAGCCGCCTTAAGTAAGCGCCCCGAAACAGACAAACAACGGATTAGCACCGAGATGGGCAATGACCTGCTTGAACTAGAAGGGAGCCAGCCCAGCGCATTTGAACGCACCGCCGCTCATGCCCAGTCAATTGACCACCCTGTTACGATTGCCGTCAACATTGGCAATGGCCCCGGTAAAGGCTGCGCTTGGGGCTGTGATCTCAGCTATGACTATGTCCGCATCAATGCGGAGTATACGACGTAGGGAAGCAAGGTGGATGGGTGGATGGGTGGATGGGTGGATGGGCGGATGGGCGGATGGGTATTTAATTTATGGTTTCTGGGCTTGAATCACTTGCAGACTGCCGCCAGCATGGAGGATGGGTTCAACGTGCTGAAATCCGATTTTAGTGAGTAGTGTAGGTAAGTTGGTTTTCAGCAACTGCCAGGCCGTCTCGGTTTCAAACAGCCATAGAAATGTGGCGAGTCCTGGCCATAGGAAAGCGTTAGTGGGGGAATGGAAATCAACTAGAGTAAGGTAGCCGCCTGGTTTGAGCACTCGATGCGCCTCCTGCAATATTTCCTGCAGTTGGGTTGGGGTCATTTCGTGCATAGCAGCGCTGGTATGCACAAGATCAAAGCTGTTATCCTCAAACGGCATGTCCTCCGCCCAAGCTTCCACATACTCGGCCTCTGGCGTATTTTGCCGGGCCCGCTGCAGCGATCGCGGCGACGCATCAAGCCCTGTCACTTGCATAGAGTAGTTCACTAGAAATTGCGTGGTTTGCCCGCTCCCACAGCAGAGATCCAATACCTTCATTTCAGGTTGGATGGTCAATCCTTTGAGGGCTAAATGTCGGAAACGTTTCTCCCCCCCCACTGTCAAAGCAGCCGTGCGGGAAATTAAATCGTATAGCCATTGGTAGCGATAGCTGAGAGGTCTGAGAAAGGTCGCCATAGTAAGGGTTTTCGATTTTGGATTTTAGATTTTGGGAGTCAAGTTAGTTCAGGGTGTTTGTTATCTACAGATCCCTTACCTGAGGATAGAGCGCTTCTCGATCCTTTTCTCATCCCCCAGGGATTTTGGATTTTAGGTTTTGGTCTTTGGTCGTTGGTCATTGATTATTAGGCAGAAGATTTTAGATTTTAGATTTAGTTTCTTCCCCTTTCCCTATCCTCTCTCTTACCCAGCCTCTCTATCTCCCTCAACATCTCCATCTCCCCTATCCCCTCCCTCATCCCATCCCCCGTATCCCAGAGACGTGACATGTCACGTCTCTACGCCTTTTTTCCTCCCCATCATCTCCCCCATCTCCCCCATCCCCGCCTCCCCATCATCTCCCCCATCTCCCCCATCCCCGCCTCTCCCCATCTCCCCTTGCTCCCCCTGTCTACCCTGCTCCTCATCCTCCCCTGCTCCCCCTGCCCCCCTTTTCCCCTCCCTCCTCAGGATCGGTTATTGCGACTTATCGGGTTGAAATTTGAAAGGTAAGCTTACAAAGTTAGCACTCTGCGGCGTTGAGTGCTAAGTTCTTAGACTGCAGAGATGAAAGGCTGGACATGGCAAAACGAGTTGTATTCGATGAAGCGTCAAGGCAGGCGCTGGAGCGTGGCGTTAACGCCCTAGCTAATGCTGTGCGGATCACCTTGGGGCCAAAAGGTCGCAATGTCGTCCTAGAGAAAAAATTTGGGGCTCCCCAAATTGTTAATGACGGTATCACCATTGCTAAAGAGATTGATTTAGAAGATCCTCTAGAAAACACTGGGGCTCGCCTGATTCAAGAGGTGGCCTCTAAGACTAAAGATTTAGCTGGAGATGGCACGACTACCGCAACTGTTCTAGCCCAGGCCATGATCCGAGAGGGGCTTAAGAATGTTGCGGCAGGCAGCAATCCTGTTAGCTTACGGCGCGGTATCGAGAAGGCGGTTGCAAAATTAGTTGATGAGATTAGCGCCGTCTCTAAACCCGTCACGGGCAATGCGATTACACAGGTGGCTACGGTCTCCTCCGGCAACGATGAAGAAGTCGGACAAATGATTTCCAAGGCGATGGATAAGGTCACCAAAGATGGTGTGATCACCGTTGAGGAATCTAAGTCGTTGTCCACTGAACTGGAAGTGGTGGAGGGGATGCAGATTGATCGGGGTTATATGTCCCCCTATTTTGTCACCGATCAAGAGCGGATGGTGGCTGAATTGGAAAACGCCCGCATCCTGATCACCGACAAAAAGATTAGCTCCATCCAAGATTTGGTGCCAATCCTAGAGAAAATTGCTCGGGAAGGCTTGCCGCTCTTGGTGATCGCTGAAGATGTTGAAGGCGAAGCGCTAGCGACGCTAGTGGTTAACCGCATGCGGGGAGTTCTCAATGGCGCGGCGATTAAGGCTCCGGGATTTGGTGAGCGCCGTAAGGCGATGCTTCAGGACATCGCTGTTCTGACTGGCGGCCAGATGATTTCTGAGGAAGTTGGCCTAAGCCTGGATACAGTTACCTTGGATATGCTGGGAACTGCACGTAAAGTCACCATCACCAAAGACTCCACAACCATCGTGTCGGATGTGGGCAACAAAGGCGACATTGAAAAGCGCATTGGCCAAATTCGCCGAGAGCTCGATCGCACTGACTCTGACTATGACAAGGAGAAGTTGCAAGAGCGTCTGGCTAAGCTGGCGGGGGGAGTCGCTGTGATCAAAGTGGGCGCTGCGACTGAAACGGAGCTGAAAGACCGCAAACTCCGGATTGAGGATGCGCTTAGCGCCACTAAAGCCGCTGTAGAGGAGGGCATTGTCCCTGGCGGCGGCACCACTCTACTGCATTTAAGCAAAAAGGTGGCAGCCGTTAAGAGTCAGCTTGATACGGAAGAGCAAATCGGGGTGGACATTGTAATTAAAGCCCTGGAAGCTCCTCTGAAGCAGATTGCTGATAATGCTGGCGCAGAGGGCGCCGTTGTAGTCGAAAAAGTCAGAGATATGGACTTTAATGTAGGCTATAACGCCCTCACAGGTGAGTTTGAAGATTTAATCGCTAGCGGCATCATTGACCCGGCTAAAGTTGTTCGCTCAGCTCTGCAAGATTCAGCCTCTGTGGCGGGTATGGTGCTGACTACTGAAGCGCTTGTGGTCGAAGAACCTCAGCCTGAGCCCGCAATGCCCGACGGCGGCATGGGCGGCATGGGCGGCATGGGCGGCATGGGCGGCATGGGCGGCATGGGCGGCATGGGTATGATGTAGGTCCGGCCCAGTTGTCAATCAGGCTCAACTTGAATAAGTTTCTTGGGACATAGCGTCGCTATGTCCCTTCTTGAATTTTTGAGCAATTAGGGAATTAAATGGGCATGGAACGCGACCTGCCAATCTTCAATCCCAGTGATAGGATTTCTAGGGAATCAATCTTTTATTCACTCCCTACATAACGCCGCAGATGGATCTCAAAACACTCATTCGAGATATCCCAGACTTTCCAAAACCGGGTATTCTCTTCCGAGACATCACAACCCTCCTGGCCGACTCAGCAGGGCTGCGATACACCATCGACACGATGACTGAGCAATGTTCCCATCTGGAGCCAGATTATGTAGCGGGTATTGAATCCCGAGGTTTTATGTTTGGCATGCCGCTGGCCCATAATCTGGGGGTTGGCTTTGTGCCCATTCGTAAACCTGGTAAGCTGCCAGCTGCGGTGCATTCCGCCGAATACGAACTGGAGTATGGAACCGATCGGTTAGAAGTTCATCAAGACGCCTTTAAACCCAATAGCCGAGTCCTGATCATTGATGATTTGATTGCAACTGGGGGAACTGCGGCCGCCACTGCTAAGCTAGTGGAGCAAACTGCTTGTGAGTTGGCGGGTTTTGGGTTTGTGGTTGAATTAACGGCTTTGGAGGGACGTAGAAAATTGCCGAATGCTCCCATTATTTCACTCATACAATACTAAGAATTAGGGATGACCACTTAGCATGACTTCTGCACCAGCCTCCTCTAGAAGTATTCAAGCTACTTCCCTAGTTCGTAGGGTGGCAGCTTTCCTCACGAGTGAAACAATGCTGTACATCGTTAAGCGATTGCTTCAGGCATTGTTAACTCTCCTACTGGCGTCTGTTCTATGCTTTTTTGTCATTCAATTGGCGCCTGGAGACTTCCTGTCACAGTATCGGCAAAATCCCCAAATTTCAGCCGATACTCTGAAACAGCTGGAAATTCAATTTGGGTTAGATAAGCCCGCTTGGCAGCAATATTGGAAGTGGTTGGTGCAGGTGGTCACCCAATTTAATTTTGGGGTTAGTTTTACCTATCAACGTCCTGTGGTTGAACTGCTTTGGGAACGCATTCCCAACACTTTGCTGTTGTCCATCGCCTCCATTATTGTCACCTGGACGATCGCAATTCCCCTCGGTATCATCAGCGCAGTCAAAGAGAATCAGTTGGTGGATAAGGTGTTACGAGTGCTCAGTTATCTTGGTCAGGGAATTCCTACATTTGTTACTGGTCTGCTGTTATTGTTTTTAGCTCAGATGACAGCCCCGATGTTTCCAGTGGGTGGGCGAACCAGTATCAATCACGAAGACTTGATTTGGATTGGTAAAGTCCTCGACATTGGTTGGCATATGATTTTACCCACTCTCGCCTTGAGCATTACCAGCTTTGCTGGGCTACAGCGGCTTATGAGAGGGCAGTTGCTGGATGTGCTGCGGCAAGACTATATTCAAACAGCTCGGGCAAAAGGCTTACCCGAAAATCGGGTGATTTATGTCCATGCCCTACGCAACGCCATCAATCCACTTATTACTATATTAGGTTTTGAGTTCGCCAGCCTCCTGGTAGGATCCTTCATTGTCGAAAACTTATTCAACTGGCCTGGGTTAGGTCGCTTGACCTTACAAGCAGTCTTAGCCCTGGATCAATTCCTGGTAATGGCCATTCTGATGATGGGCGCAGTCATGCTTATTGTCGGGAATCTATTAGCTGATCTGGCTCTGGTGTTTGTGGATCCAAGGATTAAGCTGTCGGAGATCAATTAGTAGGGGAGGCAGGGGAGTAGGGGAGGCAGGGGAGTAGGGGAGGCAGGGGAGTAGGGGAGGCAGGGGAGTAGGGGAGGCAGGGGAGTAGGGGAGGCAGGGGAGGCAGGGGAGGCGTAGAAGAATTCAGGTTTCATAGAAATAAGGTGGGGAATTTTAAGCAGACTGTCCCATCTTGAAGAAAATTCGAGCCACACTCTTCCCTTGCCCCCTGCTCCTCCTGTCCCTCTTCCTCCCCACATGAGATGTAACTGCGACCATCAGACAAATACCTTGCTTGCCTCCCCTGCTCTCTCTGCCTCCCCTGCTCCTCTCCCATGAAGCCTTACCAAACTATCCCTATCATCGAGAGCGGCGGCCCCTTAGTCCCGATTCCCCTTGATCGGTTTGCGGCGGTTAAACCCCATCCTTATGAAGCGTTAGGGGCTCCCTATGGGGCGCGATCTCCCTACTATTTGCGTCAGGATGTATTGCAGCGTTTGATTCAGGCCCAGGAAAAGCTGCAACAGCAGCAATCGGGGTGGCGGATTCAAATCTTTGACGCATACCGCCCAGTGGCGGTACAGCAATTCATGGTGGAATACACCTTCAATCAGCAAGTCGAGGCGATGGGGCTGACATCTCAACCCTTAACACAGGCGCAGGCGCAGAAAATTTGGGGGCAAGTTTACCAGTTTTGGGCAGTCCCGAGTTCTGACGCCAAGTATCCACCCCCTCATAGCACGGGCGCAGCCGTAGATGTCAGCCTGGTGGATGAAACGGGCGCTGCATTAGATATGGGCTCGCCGATTGATGAGCTTTCTGATCGGTCTTTCCCTGCCTATTTTAGCGGCGCCGTCGACGCTCAGGAACAGCAGTATCATCACAATCGACAACTGCTAAACAGGGTCATGCAAGCCTCAGAATTCCGGCGTCATCCGAATGAATGGTGGCACTTTTCTCAAGGGGACCAGATGTGGGCCTGGCTATCTAACCAACAACATGGTCACACCAATTGCATCGCCCAATACGGCAGAGTTGACTAGCGCAAAAAACATCCGCTCGTCCCCCCTTTGCCCATAAACAGCGTCTTTGGAGTCAGCTTTTCAGCTCTTCAGCCCCGCAACTCATTATCGCTAGCTTGGTTTGCATCCTCAGACAGTTGAGTCCTCCACGGACTCTAAGTTGGTACTCAACCTTGTCCATCAAACGATTCAGGATTAGCCATCCATACCCTCCTTCCTGGAAGTCTCCTGGAGCCGGGGCTAAGTAGGTGCTGAGGTCATATCCCTTGCCATAATCCCAAACTTCCAGGGATAAGTGATAGTCGTCAACCTCGAGTCGAATTAACACGGGCAGGTTTGGGCGATCCTTATGGGCGTGGCGCACCACATTTGAGTAGGCTTCCACTAACACCAATCTCAGACGATTTTCCACACTAGACCACTCTACATGGTCTCCCACTTCAGCTTTTAAGGACTCTAGCAACCAGTGCTCAATCACCGTTAGAAACTTGAGGTCGCTGGGGATATGTAGTTCGGTTCTCATGACTACAGCACCTCCAGTGAGAGAATCGTCTGATCGTCTTCTTGCTGAGCATTGAAGGCCTGCACTTCAGACAAGATACTGCCTAAATCTAAGGGATTGGGTTGTTTTTGTAATAATTGCCAGAGACCGGTCTGTTTGAGCATTGCGCCTGAACTACAGTCGCCTTGCCCGGAGATGGTCGCTTCAGTAATGCCGTCACTGGTCAAAAGCAAGGCGTCCCCCGCCGCGAGAGTGACCTCTCCAGCTGAGGCTTTCCAGGTTGATAAGATGCCCAATGGAACACCTCGAACCTGGAGGTAAGTGGGATTAACCGGATCGTTCGGTTGCTTCTCATGCCGCTGAACAGCCAGTTGACGATGGGGCCAAACTAGGGGGTAGATATGGCCTGCATTCGCATAAACCAATTTCTGTGTAGAGGGTGTGTACCGGGCCAAAACCATTGTGATGAAACAGTTATTGTTCACCAAATCATCCAAAAGCCCGCTATTTAGATTCCTCATGACCAATTCAGGCTCTGGACAGGTGTCTTGGGAAAGCTCACGTCGCAGGACAGAAATGGCGCTCACCATAAATAGCGCCGCTGGTACTCCCTTGCCGGAAACATCTCCAACCGCCAGCCAAATATCTCCTTGGGGATGGACGAAAACCTCAAAGAAATCGCCGCCAACTTGTCGGGCTGGCAGGCATTGAGCTTGTATCCTTAGCCCATCAATTTCAGGTAGGGTTTGACGGAGCAGATTGGTTTGAAACTGCCGAGCAACTTCTAGTTCAGCTTGCATCTGCTCAGTTTGCAGCTGAGTCCGCTGATATAGTTTGGCCTGGGAAATGGCTAACGCCACCTGCTCAGTAATGCTGCTAATTTGCTCTATCGTTTCCTTATCCCAATTTTTGGAATTACCGACTTGATATAGAAAAACTACTGCCAGCCGGTGCTTTTGATAACTCAAGGGAACAATTAGAACCTTGATGACAGGTTGTTCAGATGTGAATTTTTCTAATTTAATTTGATCATCCTTTAAGAAATTTTGGCCTTCAACCACTTGGATCGTGGGCTCAAGACTATTCAGTTGCTCTACTGTCAGTGGGCTAAGCTTTGAAGAAACGGGGTCAACGGAATAGACGTATCGATCTTTTTGTAACTGATACTGCAGAGAAGCCGCTCCAGCAGACGCCTCAACACCAGTGGACGCCTCAACGGGTTTAAGCACAGCGTAATGCGCTTCGAAGGTTTCTCCCAATGTCGCCACGATGGTGGCTAACATACTGTGATAGTCAAGGGAGCCTCGAATTGCCGTCATGATCGTATTAAAGAGAGATTCGCGTCGAAGGGCGCGGCTCAGCGCTTGCGTACGATGCTTCAGTACTTTGTAGGTTTCGGCGGCCTGAAAAACTACATTTCTTAATTGATCTGGCGTCCAGGGTTTCGTGATGTACTTAAAAACTTGACCTGCGTTGATGGCTTCGACCAAGTCTTCAACATCGGTGTAACCAGTGAGAACGATCCGGATTGTATCGGGGAATCGCTCTACTGTCCGACCCAGAAATTCAGTTCCATTCATCTTGGGCATGCGTTGGTCTGAGATGATAATTCCCATCTCTCCCGCTTGCTCCAGGATGTCTAACGCCTGAAACCCATTCTCTGCTTTATAAACTTGAAAGTCTCTACGAAAGGTACGGTACAGCAGATCTAGGTTGTCTTGCTCATCATCAACCACCATGAGTTTGAGCTTTTCGGGATCGTCTTGACTCATTGAAGGTTTCCTACTCGATCGCAGTCTTCAGAGTTGTTCGTTCAACCTCTCCCAATCAATTTCAAATAATGTTCGGGAGACATCTACCAGGGAGGAATGAGGCCATTCAGTCCGCGCATAGCGGGCTTAAATTGAGCCTGGGGTAAATGCACATCTTAATTGCACGGGACTTCTATACAAAATTAGCAATTAGTTTTTTATTTTAGATGTTGTCTTTTATCGTCTTGTTTATATAATGTGCCCATTTCCTGTGTGCTTCTTGGGTGTGGCTGCTATGGGGCAAGTCATAGAAAATTGCTCACAGACTTTTGAGTCGCTGAGGATGACATTAGATGTTTCCGGATCGCGTCATGGTTAACAGAGGAATTTCCGGGGGAGTGCTGACAGTTGGAGTGATCGTAGGGTTAAGCTGGGGCTCAGCTTTGGAAGCCAGCCCAATTGACGCTGAACAACTGCAATCAGAATTACAGCTGGCGCTTTGTCTCAATGAATGGGAGTACGCCTTAGATGTAATTAGTCCCCTAATTGCCTCCCCAGACATTTCAGCTGATGAGCGAGAAGACTTCGTCCAATTCCGATATCAACTGCAGAATCTAAGGGAAATGGGCGCTATTGTCGGGAATATTCCCAATTGCGAGGCTGTGATCGCTAGGGTTTTACCTGAACCGCAAGTTGATCCCGGCAATATTCTAGATTGGCCGACGGCAGTGGAGGCTGTAACTACTGAACAAGGTATTTTTGGGTATTCCTTTGGGGCGGATATTATGCCGATTAATCAACCGCTTGACCCACAAGCGGAGGTCGCCGCTGCAAGGACTCCTCGGCCTGTAGAAACAACTTTGCCCTATTTAACCCCCGCTTTTCCCATTGACACAAGTGATGGTTCTGCTGTAGTTGCTGGAATTGTTGGCAGTGATTACAAAGTTTATAGTTTCGTCGGGCGTTTGGGGGATCGTATCTCCCTAGATGTAGATGTAACCTATACGTTGCCAGGTTCTCTCTATAAGGATGATGACTCCCAATTATTCCTGTTTGACAGTCAGGGAGTCCTGATGGCGGAAAACGACGATTTGGACGGCCTTCAATCGCGTATCAGCAATATTCCCCTGCCCCGCACCAGCACCTATTACGTCGTTGTCACCACCTATAACAATGACCCTATCTTAAACAGCGAACAGGTGGTTTCGGGTTGGAGCGATGGCGGCGGCAGCACGATTGAGTTTACCTTGACGTTGTCCGGGGTGACGCCGTTGACGGCGCTGGTTAGGTAGAAAGGGGCAGGGAGAGCAGGGGAGGCAGGGGAAGCAGGGGAGGGAAAAATCGTCTAATCAATCCTCACCCCCTATCCTTTCGGCAAACCTGAGTTTGGCTGAACGCGATCGCGGGTTCGCTTTAATCTCGTCAGGTTGGGCGGTAATGGGTTTCTTGGTGAGGACTTTGAGGTCTGGATTAGCCCGGAAGGCGTATTTAACTAGGCGGTCTTCCAGGCTGTGGAAACTGATGACGCCTATGCGTCCGCCAGGGGTTAGCCAAGTGGGGGCTCTTTCCAAGAGGGTTTCTAGGACCGACAGTTCTTGGTTTACGGCGATCCGTAGGGCTTGGAAGGTGCGGGTGGCGGGGTGGATGCGGCCATACCTTTGTTTTGGAGGGGTGCAGCGGGCGATGGCGGCGGCTAATTCTGTGGTGGTTTGAAAGGGGCGTTGGGCGACAATTTGTCGAGCAATGCGGCGGGAGCGGCGTTCCTCGCCGTAATGGTAGAAAATATCGGCTAATTTAGCCTCTTCCCAATGATTGATGATGTCAGCGGCGGTTAAATCCTGCCGACGGTCCATGCGCATATCCAGGGGGGCTTCGTGGCGAAAGCTGAACCCCCGCTCGGGAATATCTAACTGGGCTGAGCTGACCCCCAGGTCGGCAATAACCCCGTCAAATCGAACGTCCCCGGGATGATAGTCAGCAAAGTTGCCTTGCCAGAAAGTCACCCTTGCTTGATACGGAGACAGTTTGGCTTGGGCGGCTGCGATCGCTTGCTCATCCTGATCAATGGCGATTACCTGACTATTGGGACAGGTCTCCAGGATTAAACGGCTATGACCGCCGCCGCCGACCGTCGTATCGAGATAAAGGCCGTTCGGGCGAGTAATCAAACCTGTGATAAACTCCTGGCCCAAAACGGGAACATGAACGAATGTGAACGTCGTCATTCCCTCTAGTGAGTCGTGGCTTACGCGATTAGCTTTGTGGGACATTCATTCATCTTATCCCCTATTTTGCTCCCCCCTTTTGGAGCGTTCCCTATCTATAATTGGTTAAGAAAGTTCAAATTATCAAGAACTTCAGGTTTCCAGCGGTCATGAAACCTTTGATCCTGGATTGCACATCTACTTTTTTATCCCTGCCAGACTGATTGCGAGGAGAGACTGTTCGTCCATGGCGATACTTGAAACCAAAACCGAACCAATGGTGCTTAATATGGGGCCGCACCACCCTTCGATGCACGGGGTGTTGAGGCTCATTGTCACTTTAGATGGTGAGGATGTCATTGATTGCGAGCCGGTAATTGGTTATCTCCATCGGGGCATGGAGAAGATTGCCGAAAATCGCACCAACGTTATGTTTGTCCCCTACGTCAGTCGGTGGGACTATGCCGCAGGCATGTTCAATGAAGCCATTACCGTTAATGCGCCGGAACAATTGGCGGATATTGAGGTGCCTAAGCGGGCCAGCTACATTCGAGTCATCATGCTCGAACTGAATCGGATCGCTAATCACCTCCTCTGGCTTGGTCCCTTTTTGGCGGATGTGGGCGCCCAAACCCCCTTCTTCTACATCTTCCGTGAGCGGGAGATGATTTACGACCTATGGGAAGCGGCAACCGGTATGCGGTTGATCAATAACAACTACTTCCGCATCGGCGGTGTCGCAGCTGATTTGCCCTACGGTTGGATTGACAAGTGTCAAGATTTTTGCGATTACTTCCTCCCCAAGGTTGATGAGTATGAGCGCTTGATCACCAATAACCCCATCTTCCGTCGTCGGATTGAGGGAATTGGCGTCATTAGCCGCGACGACGCCATCAACTGGGGACTGTCTGGCCCCATGCTACGGGCCTCTGGCGTGAAGTGGGATCTGCGCAAAGTCGATCACTACGAATGTTACGATGACTTCGATTGGGATGTGCAGTGGGAAACTGCAGGCGACTGCTTTGCCCGCTACCTGGTAAGGATTCGGGAGATGCGGGAATCCGTCAAAATCATCAACCAGGCGCTCAAAGGCATTCCCGGCGGTCCCTATGAAAACCTGGAAGCTAAGCGGATGGCGGGTGGACCGAAGTCAGAATGGAACAGCTTCGACTACCAGTTCATTGGTAAGAAGATTGCGCCTACGTTTAAAATTCCCGCAGGTGAGCATTACGTGCGGATGGAAAGCGGTAAGGGCGAGGTCGGCGTGTTCATCATGGGAGATGACACTGTTTTTCCCTGGCGTTGGAAGATTCGCGCCGCTGATTTTAACAATCTGCAAATTCTACCCCACTTGCTGCGCGGCATGAAGGTTGCGGATGTTGTGGCGATTTTGGGCAGCATTGACGTGATTATGGGATCGGTTGACCGGTAAACTAAACTTTACTGTCAATCAGATTTTGTTTGGGCGTTTTGAAATTGGGACAGATGTTATCATCTGTCCCAATTTTTGTGGCGATTATTCAGTCGATACTTAAATTTCCGACGCTGCCGACGCGCATAATTGACTAACTTGAGACCGAGGAAATAACTGCAAATACTGCAGATTAAACCCATCACAAAACACCCGACAAGTAGAGTGGCGGTGATCTCAGCCCCCATTTCCATCATGGTTTTGACGGATTGCAATTTGGAAAAGGTATAATTCACCTGGCTGAGGCCAAGCAGCCATCGTCCGACCTGATAATTAAAGGCGTAGATCGGTACGTAGGTGAGAGGATTACTAATCCAGGTGCCTGCCGCCGCGATAATCTTATTCCCTTTCAGGAGAGCGGCTAAGGCAATGCCCATGATTGTCTGAAAACCAAACAGGGGAAACAATCCCGCAAATACGCCAGCGGCCAATCCCCGCGCAATCTCTTTAGAGGAGCCCCGCATGCGAACAAAGCGCAAATAGATGTATCGAATCCTTCTATTCCAAGATCGGCGAACCCTTCCTCTTTTCATCGTTGAAGCCTTGGAGGAAATTAGCCCACGCTCGAATCTTCGCGATTCAGAAACCGGTTTAGCTTCTTTTTCACGGGTGGCCATGGGTTGCGGATAAGAAGCCTGACGGGACTTTCTATAACCTGGATGCATACAGGAAGAGATGGTTTCAGTTACCTCTGTAACTATTCTACCTATTATGTTCCTTGATTTTGACTATAGCTTAAATGGCTCCTAGATGGACCCTGTCTCTGCACGCCTTCCTGTCCAAGGAACCGACATGGACTATATCTCTAAGCGCCTTCCCACCCAAAGAATTATTCAGTAAATCATCGTAAATTTTCAGCGGTTAGACGAACCCAATATCATTGGATTTCGTGTAGCAAAGTTAACATTCACACTGGTGATTTTGGCTTCATGACTGTTCCTATCCCTGGCCCTATCCCTCAACGAAAAACAATTGCAGCGATCGCCACCGCGATCGCTCCCCAGCAGGGCAGTGTGGGAATTGTGCGGATGTCAGGGGCAGAGGCCGTTGCGATTGCTCGCCGCCTGTTTCGCGCTCCGGGGCGTCAGGTATGGGAAAGCCATCGTATTCTCTACGGTCATGTCTATGCCCCCCTAACCGGCCAAGTGGTGGATGAGGCGCTATTGCTGCTAATGCACTCGCCGCGTTCCTACACCCGAGAGGATGTGGTGGAATTCCATTGCCACGGCGGTATTATGGCGGTTCAGCAGGTGCTGAAGTTGTGCCTGGAGGCTGGGGCGATTTTGGCTCAGCCGGGGGAGTTTACCCTGCGAGCATTTCTGAATGGTCGGTTGGATTTGACCCAGGCGGAAGGGATTGCCGATTTAGTGGGAGCTCAATCCCCCCAGGCCGCCCAAACGGCGCTGGTGGGTATCCAAGGCAAACTGGCCCAGGCTATCCGACAGTTGCGGGCCGCTTGCCTGGATATTTTGGCGGAGGTGGAGGCGCGAATCGATTTTGAAGATGATCTGCCCCCTTTAGATGAGGCCGCTATTCGGGAGCAATTGCAAAGTGTTCTAGCGGATGTCACGGAGATTCTCGCAACGGCGGATCGGGGAGAATTATTAAGGTCTGGCTTGAAAGTGGCCATTGTCGGCTGTCCCAATGTCGGGAAGTCCAGTTTGCTGAATGCCTGGAGTCGCAGCGATCGCGCGATCGTCACGGAACTCCCCGGCACCACCCGGGATGTGGTGGAGTCTCACCTGATTGTTGGCGGCATTCCGGTCAAGGTGCTGGATACGGCGGGCATTCGCGAGGCGACCGATCAGGTGGAGCAGATCGGGATTGAACGGTCCCAAGCGATCGCTGAGTCGGCTGATTTAGTGTTACTAACCCTCGACGCCTCAGTGGGGTGGACTCCGGAAGACCAAGTCCTGTTTGAACAATTCAAACACCGGCCACTGCTTCTGGTGGTGAATAAAATTGATCTGATTCAAAGCCCCGAGCAAAAGGCTGCAATTCCTTTGCCTGACACTGAGTTACCGGTCGTCTATACTGCCGCTGCTCAGAATCAAGGCATTGAATCCCTGGAGCAAGCCATCTTAAGCGCCATCCATGCTGGCGATCTCTCTGCGGCAGATCTGGATCTGGCCATTAACCAACGCCAAGCCGCTGCGTTAACCCTGGCTAAAGGGGCTTTGCAACAGGTACAGACAACGATTCAAGAGGGGCTGCCGTTAGATTTTTGGACCATTGATCTACGGAGTGCGATTCAGTCGCTGGGGGAAATTACAGGGGAGGCGGTGACGGAATCGATGTTGGATCAGATTTTTAGTCGGTTTTGTATTGGTAAGTGAGAAGAGGCTAGGCCTAGAGACCGGATTTCTTCGGTAGATTGATATCTCGGTTGAATATCCTTCACAGAAACCCGGTCTCTAGCTGGCTGCGTTTGACCTTAGGACTCTCAAGCTACCCCCAAGGTTAATCGCAAACCTTTAGTAAAGCCCTTAGATAGTAAATTCCTTAGAATGAGGATCAAAACATTGAATGAGGGACAAAGTTGCGAATTTTGTTCCTTATCCTATTGTTTGTTTAACGTAATTTACAGATTTCAATATTGAGACTTTTTATTTGTTTTTAGCTTCTATGATTAAAGCCCTCATCCCCTCACCCCTTGTCCCAAGTTTGGGAGAAGGGGAATCCGATTTTCTCTCCTCTCCCAAGCTTGGGAGAGGGGCGGGGGGTGAGAGCAAGCCCCTGAGGACAAGACTTATAAATCCCTATATAACTTTTTAGTAAAAAACTCACTGCATCTTGTAACCCCTACACCGCTATCTACCCATGAGCCTGATATCAATCCTGTTAAGCACCTCTACACAATCAAAGCGCACCGCCACACACCTCTCTGAAAAACTCTCAATCGCACTGCTGGCGTCAATTCCTGCCGTTATTCTGGCGATTCCTGCGATCGCAGCCCCATCCGCCGCCATTGTCGAGAGCATTCCGCAAGCGTCAGATCTTCCCTTAAATCAGGTCGCCCAAGCCGCTAGACGAGATGTATTGTTCTTTGAGACCAGTTCCTACGCTGTTCGGGTCTTCCGGCAGAACAATCAGTTGTTCATGAACGCTTACCATAAGGACTCAAACGTAACCGAGCAAAATAGCGCATTTGCCACTCTTGACTCCACAAACGAGGGACAAACCGCCTATGTTAGCTTTGGCGATAACTATATTCGAAACAACCAGCGGCAGTCTGTGGGCTATCGGGCCATCATCAACACTCAAGGCAATGCCGAACTGCGAATTATCAGCCAGGCGGGGAGCACACTGCTGCGGGAAGACGGCTATAACATCACCGTTAGCGAACCGCCTCCAAGCACCCCAGGCGCCCCAACAGCGATCCAAGACACAGTTTTGCTCTTTGCAACCGACACTTACCGCACAAGGGTTTTCCGACAAGGTGAGCAGTTGTTAATGAACATTAACAACAATCAATCGGGAGTAAATGAACTCAGCGCAGGGTCAACTACCATCACCCCTCCCAGAAATCAAAACGACACTTGGACAAGTTACACCAGCGCTCGTCGTGATCCTAGCCGCGGGTTGCTCAACTATTATGCGAGGATCAGCCCCAGTGGCGTCGCAGAGCTTGAAATAATTGACAGCAGTGGTCGGATTCTCCTGCGAGAGATTGCTCAAAGCGCAGAAATCAATAACTCCCCCAGTCAGCTGGTCCAGGGAGCCAACCAACCTTATGTGGTGGCGGTGCCAAGGGGCAACGAGGGGACGTTAGCTGAAGTCCGCAAGTATTACCCAGAGGCGTATCTAGATTCTTCCCGGCAAGGTCGGTTTGTCAATGCGGGATCATTCACAGACCGCAATTTTGCTGAGGCCCGCGCCAGTGTGCTGCGGGCCAACGGCTTAGATGCTCGGGTCGTGTATCGCAGTGTTAGATTCTACTACTGAAGAATCTTGCTGTAGATGGTGCTCACATCCATTTCAAATTGCCGACCAAGGCGCAGAAGTTGCCGAATATGAAGCTCCTTGTTTACTACCTCTGGGGCTTCTTCGGTTGGTTTGTCTGAGTTGGTCAGGAGGGGCTGGATTTTTTGGGTTAAGTGTTGATAGTAGAGTTCCTGCCCCCTCTTTAGGCAAAGGTTTAAGCACAGGCGCTCTCCCAGGTCGATTAATCTTCCTAACCATTCAATGTCAGCCGAAGCGGTTAGGGGATTGAAGTTACTTAATAATTGCCAGAGAGATCGCTGAATCAAATTCTCTAGGGTGGTCTTAGCGCCCGGCAACTTCAGTTGACAATGGAAATGTCCGGCTTCGGTGGCGATCGCTTCTAGTTCCGCTAGATGATTCAGCCCCATTTGCAGCGGATTGCGGTCAGGATCGCTGGTTTCCTGTTCCAGAGCCTGGATAGACGCCAGGGCGCGGTGACTGAGGGCGATTTCAGCAGCCACTTGGAGTTCTTGGGGAACTGCAATGCGATCGCGATGGAAAGCCATCAGCACCCCGTAGTTATCGCGATAAACCTGAGCATAAAGTTGATCTAAACGATTGAGGGTTTCTCGACTCAGCAATCGCATGATGCGATGACGCTCTTCAGCAAACAGATTTTGCAGACTATAGGAGCGTTCTCCAAATAGGGAGTTAATGGACAAAATGGCTTGGGCGACGCTTGCCTGACTCAAGACGCCAAACAACTGTTCCTTCGCCTGACTGTAAGCCAGTCGTCCCTTGAAAGCTTGAATGCAGCAATGGAAATCCCACCCTCCCATATGCAGGACGGCAAAGACCAGATCCAATTTCTCTTGGGTGATTTCGGACACCACCTGGAGTTGGCCTATCGCCAGCGTCATCGGTCCCATGCGTTGCAACTGATAATCCTGTTGGCGCAAGATATAGCAGTAGAGTGATTGCTCCCGATGGTAGGTGGTGAACAAGGAACTCATGGCGTAGTGGGCGGCCACTTGCTCCAGGCTAATCTGAGAGGGGATCACCAGTTGACGATAGACCTCCGCCCCATTGTTGAAATGCTCCACATTACTGGGGGCATTCGCCAAGCGCTGCAGAAAGCCAGTCTCTAACTGAATTCCAGAAACAGCACCAGCTAGCTCAAGCGCCCGAGACGCATACCTCAGAATTTGGGTTCCCTCTGGCCGAGAGATCTCCTCAAAGAACCAGCCGCAACTGGTGTACATCAGCAAAGCATGGCGCTGCATCTCTAATAATCGCAAGGCGTCCACCCGCTCCGACCGAGTCAGCGACCGAGACTGGTGATCAGCCAAAAACCGATCAACGCTCGTCTGGCTCCTCTCCAGAATCACTTGGATATACTCATCCCGAGCCATCCAGGGATCTTTGAAAAGGCCAGCGCCCACCGACTGATATACCTCGATCAGCTGATCCCGCAACCAATCCAAGGCATTACGCAGAGGACGTCGCCACAGTTGATTCCATTCACCGCCGCCGCCGCAGCCGCATTCATCTTGCCAGCGATCAACCCCGTGGGAGCAGCTCCAAGCGGTGACTGGTTTGAGTTCTACTTCCCAAGTGGGGGGATTGAGGCTGAGGTAATGGGCGTAGTTGGTTACCGTCCACCCCCGGTGCTGAAATTCTTCATGCAATGCATAGGCCAATGCCTTTTCAGCCCCTCCCTTGTGATGTCCAAAGGTCTCTCCATCGGTGGCCACAGAAATCAGTTGCGCCGGTCTATGATCCCCTTGAATCGCTAAGCCAATGCGCCCAGCAAAATGATCAGAGGAGTCGAGCACATCGTTAAACCCTATATCACGGGAAATGGGACCGTCGTAGAAGAAGATATCGATATATTTTGAGGAGGCGTCTAGGGAAAGGGTTGAGTCAAAGGGGGTTGACTTAAGGAAACACCGATAGGGACGGGTGGGATCAATTTGCCCCCCGCCCACTTCACTCCATTCCTCTGCAGACTGATCCCCATTGGCCATTGGTCGACACCGCTGCACTTGAGACGGCGCCAGAACAATGAACCGAATGCCCTCATCAACTAAGGCCGCGAGGGTGGAGTAGTCCACTGCCGTTTCCGCCAACCACATCCCTTTGGGATCGCGACCAAAACGGCTTCGGAAGTCTGCTTTACCCCAGCGGATTTGGGTTTGTTTATCCCGCTGGTTCGCTAGAGGCAAGATGATGTGATTGTAAACCTGTGCGATCGCATTCCCATGGCCGTCCAAACGCTCACAACTTTTCCGATCAGCCTCCAGAATCCGCTGATAAGTCTCTAAGTCATGACGTTCAAGCCAACTCATCAACGTCGGGCCAATATTAAAGCTGAGGCGCTCAAAATTATTGACAATGCGCACGACTTCGCCACGGTCATTCAGAATTCGGGCAAAGGCGTTGGGCCGATAGGACTCGTACAAAATCCGCTCATTCCAGTTATGGAAAGGCGCAGCGCTGGGCTGACGCTCTATCGCATCCAGATAGGGATTTTCGCGGGGCGGCTGATAAAAATGCCCATGCACGCAGACGTATACTCCGGCTGCTGTCTTCAGGGGATTAACACCGTCTGGCTCGAAACCAGTCCCTTCGCGTGCAGATACATGAGTCTCTAACGGAGAAAATTGCTGGGGATCAACCATAGGGTTTGAAAATCAACTTCAAGGGAGTAAACGATTCGCAACTAGTTAGAAGTAAATAAACTCCTAACCTGACATCGGCACTGACGATTTATAACGTAAATTTCAAAGGTTGGAGAGTATCATTACTGGGATCAACCGGAATTTAATACCCATCATTCAATGATCCCAGCGGAGAAAATTGCGCAAACTCTGGCGCCAAGCATTCATTGAAGAAAACTAATTAAATAATTAAAACCGAATGTAATCAATCCGATAATCTTGAAATTCTATTCCTCAGTTGGGGAAAGTATCAGGGAATTTGTTAAGGAATTAATTTCTCCACCTTGTGGCGACGAAGCTAATAATTCAGGATTTTGAAGGAAACCGAAATTCATGTTTGAAATAAGGCGATCTCGGCTAACGCTTGCTTGAGGCGAATAGCCCTTAAAAAGGTTTAATTGAGGTGAAAAGGGACGTCCTTCCGAATTGTTACGATTACGATTTTCCTTGGACGAATCTTCTAATCAATAACTCCAGATTTAATCCTCTCAGATTAAATCCATAGAATTCTAAAATTTAACCAGATCTCTAGAATTAAGGGAGTTGCTTCAAAATAAAGTCCCAGTAAAAGGCAGAGGATGGGTGGCGTTCGACGAATGACCAAAACTCAATAGACAAAGCAGGGATCATTGATCACTCCGTCAGACGCTTCATCTTCGTGATTTGGACTTAGGTGCAGGCGGAAGGTGCAGCCTTGGCCAGGGATTGAGTCAATTTGGACATGACCTCTCAGTCGTTCAATATGGGTCCGCACCACATCTAACCCTACCCCTCTACCGGAAACTTCGGTCACCTCCGTTCGAGTTGAAAATCCTGGCTCAAAAATCAAAGCGTGAATTTGCTCAACGGTCATCGCTTCTAATGCGTCTAGGGAGTAGAGCTGTCGATTGAGGGCGGTTTGTTTAATCTGCTCAATATCTAAGCCTCGGCCATCATCCATCACCTCCACCACTGCGCCAGTGTCAGTTTTATATCCCCTCAGAAAAATCTTAGCCATGGGGGGTTTGTGTTGTTTTTGGCGCTCAGCCGATGTCTCTACGCCATGATCAACGGCATTGCAGATTAGATGCGTCAAGGCGTCCTTAACCGCTTCGAGGATGCGTTTGTCAACGGTGGTCTCTTCCCCATCAATTTTTAACTCCACCTGTTTGCCTTGCCGATTCGCCAGATCCTGCACCAAGCGAGGAAATCGCTCAAAGATCCTGGATAAGGGGCATTGCTTTAGGGCTCCAATACTTGCCCTCAAGTCCTCAGAAATCATGCCAAGTTGTGCGCTATTTGCCTGAGCAGAGGTTTTTAAGGCGGCGATCAAATTTTTCATTTGAGTTTTGGGGGAACTGGGGGAGGCGGCGGACTCTTGATTCCAGTTGGCGCTCCATTCTTCCCAAATCATCGCCATCTGATCAAATTGGGCGGCTGTATGAGCAACCTGGAGGCGAGAAATGGCCAGTTCTTCTACTTGCTCCATGAGAAGGTCCAGTTCGCCGATTTGCACACAAATCGCATCGTCGTGAGGAGGGGTGTCTAATTCCAAGGGGGGAAGCTGGGCCTGACAGGTTGTTTCAGCAGAAAGGGGAGGGGCTGTCAATTCTTTGTCTAATGCCGCGTCTAATGCCGCTGATTTAGGGGTGGCGGCAGTTAAGGAATGGGTAGGGGGTGAGGCCGCCTCGCCGTTCGTTGGTTGGATGTTGGCCTCATTCACCACCTGAGCGATCGCAGCCAGTCCCAGGTAAAGAGAATGACTGAGAGCAGGGGTAAATTCAATCTGGCGGTTTTGAATACCGACGAGGATACCTTCAAAATTATGGGTGAGGATTTCTACCGCATTGACCCCAACACTTCTAGAATCGCCTTTGAGGCTGTGGGCTTCCCGCAATAACTCCGCCAATATAGCGTCATCTCGCTGTTGTTCTAGCTGAGCCAAGCCAGCTTCTAACTTCTGTAATCGTCCTTCGCTGATAGATTTGTAGATCTCTCGTAATTCGGTATCTTCACTGATGGGAGGGACAGATTGCAGCAAGGCATCGATTTTATCCACAACAGACTGATCTGGCTGATCTGCCTCAAGATCGGGCAAAGTATCCGGATCATCCTGGGGTAAGGTGGTCTTTACCAAAACTTCCGACAAATCGGGACCCGCTCCTTCAATCCATTGCTCCATTGCCTTCAAGGCTTCATAGAGATGGGCGCAAAGCTCGATGGACAAAACAAGTTTTTTACGCTGGACTCCCTCCAACACATTTTCAAATTGCTGGGCGAGGGTAACCATGGTTTCCAGCCCAACCTGTGTAGAATCGGATTTAAGCAGTTGGGTTTCCTGTAGTAATTTCTTTAACACCGGTTCGTCATCGACAACCGTTGCTAATTGAAGCAAACCTGATTCCAGGTGTTGCAGGCGTTTTTGATTTGTTGCTTGATAATGCTCAAACAGATCCGGGTCTGAACTTGCCTTGGCTGGCGTCTCTTGGAATAGATTGGCTTGAGCAGGCGACGCTTGGAGCAGATTTTCCTGGGTTGTGGGATCTTGAGCTGAATTTTCTACGACCCCAGAGCCCTGATCTAGGGTCTCTGGGGCGGGGGCGGCTTGAGCTAGATCTTCTGTGACTAACGTCTTTTGAAATAGCTTGTCTTCGGCTGATGAATCTTTCGCTAACTGTTCAGAGCTTAAGGTTTCTTGAAATAAAGCTTCTTCGCTTGGGGGCGCTTGAGCGTCATCCTGTGGGGCTAAGGGCGCTTGACATGGAAGCTCTGGGGCTGGGGTGTGAAGTAGCGTTTTCTGGTCAGGAAGAGCTGGCGCTAAATTTTCTGGGTCTAAGGGGGTTTCAAGGAGAGGCTCTTGGGCTGGTGGCTGTTGAGCTAAATTTTCTTCGGTTAAGGGCTCCTGGGCCAAATCCTGTGGCGGGGCATTTTGAGATAGAAGCTCTTGAGCCGGGGACGCTTGACATTGGGACGCTTGGGTTAGAGGTTCTTGACTTAGAGCCTCTTCAACTGGTGGTTCTTGGAATAAATTGTCTACAGAGGGGAGCGCTTGAGATAGGGGTTCTGAGGCTAGGGACTCTTGAAATAGAGTTTCTTGGGTGGAGGGCTCTTGAAACAGAGATTCTTGGGCTGACGGTTCTTGAAACAGATTGTCTATAGCTGAGGATTCTTGAGCTAAATTGTCCGTAGCTAGAGGCTCTTGAAAAGCACCTTGTTCAGAGGAGACCCCTTCAAATAAAAGCGACTGGGTTGAGAGCGGCGCTTGAAGTAGAGGCTCTTGATCTGAGGTCTCTTGACGAATGGGTTCTTTATCTAGAGTTTCTTGAAATAAATTGTTTGGAGCGGGGGGCGATTGAGATGGCTCCTCTTCAGCTGGAGGCGTTTGAGATAGAGGTTCTTGGACTGAAGGCGCCTGAAACAGGTTATCTAACGCTGCAGACTCTTGGGCTAAATTTTCTTCGGCTGGAGGCGCTTGAAAAGTATCATCTTCTCCAGATGAACCCTTCTCAAATAGAGGCGCTTGAGCTGAGAGTGGCGCTTGGGCTGTAGTCTCTTGAAACAGATTGTCTGGCGTTAGTGACCCTTGATCTAAATTTTCTTCAACCGGGAGATCTTGACCTATAGACTCTTGAACTGACGGTTCTTGAAACAATTTGTCGAGGGTTGGGGACTCTTGATCTAAATTTTCTTCAGATAAGATCCCTTGCCATGAGCCTTCTTCTGCATCCACAGTCTCTTGGCCTAAAGGCCCTTGAATTGAAGGTTCTTGAAACAGATTATCTAGAGAGGGAGTCTCTTGGCCGACCCTTGTTTCACCGGCGGATTCTTGAAATAGGGACTCTTCAGCTGGATGCCCTTGAAACAGCTTGTCTGGGGATGGAGGCGTTTGATCTAAGTTTTCTTCTGCTGAGAACTCTTGAAATAGAGTCTCTTCGGCTGGGAGGTCTTGGAGTGAACTTTGATCTTGGGGCGCTTGAACTAAAATTCCTGAATCTGGAGCGGTTTGAAATTCAGTGTCTTGATCTAAATTGTCTTGAGATGCGGATTCTAGCGATAGGCTCCCTTGAGCTGAAATGTCTCCAGCTGGGAGGTTTTGAGCTGAAATTTCTTGGGCGGGAGGCGTTTGTATCGGAAACGCTTGCGACTGGAATATTGGGCTTGAAGCGTAGAAAGCGGCGTCCATTTCAGACGGTTGATCTTGCCAGGGATCCGGTGTCGATAAAACAGGAGCTATTGAGGGGGTATCGTCCGCTTTAGCCGTCTCTAAACCATTAGATTCAGCTGTTACGGTTTCGTAAACCAACTGGCTGATTGTATTGAGTCCGCTATGGAGGCGATCGCTGACTTCAATGGTGAGAGGAATTTCTTGACGCTGAAGACTTTCAAGCAGGGATTCAAGCTGCTGGGTAAGGGTTGCAACTGCATCTAACGCCACTCGAAGAGAGTCAGATTTTAAGCTGCGGAGTTCCTGCAGAAGCGTCTCCAATACCGCCTTATCGTCCGAATGCTGTTCTAAATGCAGCAAACCTGCCTCCAAGATTTGGAGTCTCTCTTCAGTAGAGACTTTATATTGGCTTCGGAGTAATACGTCTTCAATCATCATAGTGAGTCACTGCAGCTCAGAATCATAGCCTCCCCCTCGAATCAGTCCCTAACGCTAAGACAATCAACTGAGTAGGAAATTCTGATAGATGACCCTGAAGTTAAATAGACACCCCTGCTATGACTTGCTCGACGCCTCAGGCGACGAGTGTATAACTGCCGCTCAAGCAGCCCACTGAATCCGAACAGATATTGAGAAACCTATATCTATCTACCTATATTTGATAAACAATATCTACCGGTTGGTCTGATTAAAAAAAGTAATCTTTTGTATTAACTTGCTAAAGAATAATCCCCAAAAATAACCAGCGCCTGCAATATAAGCCTCTCAGTTTTTGCCAGAGCTTTAAGCCTCCTCAAGCGAAATCAAGCTGGTGTAAATTCACTATCTGCAGATTACACAGTTATTTGGGAATCTGCGGGATTTTACTGACTCCATTGATACAACGGGGTTATTGGGAGCTTAATCGCCTAATCGCTGATCAATGTCGAGTTTTTTCAATTTCTGCCATGATTGGGTTTAGTCTGTTAACACTAAGATAGCTTGCGCGTATAGGCGTACTTAAAGTTAACCGCTACGTTGTCATTTATCCCCCATATTTCTGTGTTTAAGCGTATTTCTCTGTTTTCGTCAGTTTTTGTTTTACTGGGGCTTTGGGGCAAAGCTCAACCCGTTGCAGCTCAGGCGCTTGTTCCCTATGTTCTGCCGTTGGATTTTGAACGTTTGGAAGAGCAGGGTTTGATTTTGGCCCAGGAGGCTGCGCAGCTTGCCCAATTTCAGCAATATGAAGCGGCTTTGGCCAGAGCAGAGTTGGCGTCTCAGTTAACCCCTGGCAGCGCTCAGGTATGGGGTTTATTGGGGAGTTTGTATTTACAGTCAGATGACATAGACAAAGCGATTAACGCCTTAGAAAAGGCCAAAAAATTAGAGCCGGATAACGCAGCTGTTCTGTTCGCACTGGGGTCAGCCCATTTCCGGGAAGCCCGGTTTATGAGTGCTGCTTTCTCCCTCGAAGCTGGGCTGAGAATTGAGCCGGATAATCCCGGCGCTCTTTTTGATTTGGGCAATGCCTATTACAAGCTGAATCGCTATGATGATGCGATCTCCAGCTATGAAGGCGCTGTTAAGCAAGACGATGGGTTCTGGCCTGCGGTTAATAATATTGGACTCGTGTTATTTGAGGCGGGGGATGTAGAGGGGGCCATTAGCACCTGGCGAAAGACCCTCGAAATTGCAGCGGAAGAAACTGAGCCGCAACTGGCGATCGCAGTCGCTCTCTATGCTAGGGGGGAGGAGGACCAAGCCATCAGTTTAGGCACAGCCGCCCTTGAGCGAGATAGTCGATATGCTGATTTAGAATTTCTCAAGGAAAATCTTTGGGGCGTTCGTTTGTTAGCTGAAACGGAACAATTCTTTAGTGCGCCGACGGTCAAGGCTTTAATTGCTCAATTGTAGAGGGGGGAGCAATCAGCTAAAGCAGAACCAAATCGGTAAACTTGATTACGGCAATCGTTCGCTTTAGCGACTGAACTGTTGAAAAGGCGAAAGGGGATTATAGGAAAGTGGAGCGCTGAGGGCTGAGCGCTATTTTCCCGGTGCTCATTTTTGGGGCGAGGATCGAGCTTAGGTTTTGCGGTTTTCTGATTGCGTCTGGTCAGGCAAAAGGGCTAATAAGTCCAGAATTCTCAAAACTTTTGATATAGTACAATCGTTCTATGTCGAGAATTTTAGGTGTCTGCGGGTATCATTTCCATAATCTGATCCACAAATTTCTGGTGGTCCACCACAGGTTTGGAAATATACCCATCGGCGCCGCTTTGGGTTAAGAAGTTTTCTCGATCTCCATCCATGGCGTGGGCAGTTACCAGAATCACAGGTAATTTAGCCGTTGCGGGGTCAGCTTTCAGCATTTGAGTGATTTTGATGCCGTCGACTGGCTTACCCTCGTACATACTGTGAGAGAGAGAAACATCCATCAAGACGATGTCAGCTTCCTGATTGTGGGCAATTTCCATAACCTCATCTACATTCTCAGTATGTTTTACCGCCAGCCCTCCCCGTTTTGTAAGAATCTTGGAGAAGACACGGGCATTTATCATGTCATCTTCCACAATCAAAACAGTCTTCATAAGATTTACTCTTAACTATCTGCAGGAAATGATATGGAATAACAGCGAACCTTTTCATTCGATACTACTTTGAATTAGGGGGTAATGTCTGTTATTGGGTATAGTCACTCATCTATCTTGCATATAAGTTACAGCATTGTTAAGGATAATTCAGAATTCCCCGGCAATTTAGGACAGACAACTCATGGCAAAGCAACTTAAGATGTTCCCCCCCGGCCAGGTCGTGAGCACCGCCCTGCACACAGAGGTGCAGCGGTCATACCTGGAATACGCCATGAGTGTTATAGTCGGGCGCGCGCTACCCGATGTGCGAGATGGCCTAAAACCGGTACACCGTAGAATTCTCTACGCCATGCATGAACTGGGACTGACCCCAGATCGGCCTTATCGTAAATGCGCCCGCGTGGTGGGGGATGTTTTAGGTAAATATCATCCTCACGGGGATCAAGCGGTCTATGACGCGCTGGTCCGAATGGTGCAGGATTTCTCCAGTCGATATCCGCTCTTAGCTGGCCATGGCAATTTTGGTTCAGTGGACAACGACCCGCCGGCGGCGATGCGGTATACCGAAACTCGCCTCGCCTCCATCAGCCATGAAGCTCTGCTGGATGAAATTGGGGAGGCTACGGTCGATTTTGTCGATAATTTTGACAGTTCTCAGCAAGAGCCGGTGGTTTTACCCGCCCAGCTACCCAACCTATTGCTGAACGGTAGTTCGGGGATTGCGGTGGGTATGGCCACCAACATTCCGCCCCATAATTTGGGGGAAATTGTCGATGGGCTGATTGCGCTGATCGATCATCCCAACCTCTCTGATGATCGTTTATTTGACTTGATTCCCGGGCCTGATTTTCCAACGGGCGGTGAAATTGTCGGCATTAGCGGCGTGCATGACGCCTATCTCAATGGCCGGGGCAGCATTCCAGTCAGAGGCATCGCTCAATTTGAGGAAATTCAGCCGGGGCGCGGGCGTCAAAGGCGGACAGCAATTGTGGTCACCGAATTGCCCTATCAGGTGAATAAGGCGGGGTGGATTGAAAAGGTGGCTGACTTGGTTAACCAGGGAAGGATTGAGGGGATTTCAGATATCCGCGATGAGAGCGATCGCGATGGCATGCGCGTTGTATTCGAACTCAAGCGAGAGGCTCAACCTCAACTGATCCTCAATGACCTCTATCGACTTACGCCGCTGCAAAGCAATTTTGGCGCTATTCTCCTCGCCCTTGACAATGGCCAACCACGTCAAATTCCGCTGAGGGAATTATTACAAGCCTTCCTGAACTTCCGGGAAGAAACCCTCATGCGCCAGTATCGCCATGACTTGGAGACGACTGAAACCCGTCTCCATATTGTGGAGGGATTGTTGACCGCTTTGGCCAACTTAGACGAGGTGATCGAGATTCTGAGGCGATCGGCGGACGGTTCAACGGCTAGGATGGCGTTGCAGGAACGGTTTGAATTGAGCGACGCCCAAGCTAACGCTATTTTGTCCATGCCGCTGCGACGACTGACCAATCTAGAACAGCAAAACCTGCAGACAGAGAATGATGAGCTGACCCAAAAGACTGCGCGGTTACAAAAGCTCCTATCTGATCGCCGGGAACTCCTTAAAGCGCTCAAAAAAGATCTGCGGGCGCTGAAGCGAAAATTTGGCGATCCTCGCCGCACCCGAATCCAATCTGAGAAAGAGCGGGCGGAGGAGTCCAAGATGCTGGCGGAAATCGCCGCAGAAGAAAAAGAAGAGGAAACCGTTCTGGAGTTTAGCTATAAAGGCTATGTTCGGCGCTATTCTCCCAAGGCGTTCCAGCGACGGCAAGCGCGCCAAGAGGAGGTGCTGCATCAAGATTTACAGGAGACTGACGACTTCACTGTTCAGGTGGAAGAGTCCGTCACCACCCGGGAGCTACTCACCCTCACTCGAGACGGCAAAGCTTTCACCCTCAACATTGGCGACATTCCTCAAACGCAGCGACAGTCAAAGGGCTCCCCACTAGTCAGTCTGCTGCCAGGAGCAGTGGATCCAGACAGTTTGGTCACCCAAATTGTGCTCTCTGAAAACGCCCTGGCGCGCGATTTAATTCTGCTGACTCAAGAAGGGCGGATAAAGCGAACGCCGCTAGCGGAATTCCAGAATTTAACGGGGCGCGGCCTGACCGCCCTGAAGTTAAAAACAGGGGATGAACTCCGATATGTTCTTGTCGCCGAGCCTGGCGATCAGCTTATCTTAGGGACCTCTGGGGGGCGCCTCCTGCGGTTTGAAGTGAATGATGAGCAAATTCCGATCATGGGTCGCGCCGCCCAGGGCCCTAAAGCCATTCGGTTGAGACGGCAGGAGAGTTTGGCGGGCTGTGTCGCCTTAGGCGCTGATGACATCCTCTTGCTGGTTTCGGCGATGGGCTACGCTAAACGAATGCCAGTGGCCGCCCTGCGCCTTGCTACACGGGGAGAAATTGGCACTCAAGCCTTCCATTTCAGTGCTAAGAGCGATGCCTTAGCGACTCTAGCCGCTGCGTCGCCCCATACCCAGGTAGCCCTCAGCACCAACGAGGATCGCGTCGCCCATATCCCCATTAGTGAAATTCCTCGCCAGGGAAAAGATACGGCGTGTCATCGATTACTCAAACCCAGACGAAGTGAGAAGATTATTGCGATCTCCGTTTCCCCCAGAAGTGGGGATTGATCGGACAGCTCTGCTAATCTATGACTCACACTCATTGATCCAGGCATTGTGACCCAAGTTGTCCTTGAAAATGTATATAAGACTTTTCCCCGTCAGCGGCGAGACCTCGACCTAACTGACAGTAGTTCGAATCAAGAACGGTCTCTCCCGGACCGTAAAGCCTCACATCAGTCTGCCGTCACCGTTCTTAGACGGATTAATTTGACCGTCGAAGCGGGTGAATTTATGGTGCTTGTAGGGCCGTCAGGATGCGGCAAAAGTACGTTGCTGCGCTTGATTGCGGGGCTGGAGCCGCTTACTGGGGGCAATATTTGGGTGGGAGACCGCTTAGTCAATGAATTACCGCCTAAACAGCGGGATATTGCGATGGTCTTCCAAAGCTACGCCCTTTATCCCCACATGACGGTGTATGACAATCTAGCGTTTGGCCTCAGGCGGATGCAGCAGGTTCAGCGCCCGACGGTTAAGGAGAATGGGGCTGATTTGGGTGACCGCAACGATCAGATATCCTTTCAGTGGGAAAATTTTTGGGAGAGTTTTAGGGTAGCGGTTACTCGATGGTTGCCGGAAGGATTCCAGTATCTGTCAGAGACTGAAAAGAAAATTGAGCAGCGAGTCCTAACTGTGGCGCGGATGTTACAGATTGAGATGCTATTGAATCGGTTGCCCAAGCAACTCTCTGGCGGTCAGAAGCAGCGAGTGGCCTTGGGCAGAGCAATGGCGAGGAATCCGCAAGTCTTTTTGATGGACGAACCGCTGTCAAATTTGGATGCTAAGTTACGGGCGGAAACCCGGGCTCAGATCGTTAATTTACAGCGACAGTTAGGCACAACTACGATTTATGTCACCCATGATCAAACTGAAGCGTTGACGATGGGCGATCGCATTGCTGTTATGCATCAGGGGCAAATCCAACAGATCGCTGCCCCCTTAGAGCTTTATCACCACCCAATCAATCGATTTGTGGCGGAATTTATTGGCTCCCCCCCCATGAATTTTCTAAATGTGCGGATTAAAAAAACATTGGTGATTAGCCACCCCCAATTTCGCCTCACCTTGCCCGGTATTTGGGAAGATACCCTGATTCAATATGAGGGGCGTCTGGTTACCTTGGGAATTCGCCCGGAACACCTTGGCCTCAGCTTACCCGCCCCCAAAAATCTACCTGTTAAGGTGATGCGGGTAGAAGCTCTTGGGAGTGAAACTTATCTCAGCGTTAGGATGGCTGGGGACACCCTACAGGCTCGGGTAGACCCTGACCGGGTGATTCAACCTGGGGAAGATCTCTGGTTGGCGATCGCGCCTGACAAAGTTCATTTATTTGATGCAGAGACTGGAGTAGCCATCTATCCCCATGACTGCTGATGAAGCCCTTACCGTTTTAGATCGGATTTTGCCTGGATATGCGTTGAGTAATCTTCAGGAAACCGTCTTTTGTCAAGTTTGGGAAGGGAAAACCTACGCCGAGATCGCTGCAGCCTGTGGATATGATCACAGCTACATTCGGGATGTGGGCTGCAAGCTGTGGCAATTGCTTTCTAACGTGATGGAGCAAAAAGTCTCCAAAAGTAATGTCCGAGCTATATTGGGGCGGTATGCGAGGCTTCAATTGCGATCCTTATCAGCATCCGTATCATCAGCGCATCTGTTCCAAGAAACGGAGCCCTCCCCTCAGCACCCCTCTCTATTCCCCCTCGGGGATTTGGAATACCCCAGCGGTCCGGTTCCCCTGAATTCCGCCCTCTATATTGAACGACAGCCGATTGAAGCGCTCACTTTTACAGAAGTAAGTAAACCGGGCAGCCTGATTCGAATCAAAGCCCCCCGACAAATGGGAAAAACGTCACTTATGCGGCGGATACTCGCCCATGCTAAGAGGCAAAATTTCCTCACCGTAACCCTGAGTCTGCATCGAGCTGACCGCCAAGTCTTTGAAGATCTAAATCGATTCTTACGTTGGTTTTGCGCCAATATCAGTCGTCAATTACAGATTTCCCCCTGTTTGGATAACTACTGGAATACGGACATTGGCGGCAAAATCAGCACGACAGCCTACTTTGAGGAATATTTACTAAAGAAGATATCTGTCCCTCTGGTGATTGCCCTGGACGAAGTTAACCAGATGTTCGAATATCCAGAGATTTCTAATGAATTTCTGCCGCTACTTAGATCCTGGCATGAGGCTGGTCAAGAACTTGG
>JAAUYH010086643.1_pt1 | contig 34786 bp, 33 predicted proteins | sample 7278061 | NCBI WGS metagenome assembly JAAUYH01 (sample SAMN14350203, study PRJNA611818) | marine sediment metagenome | isolation source: surface marine sediment (0.6m) | place: French Polynesia: Moorea | collected 2018-08 | reverse complement strand
CGATCGCCGATCCGCCCATGCTCGCGCCGAAGCAGTCGATGTTTCGGGTTTCGTGCTGGAAGACGGTCGCCGGATCGTGCTCAAAGAGGACTGGAATGGCGGGAGCGCAGCCGAGCGCGAATTCCTGCGGGTGGTCCATAAAAGCGCATGCAAGCGTTTCGGAACCGTGCTCGGCCCTGACTACAACGCAGCGCATGCCGATCACTTCCATCTCGAAGGAACGGGCGCGAAGTTCTGCCGCTAGTCAGTCTGAGCGATCTGCACCGCTCAGGCGCGCATACGCGTCTCCGGCTTCGGTCCTTCGAGCGCAGCCTCGAGCTTTAGACGTACGGCCTCGGCGGCATGCCGCGCGCCCAGCTTGCTCATCATGTTCGCGCGGTGGATCTCGACCGTTCGCGGGCTGATATCCAGCTCCCGTGCGATGACCTTGTTGCTGCTGCCTTCGGCGAGCCAATCGAGCACTTCGCGTTCGCGCTGCGACAGGCTGGCAATGCGATCTCGCGCTTCGATCATCTTGCGCCGCGCTTGACCGAAATCTTCGGCTTCCTTGGCGATCCGCGACAGACACCGACCGAAACGCTCCGGGTCGAGCGGCAGGGAGAGATAATCAAGCGCCCCCGACTTTATCGCTTCGACGATGCGGGTCGGGCGTGGCTGCGTATCGACGGCGATGAGAGGCAGCCAAATGCCGAGCCGGCTGAGCCGTTCGAGGATCGTGGCCACCCCGCCGTCTTCGATCGTATCGCGCGCTACGATGATGCCTTCCCGGGGCGGATGGACCGAGAGCTCCGAAAGGTCCCCATAGACCTCCGAATGGTGACCGAGTGCAAACCCGACTCTCGCCAGCTCGGCGCGATTGCGGCTTGAGGAGTCAATGAAATGAAGCGTTGCTTTTCTGGACATGCTTAACGGATGAGCGGAAACCAGTGCGATTTCACGCAAGACCTCCGCCAAACCGGAGTAATATGCCGTTTATACTTAGAGATACTACTGAAAGAACAGGGAAAACTACGATCCGAAACGAACCTGACTGTTCAGGCTCGATACGGAGAATCCCTATTCGGCCCGCCGCACAGGAGCGTTAACTCGTCTCAAGGCTGTAATCGGGAAGCGAATGGAATGCGTTCTTCAACGCGTCGCCCCACCCTGAAGATATGGCGTCGAAATAGGCATCGTCCTGCGTCACGCGATGTTCGTGATGCGGGGCGAATTTGTCCTTTTCGATCACCAACAAGTCCAGCGGCAAACCGACCGAAAGATTGGCCTTCAGCGTGGAATCGAACGACACCATCAGCAGCTTCACGGCGTCTTCGAAACTCATTGCGCGATCGTATCCACGAATGATGATCGGGCGGCCATACTTGGTCTCCCCGATCTGGAAGAAGGGCGTGTCCCAGCTGGCCTCTATGAAATTGCCTTCGGGATAGATCATGAACAGGCGCGGCTGCATCCCCTTTATCTGGCCCGCGACGATCATTGACGCGGTGAAGCGCCCCTTGCCGCGATCGCCGTTGGCTTTCTGCGCTTCGTCGATCGTGCTGCGAAGAAGTCGCCCGATTTCGGTGGCGACGTTGAACATGGTCGGCCCCTTGATCAGCGCATTGTCGCGCTCGTCCGGGGCGACAGTGCGTTCCTCAAGCTGGCTGACGACCGCCTGGGTCGTCGCGAGATTGCCCGCCGTCATCACCGCGATCATGCGTTCGCCGGGAACCTGCCAATGGAACATCTTGCGAAAGACCGAGATGTTGTCGACGCCCGAATTGGTGCGTGTGTCGCTCATCAGGACAAGGCCCTTGTCGAGCACCATGCCAACGCAATAGGTCATCAAAATCTCCGCACAATCAGACGCAGCGCGCTAGAGGAATAGCGCAGGGGTTAAAAGCCTATTGATCCTGCTGCTGCTTTTCCACGGCGACATCGACGGTGAGCAGGCTGGTCCCGAAACTGATCGCGTTGACCGGCGCGGCATCGACATAGTCGCGGCCGGTCGCCACCCGGACATATCGCATGTCGGGACTGATGCCGTTCGAGATGTCGAAACCGACCCAGCCGAGGCCATCGATATGCGCTTCGGCCCAGGCATGCATCGCTTCCTGTTCCACCCGATCGTTCATCATCAGGTACCCGCTGACATAGCGCGCGGGAATGTCCGCCGCACGCGCCGCACCGATGAAGATATGCGCGTGGTCCTGGCATACGCCAAATCCATGCGCGACCGCTTCTTCGGCGGTGGTTCCGGCTTCGGTCGCACCGGTGCGATAGGCCACTTGTTCGAGGATATGCGCGGACAGGGCGTGAAGGTAATCGAGTTTCCCGCCTTCCTCCGGCGCAGCGACGTCGCGAAGCAACGCACGCAGCTTCGGCCCGGGCTTGGTCATCTTCGTCTGCCCGAGGAAGCTCCACAGCGGCATGTGGCCGGAATGCCGCCCAATGACACCGGAATGGTCCTGCGTCTCAACCGTCCCGCTACACGTGACCGTGACTTCCGACGCTCCCGGTTCGACTGCAATCAGCGTGACCGTGTTGTAGTTCTGGTCGTCATATTCGAGTTCCGCATGGGCATTCTCGTAGCTCATGTTCCATTCGACGATCCGTTGTCCTTGCGTTTCCTTCGGGGTCAGCCGCAGGCGTTGCAGCGCGTGCACAACCGGGTCGGAGAATGCGTAATGCGTGGTATGGCGGATTGCTAATCGCATCGTCGCAGATCCTTACGCGAGGAACCGGTAGTCATCGCCGATCGCATCCGCGATCGCCGCGTTGCGAGCCATGAAATCGACCAGGAACTCATGCAGTCCCTGTTCGAATATCTCTTCCACGGTGATGTCGTTGATATGGATATCGGCGTCGCGCATCAATTCGTTGCAGCGCCCTTCGACCCCGTGCATTTTTGCAAGCGCGGCAAGGCTGCCACGCAACGCCCCTCGACAAAATGCGAGGCTGCGCGGGAAACGATCATCGAGCACCAGGAATTCGACGATACCGCGGGCATCCATCTGGCCGGCATTGAGCCAGCTATAGACTCGCGCCCCGGCGACCGATCGCAGCACCTGTTCCCATTGCCCGCTGTCGACACTCGATCCGACATAGGAAAGCGACGGCAGGAGCAGGTAGTATTTCAAGTCGAGGATCCGCGCCGTGCTTTCGGCCCGCTCTACAAATGTGCCCGCGCGGGCGAAGTGGAATGCTTCGTTGCGCAGCATGGATCCCTCGAATGCACCGTGTACCTGCGTGCCGGCGCGGCGAATGATCGCAAGGACATCGCCCACGCTGACCTGCCCGACAGGGCGCGCAAGCTTCGTGTCGAGCTGCATCCAGCTTTCGTTGACCGCTTCCCACACTTCGCTCGAGATATTCGTTCGGGCCAGCCGCGCATTCTGCCGCACCGCGCCGAACATCTCGCGCACATTCCCCGGATTGGCCTTGTCCCGAAGGATGAAGTTCCAGACCTGATTGCCCTCGTAGCTGTCGTTTTCGACTTCATAGGCCGCACGCTGGCCAGAGGTAGCGATGACCGAACGCCATTCTTCCTCGGCCGTCACCACATCGCGCGTAAGCGCCATGCGCAAACCCGCTTCGAGCAGCCGCGCGGTGTTCTCCGCTCGCTCGAGGTAGCGGAACATCCAGAACAGTCCGTTGGCGGTCCGGCCTAGCATGATGGATCCTTGGGCATCAGTCTTTCAGCACCCAGGTGTCTTTGGTACCGCCGCCCTGCGAAGAATTGACGACCAGCGACCCCTTTTTCAGCGCGACGCGCGTCAATCCCCCGGGAGTTATGTCGATGCCGTTGGGCGAAACCAGCACGAAAGGTCGAAGATCGACATGCCGCGGGGCAAGGCCTTGCCTGGTGTAGATCGGGCAGGTCGAAAGCGAGAGCGTCGGCTGGGCGATGTAGTTTTCGGGGTTCGCCGTCAGCTTGGCCCGAAACGCCTTGATCTCGCGCTTTGTCGCGGTCGGGCCAATCAGCATGCCGTAGCCGCCCGAGCCGTGAACCTCTTTCACCACGACTTCTTCGAGGTTGTCGAGCACATAGGCGAGACTGTCCCGATCGGCGCATCGCCATGTCTGGACATTGGGTAGCAGGGGCTTCTCGCCGGTGTAGAATTCAACGATTTCCGGCATGAAACTGTAGATCGCCTTGTCGTCGGACACGCCCGTACCCGGCGCATTGGCGATCGTGATGCCGCCGGCACGGTATACGTCCATGATCCCAGGCACGCCAAGGACACTACCGGGTTCGAAGGTAAGTGGATCGAGGTAGTCGTCGTCGACCCGTCGATAGAGCACATCGATCGGCTTGTAGCCGCGCGTCGTGCGCATCTGCACCCGGCCATCCACAACCCGCAAATCGCCGCCTTCGACCAGCTCCGCCCCCATCTGGTCGGCGAGAAATGCGTGTTCGAAATAGGCCGAATTGTAGATCCCCGGTGTCAGCACCGCGACCGTCGGCTTGCCTTTCGTGACGGGCGGCGCACAGGCGGCGAGCGAGCGTGCGAGCCGGCGCGGGTAGTTCGACACGGTCTCGACCGGGATCGTGCTGAACAGGTCGGGGAACATCCCCATCATCGTCTCGCGATTCTCCAGCATGTAGGAGACGCCCGAAGGCGTGCGGGCATTGTCTTCCAGCACGAAGAATTCGTCCGGGCCGGTGCGCACAAGATCGATGCCGACGATATGCGTGTAGATCCCGCCCGGCGGAGTGAAGCCGACCATATGCGGCAGCCAAGCCTCATTGCCCCGGAACAGGCGTTCGGGAACGCGGCCCGCGCGAATGATCTCCTGTCGGTGGTACAGGTCGTACAGGAAGCTGTTGAGCGCCCGAACCCGCTGCTCGATGCCGCGCGTCAGCCTGCGCCACTCGCTAGCGGTGATGATCCGCGGCACCATGTCGAACGGGATCAACCGTTCTTCGGCCTCGTCTTCACCATAGACATTGAACGTGATCCCGGTGCGGCGGAAACTGTCGTCGGCTTCGGCATTCTTGCGATTGAGCCAACCGCCTTCCTGTTGATCGTACCACCTGCAATAGTCGGCATAAGCGGGACGCGTTCGTCCGTCCGCATCGAACATTTCATCGAAGTTTCTGGGTTGCCCCGGTTCGTCGCCGACCATTTATCCCCGCGAATGAGAAAGGATGACGGGGGTTCACTCTAACCGCGCAATTTCAAAAAGAAAGTGCTTGAGACAAGACCCTAGTCGCGCTCCAACTCGGCAAGGACCGCATAGATCGATTCAGGCGCGTAGGTGAAGCCGATATGCGTGCACCTCAAAGCGACGGCGCGATCACGCTCGCCCGGCAGGCCGGCGGCAGAACGCGGAGCGATTACACTGTCGTTGGGGCTCCACAAGGCCACCGTTTCGACCGGAGGCTTGGCGGAGATGTCGGACTCGACCGGTGGCGCATCGACCGGGTGCCCGGTGACGAATTGATAGACCCGCCAAGCATTATTGGCCCGCGGGCTGCCCGAAAACGGCGAACCCATGGTGATGACCTTGGCGACGGCGTGCGAATGGCGATGCGCAAGCTCGCGCGCATAGAGCCCGCCAAGGCTCCAGCCGAGCAGCACAACCTTTTCGCCCTTGCGCTCGTGCAATTCGAGCAGTCGTTCTTCGAGCTGCGCAAATCGTTCGGGCGTCGGGCCCCAATTTCGCCCTTCCACGCCCCAGCGTTTGGCTTCGTGCCCGGCACGCTCGAACTGCTGCGCCATGTAGCGCATCTTTTGCGAACGCGCCGCGAAGCCTGGCAGGATCATCACCGTTCGAGGGTTCTTGCTGCGCGAAATATCCAGGTTGCGAACTATCCTTCGCGCCGGTTCGGCAAGGATATCGAGCTCCGCCAGCAATCGCAGCGCGTGCGGCTTGCCGTGCTCCTCATCGCCACGTTCTTCGCGGGCGAGCGCCAGGCGCCGTGCAAATTCCCCGTCGCTCCAATCGATCGACGGCAAATCCAAGATAGGCGCACGCGTTGCCATGACTCAGCCAATTCTCTCCGAACAGGTTTCACAATAACGAAACAGTACAATCAAACTGTAACGTTATCCCAAAGCCGTGAACGGATGATGAAGCAAACGGTTTCGCGATCTGTCGGAATTCGGTCGCGTTTTCAGAGCGGCAACGCGAGCGCGATCGACACCCTCATTCGTCGCAGTCGCCGATCCGTTCCTGCTGCGCCTTCATCGACATATCGACGTTCATGCCACCCATGCTGCCGCTCATGCCGATCTCCAGGTCGGATGCCGTGGGCGACACTTCGCCCGCCATCGTCATCCGCATATCGCCAGCGTCGGTCTTGCAGACCAGCACGGCGTCGAGATCGTTGCCGGCCAGCTCGAACTTTTCGTAACTGCAATCGCCTTCCTGGCCTTCCTGCATCATCTCTTCAAAGCCGCGATCGGCCTCTTCCTGAGACAGGCAATATTCGACATTGGTCTTCATCCCGCCAAGATCGGATGTGACGCGATACTTGCCCGGAAGCGGCTTCATCCCGCTCGCTTCGGCGACGGCAGCCGCTTCGTTGATGCTGACTTCGCCGTCGCTATCGACGTCGGCATCGTCGGTCGTGACGTCGCCGCTGCCGCAGGCCGACAGCGTCAAGCCGAGCGCAGCGATGGATGCAATGCGTTTCATTATCGTATTCCCTCCAATTGAATTCTCGCGTGGGCGGCGATCAAGAACAATCGCCGAGCCGCTTGTTTATGACCCGCATCGTGATCGATCCCGGTCCCATCCCCAGATCGCCCGACATCGTCATGGTGACGTCGGAAGAAGTCGGCGAACCGGTCCCCGACATCACCATCGTCATCGGCCCTTCATCGCCTTCGCAGGTGAGAGCCGCGTCGATCTTGCCACCGGTTGCGCTGTAGCGGGTGTACGTGCAGCCATCTTGGCCGCGATTCAGGATTGCCCGGAAATTCTCCTTGACCTGTTCCGGCGTCAGGCAGAATTCGAATTTCCGGCTCATCATCGAACCGATCATGCTCGCCATGTCGGGTGGCGCGTCGGGCATATCGACCGAGAGTACGCGCATGTCGGCTGCATATTGGCCCGGCAGTGGCCGCATCTCGTCGACGAATTCCTGCGCGGCGAGATCACCGCTGGATGCGCCAACTATTGCGAAGGCCGCCGCAAGGCCCGCCGCGCTCAAAACCAAGCTCTTCAACATGCATCTCCTCTGCCTGTACGATTCGATGCGACCTGTTCTGTTTGAACGCAGGCTATATCGCGTCGAGGCGCTTCACAACCGGCGGCGCCACGCCATACTTCGGGAAACTTTGAATTGCCGGCGTCAGTTGTCGTTGCTTTGCAGGTCCCTGCGCGTGAATTCGGTCAATATCCGAGTACGCCACGCTCGAACATAATTTCGATCTGCCGTAGTTGCATCAATTCGCCACTCGTTGCCCGCTGGTACGAACATAACAAATGAATTCTCAGAGACTGAACGGACGCTTGGCACGTTTTGATCAACAGCAATAGCACTAGCAATCTTCACGCCCTCTACATAACCAAACGCCGCGACAGTCCGCTTCTCACGATCGGCGTTGACCGATACACTCACAAGCAGGTTTGTTTCTGCCATCTCGTTCTTCACCGGCTGTCCCGGATTCGATTGAATCTCAAACTCATCATCTGAGACCTCAACTACCTCCAATCTGGTCAGGGGCTCCCGACGTTCGGGCGTCTTAGCAGTAGTAGAAACAACATATTGCTCGTTCCATGCGCTGATAATTGACTGAAGGATTGCTGGCCACTGGATCAACCCAATCACCGCAACGAGTAGCGGAACAATGACAGACGCGATTACGTACTGCCAGAAACTACTCTTCTCGATGACTATGGTCCGGCGCATTCTCTTCCGCCTGCGTGATTGTCTGTTCATTCTTATCATCTGAGAAATCAATCATGTTTCTGAGTTGATGGCAATCTATTGCGTCCTCCCAGCGCTAATCAGGGATACTTCACAAGTGACGCAGGCGCGCTCATATCAGTACCCATGTCCGAACTCGTCATCCGCCGTGGTCTCGACGAACCCGAAACCGGCGAAGAATTCACCCCGCACCGCCCCAGCCGACCCAAGAAGATGGACGGTGGCAAGCCGTTCAAGCTCGTCTCGGATTACGATCCTTCGGGTGACCAGCCGACCGCGATCGCCGAGCTCGTCGCGGGCGCGCGCGAAAACGAGCAGACCCAGACGCTGCTCGGCGTCACCGGTTCGGGCAAGACCTTCACCATGGCCAAGGTGATCGAGGAATTGCAGCGCCCCGCGCTTGTCCTCGCGCCCAACAAGATCCTCGCCGCGCAGCTCTATGGCGAGTTCAAGAGCTTCTTCCCGGACAACGCGGTCGAGTATTTCGTCAGCTATTACGACTACTACCAGCCCGAAGCCTATGTCCCGCGCTCCGACACCTATATCGAGAAGGAATCGAGTGTGAACGAGGCGATCGACCGGATGCGCCACTCGGCCACCCGCGCGCTGCTCGAACGCGACGACGTGATCATCGTCGCTTCGGTCTCGTGCCTCTACGGGATCGGCTCGGTCGAGACCTATTCGGCCATGGTGTTCGACATCAAGACAGACGAGACGGTCGACCAGCGCGAGCTGATCCGCAAGCTCGTTGCGCTGCAATACAAGCGCAACGATACCGCCTTCGCGCGCGGATGTTTCCGGGTGCGCGGCGACAATCTTGAACTGTTTCCCTCGCACTATGAAGACATGGCGTGGCGCATCAGCTTCTTCGGCGACGAGATCGAGGAGATCGCCGAATTCGACCCACTGACGGGCAAGAAAGGCGCCAGCCTCGACAAGGTGCGGGTCTATGCGAATTCGCACTACGTCACGCCCGGCCCGACGATGAAACAGGCGACCGAAGCAATCAAATTCGAGCTCCAGCACCGGCTCAAGGAGCTGGAAGAGGAAGGCAAGCTGCTCGAACACCAGCGGCTCGAACAGCGCACCAACTTCGACCTCGAAATGATCGCGGCGACGGGTTCATGCGCGGGGATCGAGAACTATTCGCGCTTCCTTACCGGGCGCCTGCCCGGCGAGCCGCCGCCGACCCTGTTCGAATATCTGCCCGATAACGCGCTGTTGTTTGTCGATGAGAGCCACCAGACGGTGCCGCAGATCGGCGCGATGGCGCGCGGGGACCACCGCCGCAAACTGACGCTGGCCGAATACGGCTTCCGCCTGCCGTCGTGCATCGACAATCGCCCACTGCGCTTCAACGAATGGGACGCGATGCGCCCGCAGACCTTCGCAATCTCGGCCACGCCCGGCCCGTGGGAGATGGAGCAGACCGGCGGCGTCTTCGCCGAGCAGGTGATCCGCCCCACCGGCCTGATCGATCCGCCGGTCGATATCCGCCCGGTCGAGGATCAGGTTCAGGATTGCATCGAAGAGTGCAAGAAAACCGCCAAGAAAGGCTATCGCACCCTCGTCACCACGCTGACCAAGCGGATGGCCGAAGACCTCACCGAGTTCATGCACGAGGCAGGCGTGCGCGTCCGCTACATGCACTCTGACGTCGAGACGCTGGAGCGCATCGAGCTGATCCGTGATCTGCGCATGGGCGTGTACGACGTGCTGGTCGGCATCAACCTGCTGCGCGAAGGCCTCGACATCCCCGAATGCGGGCTGGTGTGCATCCTCGACGCCGACAAGGAAGGCTTCCTTCGCTCAGAGACCTCACTGGTCCAGACCATCGGCCGCGCCGCGCGCAATGTCGACGGCCGCGTGATCCTGTACGCCGACCGGGTGACCGGCTCGATGGAGCGCGCAATGGCCGAAACCGACCGCCGCCGCGACAAGCAGAAGGCCTACAACGAAGAGCACGGCATCACGCCGCAAACCATCAAGCGCGACATCGCCGACATCGTCGCCCACACCGCCTCGCAGGATGGAGTGACGGTCGATCTGGAAGACGAGGAGACCAACAATCTCGTCGGCCACAATTTGCGCGCCTACATCGAAGACCTCGAAAAACGCATGCGCGATGCGGCGGCGGATCTGGAATTCGAAGAGGCCGGACGTCTGCGCGACGAAATCCGGAGGCTGGAGAATGACGAGTTGGGCCTGCCCGACGAGGAGAAAAAAGCGCCGAAGGTCGGGCGCTCGGATGCCGGGAGACCGGGCACGCGCAAGACGCGCTACGGGAAGACACGGTACAAGCGGATGGGCGGGAAGCCGTGAGGGCAGTTCTCATCGCGGGCGTCGCGTTGCTCGCCGCCTGCAAGCCGCCGCCTACCGATGCGGATATGGGGCGGGATATGCCTGAGGCTGAGCCGACTTTCGCCTCTGAGCCGCTGCCTTCGCCCGATACCGAAGGGGCAGTTTGGGCACTCGCCAATAACGATGAGCGCCTGATCTACGGCATTCCCGGTCAGCCCGTGCTGCTCGCTCTCACCTGCCTTCGCGACACCTCCGAACCCGCCCTCCGCATCACCCGCCTCAGCCCTGCCGACGAAGGCGCGGGTGCCATGCTGGCGCTGATCGGCAATGGTGCAATCGGGCGAATGGAGGTGGATGCGACCGACGTTTCCGGGCGCTCGATCTGGCAGGGGGCACTGCCCGCCGCCGACGAACGCTGGGAGCCGCTCAACGGCCCGCGCGAGATCACCGCCACCGTTCCCGGCGCGGGGATGGTGACGCTCAATCCGAGCCCGTTACCAGCGCAATTCCTCGCCGCTTGTCGGGAATCTTAGTGTTCCGCACACCCATCCGGGCGTGCGATTTCCTTCGCTCACGCGACCTGAAGGTCGGGTGGCCTTACGGCCTTCTCCACTTCTTTCCGAATCCGCTGCGGGCGGCCGGTCGGCCTTGCGAACCCTTGCGGGTTCGAATTCCTAGCGATTGGCTTCGGCGCGATCGATCAGCATATCGGGCGTCAGCACCTGCGGCAGTTGCTCGCCCTCGGCGCCCGGTTCGTACCACAGGTACAGCGGCACTCCCGCCGCGCCCTGCTCGGTCAGGAACCCGGTAATCTCCTCGTCGCGCACGGTCCAGTCGCCGACCATCGCGATCACACCCGCTTCCTCGAAGGCATCGCGGGTCGCTTCGCGCTCGATCGCCACGCTTTCGTTGACCTTGCAGGTGACGCACCAGTCGGCGGTGAACCACAGGAACACTGGCTGGCCGGACGCGCGCGCCTCGGCCAAGGCATCGCGGGAAAACTCGCGCGGGGCGAGCAGCGATTCCGACAGGTCACTTGATTGCTGCGCGTAACTGTACGGCAAAGAGAACGCACCGAAGATTAGGAACGGCGCGGCGACCAGCCCGAAAGCCGGCCAGGCCATTTTCCCCGCACGTTGCAGCTTTCCGACCACCCACAATGCGAGAATGATCCCGAACAGCATCACCAGCGCGAACAGTGCGAAGCCGCGCCCGCCCAGCTGCACGGTCAACCAGATCAGCGCCAATGTCGTCAGCCCCATCGGGATCGCCATGATCCGGCGGAAGGTTTCCATCCAGGCACCGGGCCTGGGAAGCATGCCGCGCAGCGCCGGGACGAAGCCGATGAGGAGGAACGGCAACGCAAGTCCCAACCCCAGCGTTGCGAACAGCAGCAATGCGAGCGGCGCGGGCAGCAGAAGTGCCGCGCCCAATGCCGCTGCCATGAAGGGGCCGGTACACGGCGTTGCGGCAAAGGCCGCCAGCAATCCGGTCGCAAATGCCCCGCCCGGCTCTCCAGCCTGCGTGAACGAGAAGGATGGCAGCTCGAACACGCCTGCAAAGTTCGCCGTGATCACGGCCGCCAGCACCAGCAGCACGATCACCACGCCCGGTTCCTGCAATTGGAACGCCCAGCCGACCTGTTCGCCCGCCGCGCGCAACGCCAGCATCAATGCGCCGAGCGCGACACAGGCAAGCACCACTCCGGCGGTGTAGGCCAGCCCCTCGCGCCGCGCCTGCACTTCGCTCTCCCCCGCGCGCGCCAGCGACAGCGCCTTGAGGCTCAGGATCGGGAAGACGCAGGGCATGATGTTGAGGATCAAACCGCCGACCAATGCGCCCAGGACCAGCGTCCAGAGCGGAGGTGTACCCGCCATGCCGACCGGTCCGGCGATCATGGTCCCGCCCGCTGGCACGTCTCCGGGTGCGGCCCCAAATGCCACCCCAGTGGCGTCGCCGAACGACAGGATACCGCCGACCACGTCCGCTTCCTCCGCACCATATTGGCTAAGCGGGATCTCGACGACCAACGTGTCGCCATCTCGGCGGAAGGTCTGAACGGCGGCGTAGTCGACCAGTTGCTCGTTGCTGATGAAAGCATGCGGGCGGTCGAGCGAGACTGATTCGGGCAGCGGGATCGCCAGCCGCAGGTTTCCGCCGCTCACCTCAAACCGTGATTCCGCGTCGAGCGTCGGTGCAACTTCGGCCCGCCAACGCGCAAAGTCGCCTCCCATTCCGATACTGAGCGCTGCGTCCTGCGGCACGCACACGCGATCGGTGCAGGCGAGATAATCGACATAGCCGCCGATTGCCGGAAGCCCTTCGACCACCGCATCCTCGGGCACGCGCACCGGCACCAGCACGGCGTATTGCCCTTCGTAGATGTGGTTCATCAAGTCGCCGATCAACAGCGTCTCGGGCACGGGGTAGAGCGCCTCGCCCATCTCCCATCCTTCGGGCAGGTCAAGCTCCAGCCGCATCCCCTGTCCCGCGTCGCCCGGATTGGACCAGTATCCGTGCCATTCGGGCGCGCTGGGCGTGAACTGGAGCGCGAGCATCCATTCCTCGCCCGGCTCGGGCAGACCGTCCGCGAGCAGCTGCACCGCTATGTTGTCGTCGCCGAAGCGGGCCTCGCGCGGCGCGTCGGTTTCCTGCGCCTGCACGGGCGCGATTGCGACAAGCGCAACGAGCCACGCAAACAACAGGGCTTTCCAATGCGGGAACATTCTTGCTTCGATCACGGCGGAACCTCTAGGGCGGAGACATGGTATTCGCAATTCTCGCGAACAAGGTGACACGATGAGCAACCCCGAGACCGAAACCCGCGATTTGTTGATCCTCGGCGGAGGGTTGGTCGGCATGACGCTGGCGCTCGCGGCCGCGAAGAAGGGCCTGTCGAGCCACGTTGTCGACCGCGCCGATCCGGCGGAACTGACCAGGGAAGGCTTCGACGACCGCGCCACTGCGATCTCGACTGCAAGCTGGCACCTGTTCCGCAATATCGGCATCGCCGAGGGGCTTGAGCAATTCGCCTGCAATATCTCCAGCATCGCTGTGACCGACCAGAACAAGCCGGGCCGGATCGATTTCCAGCCCGAACCGCACGAAGGCACGCTGGGCCGGATGTTTCCCAACCGCCGGCTGCGCCTGGCCTTGTTCGAAGCCGCTGCCGAGGAGCCGCTGATTCACTGGGTCTCGAAGGCCGAGATCGCCGAGCGCCAGCGCAGCGAGTTCGGTGTCGCGGCGGTCTTGGCCGATGGACGCAAGCTCAAGGGCCGTCTGATGGTCGCCGCCGAAGGGCGCGGTTCTCCGACCCGCGAAGAGGCCGGAATCACGATCGCCAAGTGGGATTACAAGCACCGCGCGATCATCGCCGGGCTTACCCATTCAAAGCCGCACGACAATGTCGCGTGGGAGATCTTCTACCCCGCCGGGCCGTTTGCATTGCTGCCGATGAACGACGATGCAGACGGTACACATCGCTCCTCGCTGGTCTGGACGGTGTCGGAGGATGACGGCAACGCCGTGATGAAGCTCGGCGACCGGGCCTTTCTTGCAGAAGTGCAGAAACGGATGGGCGATGTGCTGGGCGAGGTGACCAGCGTCGGCGCGCGTTCCAGCTGGCCGCTGGGGTTCCATCACACCGCCAAGATTACCGACGAAAGGCTGGCCCTTGTCGGCGATGCAGCGCATGGGATTCACCCTATTGCAGGCCAAGGCCTGAATCTCGGCCTGCGGGACGTCGGCGCGCTGGTCGAAGTGCTGGCGGAAGGAGCGCGGATCGGGCTCGATCCGGGCGATGCGCAATTGCTCAAGCGCTACGAGACCTGGCGCGGGCTCGACAGTTTCATGGTCGCGCTGGCGACCGACGGGCTGACCCGGCTGTTCGGGGCGCCGGGCAAGACCGCCTCGGCGATCCGGAGACTTGGCATGGCGGCAGTGCAGCGCACCGGCCCGCTCAAGCACTGGTTCATGGACGAAGCGCGCGGCGTCTCCGGCGATTTGCCGAAATTGCTGAAAGCCTAGCCCTCAATCCTCGTCTGGATTGTCGAGCGGGCTCGGCTGCCGGACCGGATTGCCGACCCCGTCGCGCAGCCCGCTCTGGTCGAGCACGGCCGCGGTTTCGATCGTTTCGAGCGCGGCCATCACGTCGCGATAGCGCTCCGCATCGGCGATCCACGCTTCACCGACGGCGGCACCGGGCATGTTGCGCACTTCGTCGATCGCATTCTGGTATCGACCCTGCTCGAGAGCATAGCGCGCGCGATCCAGCCGCCGTTCGGGCTGAGGCGACGGGGTGCTTTCGCGCCGGATCACGAACAATTCACCGAGCTCGCGGCGGACCCTTGTCCAGGAGAATTCCTCTTCCCGCTCGGAAAGCTCCGGCCCCAGGCCTTCCAGTCGGGCGGTCAGATTGTCGATCCGGATCGGGTCGCGCGAGAAATTGATGATCGTGTTCACCGCATTGGGCCACTGATCGCTGAAACGAAGGCGCAATTGGTCGGCGAGATAGCCCAGTTCGGCGCCCCGCTCGACGGCGCGGCGCGTGGCGAATGCGATCAGCAGGCCTTCGGCGCGCGCGGCGTTGCCGGCGGCGGCCTGCGATTGCAGGTCGAGCCGCGCAAGACGCTGTTCGGCCGCTGCAAGGCGTTGGTCGAGGCCGCCCTGTTGCTCGGCGACGACGCGCGTCACCGCTTCTACGGCTTCTTCAGAGCTATCGTCTTCAAGTGCTTCAATTGCCTCGGCAATCGGAGTCGGGCTGGCCGTCAGGGCAGCGGCGGGGGTTTCGCCGGCGGCGTCGGGGCTGACCTCCGCGATCGGCTCTCCTTCGATCGCCGTCTGAGCGGTGTCGGGGCGTACGTTGTACCACACCACATAGCCGACCAGCAGCCCGCCCGCGACAAAAGACGAAAGCGCGGCGAGCATGAAGCCACGGTTTGAGGCAGGCTTGCGGCGGCTACCGTATCTGGATTCCATTGTTTTCCGTTCTGCGACCCGATTTTCGCCCGAAGGCGGCGGGGATTTAACATCTTATACGCACATGTCCCGGATCATTTCCAGCAGCGCGCTATCGCTGGGATGCGGGGAAACGTGGACAGCATGCCATCCTCCCCCCGCCGCATCGGCAATTCTCGGGCCGAGGACAGCTAGGGTGACATCGCCGCGTTTCAAGCCCAATCGATCCCATTCGGCAGTAAAGTGAGCGGCTGCGACGGCGGAATGCAGCAACACGATCGGGGTGTCACCCAACCTATCGACAATCGCAGGATCGAGCGACAAGGCCTTGCTTTCATAAGCTATCACGGTCTCGATAGCGATGTCCTTGGGCGGGACGAGCGGGACATGCTCGGCTCCGGCAATGCGCAAGAATTGCATGGGTCCCGGCACGTGATCGATCACGTTCTGCAATCCCCCGCTGCCCACCGCTGCAATGGTAAAGCCCGCCTCTTGCGCGGCGGACGCCGTGGCCTTCCCGACAGCGAAGACCGGTTTGTCAAGAAATCGGTCAAGGTGTTCGCCGCCATGCAGGATCGCATTGGCGCTGCCGATCAAGAGGGCATCGACAGCAGCGGGCTGCGGACAGCTCCAATCCACTGGGACGATTTCGAACAGCGCCTCGCCTTCGATCTCCAGTCCCAGCGCGCGCGCCGCGCGCTTTGTGGCTGCTAGCCCCGGTTCGGGCCGGATGGCGAGGATTGCAGGCCAATTGCTCATTGCCCGCTGCGAAAATGGTCCGTGATCGTTGAGGGAGCCTGCGCCAGCAAGTCTTCCGCGAGCGCAGCAACCGGTGCGTGATCGTTGCCGGAGAAGCGGGCTGTTGCCTCGACGCGTTCGGCACCATCCGGGCTGAACAGGGCCGCTCGCAGGAGCAGCGCGTCGCCCGACGCTTCGCACAGCACCGCCACCGGGCTGTGGCAAGTCCCGCCCAGCGCGGCAAGCAGCGCACGTTCCGCTTCGAGCTCTGAGCGGGTCGTTCCGTGGTCAATCGCCGAGAGAGCGGAGGTGACCTCGGCATTCTCCGCCATGCATTCGAGTGCAATCACGCCTTGCGCCGCAGCGGGGATCCAGTCGCCAACATCGAGCGGTGCGCCAATCCCGGCCTGGCCCAATCGATCGAGGCCGGCCGCCGCCAGGAATGTCACGTCAGCCTCTCCCGCCTCGAGCTTGGCGAGCCGCGTTGCCACGTTGCCGCGAAAGGTCACGACCTTGCAGTCTGGCCGGAGGTTGAGGAGCTGTGCTGCGCGGCGCGGCGCGCTGGTTCCTACCGTAGCGCCCTGCGGGATTGCCGCGATGCTCGCAGCGCCCACCAGGCTGTCGCGGCGATCGGCGCGTGGCAGGAATGCCGCAAAATGGAAAATGTCGGGTCGGACCGTCTCGACATCCTTGGCCGAATGCACGGCGGCGTCGATCCTGTTCTCGGCGAGCCAGGCATCGAGTTCCTTGGTCCACAGCGCCTTGCCGCCGATCTCCGCCAGCGGACGGTCGAGCACCTTGTCGCCGCTGGCCATGACCGGGACCAATTCGACTTCGCTTTCGGCCCAGCCATGCGCAGCACAAAGCCTCGTCCGCGTTTCCACCGCTTGCGCCATCGCCAACGGCGAGTTGCGCGTGCCCAGCCGTATCTTGGGCCGCGGTTTGTCGGCCCCGCCCTGTGTATTGTTTCCCGTCACTTCGCTTGCCCTAGCGGTCCAAAACACTAAGTGGAAGCGCGATGGGATCGGAACGCAAAATTGTCCTCGGAATCGAGTCCAGCTGTGACGAGACTGCCGTGGCGCTGGTGAACAGCGAGCGTGAGATCGTCGCGCAACGCATCGCGTCGCAAGAGGAAGAACACGCACCCTATGGCGGCGTCGTGCCCGAAATCGCCGCTCGCGCGCATGCCGAACGGCTCGCCCCCATGCTCGAAGCGGTGATGGACGATGCCGCACTAACCCTCAACGATGTCGATGCAATCGCCGCCACGGCCGGGCCGGGCCTGATCGGCGGCGTGATGGTGGGCTTGGTCAGCGGCAAGGCGCTGGCGATGGCGGCGGACAAGCCGCTGATGGCGATCAACCACCTCGAAGGGCATGCGCTCAGCCCGCGACTATCCGAACCCGAGCTCGAATTTCCTTATCTTCTGCTGCTGGTGTCCGGGGGGCATTGCCAAATACTTGCAGTCGAAGGGGTCGGCCAATATCGCCGGCTCGCCACCACGATCGACGATGCGCTGGGCGAGGCATTCGACAAGACCGCGAAGATCCTTGGCCTTGGTTTTCCGGGCGGTCCCGCGGTGGAAAAGCTGGCGCGCGAAGGCGATCCGCGGGCGGTCCCATTGCCGCGCCCCATGAAGGGATCGAAGGAACCACACTTCTCCTTTGCGGGCCTCAAGAGCGCGGTTTTGCGCGCGGCGGAAAGCGGCGAGTACAATCCCGCCGATATCGCCGCCAGCTTCCAGCAGGCGGCGGTCGAATGCCTGGTCGATCGGCTCGGGCTCGCCTTGCGGAAATCCGGACCCCTGCCGGCAATGGTCGTCGCAGGAGGCGTCGCCGCCAACCAGACCGTACGGGCTGCGCTCGAAACGCTCGCGGCGCAGCACGGCATGCGATTCGTCGCCCCGCCGCTTGCCCTGTGCACCGACAATGCGGCGATGATAGCGTGGGCCGGGTGCGAGCGACTGCCGCTGGGACAAAGCGACCCGCTCGATATCAAGGCCCGACCGCGTTGGCCGCTCGATCCGGATGCCGAGACTGTGCGTGGCGCCGGGGTGAAGGCATGAGCGACTTGGAGAAGATCGGCGTTATCGGGGCGGGAGCCTGGGGCACGGCGCTCGCCCAGATGTTGGCGAGCGATGGGCGCAAGGTGCTGATCTGGGCCTATGAAAGCGACGTCGTCGAGGCGATCAATCGCGATCGCCGCAATCCCGTCTACCTGCCGGACGCGAGCCTTTCGGAAACCGTTCGAGCGACGGCCGATATCGCGAATATCGCCGCTCTCGATACCGTGCTGTGTGTCACCCCAGCGCAAGTCATGGGCATGGTCCTTGAGCAGTTGCCGAATGCGCCGCGTGATTTGGTCCTGTGTTCCAAGGGCATCGAAGCGGGTACCGGGCGGTTGATGAACGACGTCGCCCGTGCTGCGTGCGCGGACAGTGCCATTGCAGTCCTCTCCGGCCCGACCTTCGCACATGAAGTCGCGGCGGGGCTGCCGACCGCCGTAACCCTCGCCTGTGGCGGCGGCGAAGCGCAATGGGATCGGCTCAAGCCCGCTATCGCCCGGCCCACTTTCCGGCCCTATTACAGCGACGACGTGACCGGCGCGGAAATCGGCGGTGCGATCAAGAATGTGCTCGCTATCGCCTGCGGGCTGGTCGACGGATTGCAACTCGGCCAGAATGCCCGCGCCGCCCTGATCGCACGCGGCTATGCCGAGATGCTGCGATTCGGCGAGGCATTGGGCGCCAGGGCCGAGACGCTCGCGGGGCTGTGCGGTCTCGGCGATCTGGTGCTGACCTGCTCCTCGACGTCGAGCCGCAACTTCTCGCTTGGCAAGGCGTTGGGCGAAGGGGCAACCGCTGCCGAACTGCTGGCCGACCGCAGGACCGTTGCCGAGGGCGCCCATACCGCCCCGGTGCTCGCCACGCTCGCCAAGGAACGCGACGTCGCAATGCCGATAATCGTCGCCGTGAGCGCGATCCTCGCAGGCGAGAAGCCGCGCGACGTCGTCGCCAAGCTGCTTGCTCGCCCGCTGACCGCGGAACTGGCCGAACCACGCGGATGAGCGACACAGCACCTCCCGCACCCGCCGACCAGGGCGGCAAGGACGATATGGCAGCGCTTGCCAAAGGCGGGCGGACAAACACTCTGGGCTTCATCATTCGTGCGCTGGGCGGCATCCCGTTCCTGTTTATCGGCTATCGGCTCTACGGGGTCGACGAGATGGGCCGCTTCGCCGCCGCCTTCGTCATTATCGAGATCTTTGCGCTGGTCTGCGCGCTCGGCGAGAAACGCGGGCTGGCGCAGCGCCTGACCGAAGGCGTGCAGGACCACGAAGGGACGCCCGCAAATCTCGTGTTCGACGGGATGCTGACATCGCTGCTGTTCTCGCTGGTCGCCTGCTCGATCCTGCTGGTCTTCCCGGTGATCATCTTCCCCAGCGGCACCAACAGTGAATTCGACATCTGGATGATCGCGGCGATCCCCGCGTTCGCGCTGACCGAAATCCTGCTCGCGGCGCAGGCGTACAAATACGATATCGCCACCACCGTACGCGCCCGCGCCATAGTCGAGCCGTGGACCAAGTCGATCATGGTTGGAGTGCTGTTCTTCGTGCCGGTGCTGAGCGCGGGCGGCCTCGCCCTCGCCTATCTCGCCTCGCTCTATGCCGCGCTGCTGACGGCGCTCTACTCATTCCTGCGGACTTATGGACTGCCCAAGGGCTGGCGGCCGCGCGGAAGCTATCTGAGCAAGATGACGGCGCGTGCGCTGCCATTGATCGGAGCCGATGTGATCGAGCGCGGGACGCGGCTGCTCGACGTCTTCCTGCTGGGCCAGTCGGCATCGGCCGGAGCGGTGGGCATCTACTTCTTCGCCAAGGAAATCGTCAGCGTCCCGCAAAAGCTCAAGACCAGTTTCGAACCGATCCTCTCTCCGGTGATTACGAAGAACCTGAAGATCGGCAACATGACGGCCATTGCCGCGCAGGTGCAGCAAGTCGGTTTCTGGATCATCGCGCTGCAGCTCGGGATTGCGCTCGCCATCGCCATACCCGGCGAGGCGGTGATGGGTCTGGGCGGACCGGCGATCGTCGGCGGCACCGGCGCGCTCGCGCTGCTGCTTGCAGCCGAAGTCGTCGCCTCGATGGCGGTCGTGTCCGAAAGCGTGCTGGTTTACATTGCGCGCAAGCGAAACCTCGCGATTTCGATCGGGATCATAACGCTTCAGGGCGTGCTGACCGTCGGGCTGATCCTGCTGGCCGAACATCTCGGCCTCGACGAAGGGTTCAAGGCGGCGGGCGCGGCACTCGCCCTGTTCATCGCGCTGGGCATATCCAGCCTGATCAAGGCTACGATCCTCAAGACCCTGCTCAAGGCGCCGGTCAGCAATCTTCGCTGGGGCCTCGTCTGGGCCACAGGGCCGGCGGTGGTGGTCGGCTTCGCCTTCACCCTGCTGCCCGAATGGACCGAGCTGGTCCTTGGCATCCCGGCGATCCTCGCGACCTATCTGTTCGTGATCTGGAAACGCGGCTTCAATGACGACGACCGGGTGCTGTTTCGCCGGAATGTCGGCGGCGAACAGGAGGCGGGCGCGGCCTGAACGGGCGCACATTTCATCGTCCTTACAGAGCATTCAGTCGCTATTCACGGCGCGAAGCGGACCCTGCCGCACGGGTTATGTGGGAGTGTCGCGATGCGTATTGGGAAGCTGACTTGTGTTGTTGCCCTGGGACTGATCGTAACGAGCTGCGCCAGCCAACAGGCCGGGGAAGTGGCAAGCACCGGTCAAGCGCCTGGAGACATTGCCCAGGCGCCGCCACCTCCTCCGCCTCCTCCGCCACCTCCACCTCCGCCGCCGCCGCCGCCGCCGCCGCCTCCTGCGGAAGCCGAGACCGATGCGTCGGGCAAGTCGATCGTCGTCACTGGCACGCGTCGCCAGCAGGACTCGCTGCAGGAAGTGCCGGTCGCTGTCACCGCGGTGACGTCGGAGCAGCTTCAGACACGATCGCGCGACGGCCGCACGCAGGCTTCGGTTGCTCCATCGGCACGCATTGCCCCTCCACCCGGCTTCGTCGTACCGCCGGTCCGCGTCGCTACCGATCCGGGGCGCGAGCAATATGACGGCGAGGAAGTCTCGCCGGTCAAGCTGACCAGTACGGAGCCGGTTTCGACCTTCTCGGTCGATGTCGACACGGGCGCCTACGCGAATGCACGTCGGTTCCTTGCGCAAGGCCAGATGCCGCCCAAGGCGGCGGTGCGGACCGAGGAGATGATCAACTATTTCCGCTACGACTACAAACGCCCGACCGACCGTTCGCAGCCCTTCACCGTCACCACCGACGTGGCCAAAACGCCGTGGAACGACGACACCTATCTGATGCGGATCGGGCTGCGCGGATACGATATCGCGCGCAGCGAACGCCCGGCGGCGAACCTCGTGTTCCTGATGGACGTTTCCGGATCGATGGGCCGCCCTGACAAGCTGCCACTGGTCAAGACCGCACTAACCGGTCTGGCTGGCGAACTCACCGACAAGGACAAGGTCTCGATCGTCGTCTATGCGGGCGCCGCCGGATTGGTGCTCGAACCGACCAACGACACCAAGGCAATCCGCCGCGCTCTCGATCAGCTCAGGGCCGGTGGCTCGACGGCCGGCGGCGCGGGTATCCAGCTCGCCTATAACATCGCCGAAGACAATTTCATCAAGGGCGGCGTCAACCGCGTGATCCTCGCCACCGACGGCGACTTCAATGTCGGCATTCGCGATCGCGATGCGCTGATCGAGCTGATCGAGAAGAAGCGCGACACCGGCATCACGCTGACCACGCTCGGCTTCGGCACAGGCAATTACAACGAAGCGATGATGGAGCAGATCGCCAATCACGGGAACGGCAATTACGCCTATATCGACACCGCGCTCGAAGCGAAGAAGGTGCTCGGCGACGAAATGAGCTCAACCCTGTTCACGATCGCCAAGGATGTGAAGATCCAGGTCGAGTTCAACCCGGCCGTGATCTCGCAATATCGCTTGGTCGGTTATGAAAACCGCGCGCTGCGCGAAGAGGATTTCGACAATGACAAGGTCGATGCCGGCGATATCGGTGCCGGCCACCAGGTGACCGCGATCTACGAAGTCGTCCCTGCCGGCAAGTCGGGCTGGATTGCTCCGCGCCGGTACGAAGACGCGCCTGCCGGCGCGGCCACGCGCCGCATGGCCGAAGCCGCGCATGTCAAACTGCGCTACAAGCTGCCCGATGGCGATACATCGAAACTGATCGACTATGTGGTGACCAGCGACCAGTTACGGCGCGCCCGCGCCCCGCGTGGCGATTTCGCCTTCGCAGCGGCGGTCGCCGCCTTCGGGCAAGTCCTGCGCGGCGACGAGAAGATGAAGGACTTCGACTTCGACGACATCGGCGCGCTGGCGGGCAGCCAGGATAATTTCTGGCGCCAGGAGTTCCTGCAGCTCAACGCGCTGGCCGCAGGCATGAAAGGCGGCTGAGGCGAAGCTCGCTTTCGCACTCGGATCGGACCGGCGCGCCCATCGGGCCGTCGGTCCTCCGCTGTTTGAGACAGCCAATCAGGGGCTTGGGTGATTTGGTCCTGCGCTGCTAAGGGCGCGCGCAACCGATTCACTCAAGGATGCTCCAACCATGACTTTGAACGAAGTTCTTCCGTATGTCCTCGCCGGGCTCGCCATTCTGCTGCTGTTCGTCGCGTTCTATTTCCTCGCCAATCGTAAGACGACCGTGGTCGCCGCCGACAAACGCGCGGGAACAACGGACGTCCTCGACGAAGGCGCCGAGCGCGCGAAGCGCAACGAAGCCCTCATCAACGCTCCTTCGGCAGCGACCAACCCCGCAGCCGCACCTGCGCCAGCACCCGTCGCCACGCCTGCACCTGTCGCCTCATCCGAGCCGGCTCCGGAACCTGCGCCGGCGCCGAACCCGGCCCCGATGCCGGAAACCGCACCGGAACCGGCCCCCGAACCATCGCCAGCGCCTGTTGCCACCACTGCGACAGACGATCTGACGACGATCAAGGGTCTGGGACCGAAGCTCGCAACCATGCTCAACGAGCAGGGAATTACCTCCTTTGCGCAGATCGCCGAATGGGACGATGCCGAAGTTGCACGCATCGATTCGATGCTCGGCCGCTTCAAGGGCCGTATCACCCGCGACAGCTGGGTAGAGCAGGCGAAGATGCTCGCTGCGGGCGACGAATCCGGTTTCGAGGACAAGTTCGGCCGGAACGGTTGAGTTTCGATTGAACGAAACTGTCCAATTTGTGTTACAGTGATTCGGTAACAACGGGGAGGACACAATGAGCCAGCGGATTCTGGTCGCAGAGGATGAATTCATCATCGGCGTCGACCTTTGCGACACGGTCGAGGAAGCGGGCTTTGAAGTGGAAGGTCCTCATGCTGGAATCTCTTCGGCGATGCTCGCCTTCCAGAAGGAAAAGCCCGACCTCGCAATCCTCGACATCCAGCTCGACGATGGCAGCGTGTTTCCGCTCGCCAAGAAGCTCGCCGACGAGAACGTCCCGATCATCTTCCACTCCGGCAGGCACACCCATGCCGAAGTGGAAGAGCAATTCCCCACGGCCACGACGCTCGCAAAGCCCTGTCCACCCTCAGCGATGCTCGAGGCCGTGAACACTGTACTCGAGACGAACTAGGCCCAATCGGCGACATCTCCCGAAGCTTGAAAAGGCGAGCCGTCCGGCTCGCCTTTTTCATTCGGCGCCGTTTAAGCGACACTGCTCCCGCGACACTTTCCTTGCGACACTTTCCTTGCGACTCTGGGCCAAGCCTGCGACAGGGAATCAAACAAGTTTCAGGAGTAACCAGTGAACGCCCCCGAAAAGATCGGCCAGTCCTCCAGCGGCACTTCCTCAGGCATGGTCCCGTTCAATTGGGAAGACCCGTTCGACCTCGAAAGTCAGCTGACCGAAGACGAGCGGATGATCCGCGACACCGCGCATGCGTTTGCGCAGAGCGAACTCCAGCCGCGCGTGATCGAGGCGTTTCGCGAAGAAACCTCCGCACCCGAACTCTTCCCGCTGATGGGCCAGGCCGGGCTGCTCGGTGCGACCATCCCTGAAGAATATGGCGGCGTCGGCGCAAGCTATGTCGCCTATGGCCTGATTGCGCGCGAGATCGAGCGAGTCGACAGCGGCTATCGCTCGATGGCGAGCGTGCAATCGAGCCTCGTGATGCATCCGATCTATGCTTACGGATCGGAAGAGCAGAAACGCAAATACCTGCCCGGCCTTTCCAGCGGTGAGCTGATCGGTTGTTTCGGTCTGACCGAACCCGACGCAGGCTCCGACCCGGCAGGCATGAAGACCTACGCCAGGAAGAATGGCGACGGCTACGTCATCTCGGGCAGCAAGACCTGGATCTCCAATTCGCCCTTCGCCGATGTCTTCGTGGTCTGGGCCAAGTCGGAAGAGCATGGCGGCGGTATTCGCGGGTTTATTCTCGAGAAAGGCATGGAAGGTCTTTCCGCACCGAAGATCGAAGGCAAGATAAGTCTGCGTGCCTCGACCACCGGCATGATCATGATGGACGAAGTCAAGGTCGGCGCGGACGCCCTGCTGCCCGACGTGCAGGGCCTCAAGGGGCCATTCGGCTGCCTCAATCGCGCGCGCTACGGCATCAGCTGGGGCGCGATGGGCGCGGCCGAGTTCTGCCTCCACGCCGCACGGCAATACGGGCTAGACCGCAAGCAATTCGAGCGTCCGCTCGCGGCGACGCAGCTTTACCAAAAGAAGCTCGCCGACATGATGAGCGACGTGGCCCTCGGGCTGCAAGCAAGCCTGCGTGTCGGACGCCTGATGGATGAAGGCCGCTTCGCGCCGGACATGATCTCGATCGTCAAACGCAACAACGTCGGCAAGGCGCTCGACATCGCCCGGCAAGCGCGCGACATGCATGGCGGCAACGGCATCAGCGAGGAATACCAGGTTATCCGTCACGCGGTGAACCTGGAAACGGTGAATACATACGAAGGCACGCACGACGTCCACGCGCTGATCCTTGGTCGGGCTATTACAGGGATCGCTGCGTTTTGATTTCTGCAGGCGAACCCGCACTGTCCTACAGCTTGCGAGGGTGTCATAGCCGAACCATGACTGCGTTGCCCGCTCTCGCCAATCACCACATGGGTGCAAAAACGCGCGCTCAATCGGCCTGGATTTTTCTTCTCCAGGACCGTGTAACATGCGGTCCATGTCTCCTCGATGAGGGCCTCCAATGAAGCTCTATGGCTACTACCGGAGTTCGACCAGCTACCGTCTGCGAATTGCGCTCGAACTGAAAGGACTCGATTTCGAGAACGTGCCGGTTAACCTGCTCAAGTCCGAGCAGAAGGCCACCGAATTCACCGATCGCAATCCGTTTGGTTCTGTGCCGATGCTGGAGGCCGATGGCCGCGACCGCGCGCAGTCGATGGCGCTGCTCGAATGGCTGGACGAAGCCTATCCGGAAAACGCGCTGCTGCCTGCCGACATCGAAGCGCGCTACACGGCGCGCGAGCTGGCCTATGCGATCGCGACCGAACTGCATGCGCCGCTGAACCTGCCGGTCCTGAAGTATCTCAAAGACCCGCTGGGCCATCCCCAGCCCACGATCGACCACTGGTATCGCCATTGGCTCAAGCGCACGTTCGATCCAATCGAAGCGCGTCTTGCGCAGTTGGGGACGGGCGATTTCCTGTTCGACACACCCGGCCTGTTCGAGGTCGTGCTGCTGCCCCAAGCCTACAATGCGCGGCGCTTCGAATACGATATCGACGGCCACCCTCACATTGCGCGGATCGAAGCGGCATGTCTTGCCCTGCCCGCATTCCAGCGCGCTCACCCCGACAAACAACCCGACAACCCAGAGAACGCACCATGAAACTAGCCACGCTCAACGATGGCACGCGCGACGGCAAACTGGTCGTCGTATCGAAAGACCTCACCCGCTACTGCGCCGCCGACAATATCGCGCCGACCTTGCAGGCCGCGCTCGACGATTGGGAGCGGATCGCGCCCGAGCTCGAAGTGCTGGCGCGCGATGTCGATCACGAAGCGGTACCGTGCGAGCGGTTTCACGAACGCGAAGCGCATTCGCCGCTGCCACGCGCCTATCAGTGGGCCGATGGCTCGGCATACATCAATCATGTCGAGCTGGTTCGGCAGGCGCGCGGCGCCAAGGTGCCCGACAGCTTCTACCACGATCCGCTGATGTATCAGGGCGGCAGCGACGGCTTCCTTCCCCCGCGCGCAGACATCCCTCTCGGCGACACGGCGTGGGGCTGCGACATGGAAGGCGAGATCGCGGTGATCACCGACGACGTGCCGATGGGCGTTACGGCAGAGGACGCGGCGGGTCACATCAAGCTCGTCATGCTGGTGAACGACGTGTCGCTTCGCGGACTGATTCCGGGCGAACTCGCCAAGGGCTTCGGGTTCTTCCAGTCCAAGCCGGCCAGCGCCTTCTCTCCGGTTGCGGTGACGCCCGACGAGCTGGACGATGCATGGAAGGACTCGCTGGTGCACTTGCCGTTGATGGTCGATTACAACGGCGAACCGTTCGGTCGTGCCGAAGTCGGCATCGATGCGACCTTCAACATGGCGCAGCTGGTCGCGCATGCGGCGAAGACCCGCAACCTGTGTGCCGGTTCGATCATCGGTTCGGGCACGATTTCGAACAAGGGATCGGACGGCGGCCCGGGCAAGCCGGTTTCCGAAGGCGGCCTCGGTTATTCGTGCATCGCCGAGATTCGCATGATCGAAACGATCCGCGACGGCGAGCCGTCAACCCGCTTCATGGCGCCGGGAGATACCGTGAAGGTCGAGATGCGTGACAAGGACAACCACTCGATCTTCGGCAGCATCGAGCAGACGGTGGTGCAGGCTTAGTCCTCAATCTTGGGCAAGTCCGCCACCAGCGGTTTGTGTCCCCACTGCTCGGCCAGTGCGAGAATGTCTGTCCCGGCCAGTGTCACAGTCGCTGTGTTGCGAAGCGGGTGTACTCCGATCGCATCGGGCACGGCCAGCGGGGCGTCGAGCACCAGCTGGATGCTCCCCGCCTTGGCGTTGATCATCGCCAGCGGCGTTACCGAACCCGGCTTGATCCCGATCAGGCGTTCCATGTCTTCGGCCTTGCCGAAACTCAGCCGCTTGGAGCCGATCTTGGCCGGCACGCCCTTCAGGTCGATCCGCGCTTCGGCGGGGACGGTGAGCAGGAAGAAGGCACCCTTCGCATCTTTCAGGAAGAGGTTCTTGGTATGCAGGCAGGCGATGTCGGTCTTGATCGCGCGGCTCTCCTCAACGGTGAAGACCGCCTTGTGCTCATAGACCTGATGCGCGATCCCAAGCTTGCGCAGGTCGGCCATCAGGCCCGCTTCGCCGCGCATGCTCAGATCTCTTCGGGTACGATCGCAGTCTCTGCATCACCGGTATGGGGCGTGCCATCGGCGTCCATGACCATCAGCTTGACCTCGCCGTTGCGCGCGCAGGGACGGTGCTCGGTGCCTTTGGGCACGACGATCAAATCGCCCGCCGAAAGCTGTTCGGTCCGGTCGCGGAATTCCATGTCGAGCTCGCCGTCGACCACGAGGAATAGCTCGTCGGTGTCGTCGTGCTGGTGCCAGTGAAACTCGCCCTCGACTTTCGACAGCCGCACTTCGTTGCCGTTGTAGCGCGCCGCGATGCGCGGTGCCCAGTGGTCTGAGAACAGCGCCAGCTTCTCCGCGAGGTTGATCTTTTGGGGGGATTGGTCGTTCATCGGTCTGCCTTCTTCAATAAACCACTACACTGCGGATGCTTTCGCCGGCATGCATCAGGTCGAAGCCTTTGTTGATCTCTTCCAGCGATAGACGGTGCGTGATCATCGGGTCGATCGCGATCCTGCCGTCCATGTACCAGTCGACGATCTTGGGAATATCGGTCCGGCCGCGCGCGCCGCCGAAGGCGGTGCCCTTCCAGGTTCGCCCGGTCACCAGTTGGAACGGGCGGGTGCTGATCTCCTTGCCCGCCTCCGCCACACCGATGATCACGCTGGTGCCCCAGCCGCGGTGGCAGCATTCGAGCGCGTCGCGCATCACATCGGTGTTGCCGGTGCAGTCGAAACTGTAATCCGCTCCGCCGCCGGTGAGGTTGACGAGATGTTCGACAAGGTTGCCGACATCCTTGGGATCGACGAAGTGCGTCATGCCGAACTTGCGGCCCCACTCCTCGCGCTCCGGGTTGATATCGACGCCTACGATCTGCGACGCACCGACCATCTTCGCGCCCTGGATCACATTGAGGCCGATACCGCCGAGCCCAAACACGACCACGGTCGAACCCGCCTCGACATCGGCAGTGTTGATCACGGCTCCCACGCCAGTGGTCACGCCGCAGCCGACATAGCAGCTGGTCTCGAACGGCGCGTCGGAGCGGATCTTCGCGACCGCGATTTCGGGCAGCACGACGAAGTTCGAGAAGGTCGAGCAACCCATGTAGTGATAGATCGTCTCGCCCTTGTAGCTGAAACGCGAAGTTCCATCGGGCATCAGCCCCTTGCCCTGTGTGTCGCGGATCGCTGTGCACAGGTTGGTCTTCTGGCTGAGACAGCTTTTGCACTGGCGGCATTCGGGAATGTAAGCGGGGATCACATGATCATCGACCGCGACAGATGTCACGCCGGGACCAAGTTCGCGCACCACCCCTGCCCCTTCATGACCGAGCACGCTGGGAAAGATCCCTTCGCTGTCGAACCCGTCGAGAGTGTAGGCATCGGTGTGGCAGATACCGGTTGCCATGATCTCGACCAGGACCTCGCCCTCCCTGGGGCCTTCGAGGTCCAGCTCGACGATTTCAAGCGGTTGCTTTGCTTCAAACGCTACGGCGGCTCTGGTTTTCATCGGTGCCCTCCCCTCGTCTAGGCAAGGAGAGGGCAGCACGCGGAAGCGATCAGGTCAAGCGGCGCGACGTTCGTCCAGCAGGTCGACGAAGCCGTGATTGACGTCGCGATGCTCGGCTTCGTCGGCCCGCACGGCAATGATCACGTCGCGCAAACGTGCGTCCTGCGGCAACTGCCAGTAATCGATCGCGAGCTGCGGCGCGGGAACATTTTCATGCCGTCCGGCATCGACCTCGGCGAGGTAGGCGGTGTAGCTGATCACCGCCTCTTCCTCGAAATAGCCGACCACCCGGTGCGCCGTGCGCGGGGCAACAAGGTAGAGGAAGAAGTAAAGGTTGTAGAAGATCAGCTGCACCGCTGCGATCAGAAACCGTTCGAAGGCGTTGGGCTGGGCGATCTCGATGAAGGTCATCAGGTGCATCCGCTCGTTCTCGGCTTCGTCGAGCAGCGTGCGGATCCAACCTTCATCGTCGCGCATGTAGCGCAGCGCCTTGAGGTGTTGCCAAAGTCCGCCAACCATTCCGGGAACCGCCGCGACCGTTTCGAGCACAACGGCCCTGTGGCCATAGCGCTTTGCAAAGAAGGTATCCGCGAAGAAACGCAGCAATTTGACAAATCGGAACGCGATCTTGTCGATCGCCGTCACGGGCGCGACATGCGTATCCAGATCGGCGTCCCAGTTGACCTGCCGGACCATCGGGGCGGGATTAACATGTTGCATGAAGCACTCTCAGGTGTCCCAGCCCCTTCTACTCGACCCGAATGTCGAGCGCCCTGGCCAGGTCGCTGTCGGCAGTCGCAATATGGGGGATATCGTGCCGAATTACCCGCGATTCCGACGCATCTTCCGTTCGATTTGGCGCAATCAACTGAAGCCAAGGCTCTCCGCGACTGCAGAATTCACAATCTTGCCCGCATGCACATTGAGGCCGAGATTCAGGTGCGGATCGTCCTCACATGCCGCGATCCCTTTCTTAGCCAGCGCCAGGCCGAACGGCAGCGTGGCGTTGTTGAGCGCGTAGCTCGATGTATGCGGCACCGCGCCAGGCATATTGGCAACGCAGTAGTGAATGATGTTGTCGACCAGGTACGTCGGGTCGGCATGCGTGGTCGGCTTGGACGTTTCGAAGCAACCACCCTGATCGATTGCGACGTCCACCAGTACGGCACGTGGCTGCATCAGGCTCAGCATTTCGCGCGTGACCAGACGCGGCGCACTGGCGCCCGGCACGAGCACGGCGCCGATCACGACGTCGGCGTCGGTGATGGCGTTCTCGATCGTGCCGGCGTTTGAGTAGCGAGTGGTTGCGCGTCCCTGGAACAGTTCATCCAGTTCGCGAATACGCGGCAGCGAACGATCGAGTATCTCGACATTGGCGCCCAATCCCACGGCCATGCGGGCGGCATGCGTACCGACCACACCGCCGCCTATCACAACCACCTTGGCGGGGAGCACACCCGGTACGCCGCCCATCAGGATACCGCGTCCGCCGTTGTTGGCGTGAGAGGAATGTGCGCTCGCTTCGACTGCGAGGCGACCGGCGACCTCACTCATCGGAGCAAGCAGCGGCAGCGAGCCATCGGGCGCAGTCACGGTCTCATAGGCAACCGCTGAAACGCCTGACTCCATCAACCCCTTGGCCTGTTCCGGATCGGGCGCGAGGTGGAGATAGGTGAACAGGATCTGCCCTTCGCGCAGCTGCACCCATTCGTTGGGTTGCGGTTCCTTGACCTTCACAACCATCTCAGCGCGCGCGAAAACCTCTTCCGCCGTGTCGACGATCTGGGCGCCGATTGCGCGATAGTCGGCATCGGTCTTGCTGATTCCAAGACCCGCACCGGTCTCGACGATGATCTCGTGTCCGGCAGAAACATATTCCCGCGCGGATTCGGGCGTCAGGCCGACGCGATATTCGTGGTTCTTGATTTCCTTGGGAACGCCGACAAGCATGATTCGCTCCTGCGATGGGGGTTGCCATCCGCTAGACGGTGCGCAACAAAGTTTCAATCGTGAGCAAGCTTGCTCTGCTACGGAATTTGATCTTTGGGTGCGCGCGACTTTCCTACTACCCTATTTTCGTGCGACTGCGAAGGACAGGCGATGCCAGCGAAGGGCGGAAAGACTTGAGCAAGTGTCAACTTCGCTTTTCGGTTTCATCCGTCTGTTCTTGCGGTGAAAAATGATAAAGCCATCCGTTGAATCAGTGTCGTCTATGTCAACTTCGAACGAGCGAGGAGCCCCCGCATGACCGACTATCCCACCATCAAGATGCTGATCGGAGGCGAGTGGGTCGCGGATGGCGGTGCCGGCACCATGCCTGTGGTCAACCCCGCTACCGAGGCAGTGCTTGGCCAATGCCCCAAGGCTTCGACCGAGCAGTTGGACGCCGCGCTGGCCGCTGCAGATGAAGGCTTTGCGATCTGGAGCCGTACGCCGGGAATCGAACGGTACCGCATATTGCGCCGCGCCGGAGAGCTGTTGCGCGAGCGCGCCCCCGAAATTGCGCGCGTCATCACGGCCGAGATGGGTAAGCCGCATGCGCAGGCATTGCCGGAAGTCTCCGTTTCAGGCGATGTGATCGACTTCCTCGCCGAGGAAGCAAAACGCCAGGGTGGTCGGTTGGTGCCGGTGCGCAGTGCGAGCCTGCTCTCACAGCAGGTGACGCATGAGCCGGTGGGGCCATCGGTGCTGCTCACGCCTTGGAACTTCCCGGTCAATCTTGCGGCGCGAAAGCTTGGTGGAGCTCTAGCGGCCGGTTGCTCTGCGATCCTGAAGCCGGCTGAAGACACGCCTGCCAGCGCGCAATTGCTGGTCGAATGCTTCGTTGATGCTGGGCTTCCCAAGGGTGTGCTCAACCTCGTCTATGGCGATCCCGGTCCGGTGTCCGAACACCTGATCGCCTCGCCGATCACGCGAAAGGTAAGCTTCACCGGGTCGACCGCCGTCGGCAAGCACCTCGGCGCCCTCGCAGCGCAAGGCATGAAGCGCTTCACTCCCGAGCTTGGTGGGCATGCGCCCGTGGTGATCGGTGAAAGCGCCGATTTCGAACGCACGGTTGCGGCTTGCGTCGGAGGAAAGTTCCGCAATGCCGGGCAGGTATGCGTCTCTCCTACGCGTTTCCTCGTAGCGCGCGGAATCTATGACAAGTTCGTCAGCGAATTTGCGGCACAAGCCCAAGCGATCAGGGTCGGCGATGCCGGAGCGGACGAAAGTGTCGAGATGGGTCCGCTCGCGCACGAAAGGCGGGTGGCGGCGATGCAGGCCGTGCTCGACGATCTCGGAGGTGAATCCGGCGAAGTCGTAACCGGAGGTTCGACAGTCGCAAACACGAACGGATTCTTCTTCCAGCCGACGGTCGTCGCCAATCCTGGGCCGGACAGCCGGTTGATGACCGAAGAGCCGTTCGGCCCGATCGCCGGGATCGTCCCATACGATTCGATCGAAGACGCAGTGCTGATCGCGAACTCGCTGCGCTACGGATTGGCGAGCTATGCTTTCACCTCATCGCTGGATGAGAGCGCCTATCTGGGCCGCGCGCTGCGCGCCGGCATGGTGGCGATCAACCACTTTTCCGTCTCGTCTCCCGAAACCCCGTTCGGCGGGATCGGCGACAGCGGATTCGGATCGGAAAGCGGCGAGGAGGGGTATCTCGGCTACACCGAGACCAAGCTGGTCACCGTTGGAAAGGCTGGAATCTAACGCTCAGCGGCGCAGCAGGCGCGAAAAGAACGATCGGCGCATCGGCATCGGACGGATCCGCCCGTAGCGCGCGCGGCGCGATAGCTCGTCGCCGATGCAAACGGTCCGGCCCATTGCGTCCGGTCCGCTCGAAATGATTGTCGGTTTTTCCATGTGTCGCGTCCCCGTTTTCGGGCTTGGCCCGATTCGCGATTCGTTATGCGGGGTGGTTAACAGGGAAACTGTGGAAAACTGAGTCGAAAATGGCGCAATTTTACAATTTTTTGAATTTTTCTGGCGCGGCGCTGCGATTCAGCGATCGGTCCGTCGTGCCCCGGCTTGGCGAACGGCATCCAGAGTCGGGTAACCATTGACCGCCATTAGCAAATCCGCCTCGGCGAGGATCGATCGCAGCACCCATTCGGCGCCACGTGCCCCACCGATTGCCAACCCGTAGGTGTAGGGACGCCCTACCCCGACTGCCGTCGCCCCCAAGGCGAGCGCCTTGACCGCGTCGCTTCCGGAACGGATCCCGCTGTCAAACAGGACCGGAAGTTCGCCCGCCGCCGCAACGACATCGGCGAGGAGATCGATGGTCGCGATCCCGCCGTTTGCCTGCCTTCCGCCATGGTTCGAACAGTAGATTGCGTCCGCGCCGTGATCGACCGCCTTGCGTGCGTCTTCCGGATGACAAATGCCCTTGAGCACGATCGGCAGGTCGGTGACCGACTTGAACCATTCGATATGCTCCCAGGTCAGCACCTGCCCGAAGGTCGCGGCCCAGATCATTATCGCGGTCTGCATGTCCTCTTCGGGAGGCTTGGGCAGGAGTTTCCGAAACTCGGGATCGACCATGTAGTTTTGCAGCACCTTGCCGCGCAGCTGCGGGAAGTTCGATGCGTTGAGATCGCGCGGGCGCCAGCCTGTGACCCAGGTGTCGAGTGTGACGACCAGCGCCTTGTACCCGGCCTTCTCGGCGCGCTTGATCATGCTCTCGGCGACGTCCTTGTTGCGCGAGGTGTAGAGCTGGAACCACGGCGCGGTGTCGCCGCAGGCTTCGTGCACGTCTTCGAGTGGATCGTTGGACAGGGTCGATGCGCAGAAAGGGACGCCGGTCGCCGCCGAAGCCTGCGCCGCCGCGATGTCGCCGTGGCGATCCTGCGAGGCTTCACCGTTCAAACCGATGGGAGCCATGAACAGCGGATTGTCGTATTTCTGTCCGAAGATCTCGATCGACAGATCACGCTCGGCGCAATCGACCATCATGCGCGGGATCATGCCCCAGTGATGGAAAGCCTCGGCGTTCTGGTCCTGCGTGTGCTCGTCGCCGCATCCACCCGCGACGTAGTTCGTCATCATCGGGCCCAACGCTTCGTGCGCACGCTTTTCCAGAGTGGCGAAATCGACCGGGAATTCGGGCAGGATGCCTTGCAGACCGGCATTGTAGATCTCGTTCTGCATCGCGCCGAAATAGCTCATCGGGTGTCCTCTCTCCGTCTCCAATTGGCGCAGAGATTGAGCCGATCCTCGCTGCGCGGGCAAGCGATTTGTTGGCGTCAGCTGGCGAGCTTCTGCAGTCGCGGTCGGACCTTCAGGAACCGCACATACAGCCATTCGAGCACCGCCAGCACCGCCTTGTTGCGTGCCAAGAGCCCCAATGTGCGTAGCCTCGGAATAGCACGCCACATCGCAGCGAAGGCCTCGGCTCCATTCAGGACCTTGCCGTCCTCCTCGGCGTGGAATCGTGCGAGCAGCTCGTCCTGACTGATCGGACAGGCTGGGTCTGCGCCTTTGGATACATCGACAAAGTCTATAGCGTCCTCACGATCAAGCCGCCGCATCAACGCAATCTCGCGTTGGCAAAGCGGGCATGCGCCGTCGAACCAGACTTTCAGTTTGCGAGAGGACGTTTCGGACACAAGCCCAGAATGCGCCCTTCGCGCTTTCGTTCCGCGCTCACTGCTTGATGAAGCGCACGGCTGCACCGCCCGAGGACGCCAGCGGTAGCGCCAGCGTCTCGCCCGCGGATACATCACGGCGCTCGATCACATAGCTATAGGGATTGGTGTCCCAGTGCGCGTCTTCGCCATCGCGATAGATCTGTGCGGTGTAGCTCTCGCCCGGTTCGAGGAAGTCGAGTGTCACGATCACTTCGCGCGGCGTTCCATCGGTAACCGCGCCAAGGAACCAGTCGGTGCTGCCACGGCCCTGTCGGGCAATGGCGACGTACTCTCCAACCTCGCCTTCGAGCGCGACGCTTTCCTCCCAGTCGGCCGGCACGTCCTTGATGAACTGGAAGGCGTCCATATTGGCTTCATAGTTCTCAGGAAGATCGGCTGCCATTTGTAGTGG
>JAAUYH010197563.1_pt1 | contig 34797 bp, 25 predicted proteins | sample 7278061 | NCBI WGS metagenome assembly JAAUYH01 (sample SAMN14350203, study PRJNA611818) | marine sediment metagenome | isolation source: surface marine sediment (0.6m) | place: French Polynesia: Moorea | collected 2018-08 | reverse complement strand
TATTTTATAGAAATACTTAGGTATAGCTTATATGGAATGTCCTAATAATTGCCTGAGAGACCGTCTCTCTGTGTTTGTTGACGGCAATAATATGTTTTATGCACAACAAAAAAATGGTTGGTTTTTTGATCCTAGGAAAGTTCTAGAGTATTTTACCAAAGACCCTACTGTCAACTTAGTTAATGCTTTTTGGTACACAGGATTAAAAGATGCTCAAGATCAAAGAGGATTTCGAGATGCTCTAATTAGTTTAGGATATACCGTTAGAACTAAAATTCTCAAGGAATACTATGATGATTCTTCTGGTCGTTATTCTCAGAAAGCTAATCTAGATATAGAAATTGTAGTAGATATGTTTAATACTGTCGATCAATACGATCGTGTAATTCTATTTAGTGGTGACGGGGATTTTGAGCGAGCGATCGAATTATTGCGCTCCAAAAATACTCACATTACTGTAGTTTCTACAGAAGGAATGATCGCAAGAGAATTGCGAAATGCTACAGATAGATATATCGACTTAAATGATATTCGTTCTTATATAGAGAAAAATGATTTTTAGGACCACAGAATCTCTCGAATACTCATAATTAATCGTCCTGAGATGAGCAGCGCGATCGCACGCACTTTTGTGTTAGTAGACAAAAGAATCAGGTAATCCCTGATAATTAGGATGCTATCATCCCGATAGGGACGGAATCCCAGTCAATATTCTATAATTCAAAATAAGTAATATATCCTCCCATACATAAGCGCAAACAGGGTTATGGAAACATCACAAGACCGCATTATTATCTTCGATACCACTCTTCGCGATGGAGAACAAGCTCCTGGAGCAACTCTTAATGTAGAAGAAAAACTCAAGATAGCCCGCGCCCTAGCTAGACTGGGAGTAGATATCATCGAAGCTGGTTTTCCCTATGCTAGCCCTGGAGATTTCCAAGCAGTACAACAAGTAGCATCCGTTGTCGGTACAGAAGAAGGACCTACAATTTGTGGTTTAGCTAGAGCAATTCAAAAAGACATTAAAACCGCAGCAGAAGCTCTTAAACCAGCAGCAAAAAAACGCATTCATACTTTTTTGGCTACTTCTGACATTCACTTGCAATATAAGTTGAAAAAAACTCGTCAGGAAGTCTTATCTATAGTTCCAGAAATGGTAGCTTATGCTAAATCCTTTGTGGATGATGTAGAATTTTCTCCTGAAGATGCAGGAAGAAGTGACCCTGAATTTTTATATCAGGTGTTAGAAGCTGCGATCGCATCAGGAGCAACTACTGTTAATATTCCTGATACAGTGGGTTACACTACTCCCAGTGAATTTGGAGCATTGATCAAGGGTATTAAAGACAATGTTCCCAACATCGCTCAGGCGATTATCTCTGTACATGGTCATGATGATTTGGGTTTAGCAGTAGCTAACTTCCTGGAAGCTGTGAAAAATGGAGCAAGACAACTAGAATGCACTATTAACGGTATTGGGGAAAGAGCAGGTAACGCAGCTTTAGAAGAATTGGTGATGGCTCTTCATGTACGTCGTCAATACTTTAACCCCTTCTTAGGCAGACCTCCAGAATCCGTTGAACCTCTAACTAACATTGACATCAAACAAATATATAAAACATCCCGTTTAGTTTCTAATCTCACAGGGATGATAGTACAGCCCAATAAAGCCATTGTCGGGGCGAATGCTTTTGCTCACGAATCAGGAATTCACCAAGATGGAGTTTTGAAAAATCGACTCACCTATGAAATTATGGATGCTCAATCTATTGGTTTAACAGAAAACCAAATTGTGTTGGGCAAACTTTCAGGACGAAATGCTTTTCGGAATCGCCTCAAAGAATTGGGTTTTGAGCTTTCTGATACTGAACTCAATAAAGCTTTTATCCGTTTTAAAGATGTTGCGGATAAGAAAAAAGAAATTACCGACTGGGATATTGAAGCCATTGTTAATGATGAAATTCGCCAACCCCCTGAACTATTCCGCTTAGAATTAGTGCAGGTATCTTGTGGTGATACTTCTTGTCCCACTGCTACTGTCACTGTCCGCACTCCCGAAGGGAAAGAATTGACCGATGCAGCTATTGGTACTGGTCCAGTAGATGCTGTGTATAAAGCAATTAACCGTGTAGTGAATGTCCCTAATGAATTAATTGAATTTTCAGTTCAGTCTGTTACCGCAGGGATAGATGCTATCGGAGAAGTAACCATCCGTCTGTGTTATGAAAACCAAGTATATTCCGGTCATGCAGCAAATACGGACATTATTGTAGCTTCTGCCCGTGCTTATCTCAAAGCTCTAAACCGTCTCTATTCTGCCTTGCAAACCGCTAATACGAAAGAAACTGTAGTAAATAGCTAACACCTAAATCTAGAAATCTATAGTATCAAATAAGAACTACTAATTTCTAATTTTTCTACGGGATTAGTAATAGCATACTTAGTAAGAGGTAATTTACCTATTGCAAGAAAAGCCTATTGCCTCTCCTCACAATGTAATTTATTGGGTATCGCTACTTATGTTGCAACTAGATAGTAAAATTCCCCAACCGAAAATATTTCCAGTATTAGATTTACCAGTTCATCTACTAGATGACTATGTTTGTTGGTTACATAGCAGAATGGCTCAAGGCATTGGGACTCATGTAGTAACCTTGAATGCAGAAATGGCAATTTTAGCGAAGCGAGAACCTGAACTGGCTCAGATAATTTGCCAAGCAGATTTAGTTATCCCCGATGGTGCAGGAATAATCTTGTATATGCGCTTGAGGGGGTTAAAACATGAGCGTTGCCCTGGAATCGAACTAGCAGAAGCTCTCTTACAGTCTTTGGGTAAAGCGAAAGAGGCTTATTCTGTATGTTTCTATGGAGGAACTCCTGGTACTGCGGTTCAAGCAGCTAATATGTGGCAAAATAAAATTCCTCAACTCTCAATTTTGGCTCAACATGGTTACTTGTCAGAAGCCAAACAGCAAGAATGGCAAGATATTCTAAGACAAGAACAACCACAACTAATATTTGTTGGTTTAGGAGTTCCCCGCCAAGAATTGTGGATTCAACAACACCGCCATTTATGCCCTAACTCTACTTGGATTGGGGTGGGTGGTAGTTTAGACATTTGGGCTGGTACAAAAACTCGCGCCCCCTCTTTTTTAAGGAATAATAACCTTGAATGGTCTTATCGACTTTATAAAGAGCCTTGGCGTTGGAAAAGGATGCTGGCTTTACCTAAGTTTCTCTGGTTATCTTTGTTTAACAGAAACTAATTAACCCCATAGGGTTTAACTACTACTCTATGGTTTCTGTTGTAATTAAAGGCTCAGAAGACAACTCCACTAAACCAATAGATTCCAGCATCTGTGACCACTCTGTTTTGAGAGAAACTAGATTAGAACCTAATTTTTTTTGTTCTGCTAGCACAGTAAGGGCATCATACCAAATCCCTTCTTGTTGAAGTAAATTAGACGTTTCTATAGAGTTGGATAAATCAATTTTTTGTTGGACGGAATTATCAAGTTCCACATATTTAATCCATCCTTCTAAGACAATATCTCTGGAGCGTTGGTTAGGGTCACAAATCATAGACAGATACCAATGGTAATCTCCCAGAGTTTGACTCAAATTATCTTGAATTTGGTCAGGAATTTTCACGCTCATAATTCCTGCTTCACCTGTTGTTTGCACAAAAGCTTCGTGAACTAATTTATCGTCTTTGTTTCTTAAGACAAATTCAATGATCTTGGGTTTTTCTGTTTGAGGTACATAGAAGAATAGCTGAGACGAAATTGAGGCAGTTGCATTAACAGGGGTTTCAGGAACTAGGGCGACAAAATCTTTGCCATTAGCTACACAATTACCTCGACTTCCTCCATCTCGACGGTTGGAAGGTAAGCCTTGATAACTAAGTTCTACTGAATTTTCTTTTTTTTTGGATTTTTCAGCTAAAGCTGGAAAAGAACTACTTAAAAGTAAAAAATCCAGGGCTAAAGCGATACCTGTAATACGAACTATTTTACTGACGTTGTTGTTGGAGAGTAGCATATTTTGAACATCCAAGGAATTAAGGTTTTAATCTATTATGTTTAGGTTATTGAATATAATGTTGGGTTTCTGTAGATGAGTTTAGCCAAGTAAAATTATAATGTTATTCTAGCAACTAAAGAGGAATAAGTTATCTACAATTCTACTCAAATATTATTATTTAGTAACGATAAATTACGTAATTATACTAACTTATTCTATTCCTCTCCGTAGAATTACTAAACATCATAATTAATATGTCTCTTAAACCATTATCTAAGGTTTATAGTTTGGCAACTCAAATTTACATAAATATAGCTAAATGCACAAAAAACTATAATTCTTATATTATCTCCAGTGTAATAGCTAGCTTGGTTGTAAGTTCCACAATTATTGGTATTAGACAGTTGGGCGGGTTACAGTTTTTAGAGCTTTTAGCCTATGACTTGATGGTGCGAGCCACAAGTAAAAAAAATTATACCGATCCGAGACTTTTACTAGTAGAAATTACTGAGAAAGATATCGAGAACCAGAATCGATGGCCCATTAGTGATGAGACTATTGCCCAATTATTAAAACAATTGCATCAGTATCAACCAAAAGTTATTGGTCTAGATTTATACAGAGATATTGATCATCCTCCTGGTACTGAAGAATTACAGGAGCAATTGCAAAAGACTAACACCATTGTAATTAAATATATAGGCACAGGAGATAACAGGATTTCTGCACCTTCTAATGTTCCAGAGTCTCGCATTGGTTTTAACGATATATTGTTAGATATTGATAATGTTGCACGTCGTAATTGGTTGTATTTTGAATTAGGAGAGCAACAGTTTTATTCTTTTTCGCTGCGGTTAAGTTTGGCATATCTCAAAGATCATCCTTCTGTAAAGCCAAAAGAATGGAAAAATGATCCAGATTTGAAGTTAACTTTAGATGGAGTATATTTAGGCGATGCTTTTCTCCCACTTCTGCAAGGCAATTCTGGAGGTTATCGAATGCCACCTAGAGAAGTTGGGGGAGTGCAAACTCTAATTAAGTATCAATCTCCTGATATTGCTCATCGAGTAACCTTAACCGAAGTTTTAGCAGGTCAAATCGACCCCAATTTAGTAAAGGATAAAGTAGTTCTTATTGGGACTACCGCACCCAGTATTAAAGACCTTTTTAGTACTCCTTACGATGGTGATGAAACAACCATAGGTGATGCTGGAGTTGATGATCTAGATGATCAAAAGACAACCATGCCTGGTGTAGTAGTTCATGCTCAAATGGTAAGTCAAATTTTGAGTTTAGTGTTAGATGATGAGACTCAATTTTGGTTTTGGTCTGACGCAATTGAAAGCTTATGGATTTTGATTTGGGCGGGAGCAGGAGCAGCGATCGCCTGGCGATTACGTCACCCTTTAACTATCGCAGGGGGAGGGATTCTCTCTTTAGGAATATTGTGGGGAATTGGTTGGGTTTTATTTCTTGGTGCTGGCTGGATTCCTGTAATCCCTCCTACTTTGAGCTTTATTCTTACTGGTAGCGGTATTGTTGTTTATAAAGTGATCTATGCGATGTTTTATGATTCTTTAACTGACTTGCCTAATCGCACTAGATTCATCGAAAAAATGAACGAATTAAAGCTTAAAAGGCTTATAAATCAAGGAAATGGCTCTATTGCTGTATTTTGTGCCGATATAGACCGATTTAAGTTAATTAATGAAGGTTTGGGGGATGAGACTGGGGATCGGCTCTTAAAATATGCAGCTAAGAGTCTGCGAAAGTATTTTAATTCTGAAATTGTAATTGCTAGGGTAGGAGCAGACGAGTTTGCGATCGCTATATTAAATCTTCCCGATGCTCAAGCAGCAGTCACAATTGCCGATAGACTACAACAAGACTTAACTTTACCTTTTATGCTCCAAGGAAGACAAGCCTCCACAACCTTCACAGTGGGAGTTGCTTTTAATTCTGTAGCAAGAGATTTTCAAGGCGAAAATATGCTTCGGGCTGCTGAAACTGCCATGTATCAAGCTAAAGCAGAAGGCAAAACCCATTCTGAAGTTTTTAGCATCACCATGCACAAAGAGGCTTTAAGCCGTCTGCAACTAGAAGCGGACTTATACGAAGCTATTGAAAATCAGGAATTTGAGTTATATTATCAGCCGATTATTTCCTTAAAAACAGGGAAATTAGCAGGGTTTGAAGCATTGGTGCGGTGGCAATCTCCCAAAAGAGGCTTTGTGTCTCCTGGTGCTTTTATTCCCATTGCAGAAGAAACATCCGCCATTATTCCTTTGGGGGAATGGATAATGCAAGAAGCTTGTGAACAGATGTATCAATGGCAGCAAGAATTTAGTGATTGTGCTTCTTTATTTATCAGTGTAAATCTTTCAGGAAGACAATTCGCTCAAAAGGATTTAGTAGAGACAATTTCTAACATCCTAGAAGCAACTAATTTAGCCCCTCAGAGTTTGAAACTAGAAATTACCGAAAGCATGGTGATGGACAATATAGAGTCGGCGATCTCTATGTTAGAAAATCTGAAACTTTTGGGAATGAAGTTGAGTATGGATGATTTTGGCACAGGATTTTCTTCTTTTAGTTATTTACATCGTTTTCCTATGGACACACTTAAAGTAGATCGCTCTTTCGTCAGCAACATGAGTCAATCATCTAAAAACATAGAAATTGTGAGTACTATAGTGATGTTGGCTCATAAATTAAGTATGGATGTAGTAGCAGAAGGTATTGAAACCTCAGAAGAAAGGGATATACTTAAGGCTTTAAATTGTGAATATGGACAAGGTTATTTATTCTCTAAGCCCATTGCGAAAGAAGCAGTCAGCCAATTATTAAGGAAATCTCCTCAATGGTGATTCTGGAATAGCTGAATAATATTTGATCTGAGGGGATGACAACAAGGTAAAAAAAGGGTGTGGGGTGTGGGGTGTGGGGTGTGGGGTGTCGTGATAATAGACTGAGATTTTAGTCTAACCTATTGTCTATTGCAAGAAAAGCCTATTGCCTCTTACTTATTACTTATTACTTATTACTTATTACTTATTGTGTATCATCGTCTTAAACATAAATTTCTCTCTCTTGCCCTAGTTGGGTTATTATCTAGTTTTTTATTTACTTCTTTTGATGCTAGTGCGGTTAATCCCAAACCTGAGAGCTTGGCTAGTCGCCATCTAGAAATTTCTACCAGTGGCTTACATCTGGAAGAAAGGGGTCAACAGTTTTACCTTTTAGGGGATTTTTATCAAGCAATTACCCTTTGGCAACAAGCTGTTATTGCTTACAGCAAGAATCAGGAACTACTGAGTCAGGTTAGAGTAATGAGTAATCTAGCTCTGGCTTATCATCAACTGGGAGATCAAGCACAAGCTAACGAAATTATAGTATCGAGTAGGAATCTGCTAGAGCAAGAAAATAGCTCAGGAATTGAACACAAAAAAACTCAGGCTCAGGTAATAAATAATCAGGGAATTCTTCAGTTAGCTCAAGGTAGAATTGAGTCTGCGATCGCAAATTGGCAAGAAGCTAAAGATATTTATCAAACCATAGAAGACGAGTCGGGAATAATTCGAGCTTCAATTAATCTAGCTAGTGCTTTTAAAAATTTAGGTTTATATCGTCGCGCTTTTAAAACCTTAAAGGAAATAGAGCCAATTCTCTTGGCACAACCTGATTCTAGTTTGAAAGCTGCTGGCTTGAGAAGTTACGGGGATATTCTACGTCTGGTAGGAAATACAGCACAAGCAGAAACAATTTTAACAGAGAGTTTAGCAGTGGCGACTAAACTAAATCAGACTCAAGACCGAGTTAAGACTCTATTAACCTTGGGCAATACTTTATCAGTGGCTTCAGATGAATTGGAAAGTGAAAAATATCAACAGGCATTAAAATTTTATCAGCAAGCTTTAGTCATCTGTGGCAATTCTACTAATTGTCAAGCTACCAGTTTACCGCTACAGATTAATTTAGCTCAGTTAAATTTATTGCTGAAAACTGATTCTTGGTGGAAGGGAGAAAAACTTATTCCCCAAATTAGTTCTGATATAAAACATCTTCGGTATAATCAAACCCATCTTTATCAACAAATTAATTTCGCTCACAGTTTGATTGAATTCAAACAAAAAGCCATTTTGGAACATCGAAAACTCAACAATACCCCTTCTTGGTCAGAAATTGAGCAGCTTGTCACTGAGATCTCCCTTCTTGCTCGTCAAATCCAATCTCCTAGAGCAGAATCTTATGGTTTAGGCTTACAAGGTAAAATTGCCCAACAACAACAAGAATGGTCAATTGCCAAAAAACTAACTCAACAAGCTTTAACTATAGCTCGTAGTATTAATGCACAGGAAATTAGTTATCTTTGGGAATGGCAACTGGGTAGAATTAACTCTGCTCAAGGGGATCGAGAATCAGCTATTAGCAATTACTCTCAAGCTGTAGCAATCCTGAAAAACTTGAGTCAAGATTTAGTGGCGATCGATTCTAATATTCAATATTCTTTTCGTCAAAGCGTTGAACCAGTTTATCGTGAGCTAGTTGATTTACTTCTGCAACCCAATTCTGAGTCTATTGCTAGTCCAGAAAATATCAAACAAGCTAGAGATGTTATTGAATCATTACAGTTAGCAGAATTGCATAACTTTTTTCGTGAGGCTTGTTTAGATGCTAAACCCGTACAAATAGACCAAATCGATCAGCAAGCAGCAGCAATTTATCCTATTATTCTTTCAGACCGCTTAGAAGTTATCTTAAGCCTTCCTAATCAACCTTTAAAACACTATTCTGTCCCCATCACCAAAACCGCATTAGAGCAGGAAATTGAGCAGTTTCGTCAAACTGTGGTAATTCGTAGTCGTAGGGCTTTTTATGAACCAGCCAAAAAACTTTACGATTGGTTAATTGCTCCTGAAATAGAAGCCTTAGAAGCTAATAATATTAAAACTATTGTCTTGGTTCCAGATGGTTTGTTGCGTAATATTCCTTTATCAGCTTTATACGATGGAGAACATTATCTAATTGAAAACTATAGTGTAGTACTTACTTCTGGACTACAGTTACTAGCTCCCCGTCCTCTGACCGATGTGAAGTTAAGAACTTTAGCAGTAGGATTAACCCAAGAAAGACAAGGCTTTTCCTCTTTAGATTTTGTGAATCAAGAATTAGAACAAATCCAAACTCAGATAAATAGTTTGCTTTTAGTAGATCAAGAATTTACTACCCAAGCTTTTGAGCAAGAAATCAAATTGTCTGATTACCCTATTGTTCATATTGCTACTCATGGTCAGTTTGGTTCTTCTTTAGATAATACTTTTCTTCTCGCCTGGGATGATAAGATTAATATTAATCAGCTAGATCATATTCTTCAAGGAAGGACTCCTACTCAAGAACAGGCGATCCAGCTTTTAGTACTTAGTGCTTGTGAGACTGCTGCTGGTGATAAATGGGCAGCTTTGGGTTTAGCGGGAATAGCAGTAAGGGCTGGTGCTAGAAGTACCTTGGCTACTCTCTGGTCAGTGAATGATGAAGCTACAGCGCAAATGATGAGTTACTTCTATCAACAACTGGCTAAAAAGCAATTGGCTAAAGTAGAAGCAGTACGTAAAGCACAATTAAATTTATTAAATAGTCCTTACTACAATCATCCTTTTTACTGGTCGCCCTATGTTTTATTGGGTAATTGGTTATAAAAAAAATATAAAAGTTATTTCAAGAAAGTGACAACTCAATTTTTCAGGCTTAATGGAAAGTTGTGCTTAATTTAATTTAATTTAGCTATTATTTACTAACTAGGATTTGCTATTTTTTAGATAGGGTTTAAAAATCTCTTTAAGAAACTTGATAATTATTCATGAAATTTTTACAGCCATCATTTCGAGAAAATCAATATTGGCAAATTATCAAAAGACATCGAATCCTAGGAACGACAGCATTGATGTTAGTCAGTATATTAGGCATTATCTTCACTACCCAGAGAAATCCTGTCTATGAAGCTCAAGCTAAACTCCAGTTTAAATCAAGCAGTTGGAATAGCTCCTTAAAAGATAACAATCAATTAATTGGCAATTTGTACAGACTAATAAATAAAAATGATTTGATTAATACGGAAATTGAAATAATTAATTCTCGTCCCCTAATTGAAAAAACAATTAGTTCTTTAAATTGGGAAAATGAAAATTCTGCTCCTATAGATGTAGCAATATTTAGACAAAATCTTCGGCTTAACAAATTGGGTGATACTAATATCTTGCAAATCAAATATAAAGATACTAATCCAGTCAAAGCTAAAGAAGCAGTTAACCAATTAATTTTCAATTATTTAGAAAATAGTACCACAAACCAAGAAGAAGGCAATAGCAAAAAGGAAGAGGTTGAAGAGCATCTATCTCAGGTAGAAAAGCAACTGCAACAAACCGAAGAGGCGATTCGTAAGATTCAAGAAGAGACTAAAATCCTTGAACCTCAAGAAGAAGCGATGATTGTGGTCAAAAATCTGGCTCTATTACAAAGAAGAATTGGGGAGTTACAAGGAGAAATTGCTAATGTTAATGCTCAATCTGCCTATATCAGAAGTCAACTGGGTATGGACTCCCGACAGGCACTCGCAGCCACCACAATTAGTCAATCCTCAGATATCCAGCAAGCATTTAGCCAACTACGAATACTAGAATCTGAATTAGCCCAAAAAAAGCGTCATTTTATTGAAACCAGTCCAATAATTACTGATTTAGAAGATAGAATCGCAGGACAAAAGCAACTCATACAACAGAAAATCAAAAATATTCCAGGTTCTGAAGCCATCAACTTGAGTCAAGCTCCGGAATTTAGCAGTATTAAGCAAAACTTGACCACAGAACTCGTTAAACTAGAAGCTAGCAACCAGGGTTTAAGAGAACAAATTACCTATTTTTCGGCACTGGAAAAAGCCCAAGAAGAAAAAGTGAATCTCATACCCCAAGTCTTACAACAAATACAAAGGTTAAAGCGGGAACTAGCAGCATCTCAAGCTGATTATGAATCTTTACGCCAGCAAATCAGAAATATTGCAATAAGCAGAAATTTCAGCCCAAGTAATATTCGAGTTATTTCCTATGCAACAGTTCCGAAAAAGCCCATTAGACCTCAGTATGTTGGTTATTTAGCATCTGTTGGTTTAGGTTGTTTAGGAGCAACTCTAATGATTGCTTTAGCAGAAATTACAGATTATTCTCTCAAAAATATTGAAGAAGCCAAACAAATCTTTGGTTACACTTGGTTAGGTATTATTCCTGATAATGAGAGAGTGCCTATTCTCCAGACAACACAATTAAACTCGGAGAGTTCATTACCAAGAATCATTGTTCGAGATTATCCTGCTGGTGCTGCTAGTGAATCTTATCGGATGTTGCAGTCTAACATTAAATTTTTAAGTACTTACAAAGAACTCAAAACCATCGTAGTTACTAGTTCTGTATCTCAAGAAGGAAAATCAACCGTAGCAGCTAATTTAGCTTGTGGGATGGCTCAAGCAGGACATAAGGTCTTATTAATAGACGGTAATTTGCATAATCCCCTACAGCATCAGATTTGGAAAACAACTAGCGAGCGCGGTTTAAGTAATGTTATTACCGAAAAAATAGACGCGAAACTAGTAACTCAAGAAGTTTTCCCCAGACTTTATTTAATCTCATCAGGAATGATTCCCTCTTCTCCTGCTACCTTACTAGATTCTTCTCGAATGAAAGAAGTGGTGGATAATTGGCGCAAAAGTTACGACTTTGTGATTATTGATACCCCTGCTTTAGATTTAGCTGCGGATGCGCCAATCTTGGGTAGAATTGCAGATGGAGTTTTGCTGGTAGTCAGACCTGATAGGGTTCATCCCTTGAAAGCTAGTTTTGCTAAAGAACTTCTCCAGAAATCAGGACAAAATGTTTTGGGAATCGTATTTAACAAAATTAATCCCCAAGCTGAATCAAAAAACTATTTTTATCATGCTTTAGAAGAAAGACCAGAAGATGCTTCTCAACCTAGACTAATTGAACAGTCTCAGGAAGAATTGTGGCTTGCTATTTCTCGGATGTCACAAAAGTCGAAAAAACCCAAACTCGCTCGGACATCACAAGAGATACTTGCTACTCCTGTAAAACAACTTCAGGAAATTATCACCTGTTTGCAGCAAGATTTAAAAGAACTAACAAAACTGGTAAAAGAACAGGAAGAAGAACTGTTTATGCAAAGTCAAATGGTGAAAAAATTGCAAAAAAGTGTCAATCTCTCTAAAAATAGCGATCGCTATTTCTTAGAACAAAAGTTGTTACAAGAACAAGAGCGTAAAAATATGTTGAACGCAACCCTAATTGGTCAAATACGCAATTTAAAGAGAAAACAACAAATGTTACTAAAATATCATCAAGTGTTAAGTGCGAAGCAAACCGAGAGTTCATTGAACATTGACCATTGATCCTAAAAACCAGATAGGGTGTGGGATGTGTGGGGAAAATCAATCCCGACACCCTATACAACTGTTAACTTGTTTTTAAATCAAAGATTTTTTTGATAACATCCGCTACTACCTTATCAGGAGTAGATGCACCAGAAGTTACTCCCACAGTAATAGCACCTTCTGGTAGCCAATTTTCCTGAATCTGGATATCTTGAGCCAAGGGTTTATGTTCAATAGCATTGGCATCTATGATTCTATCCACACTGTCAATATGATAAGAATCAAAACCTCTTTCGATCGCGATTTCTTGTAGATGAGTGGTATTAGAAGAATTAAAGCCCCCAATAACTACCATTAAAGATAAATCTTCTTCTACCAGATTTAACATGGCATCTTGTCTTTCTTGAGTTGCATCACAAATGGTATTAAAGCTCATAAAGTGGTTGTTAAACTCCACTGGACCATACTTTTTCAGGAGAGTTTGCTCAAATAATTTACCAATTTGTTCTGTTTCACTTTTGAGCATAGTAGTCTGATTGGCAATACCAATTCTCTCTAGGTCTTTATCTGGGTCAAAGCCTTCAGAATAAGCATTGTGAAACTTGCTTAAAAATTCTGCTCTATCTCCACCATTCAACATATAGTTACTCACATATTGAGCTTGTGCCATATTCAGCACGATGAGATATTTGTCAGCAAAAGAACTAGTAGCAATGGTTTCTTCGTGATTATATTTACCGTGAATAATGGAGGTATAATCTCGTTTTTTGTGTTTTTCTACGGAATTCCAGACTTTAGACACCCAGGGACAAGTAGTATCTACAATAGTGCATCCTCGATCGTTGAGTAGTTGCATTTCTTGGACACTAGCACCAAAAGCAGGTAAGATCACCACATCACCAGTATTAACTACAGAAAAGTCCTTCTTGTCGTCAATAACTTCGATAAAACCTACATTCATGTACCGCAGATGTTGATTGACTGAAGGGTTATGGATAATTTCATTAGTAATCCAAATTTTTTCTGTAGGAAAATGCTGACGGGTTTCATAAGCCATTGCTACTGCTCTTTCTACACCCCAACAAAACCCGAAGGCTTCTGCTAGTCTAATTGTGACTTCTCCTTTTTGAAGGACATAGTTATTATTACGAATAGTCTGAATTAGGTCGCTTTGATACTCGTTATTCAGCACTCCTGCAACTTCTGCATCATGACCAAAGCCTTTACGATGATAGTTTTCTGATTTTTGTAGAGAGCGTTTAAAAGCTTTTGTATCCATACTATTTTATTTATGATTGATATGGTTTGAAAAGGGCTGTCTTAGTTGACCCAACTCCCAGGACTAAAGCCACTGGGAATCAGGGCTAACCTGTTACCAGGCTAACCATACATTCTGTAACTCTAAGGTTCAGAAGTTTCCTACGCTGACTGAGCAACCCCAGTCATATCTCGTCAAGATTGTTTTAGGCGTGACTTTCCTGGTGACTCCAGGTAGGTGTTTAACCCCATACAAGGCGGACATCTCAAGCATTTGAGCTTTTCTCAAATGACGTGTCCTTGTTTTTGTATCAAAAAAATGTTACTCACTTGCTTGACCGCACAAAGTGTTACCTTTCCAACGGCTGCTTAAAGACTTTTGGATTGAACCATATACTTTGTATTGCTTTTTCAAGGTTCTAATGTCCAACGGTCGTGAAACATCAAGATTAATTATACAATGCCTGAAACTCTTGGTATATAAAGATATGTAGTCGAAATTGTATCACTGCGCCCTAAAGGACGCTCCGCTACATCCAACAATTAAAAGATGTTGGTTTTGCCTCTATTTTCTATAATTTTAGGATTAATTGTTGCTTATTGCTGAAAAATTGCCATACTGCGCGATCGCGATGTAAGATTGTAAAACTAGTTTGCATCTCCTTGCTGTTGGTAACATAAGGTGTCAAAATTAAAGTGATTATTAAAAGAAAATAATAAAAGTAGATTAAAATTTCTACCTATAGCTTGTATTCATAAGCTTGATTCAGACTTTTGCTCAAGTCAAGGAGACTAAACTAAATGACTGTAGAAAACCTTGAGGCTAACGGAACTCAAACTCAAGAAGAAAATAAGGAAGAAAATAAAGCTGATAACCAAGAACAAAAAACCTTAGCTTTATCTGTTCACCAAAAAACTCTTCTACCAAACAATAGACCTGTTGAACCAAGTCACTTACAAATTGTAAGTACCTATTCTTCTGTGGGTTCAGCCCGCCCTGTAACCAAAGGTGACATTAAAATAAGTAATACTATGGTTATCTCAGGGAATCGTCCTATTGCTTTGAGTAACTTACAAATTAGTGAAACCTATGTTGTAATGGGAAATCGTCCTGTTGCTTCTAATGAAATCGACGACCCATCTACTTTAATGGGCTATCTCGACTAAATATCTCGCAACAATTTCCAACTGAGAATTCTAGAATTTTTGTGGTGGGTAATATACTCACCATAGTTTTTTTTGTGATAATTTGGGGCTAATTAGCAGAGTCACCTTCAATGGGCTGACTCGATTGTATGGTTCAAAATCGTTACAATCAATTATGTTTGCTAATTGTCCGTCTAAATGCTTAACCTCTCTGACTCCCTAGATACTATTCGCATTCGTGGTGCGCGTCAACATAATCTGAAGAATATTAATCTCGATCTACCTCGCAATAAATTAATTGTGTTTACTGGGGTATCTGGTTCGGGCAAATCTTCTCTGGCTTTTGATACTATATTTGCAGAGGGACAACGGCGTTATGTGGAGTCTCTGAGTGCTTATGCAAGACAGTTTTTGGGACAATTAGATAAACCTGATGTGGATGCGATTGAGGGTTTAAGTCCTGCTATTTCCATCGACCAGAAATCTACTTCTCATAATCCTCGTTCTACAGTGGGGACTGTTACAGAAATCTATGATTATCTTAGACTACTTTTTGGTAGGGCTGGAGAACCCCATTGTCCTAATTGCGATCGCTCTATTGTTCCCCAAACTATTGATGAGATGTGCGATCGGATTATGGCGTTACCAGATAAGACTAAGTTCTTAATTCTTGCACCTGTAGTAAGGGGAAAGAAAGGGACACACAAACAATTATTATCTAGTTTAGCTTCTCAAGGATTTGTCAGAATTAGGGTTGATTCTGAAGTACGACAGTTATCCGACACCATTACGCTAGATAAAAATTATACTCACAATATAGAAGTGGTTGTAGATCGCTTAGTCAAAAAGCCTGGTATTGAGGAGCGTCTAGCGGATTCTTTATCTACTTGTCTCAGTCTTTCTTCGGGTATTGCCATAATTGAGGTATTAAATTATACATCAGACAAGGTAGATGCGTCGCAGCAATATAGTAAGTATATAACAAATGAGGCAAAAAATGGCAGTTTTTCGGAACAAGAAATACCCCAAGAAATTGTCTTTTCAGAAAACTTTGCTTGTCCCGAACATGGAGCGGTAATGGAGGAATTATCTCCAAGACTATTTTCTTTTAATTCGCCTTATGGTGCTTGTTCTCATTGTCATGGAATTGGAAGTATGCGGACATTTGCTCCTGAGTTGATAATTCCTGACCCCAAACAGCCTTTATATAGCGCGATCGCACCTTGGTCGGAGAAAGATAATACTTACTATATTTCTCTTCTCTACAGTTTGGGAGAAGCTTATGGTTTTGATATCTATACTCCTTGGGAGAAGCTAAACCAGAAACAGCAGGAAGTATTACTGTACGGAACAGAAGAACCGATCCTGTTTTATTCTGATTCTCGTAAAAATCAAAGTGATAAAGATGGTTACTATCGTAACTATGCTGGCATTATCAAAATGCTAGAACGGAACTATCAAGAAAGTAGTTCGGATGCAATCAAGCAAAAATTAGAGCAGTATATTGTTAATCAACCTTGTGAAGTATGTCAGGGAAAAAGACTCAAGCCAGAATCTTTAGCAGTAAAATTAGGGCAATATAATATTGATGATTTGGTAGGAGTCTCAATTAGGGAATGTTTAGCTAGAATTAACAACTTTAAACTGACACCGCGTCAAGCATTAATTGGAGAATTAGCTCTTAAAGAAATTAAAGCCAGGTTACAGTTTCTTTTAGATGTAGGATTAGATTATCTTACTCTGGAACGTCCTGCAATGACTTTATCAGGAGGAGAAGCCCAAAGAATCAGGTTGGCAACTCAAATTGGTGCTGGTTTAACAGGGGTTTTATATGTTTTAGACGAGCCTAGTATCGGGTTACATCAAAGAGACAATGACCGTTTATTAGCTACTCTTAAAAAGTTACGAGATTTAGGAAACACTCTAATAGTAGTAGAACACGACGAAGACACTATTAGAAGAGCCGATCATATAGTTGATATTGGAGTCTTTGCTGGAGTACATGGGGGAGAAATAGTAGTTCAAGGAAATTTAACAGATTTACTTGCTTCAGAAAAATCCCTAACAGGAGCTTATTTATCTCAAAAGAAAATCATTGCAACTCCATCAGAAAGAAGAGAAGGGAAACAAGTATCTCTTGTCTTGAAAAACTGTCATCAAAACAATCTTAAAAATATTGATGTTGAGATACCTTTAGGAAAATTTGTCTGTATTACTGGGGTATCTGGTTCGGGGAAATCTACCTTGATCAATGAACTACTTTATCCTGCACTACAACACCATTTAACCCGTAAAAAACCTTTCCCCCAAAACCTAGATAAAATAGAAGGCTTAAAAGCGATCGACAAGGTAATAGTAATTGACCAGTCTCCTATTGGTCGAACACCTCGTTCTAATCCTGCAACTTATACAGGAGTTTTTGATGCAATTCGGGCTGTTTTTGCAGAAACTGTAGAAGCTAAAGCCAGGGGTTATAAAGCAGGAAGATTCTCTTTTAATGTCAAAGGTGGTAGATGTGAAGCCTGTAGCGGACAAGGAGTAAATGTCATTGCAATGAATTTTCTTCCTGATGTTTATGTACAGTGTGATGTGTGTAAAGGGGCGAGATACAACCGCGAAACTCTGCAAGTGAAGTATAAAAACTATTCTATTGCTGATGTTTTGAACATGACGGTAGAAGAAGCATTAGAAACTTTTAAAAATATTCCTCGCGCAGCTAATAAATTACAAACCCTAGTAGATGTTGGTTTAGGATACATCAAATTAGGACAACCAGCACCTACTCTATCTGGTGGAGAAGCACAAAGAGTTAAACTAGCTTCAGAGTTATCTCGTCGTGCTACAGGAAAAACTCTTTACTTAATAGATGAACCTACTACAGGCTTATCTTTTTATGATGTTCATCACCTCTTGAATGTTTTACAAAGACTGGTAGATAAGGGGAACTCTTTAGTAGTTATCGAACACAATTTAGATGTGATTCGCTGTTGTGATTGGATTATTGACTTAGGTTCAGAGGGAGGAGATAAAGGAGGAGAAATCATTGCGACAGGAACACCTGAGACTGTTGCGAATAATCCTAACTCTTATACAGGACAGTATTTAAAGCAAGTTTTAGAAAGATATCCTGTTACTCAGCATTAAATAGTAGGGTGGGCAGTGCAGGGAGTCCTACTTATAATACTTGCAGTTAATTCCTCGGTTGCTTTATTATAGGAGATAATTAATCGCTTAAACCTCTACAAAAAGCGACTTTTCTTAACAGTTATTAAAGCAAAAAAATTTTTTTGGGGAAGTACTTGCAATTTACTCTCATTTATGAAAAACATTTTTTCATAATGGGAATATTTGCGGTTATTGGTGAGAGTCAAGCCTCCCATTATGAAGCATTAAGATTAACATACCATCTGATATCGCGGATGTCAACTTCTCTTTATTAAAAAAAAATTAAGCTTAAAAAAAATAATTTATCTGTGTGCATCCTCAGACATTGAAGCATCAAAGATTATTTTTCACTTCCATTAATTTGAGGGATAAAATAATTTCAGCTAACATCCTTTGAAAAGCATAGTACCAACCAATCCAACCATCTAATATTCCGCCTTTGAGAATCAAGCAATAAAATAAAACAATAAAAGGAGCAATTACGCCTTGTTTGCGTATTTTGTCCCCTAGACTTAACTCTTGAAAGGGAGTTTCTGTAAGTTTTTCAGCTTCGATAATCATATAACGATCCTGCGCCCATAACCATCTACTAAAAGGCTTGCGATCGTCGTGTAAAATATAACTACTTAGGTAATCTGAGTTACCTTGGACTTGTAATAACTGAGTGTGTCCATCATCAATATAAATTGCTTTTTCTTTACGGAAGAAAGCTTGACGGGGAGGTAAGATACTTCCTCTTAGGGGTTTACCAAAGATACAAAATTTAAAAGGAATGAAATAGCCATCTGTAGCAGTGTCATTAGGGATATGTAATATTTCCTCAATTAGTTCATCAGTTAAAACATAGTCTGCATCTAAAGATAATACCCACTCTGTTTGTATTTGTTCTAAACCATAGTTCCATTGTCTAGCATGAGTATCAAACTTTCTTTGTAATACTTCTACTTGAGGATAAGATTTAAGAATATCTAGTGTATCATCAGTACTATAGCTGTCAATGACAACAATTCTTTTAGCCCAAGTAAGTTGATCTAGAGTACGCTTTATATTGGGAGCTTCATTATAGGTAAGAATTAGAGGGGTAATATCTTCTAGAATCATAACTTATTTACATATTTCAATAATCATTACAGAACCCATAATTGCAGGAAAATATTGACTTAAAAAACTAAAAGGCTGCCTTCTTTCTGCTGCATAAAAACGAAAATTTTGCGTGAAGCCACAATGATTTAAAAATTCTTTAATTGTGGGTTTATTAAAATAGCGAATGTGTTGCCATTCCCAAATCTTTGTTTTTTGCCCTTCTGTTCTTCTTGGGACTCCCATAAATAAATAATACAAGCGATTAATTATCCAACCATGATTTGGAGTACTCAATACTAGCCTACCTCCTGGTTTCAGAATTCTATATATTTCTTTAGTAACTGTTTCAGGAAAATAAAGATGTTCAATATTATCGCCCCAGAAAATTTCATCAAAATATTCATCTTCATAATCATAGGGGAATTTTTCTAAATCCATTTTTTGAGCTTTAACTCCTATTTTAGTTAAATGCTCTACTCCTGCCTTAGTCCATTCAATTCCATAAACGTCGTAGCCACAATCTAGAAAAAACTGACTTATTTTTCCATTACCAGCACCCAAATCTAATATTTTTTTGCCTGTGCCATTTTTGTAGATTCTTTTTAAAACCCGATTTCTTTCATAGTTGTCAAAATTTTTAGAATCAGGAGCTTTATATTGATAAGTTTTTTCGTAAAAATCCTGAATTGCTTGCTTAGACATTTAATGACTCCGTTAATTGTTTCTTTGTAAGCTTTTGAGAACAAAATCTTAGGCTGACAATAATTTGCTAAATACGTTCAAATATTTATTAGCAATAGTTTCTTGACTGAATTCCATAGCTTTTTTAGCAGCATTTAATCCCATTTGCTGAGTTTGATTCCAATTAGTTACAGCCAACTCTAAAGCATTTGCTAAATTTATTGCTTTGTCAGAACTACGATGGTCAAAATAATAACCTGTTGTTTCTGCTTCAATAAAATCTTTGAAACAGTCTAGATTAGATACTATTGGAACTAAACCAGTAGCCATTGCTTCTAAGGGTGCTACTCCAAAAGATTCACCTGTTTCTGCAAGGGAAGGATAACAAAATAAATCTGCTTGGCGATACACATCTGCTAATTTATTAGGTTCAAAAATTGGTTCACAAAATTCTACTGGTAATCCTTGTGCTTGTTGTTTCAAGCTTGCTAAATAGCTTTCTCCTCCCCCTCCTTGATTTTCTTGATAAGGACCAATAATTTTCAATCTAACTTCTGGAATCTTGTGAATTACTATGGAGAAACTTGTTAACAGTAAATCTAAGCCTTTTTCTGGATGAATTCTACCTACATATAAGATAATTTTTTGCTCATCTGACTTGCGAGGAATAACAGGAGGAGAGAAAATCTTACAGTCAATATTATTGTTAATTACTTGAATTCTCTTTTTGGCTGCTGGATACTGTTTTTCTATAGCTTTAGCAATGGCTTGAGAAACAGCAATAAATAAGTCTGTTTGCTGATAAAGCCAATATTGTCTTTTGGGAAATCGAGCAGCCCCAAACACAATCTTACCAACACTAGGTTTCCAAGGAGCAAAAACTGGCAACCAAAAATCATTAATCATTAAAATATCCCCAGTAGGTAAAGTGGGGAAGGTAGTAAGAGCGTAGATCAAATCTTTAACTAAATCTAGTTTGATATTAGTGCTTTGAGGAAACCCACCACGCCTAAGATAATGAACACCATTAATAATTTCAGAGGATGGTTGTTTAGGATGAGAACGACATAGTATGGTAACTTGATGTCCTTTTGCAGCAAATACTTCTGCTACTCCTTGTAACCGCCGATGAACAGCACCTCCTTCAATAGCAGGGACAGGAAACCAAGGACCCATAGCAATATTAATCCGCATTTTGTTGATAAAAAGTATTAATGTAAATGAACACAAGTTGGGGTTGTACCACTAGATAAAATCCAGCTATAAACTTCAGCCATTTGTTTGCCAACATAATCCCAAGAATATTTGTCTTGTACCATAGTTCTTCCTTTGTTTCCCATTGCTTGACGTTGACTATCTGATAGTTTCATTGCTTCAATTAAGGCAGTCTTTAAAGCTAGTTGATTATCTTCTACCCACCAACCGCAATTATAAGTAAGTAAATCTTTCCAAGGAGTTTCTTTAGTTGTAATTACAGGGACACCATAGGATAAAGATTCAGCAATGGCAATACCAAAGTTTTCTGAATGACTTGGTAAGATAAATAAATCTGCATGACTTAAAGCCGACTCCTTAATTTCTCCTGTAAGCATTCCAGTAAAAGTTACTAATGGTTCTAATTGTAGTTGTGAGACTAAACTTTTTAGTTGTGCTTGATAGCCAATAGAATCTGAACCTGCAATAATTAAATGCCAATCTGGAAATTTAGAAACAATATTTTGCCAGATATATAATAAATTGTCTAAACCTTTTTTGGGGTGAATTCTAGATAAAAACAATAACCATTTTTTATCGGCTAAATTGGGAAATAATTTAATTAATCTTTCTGGAGCTATTTTATTAGATAAATCGGGTAAATTAACCCCGTTAGGTATGAGAGCAATAGGCTGTTGATAGCCTAGGTTTCTAATTGATTCCATTTCCGCTCTGGAAGTAGCATGAAATAATGTAGCATTATCTAAATTTTGCTTTTCATATAAAAGCCAAGCTAATTTTTTTTTATACCAACTATACTTAAGTGACCAAGACTCTAACATACCTCTTGGAGAAATAACCAGTGGCAATTTATTCTTAACCGCAGCTTGTCTTGCATAGACATTAGGAAACATCCATAATCCGTGATTATGAATTAAATCTAGTTTAGTTTGAGCTAGTTGTTGCAGTTTTTTTCCTGCTGTTGGTTGCCATCCTCTAAAATATTTAGCAATATAAGTTGCTTTCGGACTATGTAACTGAAAATCACCATTAATAACTTGTGAACCATGCCAATAGTAATCTAAAGTAAACAAGTGGGAATTAATACTGTTTTCTAGTAACTTTGTGGCTAGATTAGTAACAGAGTGAGCGGGTCCACCTACGTTTTCATTAATACTCGCTACTACTTGACATATCTGATTTTTTTTATTTGGCATGATGAGAACTTAATAACATAGATAATTGCTGTTCGAGATTGTTCTTAAACTGTGTTGACCCAAATTTTTGAATTACTTTTTCTCTTAGCTTTTCAGGTTGATAAAGTACAGGATGAGAATAAGTTTTTTGCAGAATAGCCACTATCTTATTAGCAATTTCTTCTACATCATCAGGATCGACTAATACACCTAATTCCCCTTGACATAAAGCATCGATCGCGCCATCTTGATTACCTCCTAAAACTGGTTTTCCAGAGGCTAAGGCTTCTAGATAAACTATACCAAAGCCTTCTAATTTACTAGGCATCGCAAATAAGTCACACAGTTGATAGTAAGCTGGTAATTCTGCATCAGGAATAAAGCCAGCTAAAGTAACACAATCTTGCAAATTTTGTTGAGTGATAGATTTTTCTAGACGCTGGCGGTCATCTCCCTTACCGACGATAATATAATGAACATTGGGTATATGTTGCCGAATGTAGGGTAAAGCTTCAATAATGCGGTCATATCCCCGATAAGATTCTCTACTAGAAAGACGATTTACAGTGAGAATTACTGGCTGATTTGGTTTAAGCTGATATTGGTCTAGTAAGTAAGTTGGTTTGGATTTAATGGTAAAGCGATCGCTATTGAAGGTATTGGGTAATAAGGATACTTTACTGGGGTCTAAGTCTTGCTCTGTTAATAAGCGTTCTCTAGTATAGTTACTGACGGCTAAAATTTTATCGGCATATTGTAGAGCTTTTTGTTTTTTAGGGTTAGTAATATTCCAAGCTTCTACACCATGAGCGATAGTAACATAAGGAATTCCCATCAAGCGTTTTAACCAATAAGCTGCAACAGTAAAGTTAAGATGGGTAGTAATTACTAGATCGGGTTTTTGCCAAATACCATTAGCAATTAATTGAGTAGCAAAGAATGGGGTGCGTAAAGATAAAGGAATTTTTCCCGCGAAGTGAAAATTAGTATCGGGTAAATATAAACTATTAGGGGAATAGCCTTTGTCATGCTTAAGAAAAACACTATAATCTGCTTCCTGATAAATATTTTGTATAGCTTGTAATAAGAAAGCAGAATAAACTTGGATACCTCCTTTAAAAGCAAAAATATCAGGTAGCCATAGATGAAACTTTCTCTTCTTGTTACTAACTTTAGCAGGATGTAAAACTGACTCCATATTTAGCTTTTACCTCTTCCCCATACACCAATTAATTAGATATTAAACTCAAAGCTTTTTGTAATGCTTCAGTAGTCGATTTATAACTATAGTTTTGGATAATTTCACGACTTTTATGACCCCACTGTTTTAACCTTTCTGGTTCGGAAAAGGCAAGTTTTATAGATTTAGTTAAATCAGAGATATTTCCCGCTTCAAAGACCAGACCATTTTGATTATTTTGTACTAAATCTTGTCCGCAACCCACATGACTACTAACAATAATGGGACAGGATAAACACATAGCTTCATTAACAGCTAAACCCCAAGTTTCACTATAACTAGGTAAAATAAATAAATCTGCTATAGCATAAGTACGAGGCATTGATTGTTGATTTTGGAAGGGAGCAAAAAAGATATTAGGATGCTCTGCTGCTTGTTTTTTTAACTCAGTTTCTAACTCACCCCCTCCTACAAATAAAAGAGAAACATCTTTTAGATTGGCTTGCTTATAAGCCTGAAGTAAATCAAGAGGGCGTTTTATATGATAGAATTTTCCTGCAAATAAAATAACTTTATGACTATCAGGAATACCAAGCTCTTGCTTCCAGCTAATAGCGTCTATCTTAGCTGTGTCTGATGCTTGTAAAAATCTCTGATTATCTATTGCATGAGGAGCAAAAACTAACTGCTCTGGTTTGACCCCATGATAAGTAAAATATTTATAGTTGGCTTTTCCTACATATAAAAAAGCAGCAAAACGACTATAGACTAATGAGATAAACTTGCGTCTTAAAAATTCTTTCCAACCTTGGCGACATTGTAGTAAGTGAGAATCACCTCTAAATATTAAAGGAGCTTTCTTTATATTCCACTGGAAAATAAAGCGGTAAAGACTAGCATAATTATAACCAATTAGCATTACTGCATCTGGATTATACTTAGAAACTTGTGACAGCAGAGTCGGATTTTTTAAACCACCTATACTTTTTGTACCAGGGTTTTTACTTACATTAGGAACAAACTCATAATTATATCCCTCTAATAAAGGAATGTCCCATTTAATAGCTTGTTGAAATTCTCGATCCAGCGTTTCTGCCACCCCGAAATTCCAGAGATAAAATACTTTTAAATCTAGGTTAGTATTTTGGTTAATATAACCAAACCAAGGAGCATAGTATTGAATTGGATGAGAAGTAATGACAGCTAGTTTTAACATTGATTATTTACTCGAACAGTTTTCATAAATAACATCCTAATAGCCGACACAATAACTAAACTTTGGAAGATAACAGAAACAAAAATACCCATAGTAATCTCAGTTCTAAAAGCCAACATCATAAAAATTAAAGCTACTAAAAAGCGAAATGATAAGGTAGAAGCATTCATCGACCAACGAGTAACCCAACCATATAAGTTACCTAAAAAAACTCCTAATCCCAAACAACCTAGCCAACCAAAATTTGCATAGGCTTCTGGTAATAGTCCCCAACCAATAGAAGTTGTTAAAGTTTGCCTGTAACTTTGTAGTCCATAATAGACACTTAGCATATGATTAGCTGAACCACCACGAATCTTATTAGGATTGAGAAAACGAGGTATTAATAGTTGAGGAATAATAGAATAAGTTTTTCCCCATAAATAAGGTCTTTCTGTCCCCGTTTCTGTTTGAACCTTAAGAAGCATTTGCACTACACTAGAACGATGGATTAAACTACTATGTTTATTTTGTTCTTCAATAATTTCCTCTCCAAGGATATCTTCATCAGGTTGTCCTATTTGTTCTAGAGAATTATTTATCCAATCTTGATATACTTGGATATATTCTGAAGGTTGAATGCTGGAATTGCGAACATTCCAATAGTAGTGACGAGTAGCTCCTTTGCCAATATTAAGGAATGCAATTATCAAAAAAGATACTAACAATAAACGCCAAGGTATTCTTTTAGAACCTAACATCCAACCAACACTTCCAATAAGGATATAAGTACCAACCACATTAAGATATAAAGCTCCTCCTGAAACGAATAGAAGAACTGCCATAACAGTCAAGAAAAGAAAAGCTTGATATTTTTTGAGTAACTTTTCTCCCAGTAAATAACTAATAGTAACTATAGCTAAATAACTAGTACTACCAGTCATTGCTCTGAAGAGTGAGATTATAGAGCCAGGAAATATTAGCCACAAATAACCCGAATTAAAAGTAACTTGATATATAATTCGGAGTATTAAAGCGGTAATAAAAAAAGGGAATACTTGAGTTGCACCAAACTCTTTTAAACAAAGATAGCGAATCGTTTTAAAAGGATTTTTTTGAACGTAAGACATCCAAGTAAAAGTTGCTACTCCTAAAAAACTGGCAACTATTAAGGATGATATCAAGTGTTCTGTAGGAGAATACTCTTGAACTTTGATATTATCAGAAATCAGAGGGAAACCATAAGTGAATAAAAAATTGATGGCTAATAGAGGAAATAATGGTAAGCCCTTACCGCGATCGCAACACCATAAATAACTAGGATAAAGTGCTGCTACTGCAATTATTAATGCTCCGACAATACTAAATAAATCTGCTTCAGCCGTAACGATAGTATAAAAGGTTAAGGCAGAAACAATCCAAAAACTTTTCAGAAACAGACCTTTTTGTTTAGCTGAAAGACTTAATGATAATGGTTGAGTTTGATTAAAATCTAAAAATTGAGAAGTCATTTATAAATAGAATCATCTAAATAGAGTTAATCGGTTGAGATGGTTAGTGGTTAGTGGTTAGTCGTTAGTAATTATTACTAGCTTGGTTGGTTGTTGATAATTGATTATCTACTTGATAGAGAATATTGATTAAATATTTGACAGAGTTTATCCGTCATACTTCTAGCTGTGTATGGCTCGAAAGCTGACCAATTGATATTAGGAGATGTACTTATAGGTGAGTTTAATAACTGATTGATTTTTCCTGTTAGTTTATCAATCAAATTTTCTGGTTTATCTTTACTCCCAAATGTCACTATCTCTCCTGCTTGAGTACGTTGCATGACATCAACGACTAAACTTTTTTCGTGGAATATTCCTAAGATGGGTTTTTGCGCCAAAATGCAAGGATAAATCTTAGAAGCACTATAGTTAGGATCGTCAGAGCCAATTAGTAAAATTCCATTGCTATCTTTGAGAACTTGTAAAGCTTCAAAATAAGGAATTCGTAAAGGATGTTCTGTAACTAAATCTCCCACTCCACAAGATATAGCTAAAGGCTCAATAGTTTTGGTTTCTCTTCCTTTTGGTGCGTAGCTAGTCCCCACAAAATGTAACCTTACCGATTCCCATAACTCGGGGTTTTGGCTACGATTAGTTTGAATAGCTATAAATAAAGCTTCTAGTGCTTTTGCCATATCTTGACCGCCTCGACCTACATAAACCCAATGAATTTTGCCATCTTGGGGGTCAAAAATACTTTGTTTGATTTCTAAACTGGGTAATAATTCAAAATCTTTTTCTGGTGCGCCAAAAGGTAAGACTGTAAATTGTTGAGACTTTAGCCATGGATATCTCTGTTGCAGTATTTCTGGATAAGCTGGAGAGACACTAGTTACATGATGGACAGATTTCATCGCTAATGGCTCTAGCTGACGCGCCATGAATTGAGCAAAGCCATACTTTAAGCTACCCCCAGGAGGCTTACTCTTAGCTCCTTGTTGCTGGTAATAGTCACTTAACCAAGGGTCTTGAAAATCCAGAATATAAGGTACACCAAACTTTTTAAACCATCTCGCAGCCAATCCCATAGAGAGAAAGACAGTAGTAGAAAAGTAAATTAAATCAAAAGACTTATCCTGTAATAACTTGTCTCCAACAGAAACTAAATAAGGCAAACAACGCCAGCCAAGATTACTTAAGCCGACCATCTTAGTGTATTTAACAGGTAAAGCCTTAATGTAGGTAACAGGTACATCTTCAGGTATAGTAGATTGTAAATTGCGATCGCACTGTTTTTGTACAGCTTCAGGTTGCACTGCTACTACATGGGGTTGCCAACCAAACTCCTGAAAGTAAGGTAAAGCCATCCTAACTCGCTGATGATCCGCAGCATTGATAGGAGGAAAATGGGGACTAATAATTAGAACACGGCGTTTCAAGGCTTTATGTTCACTCTTTATGTAGGATTGATTCTTTACTGTTATATCCGCACAATTACCAAATTGACCAACTTTAATTTCAAATTCACTTAATGGAAAACCCCATCAAACAGTTTACAATTTCCGAAACCGCCAAAGAGCAACTAATTAAACTCAAACGTAATACTAAGATCGAACAGTGGAATATCCTTTGTCGCTGGGCTTTGTGTCGCTCTCTAGCAGAATCTAGCACTCCTGCTCCGATTCCTGTCAGTAAAAATAGCAATGTAGAATTAACTTGGGAAGTTTTTGGCGGGGAAATTGCGGATATTCTTCTGATTGCTTTAAAACAAAGATGTCATCAAGATGGTTTGGGTACAGAAAGCGAAACCCTTAAACAGCAATTTCGTTTACATCTCCACCGTGGAATTAGTTATTTAGCAGGGGATGGGAATCTCAAAAATATTGAAGATTTAATTGCTTTAGCGATAGATGATCCCATATAGAATAAAGCAGGAAATAATAATAATGAATCCAAAAAGCGATCGCCTTAATCAAGAATATTATGATAAACAATATGCTATGCTGCAATGGCTCAATCGTAATCGCCGAAGATTGTTAGATTCTTACAAAAATCAATATGTAGCTTATAATGCAAATGGTCTTATTGCCCACAGCGAAAACTTACAAGAAGTCTTGCAACAAGCCAACTCTTCCCAGGAAGATTATTTAATTTATTTAGTTCCCAAGCGTACTGCTTCTATTCAAATATTACCAATACATTCGTCATGACTGGCTACCTAATTATTCGGTAAAACTTAAACATAAAGAATATGAAATGGCAGCCACAATGTTAGTATATTCTGGTGCAGAAGTAAGTTTAATTACTTCTAAAGTAGGTCAAGATTTAGGATATGCTTTAGCTGATTCCGAGTCAACTTTATTAGCTGAAACTATTGGTGGCACTGTAGAGTATGTATTGCGGAATGTGGAAATGACTATTAATAATCATACTTTTATTGCTCCAGTTGCATGGTTACAAACGGATACAGGTGGAGAGCAATTATTGTTGGGAAGAGAAGTTGTATTTGATCGCTTTAATATTGAGTTTAGACAAGCAGAAGAAAAAATTATTTTTACTTGGCTTGAGGAATAATTTACTTGTTAAAATTTACTTTATTCCCAAAAAAGTCCCATGATTAACAGTGTTACGGAAGATATTTATAATTCTGCTAGAGGTTGTTTATTAGGAGCATTAGTAGGAGATGCAGCAGGAGCAACCTTAGAATTTATGGAGCGCGATCCTAATGATAAGGATGTTGAATGGGCTATGTCTATGCCTGGTGGTGGTGATATGGGAGTAGCACCAGGGCAAATTACTGATGATGGAGAATTAACTCTTTGCTTGGCTCAAGCTTTAGCAGAAAATAACAGTTTTAGTCTAGAAAAAATTGCTCGTAACTACGCCAAGTGGGTAGAATCAAAACCTTTTGATATGGGTTTTACTACATCTTGTTCTTTAGGCTCTTATTCCCATTATCAATGGCAAGAAATCTTTGAGCAACAGGGTTATGCTGCGGTAATGACTCAAGCTGCTGCTAGTCTTTGTCGAGAATCAAAAGCTAATGGAAGTTTGATGCGAATTACCCCTTTAGCAATTTGGGGTTATCAGTTAACTGATGAAGAATTAGCAAACTATGGACAACAAGATTCCTCTCTATCTCATTCTAATCCTAGCTGTTATTATGCTGTGAGTTGTTATGTTATTGCTATTTCCAAGCTCATCAAAAATCAACAAAATAGAATGGCTGCTTTTGAAGCTGTGAAAAATTGGCTTAATCTGCAACAAAATAGGATACAGAATCCTGTGGAATATAGTGGTTGGGCAGAAGTTAGAGAATGGTTACAAGATGCAGAAAATAACAGCATTATTCCTTACTTTCCTCAAATTGGCTATGTCAAGATTGCTTTTACTCATGCTTTCCGTCACTTACTATTAGGTTCAGATTATATTGACGCAATTTCAGAAACTCTCAGAGGTGGAGGAGATACTGATACTAATGCTTGTATTGTAGGGGGATTAATTGGTGCTGCTTGTGGTGTGGATGCCATACCCCAAGATATGCAAGATAAAGTGATTAATTGTGACACAACAAAAGGAAAACACCCCCGTCCAGCTTTCCTTCATTCACAACAGATGGATAATTTAATGCTCGGCTTATTGAGAAAATAGACCTTTTGTATAAGTCTCATAAACCTTGGTCTTCTTGAGGTAATAATATCAATTCTCAGAAGTACCGGTCAACTTGGGTGATGGAAAGGGTGTGGGGTGTGGGGTGTAGGCACTAATTATGATTTTACACTTTTATTTTACATAATATCGATGTTCCATTTCTCTTATTACTTTTGAGAAACGGTATAAGTAATAGGTAATAGATAACAAGATGCTAAACCTGATCAAGAAAAATTTGATTTTTTGGGTAGTTATCAAGATTGTATGATGTTGGGTTTCGTGGCTCTACCCAACCCATTTCAAAGCGCGATCTCACTTACTCCTCATCCTTTATCCTTTATCCCTCATCCTTTAAGTGACATAATTTAAGATAGTCTAGATATTGTGCATTTAATGATTCCTCGTCAAGGTATTGTTCAAATCTTCTCTACTTTTATCCAATTTGACTTTGACCGCTTCAGTAATTGGGCTACAGCTCCTCGTCTGCGTCGTAGTATGACCAAGTGCTTAAATGAAACAGCACCGAAAGAAACTTCCGAAAATTTCTGGGCGATATACTGGCATAAAAGATGGCAAAAAAAACCCCAAGGAATTGCTAGAGAGCATTTATTAGCTTATTTACAAGAAGTATGTTTTTGGTCAACCCAAAAAACTATCATGGGTTTTACTAGCACTCAATACACCATTCCTGATGGATTTCAGATTGCAATAGCAGGTATTGATAAAGTCCTCAAAGGGTTTGATGGCGATCGCGGATATAATCTTAAAAGTTACGCTAGTATTACTTTCAGTAATTTGATTCGAGAATTATTGCGCCAACGACAGGAAATTGATATTTGTTCTGAATGGTCGTTATTAAGGAAACTGAGTCAGAAAAGATTACAAGAATCACTGCAAAATGCAGGATTATCGGCAGAAGTTAGCGAAAAATATGTTTTAGCTTGGAATTGCTTTAAAAATATCTATGTTCCTGAACGCTCTAGCGCTACAAGGAGACTGGCTAAACCTAGTCCTGAAGCCTGGATTGCGATCGCAAATTTATATAATAAGGAAAGAAGAGGGCAACTTTCTCAGCCAGGAGAAGCAGTAAAACCCGAAATACTGGAAAAATGGCTCTTAATTTGTGTTAAAGCTGCTCGTTCCTACTTATATCCCAATGTTACATCTATTAATCAACCCAAACCAGGATATGATTCGGGAGAAATTGCCGACAGTCTGGTAGGAGAAATCGAAGATTCTCTTCTCTCGGAAATGATTGTTGAAGAGGAAGTACAACAGCGTAATCAACAGCAAAGTCAAATTAACGAGATACTAATATCCGCTTTAGCAAAACTCAAACCTGATGAGCAAAAACTGCTAGAACTTTACTACGCTCAAAAACTTAAACAGGGAGATATTGCCAAAAAATTAAGCACTCAACAATATACCATCTCTCGTAAACTATCTAGAGCGAGAAAATCTCTTTTAAAATCTCTTTCTCTCTGGACAAAAGACACCCTGCATATTTACCTAACCTCAGACGTACTCAAAGCCATGAGCGCAGTTATTGAAGAGTGGTTAGAAAGCCATTACCATAGCAACCCCCAGTAAAATTTATCATCAGGAGATAAACGATGACTATTGTATTCGATCCCACCCAACTAATAATTCAACTTCCCGAAGCCTTACAACAACAAGCTTGGAGTAAAAGTAAAAATGCAGCTACTCCTAACAGTCGTTGGCAAAGTTATCTTAATCAATTAACTCTAGATGCTTTCATTCCTTGTGGGAGAGAAGAACAAGAAGCAACTGTTAAACCTTGGCTAAACGATCAAGCCCTAGCTAATATTTGGGAATTAGTTAACGGTACAGCAATTATGTTGGGGGATGCCAAAGTAGTTTTAATTCCCTCCGAAGCAGAAGATTTAGAAGAATTACGATTACCTCAAGAATGGGTTGATATTCCTGAATGGGTAGCAGACTATTATCTAGCAGTACAAGTCAATGTGGATGCAGGTTTCTTGAGAGTCTGGGGTTACACCACCCATCAAAAAGTTAAAACTACTGCGACCTATAACTCTACAGACCGCACTTACACTTTAGATCATAATGATTTAATCACCGATCTTAATGCTTTTTGGATTGCCAGAGAATTATGTCCTGAAGAAGTAACTAAAGTAGCAGTATCCCCCATTACCCCAATATCTCCTACTCAAGCTAACAACTTAATACAACGCTTGGGAGATAGAGAAATTTTATTACCTAGATTAGCTATTCCTTTTACTATATGGGCTGCTTTACTGCAAAACGATGCTTGGCGAAATGGTTTAGTTGAAGGGCGCCAAGGTATTACAAGAGTTTCTGTCTTAAATTGGTTACAAGAAGAAGCAGCTAACCTAGTGACAGAATTCGGCTGGCGACAAGTAGAATTTCAACCTAGCACAGTAGGAGCAAAGGGTGATACTGCAACAGCTATACCTCATACTGCACTAGCCAAACAATTAACTATTGCTGGTCAACCCTATGAATTAAAAATACTTCCTCTCGAAGCAGATATTTGGCGGTTTGAATTACGGAATTTGGCTTTAGGCGCGATGATTCCTAGTGGTTTTACTCTCAGATTATTAACCGAAGATGGACAGAGCTTTGAAGGAAACGAAGATATTGCAACTATTCCTGTAGAAATGCTGTACATAGAAGTAGAGTTAGAAGCTGGAGAAGGCTTAATTTGGGAAATTGAACCAAATCCTGAAGATTATCAAGCTGAAGTTTTACGTTTTTAAATTCAATGTTGTCTAGTTTGAGAAGTATCGTTTTTAAATAAGTAATAGGAAATAAGTTTAATAAAAAGCAATTATATTTTGTAATTAGCTCCACTTAATTAAGTGTTAAGCTGGATTTGCGTTGCTCCCCCAACTCTCCCAACTCTCCCAACTCTCCCAACTCTCCCAACTCTCTCCCTCCTTGACTAATATTTTATAAAAATTCTGTTGATCTATATGATAATTTTAACTGTTTTTTTGAACGCTTTTTGAATTTTGTTGTAGATTTTCAAAGACTAAGTCAAAATTAAAGATACGGTCAGAAAAAATCGAATAAACATTATTATCAAAAATTTGCCAGAAAATATTATTTTAAAAGATATTGACCGTTAAATTCTTTATTTTAATCCTTATTTCACTATTTCCTGTATGTCTATACTGTGCATTTATTAGACTTATATTCTTAGCCGAAACATCTACTTTATTCGCAACAATAACAATGTATTAAAACTTTTGATGAATCCTATCAATTTTTTTAATTAATTGGTAAGTTTTCTGAAAATCCTCTTGTTCACATTTAAAATTCCCTGCTTAATTAAAGCTTTTTTCTAACGCCAGCATAACAATCGAGCGATATATAAAATTATCCCGTCCCCCTTACCTATAGAAAATTCGTAAACCTTAATTGATAGTCATTAAAGGGGGATAAGTCCTCGTTAATGAACTTATTATATAAACTACTCAACCTTTCATAATTGAAGTTGAGATAAATCCTCAAGGCTATTGATTAGGAGATCGGGAATTTGAGCTTTTCAGAAAACAAAAAATCATCTGTTCATCATGTCGTCATTATTGGTGGGGGATTTGGTGGGCTTTATGCAGCACAAACTCTTGCTAAAGCACCAGTCAAAGTCACCCTGATTGATAAACGCAACTTTCATGTCTTTCAGCCATTACTTTACCAAGTTGCTACTGGCGGTTTATCCCCCGCAGATATTTCTTCTCCTTTGCGGGGAATCTTGAGACAAAACAAAAACACTGAAATACTGATGGGAGAAGTCAAAAAGATCGATCCCAAAAAGCAAACAGTCCAACTAAAATACAGAGAAATTAGCTATGACTCTCTGATTGTTGCTACTGGTGCTAATCACCAATATTTTGGACACGAAGAATGGGCTGACCGTGCGCCTGGCTTGAAAACTATTGAAGATGCTTTAGAAATGCGTCGTCGCATTTTTATTGCCTTTGAATCAGCAGAAAAAGAAACTGATCCTAAAAAACGCGAAGCCTGGTTAACTTTTGTCATTGTCGGTGCTGGTCCTGCTGGAGTCGAATTAGCTGGAGCTTTATCGGAAATAGCTCACGGTACTTTAAAAGAAGACTTCCGTAATATCAACACCAAAGATGCCAAAATTATCTTAGTGCAAAGTTCAGACCGAATTTTGCCCTCTTACTCTCCTGTACTATCAGCCCAAGCTAAAGCTTCTCTAGAGCATTTAGGGGTTACAGTTCTTACTGGTAGTAGAGTGACCGAGATGGATAATCAGATGATTACTCTTCGTCGCTCTGATGAGATTGAGTCAATTAAGGCAAGGACTGTGTTATGGACTGCGGGGATGAAAGCTTCACCTATGGCGCAGCACTTGTCAGAATGCACTGATGCTGAACTAGACAGGGCTGGAAGAGTCATAGTAAACCCAGATTTTAATATACCAGGGAATGAGAATATTTTTGTCATTGGCGATGTAGCTAATTATTCCCACGGTGACAAGCCTTTACCTGGAGTGGCTTCAGTGGCGATGCAGTCGGGTAAATATGTCGCCAACCTGATCGAAAGTCGCCTTAAAGGAAAGACTATCCCTCCTTTCCGATATATGGACTGGGGTAGCTTGGCAGTAATTGGAAAACACGCTGCTGTAGTGGAGATGGGTTTCTTGAAGCTATCTGGATTCCTGGCTTGGGTATTCTGGATGTTTATTCACGTCTTCTACCTGTTGGAGTTTGACAATAAATTAATTGTGATGATTCAGTGGGCTTGGAGCTACTTTACTACGGACAAGGGAGCGCGTCTCATTACTACCCCTGGAGAACACCCCACTATCGAACTGGAAGAACACGGCGAGAAACTAGAAAAAGAACCATTGGACGAACTTGAAGAAAATGTGGTGATCAAGAATCTTGATTCCAACGTTACAAAGAGCTATGTGATTAGTAACCACTATGTCACTCTTGAAAACAACAAGTAAGTACTTGGACAAAATTAATTTTACTGGTTAAATACCAGGTATCAGATAGCAGGTAATAGTCAAACTGTTTATACAATTAATTCTGTCTAGATACTTAAGGCTCTACAAACCG
>JAAUYH010141286.1_pt1 | contig 34847 bp, 29 predicted proteins | sample 7278061 | NCBI WGS metagenome assembly JAAUYH01 (sample SAMN14350203, study PRJNA611818) | marine sediment metagenome | isolation source: surface marine sediment (0.6m) | place: French Polynesia: Moorea | collected 2018-08 | reverse complement strand
TGGGAACTTGAACGAATATGCTTTTCAGTTAAGTCTATTCAATCAAGAAAATAACCATCCCAACAGGGATTCGTTATGAATCTCCTCGGCTTTAGCCAGGAGAGCGTCAAACCCCTGATGATGTTACCTTATCCGGGGGATCGGGAATGAAACTATTTTTGTTTGCTCCTGACTCATTGGTAAGTATGAGTTCTGATTCTAAGTTTGATGGCACCATTTGGGCAAACGCGTGGACAGGTTCAGGTGATGCTATCTTTACCCAAGGGAAGACAGATATCACGAAAACGCAACTTAAAATCAACGCTTCCCACAGTACCAAAATGGATCTTTATAACCAATGGGAAAGACAAAGTATGAACTGATAAGTACCTAGACAAAAATAAACGTTACAGTTGAGACAAGGCAGGAGGCAGGAGGCAGGAGGCAGGGGAGAATTTTTATGTTTATCGTTAATCTATTGATCTGAAAACGGCTCTAAGAAGGGGTTGACCATTAAATTTTAGTTACAATACAAATGTTTTGCCGACCAGAAGATGACCATCAGGCATAATAGAAGATCCCCGTGTTAGTTCCTTAAACTATGTCATCCTATGAACCGCTCCATCATAAATATCGTCCACAGACGTTTGCTGACTTAGTGGGACAAGAAGCGATCGCCACCACCTTGAGTAATGCGATCAACCGTCAACGCATTGCTCCGGCTTACTTATTCACCGGACCGAGGGGAACGGGTAAAACTTCCAGTGCGAGAATTTTGGCTAAATCTCTCAATTGTTTGGCCGTTGAGGTTCCCACAGCTTCACCCTGTGGTCAATGCGAAGTGTGTCGGGCGATCGCCAGGGGGTCAGCATTAGACGTGATTGAAATCGATGCGGCCAGTAATACAGGGGTAGATAATATTCGGGAAATTATCGAGCGATCGCAGTTTGCTCCGGTACAATGTCGTTATAAAGTATATGTCATCGATGAATGTCATATGCTCAGTGTGGCTGCTTTTAATGCGTTATTAAAGACCCTAGAAGAACCCCCAGAACGGGTTATTTTTGTCTTAGCAACCACCGATCCCCAACGGGTTTTACCAACAATTATTTCTCGTTGTCAACGGTTCGACTATCGTCGTATTCCTTTAGAAGCAATGGTTAAGCATTTAACAGTAATTGCCCAAAAGGAAACCATTGAAATTGAAGCAGAAGCGTTAACCTTAGTAGCACAAATTGCTAATGGTGGGTTAAGAGATGCCGAAAGTTTACTCGATCAATTAAGTTTATTATCAGGGACAATTACACCCGAAAAAGTTTGGGATTTAGTTGGGGCTGTTCCTGAGAGAGATTTATTATCTTTATTACAAGCGATTAACTCCAATAATCCAGAAATTGTCATAGAATCTTGTCGAAAATTGATGGATCGAGGGAGAGAACCCTTAGTTGTCCTACAAAATTTAGCTTCATTTTATCTAAACTTATTAATTGCCAAAACAGCCCCTGAAAGATCGGATTTAGTCGCAGTAACGTCTACCACTTGGGATGATTTATGTACAGAAGCAAAACAATGGCAAACCGAAACGATTTTAAGAGGACAACAAAAACTTAAAGAAAGCGAAGTCCAGTTAAAAAATACCACTCAACCCCGTTTATGGTTAGAAGTTACATTATTGGGTTTACTTCCCGATGCTTGTACACCAGAAGTTATTATTCAGTCGTCCACTATTTCAACTAAAACTAACAGTTATAGTGAACCTAAAGCAACTACATCCTCGACCCAAAATATACAGTCAAAAGTTGTTGATCATTCACAAAATAAAAAAATAGAACCGATATCATCACCGAATCAACCTATTATAAACCCCTCAGAAACAACGGTTAATAATGATGATCTTGATCTAGAAGAAATTTGGCAGTTAGTCTTAGATAAATTGCCTTTACTTTCATCAGCATTAATCAAACAACATGGCTATTTAATTAATTATAAAGATACCGTTGCCACAGTAGGAATTAAAACTCAAAAACTCCTCAAAACGGCACAGAGTAAACTGCCTCAAATTGAATCAGCTTTTCAAACAGTTGTCGGTCATAAAGTTAAAGTTAATCTACAAGTTGGAAACACTTCTAAAACCAGTCAAAAATCTCATGATTCGACTATTACATCTCCTTCAGTTCCTTCTCAAACTCACCAAACTAATTCACCAAAAAAATCTGAAAATTTAGATAATGATACTCAGAATAACCTTAATAGTAAACCTATCCTTACTACTGAAACAGATAATAATGATCAAGAAGAATCAGAAGAAATTCCTAGGAATTCTCCTATTTCAACTACTCCAAATAGTTTTACTGATGCAGAAATCTCTGAAGACAAAATTAAACAAGCTGCTGACCAATTTGCTAAATTTTTCAAAGGAGAAATCATCACTGATAATGAAAATTTTATACAGGAAGAAAATAATTTCTCAACGCAGAAATCTGATTCAGACGATAGTGTAGGAATCCTAGATGCAAGTGTGCATGAATTAAACTCAGAACAAAAAATAGATGCTAATATGAATAATAACCATTTAGATGAACAACCTCACAAAACCAGTATTAATTCAAAAAAAGTAATCGGAAGACCCGAAATCACTAATAATGAAGAAGAACTAGAATTTTAAATAATTTTGTCATCTCATGGAATTATGGAATTAACCGAATGAAGAAAATCAACTACTTATTACTTACTTTATTGATTACATTTATCAGTTCGTGTCAATCTCAAGATAAGATAATATTTCAACAAGAAATGAGCAGCAAAGCTGAATCAGTTGATAGTATAAAAGCTGCAAGTTGGCCTTTTGAACCTGAAAAAGATAACTATGATAAAAAGGCACTTTTAGACTTACGTTATCTGAATGAAAACGTGGCAGGAGAAACAGGGTTTATTCGTTTATCTCCTAATAGAAAAGACTTTGTTAAAGGGGATGGAAAGTCTATTCGATTTTGGGCAGTTAACTCTTACGTTTGGGAAAAAAGTTATCAACAATTAGAAGATAATGCCCGTTTTTTAGCAAAACGAGGGGTTAATATGGTTCGTTGGCACGGTCAAATTGTTGATAAGAATGATAATAAAACACTAAAAAATATTGATAAAAAAGCTCGTCAACAACTGTGGCAATATGTAGCAGCGATGAAAAAAGAAGGGATTTATTTGACTATATCTCCCTATTATGCTCATGCTCTAAAACCTCAAAAATATTGGTCAATTCCCCGTGACAGTGATAATTTTAGTGGCTTATTATTTTTCGATCCAGAGTTTAAAAAAGCCTATAAAAATTGGTTAAAAGAATTATTAATACCAGTTAATCCCTACACAGGAATTTCTTTAAAAGATGAAGCAGCGATCGCAATTATTCAACTACAAAATGAAGACTCTTTATTATTCTGGACATTTGACAACTTAAAAGGACGAGATTTAGACTTATTAAGTAATCAATACCGTGATTGGTTAGTTAAGAAATATGGTTCCTTAGAACAAGTTATCAAAACTTGGAAAAATGTCTCTATTAAAGGAGAAAATATTCAAGAAGGAAAAATAAAATTTTATCCTATTTGGCATTTAACTCAATCAGAAAATACTAACAGTGGTAAAGGGAAACGATTGGCAGATCAAACACAGTTTTTAACCGAAACTATGTATGATTTCAATCAAGAAATGAAGCAGTTTTTACGGGAAGAAATTGGTGCCAAACAATTAATTAATGCAGGCAATTGGAAAACAGCCGATCCCATTAAATTAAATGATTCAGAACGTTATTCTTACACCACAACAGAAGTCATAGGCGTTAATCGTTATTATAATGGTGGAAGTCACCAAGGAAAAAAATCAGGTTGGGCAATTACTAATGGGGATAAATTTACCAACCGTTCCATTTTATTTGACCCTTATTCCTTCCCATTAAACCTTAAACAAGTTGCTAATTATCCCATGATTATTTCCGAAAGTTCTTGGGTTCCTCCTCTTGGTTATCAATCAGAAAGTCCTTTTTTAGTCAGTATTTTTCAATCATTAACTGGTATTGATGGGTTCTATTGGTTTGCTATGAAAGAACCTCAATGGAGACAACCTTCTTCTGCAAATGGGTATCTTCCTTCCTTGGGTAAATGGGTCATTAATACCCCAGAATTATTGGGAAATTTTCCGGCTGCTGCGTTGATGTATCGTCAAGGTTATATTAAACAAGGAGAACCCGTTATCAAAGAAAATCGAAAATTGACAGAGTTATGGAATCGTCAAATACCAATCATTTCTGAAACTCAAACTTTTGATCCTAACCGTGATCAAAACTCTCAAAATAATCATGATCAAATCAATAAAAAAATTCATCCTTTAGCTTTTTTAGTGGGATCTGTAGAAGTAAGTTATGATAGTAATAAAACCAATAAAATTGTTGATCTTAAAAAATATATTAATGAAAAAGACAAAACTATTCGCTCTATTACCGAAGAAATAACCTGGAATTATCAACAAGGTATCTGTTTTTTAAATACAGCAAAAGCTCAAGGAATAACAGGATTTATCAAGCAAGCTGGAGAAATTAAATTAAAAGATGTAACAATTAAATCTAATAACCAATATGCAACAATCATCGTGGTTTCTATGGATAATAAACCTATTAAGCAATCAAAAAAAATATTGATACAAGTAGGAACCATTGCTCGTCCGACAGATTGGAAACAAAAAGCAACCACTTGGAAAGATAAAAAAGGTAAGTTACAAGAAGGATTTGAAATTATTAACTACGGTAAAGCCCCTTGGAGACTAGAAAATAATGATATTCATTTAACCCTTAATAATTCAAAACTCACTAAAGCAATTATATTAGATGCCAATGGTTTAGGTAAAGAAACAATTAACTTAAAAAGAAATCGCTCCCAAATTTCCTTACCATTTCCTACCAACACAAAATATGTTATTCTTGAATAAAATGAATTAATAAGTTATCTTATTTTTAGAGATTAACCCCCTAATTTACATCCTTATGTCTCCTTCTCAAACTATTTGGATCGCACGTCATGGAAATCGTCTTGATTTTGTTAAACCAGAATGGTTTAACACTGCCCAAAGACGTTATGATCCCCCTTTATCCGAAGATGGTTTTCTTCAAGCCAAACAATTAGCAAATCGTCTAGAAAAAGAAAATATTGGTCATATTTTTGCTTCTCCTTTTTTACGGACAATACAAACCGCTTCAGAAGTTGCCAAAATGCTCAACCTTCCCATTAAATTAGAAGCAGGTATTGGAGAATGGCATAACCCCCATTGGATGAGTGAACCCCCCGAAACTCACCCAAGAGAATTATTAGAAAAAGACTACCCTTATATTGACTGGAATTATTCTTCTTATCTTGCTCCTGAATATCCAGAAATGGAAGTCATGATGATGAAAAGAATGGCGACAGTTGCTCAACAATTAGTGAATAATTATACCGAGGATATCTTATTAGTTGGACATGGGGCATCTGTGATAGGATTAACCCAAGGGTTAACCCAAGAATCTCCTACTTTTAAACCCTCTCTATGCTGTTTAGTAAAATTAATCAAAACAGACAAAGGATGGGACATGAAACTAGGAGGAGATACCTCCCATCTAAGTAAAACTGAACAAGAAGTACGTCTTGTGTGAAAAAATTTTAAACAAAAAAACACCATAAACCATGTATCAAAAACTATTATCAATCATGCTTTTTTTAGGCATAACAGGAACTCATACACCTGTTTTTGCACAAACTAACCCTCTAGCATCCTATCGCTGGCAAAATCGACTTCTATTAGTGTTTGTCCCTGAAGTTGAAGATGAACGTTTAACCTCTGTCCAACAGACATTTAATCAAGTTGAATGTGAATTTCAAGATCGAGATTTATTGTTAGGGGTATTAACCCGTAATGCAACCAGTCGTATTGGTGATGATCTCATTTCATCTTACGATGAAGCCCAACTAAGAGCCAAATACGGCGTTAAATATAACCAGTTTGCTGTCATTTTAATCGGTAAAGATGGACAGCCAAAACGACAATTATCTGACGTTCCAGAAATCGAGAAAATTTTTGGACAAATTGACACAATGCCCATGCGTCAACAAGAAATGGCTAACCGTCCTAATGCTTGTCGTTAATTAAAGATGAACTTTTTCTGACCACCGTTGACGATAAATTTCATAAAGATTAATAGCAGCAGCCACCGACGCATTTAAACTGGGAGTTTTTCCATCCAAAGGAATAGAAATTAATTCATCACAACAGCGTTGTGTCAACAAACTTAAACCATTTCCTTCCGAACCAATCACTAAACCAATGGCACCGCGAAAATTAAAGTCTTGTAACCGTTTTCCTCCCTCAGCAACCGTTCCATAGATCCAAAACCCCTCTGCTTTTAGGGTTTCTAGGGCGCGACTTAAATTAACCACCCGAGCTACTGGAAAGGATTCTAACGCCCCTGCTGCCACTTTAGACACCGTTGAGGTGACACTAGCAGCCCGTCTTTGCGGTATAATCAACCCTTGAGATCCCAAAGCTTCTGCCGTACGAATAATGGCTCCTAAATTATGAGGATCAGCAATACCATCGGCGATAACAATGACCGGTTCATCACTGTTGGCCTTGGCTTGAGCAATTAATGCTTCTAATTCATGGTAGCGATAGGGGGCAACCTGGGCCGCGATGCCTTGATGGGCAGCACCATTGGTAATTTGGGTCAGCCGTTGCAAAGACACTTCATCAATGACAGTCCCTTTGGCTTTTGAAGCTTGTATTAAGCCATGAAAACGAGGATCATAATGTAGTTTGTTGGTGATCCAAATACGATTTAATTGACGATCGCTTTCTAAGGCCGCTAAGACCGAATGACGACCATAAATGAGATCATCGTCGGTTTCTTGGGGAAGGGATTCGCCCTTGGGTTGAGGACTCCTGGAAACGATAGTTTTTCTCTCTGAAAACTTACCCTTTCTTGGGTTACGGCGATCGCTTCTGGGTACGGGTTTATTGGGCATAATCTTTTAGGGAATAAGGGTTTCCAGGAGTTCGCTCAAACGATGAGTATCCTGTAAATATAAATAACCAATTAACGTCTCTAAACTGGTGGCTTGTTCATAAATGTCCCGTGATAGACGACGAGGACACCCCTTGGCAGCATTGCGCCCCCGTCGAACAATATCTTGTTCAACGGCCGTTAAATAAGGGGTTAGTCTTTGCAGGGCTTTGGCTTGGGTTTCCGCCCTCACTTGAGCAACCACTTGATTATGATAGTCCTTCACTTTGCGCGGGGGAAATAAATAGCAAGTCCGTACATATAGTTCATAGACGGCATCACCAATGTAAGCTAAAAAGGTAGGGGACAATTGACTAATGTTGTCATAGTCTTTCGACTCCATAATCACCTGAAAATTGACCCCAGGACGGTGTTGACTCATGGGATTCGACAATGGGGACTCAGATCAGCCAAAATAGATTGATTATACATTCTAACTATTTTTTCTTGTTTTTTAAGTTAGCAATAGCATCTTCCAAACTTGTTTGTAGGGATAAGAATTTTTCGAGACGTACCAATTTAACGGTTTGGGTAACTCTTGGGTTTGTCACCACTTGTAAGGTTCCGTTATTGTTTTGGGCTTGTTTGACTAACTGAACTAATGCCCCCAGTCCCGAACTATCAATAAAATCGATTTGAGAAAGCACGAGAATAATATCTTGTGGTCCTTCATCGATATATTGTCCAACGACTTTACGAAATACGGGTTCAGAAAAGGCATCTAATAAGCCAGTTAATCGGAAAATTTGATAGTTACCTTTAACTTCATGAGTTCCCCTTAAACTCACGGTTAGGTTTAATTGCTCAGGAATAGTTTCCTCCTTAACCTTAGTGGTACAATTTTGTCAAAACTGCATTATAACTTGTTATTAACCCCATTGGCTTACTTGAATTACTAAGTTATTCTTAATTTTTAACCGCTTAAGGTCTGAGGTGATTCTTTGTAAGTTTATGAGTGATCTAAGGTTAATAGTCCTTTGGGGGGATTAATTTCGATTCGATTGTTTTCTAAATCCACCACTGGAACGATTTCATACACAAAGGGAATAAATACTTTTTTTGCTTTCTTATTTTTAGTTGCCGGGTTAATCAACTTGATTTCTAATAAATCATTACCCGCGCTAAAAACCTCTACCACGGTACCAATTAATTTACCTGTTTGTTGCTCGTATACTTCTACATCAATTAACTGTGAAACATGATATTCATCTTGCTCTAATTCGGGTATGGTTTCATCAAAAATTAATAGTTTATAGCCTCGTAAGGTTTCTGCTTCGTTTCTATTGTTTATGCCTTCCAAACGAACAATATAGATATTTTTACCACTAACCCATTTACCACTTATTAATTCAACGGGTTGAGTTGAGCGACCATCAGGAGATTGTAACCAACGTTGTCCTGGATTTTCAAATCTTTCAGGAAAATCTGTACTAGATAAAACTTTTAATTCTCCTTTGAGTCCTCTCGGGGCAACAATTGTCCCAATTTCTAGCCACTTATTGTTATTTTTTTCCATTGATTACAGTCTTACTCTAATACTCTCAATTATAATCCATCATCAATTCTGAGAAGTTTCTTTCGGAGACTTAACCCACAAAACTACATCTAATCAGTTAAAATCTGTAGAGGTGAGTGAGTGAGTTAACAGAATGGTCAAAAAATGGTGTCAGTATTGGGGACTGTTTCCCTCTTTGGTGAGTTTGAATTGGATAATCATCTCATTACTGTGGTGTTTTCCAGGGAGAGGACAACCCTCCACGTTAGAACCTATACCCCCTTTAGAACCGTATCCAGGCCAGGAATATAGAAGTTATGGATTGTCCACAGAAACAGAGTATACTTTGGGGGCGGGTGATGTCATCAGAGTGACTGTATTTCCTGTCGAAGAATTTAGTGGCGAATATCAAATCTTAGTCGATGGAACCCTATCCTTACCCTTATTAGGAAACTTTCCAGTGGAAGGACTGACATTAAGTCAATTAACAGAATTTCTAACCCAACAATACACTCAATATGTGAAACGTCCCTCTGTAACCGTTGGTTTAGTCTCACCGCGTCCTTTGAAATTAGCCATATCAGGAGAAATCAATAGTCCGGGTTCCTATCTCCTTCCCATCGAAGGAGGACAAAAATTTCCCACCGTCACCCAACTCATTCAACAAGCAGGGGGACTCACCACCGTAGCAGACCTGGGAAAAGTACAAATTAAACGAGAATTTAAAGGAGAAAGCCTGGTTTTAAGCCTAAATTTATGGGATTTAATCAAAGACGGTCAACTCAAACAAGATATTACCCTCAGAGACGGGGACCAAATCCTCATTCCCACCCAAGAAACCATTGATCTCGCCCAAACACGACTCCTTTCAGACGCAAATTTTGGGATTACTGCTAACCAAGAAATTAACGTTGCTGTGGTGGGGGAAGTGTATCGTCCCGGTTCCTATCGTGTCATTCCAGAGAATACCAGTACCAGTGGTTCTGAAGGGAATATTCGCCGACAACCCCCCAGACTAACCCTTGCCGTTCAATTAGCGGGTGGAATTAAACCCTTAGCCGATGTTCGTGACGTGGAACTACGTCGCTATAATCGAGATGGTTCTCAACAAATCATTGCGGTTGATCTCTGGGATTTACTGCAAACCGGAAACATTGAAGAAGATGTGATCTTGCAAGAAGGGGACACGATTGTCATTCCTACGGCAGAAAATTTACCGTCAGAAGAATCAGAACCCTTAGCTGCAGCTAGTTTTTCCCCTGCTGCCATTCGTGTTAGTGTTGTGGGAGAAGTGAGAAGTCCAGGAACTATTGAGATTCCTCCTAATACTCCCTTAAATCAAGGGATTTTGTCCGCCGGTGGTTTTGACAAAAGACGAGCTAACGGTGCTACCATCGAGTTAGTTCGTTTAAATCCGGACGGAACCGTAACTAAACGGGATATTGATATTGATTTTTCCCAAGATATTACTGAAGGGGATAACCCCATCTTAAAGAATAATGATGTGGTCATTGTCAATCGTAATTTGTTAACGGTAGCTTCTGACACCTTAACCACTATTTTTAGTCCTCTTGGTGCATTAACCGGGTTTGTTAACTTTTTTAGGCTATTTGACAATGATTAACTGATATCTTGCACCAGTACATAAGAACCAAATGACCAGCTAGAGAAAATCAATTATTCAACAGTTACAGTCAAAATGCCCTCTTTATTAAGGGGGCGTTAGGGGGGAATATTTCCAAACTAGCTTATTTTATCGAAGGTGCAAGATATGAGATTAACCTAAAGATTTATATTTAGGTCGTCCTAAAGTAGTGATATAAATAACCGCTTCGTCTTCAGGGATGCCCAAAACTTCATTCACTTGATCGTCAAAAAATCCTCCAATTCCACTGACCCCTAACTTAAGATGGATGGCTGCTAAATTTAATCTTTGACCCAAATGACCTGCGTCTAAATGTAAATAACGATAAACGCGATCGCCGTATTTTTCCACGGCTTTTTGTAAGTCTGCTGTATGAAAAATAATTGCTCCGGCATCCCTACCTAAATCCTGTCCTAAACAGAGATAATGTAATTCGCGTCGGAAATTTTTAAAGCGAATTTGTCTTAATTCCTGTGCTTTGGGTGCATAATAGTAACAACCGGCTTCTAACCCTTCTACGCCAGAAACTGCCACAAACGTTTCAATTAAACTCAGATCAAAGTAATCAGGATTCTTATCAAACCCTTGGGTGACATAATTTTGAGGTTGATAGGTAAAATTTAAGAGAGCTTTTAATTCATCTAAGGTTAAGTTTTCTCCTGTATAGGCCCTTGTAGACCGTCGTTTCAACATGGTTCTTTCCAGGGCATCTAGGTTATTTCCCCAGTCAATGGTTGAGGTTTCTGTGGAAACCTTTAAACAAAAGGGGAAATTATATTTATCTTCTAAATTATTAGTTTGATTTCCTAGGTCTTTAACTTTATTTTCCTCTAATTCTTGAATTTCTGTTGCTTGATGGAAATAATATAATAGATCACCGTCAGAAACGTTAGGATAATCCGTTTTAATCTTTGACGGTAAAGCGGTCGGTTGAAATTCCTTGACAGTTTCGCTATTTTCTGATAGTAAATCTGTCAAAGGAATTACGCTAATAACCCCTTCTTCTTCGGGATTGAAATAGAACAATTCATTGACCATATGATCGACGAATCCACCGATTAAATGGGGACGATAATCGGTCATAGCACAGGCTAATTCAACGTTACCTAGTAAATGACCCGTATCGAGGCAAATGCGCCGATAAGCCCGATCTTCGTACCGCCAAGAAGACCGATAAAAGATGGCTGTTGTTACCATGGCCAATTGGGTATTTTCTAAAGCTTGATGCCCTAAACAGGCCTCTTGTAAATTTTCCCAAACCTCACTATCCCAAAAATGTAATAAGCTGTGAGTTTGGGGTTGATAGTTATAGAGTCCAGCCGGTAACAACGGGGTTCCGCGAGAAATCAAATAAACTTCTGCGGGGTAAAGTCCACCGGCGGAGGGGGTTGCCCTTAAATATACGGGACTACCCATAGTGGGAATTTTAGCAGTTAGTCCATAACTACAACCAAACAGACGTGATAATCTTCGCCATTGTAAGGCATGGGGAACATCGGGTAATTTGGCGGATAAATAGGGGGTAAGATCGTAGGATTTGCCTATTTTATACACTTTAAAAGGAATGGGTTGTTTTGACCAATCTAATCCTTTGTTTTTACTCCCAATGGTTTTGGGATCGTACTTTGTCCGTTGATGGTAATGGGTGGCAATAGAATTTGACAAATCCGGCATAAATGTTCGTTGAGTCTTGATGCGTCTGTTTTAATTCTAACCTTCTTCTATGGTAGGGTTATTCAGGCACTATGGTTTTTTTGGCCTTTTTGCCCTTAAATATTATTCATTGGGTAAATTTAGGAGAACATAATGGAGTTATTAGCAGCCCTTAATTTAGAACCGATTTTTCAATTAACCTTTGTTGGGTTGATCGTTATTGCTGGCCCTATTGTCATCGCTGTATTGGCGTTTCGGGGTGGTGATCTCTAAGATCACATTCAAGGCACAGTTTCTTGCTTTTCATACCTTCCTGACGTCAGGAAGGTATTTTGGTTGATCCTGACTGACGTTTAATCTGAATTGATACCTTCTGAAATTGGCAATTTTCGGGGGTTGGACAAAATATCCTAGACCTTATGTCTAGTTGTGTCTAGTATTGTCAAGGTTTTTCTCTTCTAGAAGACTCTCTTTTCCTAAGTTAAGCAAAAATACTCTCTTACGGTTTTAATCGCTCAAAAGGTTAATGGGACTGGGTTTACAAGATTTTTAGCTTAAATTTCTTAACTTCTGCCTTAAGTTCCTAAACTAAGGTTGTTTCTTTTCGGGATTAGCTTCATTATGGTACATGGTTAGGGAACAACAGTGGAGCAGTTAGTTCAGCCGACACAGACGAAAGTCTAAGAGGCGACTAACTGTTTTTATTTAATTTACCTGCCGTTGAACAGAAGCTCTGTCTGAGTTAAAAAATCCCCCGTTACAATGGAATTGAACGGGGGAATATGCCGATTGATTAAGCATTAGTCATTATTATTGTCATCCTCATTTTTGTCGTCTTGATCGTTAGAATTGTTAGAATAAGATCTACCACGAGAAAAAGAACGAGAAGCTTTTTGACGAAACTGACGAGCATAAGCTTGATTCCGTTCTGCTTTTTCTTTCTTTAAATTACGACGCTTAGCCACAATGGGTCCCTCTCTTAAATATTGAACAACCCTACCGTATAAACGGATAGGGATTCTTTATGCGACAGAACGCAAAGGCGTATCCAGTTGCCCTTAATACCTCACCCAACAGGGTTCGGCTTTACGTATCTTTATTTCTCTTGTTAGAGACTTAGCCGAAGCTAATGAGGTTTGATGTTTAGCTTAGTTTCAGCCCCTGACCATTTTCCCTACTTAGGTTAGGTACTCGGCGGTTGTGCTGCTGTATTTCAACAGTGCTTGTCCAACCATTATAGCTTACTTTTAATTAGAAAAGAGCAAATTTGTAAACAGAAATGATAAATTGGATCTATGTCTATTCGTTCAATGTTTTTGTTGTTAGATTTTCGTTAACACAAAATTGATAAATTGTCTAGGGGCTAGTCCACGATAATTAAAATTTTATTCTTGATTTTTTGGGTTTACAAACGATTGATTATTGACTAAGTTTAATCGCCAGTTACATCAACCTATCAATGACTCAATTGCTCTACGAGGAAGTTAACTTATGTCCAGTGAAAAACCTTCTCCCATATCCTCAAATCCTTCTGAATTTTCTGAATCTTTAAATCATGAGGTGTCTCAAGAAGAGTTGATTACATTGCTACAAAAAACCATTGCAAAGCTCGATCTAATGGTGAAAACAATTAGGGACGAAAAGCCTAAAGCGTTACCTAAATCTGACACAATAAATGCCTTAATTAATAGTACAGAAATAATAGCTAGTTCTCTAGAAACAGAGCCTGAAGCGATCAAGTTAGAAACAAAAGACGACAAGGAAACGATCAATGATGAAGAAGAGTGGGAAGATGATTTGATCTCAACAGAAACAACCACTACAGCGCAAATTGATGACCCAACTCCAGCCGTTGAAGCAACTCAAAAGAGTGAACCCTTGCCAGCTAAGTCTCCTTTTTCTTTTCTCAACAATTTATCTAAAGGAACAATCGTAGCAATTCTTGGGTTAGTTATTATCATAAGTTTAGCCACATCCTATGTGTTATTTAAACCCTCTTTCCCCAATTTTGAAATAGCAAAGCATTCCCCAGAAACCCCTCAAACCCAAATAGTAGAAACGCCACCACAATTAGAAGTTCCTGAGTTACCGCAACCTGTTAAAAATGTACCGTCTTCTCCCCCTAAATTAACCCCAGAGCAAACGCTAATTGCTGCTATTCAACAAGAGGTTACAGAGTTGACTCATCAATATCCTGATGATTTAATTGGTAGAATAGAAGCTAATTTTTTAGGCAGTCGTCTTCTGGTTACCCTAGGGAATAAATGGTATAATTTATCTCGAGAAGAACAGGATAAACTAGCTAACACTATTTTAGAACGATCTAGAAATTTGGACTTTCGTAAATTAGAAATGTTAGACGCGCAAGGTAACCTAATTGCCCGTAGTCCAGTTGTGGGCAATGAAATTATTATCCTTCAAAGATATCTTTAACACCCTATGCCAGATTCAATTATGTATCAAGAGGATGGTTTTGTTGTCCTCGAACCCGACCAACCTGAACAAATCTTAACCCCTCAAGAGTTATTAGAAAAGCTCAAAGCTATCCTCGTAACTCGTCAGGATGATTTACCCAGAGAATTACAAAAATTTACCACAGTTGAAACTCAAGCAGAATATTTAAGGGATAATTTCTGTGACCTCGATATGGGGTCTGATAGTTATCTACAATGGTATGTTATTCGTATTGAGAAAAAATGAACTTAGTTATCGTCCTGTTTAGCAGGGTTATCACTACTTTTCGTAGGAACCTCTGCTCCTTTTTCATATAACAGAACTGGTTGTTTTTGAAGATTATCAGTAATAGGAGTGACTTTCTCAATCACTTTAATGAGTTCTTCGTAATTAGGAACTTCTGCATTAGCGATATAACCGACAGAAGCAGGGATCATAGGCGGTGCATTGCTTAAGACGTTATACAAGGCTTCTTGTTCAATTTGAGGAAGACTACTCGAGACTAAAATGGAGCCACTGGGAACAGAATGATTATCCTGATATAAAACACGAAATCGGGTTCCGGAGACAGTGGTACGATAACGGTTATATTGTTCCAGGGACATGGCCGCGGCCGCGACTTCTCCTTGACCAATCCATTCTAATGCTTGTTGAGGAGTAGCCGCTAAACGGGTTTTCCCTAAAGTCAGTCCATAAAGGTTTAATAAGGGAAAATAATAGCCAGTCGCTGAACCAGGTTGTCCTAACGCCACTCCTTTGCCTTTTAACTCAGAAAGACTTTTCAAGGGACTGTTTTGAGCAACCACAAAAATAGAACGGTTGTTGAGTCCTCCTTCTAGGGGTAGGATTGGGATATAGGTAGACTGTTTAGTAGCGATCGCAGCTAACCCAGAAGAGGCAAAGACCAAATCCCACGCTTTCCTATTAATTTGAGCGACAGCTTGACGTTCATTATAGGTTGGCTCTAACTCGACAATACTATTGAGTTCTGCTTCGAGATATCGTTTTAGTTCCCCGTATTTCTCTTCTAATTGTTCATTTTCTCCAAAACTGATGACCCCTATGGTCAGACGAGCCTGAAACGGCTGTCGTGATTGACAACCGAACAAGGTAAATACGATTAATAGTAAGTATAAACAACGAAATTTTCTGTAAATCATCAACAAAACTTAACCTAACAAAACTCGATTGATTGTTTTAGTCTGCTCAGTGTTACGATGAAAGTTTTAGTCATTTTCTGGGCATACTACTATCATAATAAGCCCTGGACTAACTTCATAGAAGACTATAACTTTATTTTCAGCAATACGCTTAATGTTTATTGATGATCAGTCCTAAAGTTTAAGCCATTTCTAGGTTTCTTCTTCAGAGTTTGTCGTGATTATGGGTTAATTTATTGATATTTTATTGTATTTTTTTTACGCTTCTTAGGCTAAAACCATGCTCAAAGACAATCATCTGCTCAAGAATCTTAACATTGCCACCAAATTAAATATTCTGTTGACTGTTATTGCCGTCATTACTGTATTTTTAAGTGGCGGGGTTTTATCGTTGATTTTGGCTCACAACGCCGAAAGAGTTGTCACGGATAAAGCGTTAGTCCTCATGGAAACCATGAGTGCCGTTCGTAATTATACTAGCACAAAAGTTAATCCAGAATTAGCCGCTAGATTAGAAACAGATAATCAATTTTTACCCCAAACCGTTCCTGCTTTTTCAGCCCGAGAAGTGTTTGAATATTTCCGGGAACAAGGCGGTTATAAAGACTTTTTCTATAAAGAAGCTACCTTAAATCCCACCAATTTAAGGGACAAAGCTGATAAATTTGAAGCGGAAATTGTTGAGAAGTTTCGTAATAATAAAAATCTTGATCAAACGTCTGGATTTCGTTCTTTTAGTAGTGGAGACATTTTTTATATTGCTCGTCCCCTAGAAGTGTCAAAAGAGAGTTGCTTACGGTGTCATAGTACCCCTGATGTTGCGCCGAAGAGTCTCTTAACAACCTATGGTAAAGACAATGGGTTTAATTGGAAATTACATGAAATTGTTGGGGCGCAAATGATTTTGGTTCCTGCTACAGCCATTTTTGAAAGTGCTAAAAGACTACAAGTTTCCGTGACTGGTATTTTGATGGCTTGTTTAGCTTTAGCGATTATTTTGATTAACTTCTTCTTAAGATTTAGTGTTACCACACCTTTAAAGAAAATGGCGCAGTTAGCCCAACGCATTAGTACGGGGGATTTAAGCCAAGAATTCAGCCATCCTTATAATGATGAAATGGGAATGTTAGCTGCTTCTTTAAACCGAATGAAAGTCAGTTTAGATATTGCTATGGAAATGTTAAGTTCTGACACCGAGTAATTATCATCAATGACTCAAGCGGGGAAAGTCACAGAACCATAGAATAACTTAACTTTGATGAGCTAAATCATTCTATTGATCCGCAACTTTCCCAAAACCTTACTGTTAAGTTAAACAGGGTTTGAAATTAACGACGGGGAACCTTGGATAAATAATCCATGTTTCCGGTGCTAACTCTGGGAGTTGTCTTACCCTGAGCGCTAGAAATACTACGGGCTGTAGCTAAGAAGTTGGCGGGGTCGCCAGCTTTAACTTGCTTGTCTTGGGGAACAAAACGACGGATTTCGTTTTGCCAAACAATTTGAGGGAAGCCCAAAATACCGCGATAGTAGCTATCGTAACGGGGAGATTTAAGGTTAAAGGGTGTTTCCCCTTGTTCCCGTCCGGGAAGGTTACGACGACGTTGATAGGGTACAGTATCATAACCGAAGTTTTCTAGATATTCATCGCTATTGAGTAAGTCATCGATGAAACCGCCGTATCCCTTGGTAGCTACAACGATAGACCAAGCGATTTTTTCCTGTTCGTTATAAACGTCCCGTCCTAATACCCGTTGGACACATTGTTCAACATAACGATAGTTACTATTTTTCTCATAGAAACTGGTTACGAAGGTATTAGAAAGGAGTAAACCACGGATAAAGTCTCGTACGGTGATTTGTCCGTTACGAAGTTGGGACTCTAAGAAGGGTTCACGATCCCATTTAAACGCGTGGAAAAAGATTTGACGATAAGCTGCTTCGATTAAAACGCCCATGTCTCCAGGTGAGAGAACATTTTCCGTGGTAAAAATGGTGGGTTGGTCATCTCCTGGGACGACGTATCCTTCTACCCGCACATTTTGAGATTTGGGTACGTAATTTATAAGAGGAAGAGCCAAGTTTGAACCTCCGTTATTTTACAAAGTCTTAAAAACTGTAATCCTAATCATAAGCGAGTTGGGGACACTAGGCGGTCAAATATTAACAATTGTTACAAGAAAGATAGAAATGGCTGAAGATAGAGAACCTGGGTTGGGTTTAAGGAATTAGTCAGTTTTAATAAGGCAGGAGGCAGGGGAAGCAGGGGGAGCAGAGGGAGCAGAGGGAGCAGGGGGAGCAGGGGAAGCAGGGGGAGCAGAGGGAGCAGGGGTAGCAAGGGGAGCAGAGGGAGCAGGGGAAGCAGGAGAGGCAGGGGTAGCAGAGGGAGTAGGGGTAGCAGGGGAGGCACGGGAGGCAGGGGAAGGAAGGGATTTGGATAAGACCAAAAAAGAGGCATTATTGCTTAATGCCTCGATAAATCAATCAAAGGGAATGTTATCGTTTCAACTTATAGAGTACAGCCCCCAACGGAGGAACCGTAATTTCTAAGGCATAGGGCCAAGGTGCATCATTCCATTGACGGGCTTCGATGACGGTAGGGTTAGAAACACCACTACCCCAATAAACTTGGGAGTCAGAGTTAATTAACTCCACATATTCTCCAGGTTGATGCAACCCAACCCAATAATATTCGTATACATAGGGTTTAAAGTTGCATACAGCGACAATCGTATCCCCGGAGGCCGGATCACGGCGAATGAAAGAAATTAAGCCTCTCGGTGCATCATTGGCTTCGATCCACTCGAACCCTTCACGGGTAAAATCTTCCATGTATAACGCCGGTTCTCGGACATACATTTTATTGAGATCCTGTACCAAGCGTTTTAAGCCTTTGTGGGGTTCGTATTGCAACAAATACCAGTCAAGATCGAGAAATTCTTGCCATTCAGAGGTTTGTCCAAACTCCATCCCCATAAATAGGGTTTTCTTGCCAGGATGAGCGAACATATAAGTTAATAAAGTCCGAACATTGGCCATTTTTTGCCATTCATCTCCAGGCATTTTATTGACTAAATGACCTTTGAGGTGAACCACTTCGTCGTGGGATAAAGCTAACATGAACTTCTCATCAAAAGCGTACCAAATACTAAAGGTCAGCTTATTATGACAATTGGAACGATGATTCGGATGTTCTTTGAGATATTTGAGGGTATCATTCATCCAGCCCATATTCCATTTAAAGGTGAACCCAAGTCCCCCTTCACTAGCCGGTTTAGACACATTTCCCCAAGCGGTGGAGTCTTCGGCGATGGTAACCACCCCAGGATAGTTATGGGCAATGGTATTATTCAAATGTTGTAAGAAACTAATGGCTTCTAAATGACCATTATCCCCATACTTATTGGGAACCCAGTTTCCTTCTCGACCTTTATCTAATTCGATCATATAGGCCACAGCATCGACACGAATGCCATCAATATGATACTTATCGAACCAGAATAAGGCACTGGCAATGAGGAAGTTTCTGACTTCATTGCGTCCGTAGTCAAAGACTAAGGTTCCCCAAGTTTTGATTTCTCCTTTACGGGGGTCAGCGTATTCGTATAAGGGACCTCCATCAAAATAAGCTAACCCATGCTCATCTTTGGGGAAGTGGCCAGGAACCCAGTCTAAAAGAACGCCGATCCCCGCTTGGTGACATTTATCCACAAAATACATAAAATCTTGAGGGGAACCGTAACGGGAAGTGGGAGCATAGAAACCCACCACTTGATACCCCCAAGAGCCGTCAAAGGGATATTCTGTTACAGGGAGTAACTCGATGTGAGTGTAACCCATTTCCTTGACGTAAGGGATGAGTTGTTCGGCCAGTTCGAGATAGTTGAGATAACGGGCCCCTGGTTTTTGTTCGACAGCAAGGGTGGTTCCTTGTTTGGGGGGGTTATCGTAGCTAGTGTGCAACCACGATCCTAAGTGGACCTCATAGACGGACATGGGTTGCTTTTCTGGGTTAGTGCGTTCCCGTTTGTCTATCCAGTCTTGGTCGTTCCAGGTATAGGTAGACAGATCCGCTACAATAGAAGCCGTTGCAGGACGCACTTCTTGCTGATAGCCGTAGGGATCGGTTTTGTAAACACAGTGCTGATGGTGATTTTTGACGGAATATTTATAAAGATCCCCGACTTTCATCCCAGGAATAAATAATTCCCAGATTCCCACTTCGGTTCTCTCCATTTTGTTCGCTTCGGGGTTCCAGTTATTGAAGTTTCCCACCACAGCGACTTCATAGGCGTTTGGGGCCCAGGTAGCAAAATAAACCCCTGAAACTCCATTAATCTCAACCAGATGGGCCCCCATCTTCTCATAAATGCGATGATGATCCCCTTGGCCAAATAAATAATAGTCAAATTCCCCTAAAAGGCGGTCTTGAGCAGTTGCGTTGTCGTTCATCGGCTAGTTGGTGACAGTATTATTTTTATTTTATATTTAACCATTGTTCCCATACTTATTCCTTTTTGCCAACTGGTTTGTTGACTATTCTGGTTAAGTTGAGGGTGGGGAGTGTGGGGAGTGTGGGGAGTGTGGGGAGGTGTGGGAGGTGTGGGGAGTGTGGGAGGTGTGGGGAGTGTGGGGAGCAGGGGGAGACAGATATTAACCCTGAACTCCTGCCTCCTGCCTTCTGCCTCCTGCCTCCTGCCTCCTGCCTCCTGCCTCCTGCCTCCTGCCCCCTGCCCCCTGCCTCCTGCCCCCTGCCTCCTGCCTCCTGCCTCCTGCCTCCTGCCTCCTGCCTTCTGCCTCCTGCCTCCCCCAAAGGGTCAACTAAATAGTAACTTCAAGAAAATCATTGCTAGTCAAACCGGTTGATTGAATTCCTTTAAGAATCGCTAATGGCTGACTATTAGCAGTGATGATTGTATCATTGCCGTTGTCAGTTAAAGTTAAAGAACCAAAGGTTAAACCACCAGATAAGCCAATTTGATCAACCCCTAATTCAAAATCAGTAATGGTATCAGTCCCTCGATCGCTTTCTAGGACAAAGATATCACTGCCACTGCTACCGATGCGGGTATCATTTTCAGCGAGTCCTAAGAGATAATCATCCCCTTCAGTACCCATAATCGCCCGATTGCCGGTCAAGGGGTCATAAGCGGTTCCTTGTAACCCATTATCCCCTTCAATGGCTAAATAATTCACCCCTTCCGTCGTATGGTTGATTTCGTTATCGAAGGTGGTATCTTCTTGTACTTTAACCTTAACCCCATTCGTGGTTAAATTTTGGTAACGTAGGGCAGAGGGATCTGGCCCGTCATAAGTAGCAATAGAGGCGAAGAAATGAGGAATATTGCTGAATTCACCGCCAAAATCAATACTAGATAAGGCGTGAGTCATACTGTCGCTGGTACTACCCGCTTGGAAAGTAACCCCATTACTGTTACCTGAACCCGAGGCAATGGCTAGATAACCGATGGTTTCGTTGAGATGGCCTTCCCCATTTCTGGCCTTGATTTCGTCTTCTTCCATCACCACTTCAAACCCGTTAGCGGTGGCATTTTGTTGACGGGTGCGTACTAAGTCCCTTTCGTTATCGGTTTGTACTTGACTAAAGATAACAGGGGTATCAGCAAAGTCAATATCAAACTCAACGGTTTGCCAAGGGGTTAAGGTGGTGTCTGAAAGGTTAGCGGTTGCATCTGTACTTAAGGTTCCTACTTCTACCAAAGTTCCATCCGATAATTGATAGGTTCCGGCTTCAAAGACCAAATAACTCAAGGTTTCTGAGGTGTGGGAACCATCTTCGTTACTGGGTTCTTGTAGGTAGATATCAAAGCTATTATTGGTAACGTTAGTAATGCGAGGGGTGGCGAGTTGATGGCCATTGAAAGAGACAGACGGGGCAAAAATAACCGGATTATTGTAAGTTTGGTCTAGGGTGATGGTTTGCAGATTGTGATCAAGGGTGATAGTATCTACTTCCCCTAGATTTAGGTTATCTCCCGTTACCATAGTTCGCTCAATTTCATTAGAACTTGGTTCAACTTCTGATGTAGATACAAACTCACTGATATCAAGGATTTTTAATCCACCATCACCGTCAGCAACATAGGCCAAGTTGCCCACAATTTCTACATCCTGAGCAGAGCCACTGGTATCATAATTGCTAGTGAGGGTGGGATTCTTTGGATCAGAGATATCAAGGATTTTTAGTCCCGTCTGCCAGTCAACAACGTAGGCGTAGTTGCCCACAACTTCCACATCCACGGCATAGCCAAGGTGATAAGAATTGCCAATGGAACTGGGAAGTCTGGGGGTCGATATATCAATGATTTCCAGTCCAACATTCCCGTCAGCAACGTAGGCGTAGTTGCCCACAACTTCTACATCATTAGCATAGCCAATGGTACGATCATAGCCCATGAAGGTGGGATGGCTGGGGTCAGATACATCAATGATTCGTAGTCCACCCTCGAGATCAACAACGTAAGCGTAGTTGCCCACAATTTCTACATCATTAGCATAGCCAAGGATATCATAAGTGCTAGTCAATGTGGGATTACTGGGGTCAGAAATATCAATCATTTGTAGTCCATAAAACCCATCAGCAACGTAGGCGAAGTTGCCCGCAATTTCTACATCATTAGCATCGTCAATGGCATTCTCGCTAGTGAGAGTGGGATTCGTTGGATCAGAAATATCAATGATTTTTAGTCCACTATAGTCGTCAGCAACGTAGGCGAAGTTGCCCGCAATTTCTACATCATTAGCCCCATGAAGATCATAATTTCCGACAAATTTTGGGTCACTGGGGTTACTAATATCAACAATATCTAAGAAATCCCCGACAACATAAGCATAGTCCCCTATGACTGTCACTGCACGAGTATAACTCAATGAATCCCACTCTCCAACTAAACGAGGACCATCACCCACACTATCCTCATCAACTGTCAGGGTAAACGTATCGCTGACGGTTGCTCCGGCTATATCTGTGACGGTTACCACTACGTCAAAATCCCCGACTTGGGTGACAGTACCACTAATGGTACGGGTAGCCGCATCAAAGCTTAAACCGTTGGGCAGTCCACTCATACTGTAATTGAGATTATCGCCTGTATCCACATCCTCGAAGGTATTAGCCGGAATCGTCAAACTAAAGGCTTCATTTTGGGTGATAGTTTGGTCAGGAATGGGATTGACTAAGATGGGTGCTTCATTAACATCACTGACATTAATGGTGAATACTTCTGAATAGGTATTATTAGCAGTATCGGTGGTTTGAACCCGAATACTGTAGGTGTTTTTCCCTTCGTAGTCAAAGATACTGTTGGTTTTTAAGACATTGCCTTCAAGGGTAAATAGACTATTATCGGTGTCTCCATTGCCTGAAACTAAGTCATAAGTAAAGGTTTCATTGATATCGGGGTCTGTGGTAGAAAAGTTGCCAATAATGGTCTTAATGGCTTCATTTTCGGCGATCGTGTTATCAGAGAGTGCGATCGCAGTGGGAGCTTGATTAGGAGATATAAAATCACTGATATCAATGATTTTTAACCCACCTTCATTGTCCGCAACATAGGCCAAGTTGCCCACAATTTCTACATCCTTAGCGTTGCCACTGGTATCATAATTGTCAGCAAGAGTAGGATTGCTGGGGTCAGAAATATTAATGATTTGGAGTCCACTCGACCCGTCAGCAATATAGGCCAAGTTGCCCACAATTTCTACATCATAAGCAGAGCCACTGGTATTATAATTGCCAGTGAGGGTAAGATTGCTGGAGTCAGAAATATCAATGATTTGGAGTCCACTCCACAGATCAGCAACGTAGGCGAAGTTGCCCACTATTTCTACATTCCAAGCAGAGCCACTGGTATTATAATTGCCAGTGAGAGTAGGACTACTGGGGTCAGATATATCAATGATTTTTAGTCCACTAGACCGGTCAGCAACGTAGGCGAAGTTACCCACTATTTCTAGATCCTGAGCATAGCCACTGATATTATAATTGCCAGCGAGAGTAGGATTGCTGGAGTCAGATATGTCAATGATTTGTAGTCCACCATCATGGTCAGCAACGTAGGCAAAGTTGCCCACAATTTCTACATCCTGAGCAAAGCCACTGGTATCATAATTGCTAGTGAGGGTGGGATTGTTAGGGTCAGATATATCAATAATTTTTAGTCCACTTCTCCCGTCAGCAACGTAGGCAAAGTTGCCCACAATTTCTACATCCACAGCATAGTCACTGGTATCATAATTGCTAGTGAGGGTGGGATTGTTAGGGTCAGATATATCAATGATTTGGAGTCCACTATACCGGTCAGCAAGGTAGGCGAAGTTGCCCACAATTTCTACATCCCAAGCCTGGCCACTGGTATTATAATTGCCAGTGAGAATAGGATTGCTGGGGTCAGATATATCAATGATTTGCAGTCCACGGGCTCCCTCAGCAACGTAGGCAAAGTTGCCCACTATTTCTACATCATCAGCATAGCTAATTCTATGATAATTTTTAGTGAGAGTAGGATTGCTGGGGTCAGATATATCAATAATTTTTAGTCCACTAGACTTGTCAGCAACGTAGGCATAGTTGCCCACTATTTCTAGATCCCAAGCCTGGCCACTGGTATTATAATTGCCAGCGAGGGTGGGATTGCTGGAGTCAGAAATATCAATGATTTGGAGTCCACCATACCCGTCAGCAACATAGGCCAATTTGCCCACAATTTCTACATCCTCAGCCCGGCCACTGGTATCATATTTGCCAGTGAGGGTGGGATTCGTTGGATCAGAAATATCAATGATTTGGAGTCCACGAGACTCATCAGCAACATAGGCCAAGTTGCCCACAATTTCTACATCCTTAGCATGATCTAGATCATAATTTTCAACAAATATCGGTTGACTGGGGTTACTAATATCGACAATTTCTAAGACATCCCCTACTACATAAGCATAGTCTCCTATGACCGTCACTGCATGAGCATAACTTAAAAAATCCCACTTTCCAACTAAACGAGGACCGTTAACTGGATTAACAGTTAACGTCACTGTTGCTTTATCAGTTCCCCCTTTGCCATCACTAACTTCATAAGTAAAGCTATCTGTCCCGTTAAAGTTAGTATTGGGGATATAAGTAAAAGAACCGTCAGGATTAAACTCAACCTTCCCATTGCTAGGATTAGTTAACGGTTTAGCCGTTAAATCATCCCCATCAACATCAGTATCATTGGTTAAGACATTTCCTGTTAAAGTTGTGTCTTCATCAAGGGTGAAACTGTCATTATTAGCAACAGGATTATCATTAATTGGATTAACAGTTAAGGTAACCGTTGCTGTATCGGTTTTTTCCCCATCACTCGCTTGATAGGTAAAGCTATCTGTCCCGTTAAAGTTAGCATCGGGGGTATAAGTAAAGGAACCATCAGGATTAAACTCAACCTTACCATTGCTAGGATTAGTTAACTTTTTAGCCGTTAAATTATCCCCATCAACATCAGTATCATTGATTAAGACATTGCCTTTAAAAGTTGTGTCTTCATTAAGGGTGAAACTGTCATTGTTAGCAACAGGATTATCGTTAATCGGGTTAATGGTTAAATAAACCGTTGCTTTATCGGTTCCCCCTTGGCCATCACTCGCTTCATAAGTAAAGCTATCTGTCCCGTTAAAGTTAGCATTGGGTATATAAGTCAAGGAACCCTCAAAATCACGATTACGGGCAATAGTGCCATTTTTAGGATTAGTGAAATCTTTAACGGTTAAGCGATCCCCATCAACATCAGTATCATTACTTAAAACATTGATTCTCAAAGTTGTGTCTTCATCCAGGGTGAAACTGTCATTGTTAGCAACAGGATTATCGTTAATCGGGTTAATGGTTAAATAAACCGTTGCTTTATCGGTTCCCCCTTTGCCATCACTAACTGTATAGGTAAAGCTATCTTTTCCGTTAAAGTTAGCATTGGGTATATAAGTAAAGGAACCATCAGGATTCAAATAAACCTTGCCATTTTTAGGATTAGGATTAATCAACCACTGTGAAAGGGTTATAACATCCCCATCAGGATCAATATCATTCCTTAAGACATTTCCTGTCAGAGTTGTATCTTCATTGATAGTAAAATAGTCATCTACAGCAACAGGATTATCATTGATGGGTTTAACAGTTAAAGTAACCGTTGCTTTATCGGTTCCCCCTTTTCCATCACTTGCTTGATAGGTAAAGCTATCTTTTCCGTGATAATTAGCATTGGGGGTATAAGTAAAAGAACCATCAGGATTCAACTCAACCTTGCCATTGCTAGGATTAGTTAACTTTTCAGCAGTTAAATCATCCCCATCAAGATCAATATCATTCCTTAAGACATTTTCTGTTAAAATTGTATCTTCATTGATAGTAAAATAGTCATCTTTAGCAAAAGGATCAAAATTAAGATTCGGTTCATTAATCGTTATATAAACTGTTGCGGTGTCGGTTCCCCCTTTGCCATCACTAACTGTATAGGTAAAGCTATCTGTACCAGGAAAATCAGCATCGGGGACATAATAAAACTGACCCTTATCAGCAAAGAGAACGTCACCATATCTGGGAGAAGTCCGTCTGATAACGGTTAAGGGATCATTATTGGGATCAGAATCATTCAGTAAGACATTTCCTGAATACGCTAAAGGTATACCCTTATCGAAGGTGAAACGATCATCTCTGGCGACGGGTGGGCGGTTTAGGTTGATGATTGGCTTCTGAACACCAAAGTTACGATTAGCATAGGTTTGGCCGGGTTCAACGGTGACAGTATGAGTTGTTGGGAAAGAGGTTTGCTTCCAACCTGACTGGGGTTTTAAGGCTACTGTATGAGTCCCAAAATTGGTCAGTAAACTAAAAGCAAAGCTATATTCTCCTGCGGAATTAGTGGTTGTCGTTCGTTCCCCACTGTCATATCGTCCATTACCATTACTATCGAGATAGACAGTCCATCCCGATAAGGGTTGTTCATTTAAGTCCAGTCTTCCGTCTCCATCCGCATCATTCCAAACAGCACCTTTTATGGAAGAAATCTTGGGTAAAATGACATTCTTTTGTACACCAAAGTTACGATTAGAATAGGTTTGACCTGACTCAACAAAAATTTTATGACTTGTAGGAAAAGACGTTTGTTTCCAACCTGACTGGGGTTTTAAGGCTACCGTATGGGTTCCAAAATCGTAGGGATAGGGATAAGGATCTATGATGGGTGTTGTAAGGTCTTCGCTTAACTTGTCTTCTCTGAAGATTAACCCGAAAGCAAAGCTATATTCTCCTGTGGAAGTAGTAATTGCCGTTCGTTCACCACTGTCATATCGTCCATTGCGATTATTATCGAGATAAACCGTCCATCCGGATAAGGGTTTTTCATTGAAATCCCGTCTTCCGTCTCCATCTGTATCATTCCACACAGCACCTTTTATCCAAGAAATACGAGGAAAGGGGTCAATGGGGTCAATGGGCCGAATGATCGGGTCATCAATTAAATTGTCACCATCAATGGGTTGAGGAATCAAAGTTTGTGGAGAAGTAAGTCCCATAATTTTATTCTGATGTGAGTTGTAAATAATTTAAAAGCTAAGTTAGGGAATTTTTCTTATTGTTAATATGCCCAATTTGCTGAAAATGTCATCATTTTCTGTTGATAAAAAACTTGTAATCAACAAAGCGATCGCCTACCTCATAAAAAAATAGGCGATCGCACATTTAGTTATCAAGCTATTAATTTTCTTTCAAAGACAAACCAACTAATCCTAAACAAAGTAAAGCATTAATCCCTAAAAAGATTTGAGAAATTAACCCTTGATTTAATAACCATAAATCGGGGGAGGTAAAGGTTGTAACGGTTAAAAATCCGGCCATTCCGAGGGTTGTACCAATAGCAAACCATTTGCCTTCATTGTTTCCTAATAGCAGTGCCGTCAAACAGAAAGGAATCAACACACTGGCAAAAATAGGGTTGATATCAACACTGCCTTGAATGACATTTCCCCACTCTCCTAAAGGACTACTCACTAACCTGATAGGCCATTGAGGAACATCGAAAATATTGACCAGTTTTAACAAGAAAAAGCCACAACTGCCTAACACCATTCCCAGATGAAAAAGGTCTGTAAAACGAATCGATTTACTAAACCATGCGGTGAAAATATAGGCTACTGCTAACATTAACAGCTTCATCAATAAATCATGATCAAAGTGTAGGGGAAATTGTCCTTTTTTAGCTAATTTTAAGGCTGCTTCTGCGTCTAATTTACCCGAACCATAATAGTTCAATTTATCGTTTTCCACTTCTTGGGCAGACTCTTCTAAAATCTTACGAATTTTATTAGCATCTTTTACACCAGCAGAACGAATTAAAGCAGCAACTCCGGCTACATGGGGAGAGGCCATACTGGTTCCCATAAACCCGGCTATGGTTGCTTGTCCATTACGATTAATAGTTTCTTGAAGAATCTGTTTATCTCTTCCTCCTCCTGGGGCCGAAATATCCACACCTACTCCATAATTAGAATAAAAGGCTTTCTCGTTACTCCCATTCAATGCAGAGACACTAATAACTTTATCATAACGAGAAGGATAGGAGGCCGAACTAAGGCTTGAATTACCGGCTGCTGCGACAATAACCACACCTTTTTGATGAGCATAGTTAATGGCATCTTCCATCATTTTACTGGCACCACCGCCCCCTAAACTCATGTTAATAATATCGGCGTTATGATCAGCAGCAAAACGAATGGCTTCGGCAATATCAGAAATAGTACCATACCCGGCAGCCGATAACACTTTTAAGGGCATAATTTTTGCCTGATAAGCAACCCCTGCAACCCCATATCTATTATTAGTTGATTGGGCAACAGTTCCGGCTACATGAGTGCCGTGGCCATGATCGTCACTCGCATCTTTTTTATCATTAACAAAGTCATATCCTTCGACAAATTCGGTTCTTTGTAAATCAGGTACACGGCTAACTCCGGTATCAATAACGGCGACGGTTACTCCTTTACCTTTAGCTTGTTTCCATGCCGCTTCAATATTAATATTCTGTAGGTTCCATTGTTCATTATATCTCGGATCGTTAACGGCTTCTAAGGTATGATATTGATAGTTGGGTTCAATATACTCTGTTAATGAACTTAGTTCAGATTGTTTGATTTTTTTGAGAAATTCTTTATCTCCTTTTATAATATAAACCCTTTCTTTTTGAGAAAATTGACTATTAAAATGAATAGCTTGATCATATTGCTGATTAAGTTGACTAATTTTATTTTCAACTTCTGTGATAGGAATATCTTGTTTGAAGTTAATAACAATGGAATTAAATTCTCCCTTATTGGCTAATCCCTGAAAGTTATAAACTGCCCAAGAAACTCCGAGGAAAAATAAGGCTAATATGCCGATACGTCTGAGTAAGCATTTCATGTTTTTGTTGACTCATTAATGATGTTAATTGATGTTAATGATTAGAGATAATGGAAGTTAAGATAAGTGATGATTAAATCTAATGTCTTTCTAAGTCATAAATCACTTTTTCCCAATACCATTCTTCTCGATGACCAGGATTTTTTCGTTTTTGTAAATTAATCAATCTTTCTGCTAAGTCTTTATCCCCTTTAACTAGCATAAAAAGACGAGTTTTTAGACCTATATTTACATGATCTTTATTCTGAAAATTATCAAAATTAATTTCTGGAGAATTGTAGCAAACATCTTCTCCTTTTTTGATTAATTCTTCTACTGTTTTTTGAGCATTTTGCGATAACTCTTGTAAATTTTCTTGCGTGTTTTGAACAATAGATGAAGTCGCACCTAAACAAAAATAAAATGTTTTTTGGGTTAGGGTCTCTAGGTCTTGTTTTAAGTTGTCTGAATTCATAGTTACATCCTAAAATTGGATGATAAGAAGAGTTAGTTCCCCTCATCTTATTCCAAGATATGAACTATAATTCAGTTACGTCAATCCCAAAAAATACTGAGACTAATCAAAGAAGATACTGACAGTATTAGTAAATATTCAGATACCAAAATATTACTTTTGATTTAAGATATGTTGTTTGAGTTAATCTGATAACAATTATAGGACTAATATCCTAATGTTAATGCGCCTGGTTTACGGGGATCGGAGGCTCCATAAAATTGACCGTTTTCATATATAATACTTTGGGTACTTCCCATTGCAAAACTACTCTTAACCCTATGACCTTTCTGTTCTAATAATCCAATGGTATCGCCATTAAGTCCTCTTTCAAAGCGAATTTGATCAGGAAACCATTGATGATGAATACGCGTTGCATTGGTCGCTTCTGCAATATTCATTTGATGATCAATCACATTCATAATAATTTGTAACGTGGTCGTAATAATACGACTTCCCCCTGGACTTCCTGTCACTAACCAAGGTTTTTCTTCTTTCATAACAATAGTGGGTGTCATGGAACTTAACATCCGTTTTTCTGGCGCAATACTATTATTTTCTCCCCCAATCAGTTGATAAGCATTGGAAACTCCAGGTTTTGCTGTAAAGTCATCCATCTGGTTGTTTAATAAAATTCCGGTTCCTGGGACGGTTAAACCACTACCATAACTAAAGTTTAAAGTATAAGTATTAGCAACAGCGTTTCCGTAACTATCCATAATGGAATAATGGGTGGTTTCTGTACTTTCATTAGGTTGAAAGACGGGTTGAGAAAGAATCGTTTGACTGGGAATTGTTTTTTCTAAGTTGATTTTTTTGGCTATTTGATTAGCATATTCTTTCGAGATTAAGCGATTAATAGGAACTTGCACAAAATCTGTATCTCCCATAAATTGAAACCTATCTGCATAGGCAAATTTCATGGTTTCAATCATTAAATGAAGGGTGGATGACGTGTTATGTCCTAAAGATTGAATGGGGAAATTTTCTAAGATATTTAACATTTGTACAAGATGAACCCCTCCTGAACTTGGGGGAGGCATAGAATAGACTTTATATCCTCGATAAGTTCCCTCTATTGGTTCTCGAATAATTGGCTTATATTTACTTAAATCTTCTTTGGTGATTAATCCATTATTATCTTCCATATCCTTGACTATTTTATCAGCAATTTCCCCTTGATAAAATGCTTCAATTCCTTGATTTGCAATGAGTTTCAGACTATTGGCTAAGTCTGGCTGTTTGAGAATTTCTCCGATTTGATAAGGAGTACCATCTGCTTTATAAAAAATGGCTAAACTAGCGGGAGATTTTTGTAAGTTTCTTTTAGCAAAGACAAGAGAGTTATATAAATCTTCATCAACAATCATCCCTTTTTCTGCTAGTTCAATGGCTGGTTTTAAGGCTTCTTTGAGGGAAATGGTTCCGTATTTTTCTAAAGCCATTGCTAACCCGGCAACCGTCCCCGGAACGCCCACTGCTTGATAACTAAATTTTATTTTTTGTTGATCAACTTCTCCATTTTCGTCAAGAAACATATCAGGTTTAGCCGCTAAGGGAGCTTTTTCCCGATAGTCAAGGGCAATGGTTTTTTGTTGATCAGCTAGATGTACTAACATAAATCCTCCGCCCCCTAAGTTACCAGCGCGAGGCAATGTAACCGCTAATGTAAAGCCAATGGTTACGGCTGCATCGATGGCATTTCCCCCTTCTTTTAAGACTTGTAAACCGGCTTGAGTTGCTAAATCTTCTTGAGATGCAACCATGCCATTTTTGCTGATAACGGGGTGGAAAATGGCTTGATAATCGTAGATAGGCGCATCTTGAGCCGTTACTTTAATTGGGATAACATGAAGGCAAAAAATGAAGATGAATAGTTTAGCAATTCTGACCATAGTAAATTTGATTGTATGTTATTAAATTTTTATCTAATTAGAAAAAATAGCCGCCTCCAATTCTTGCAAAGCCACTTCTAAATCATCATTAACAATACGCTGATCAAATTCTTCACTAAATTTTAATTCTTCTTTGGCCCGTTCTAAACGCCGTAAAATGGCTGCTTCTTCGTCTGTTTGACGACTTCTTAAACGATGTTCTAATTCTTCAACTGAGGGGGGAAGGATAAAAATTCTCAAAGCATCAGGAAAGCTCTGTTTAATGGCTTTAGCCCCAATGACTTCTATTTCTAGAAGTACCAGTAAACCTTGGTTGATCTTTTCTTCAACCTTGGCACGGGGGGTTCCATAATAATTGCCCGCATATTCTGCCCATTCTAATAATTGATGTTGCTCAATCATGGTTTCAAAGGCAGATTTACTCAGAAAATAGTAAGCTTGACCGTCCACTTCCCCCTCGCGAGGAGAACGAGTGGTGGCAGATACCGATAAATAGAGTTCTGGGTGACGGTTTAATAAGGCACGGACTAACGTGCCTTTTCCTACACCACTCGGGCCAGTTAATACGATGAGCTTTCCTGATGCCATGAGATGCCAAAACTAATTACTATTGACAGTGGCGTTTTCTTTGTTAACGACAAAACGATGAGCTACCGTCTCGGGTTGTATGGCCGATAAAACCACATGACTTGAATCAGTAATAATGACGGCACGAGTCCGACGACCATAAGTTGCGTCAATAAGTTGACCCCGTTCACGGGCATCGGTGATAATACGTTTGATGGGGGCTGATTCTGGGCTAACAATAGCAATGACTCGATTAGCAGAAACAATATTGCCGAACCCAATGTTGATGAGTTGTATACTTTCCATAATGATTAACGGTTAAACCGGGTGAGAAGTAACTAATAGAATACTTTTCTTATGATATCGATTAAAATTGAGACTTACAACGTCTAAGGGAATATTTGTTGATACTTTTCAGTTTCTTTTCAGGTTTTTCTCATAGTTATCATCTAATTAACCTATTGCATAGATAATTATCAATTGGTCTAAATCAGCGATGCTAATTTTTGGGACAATGCGTCTGGACTAAATGTTGCTAGGGTTTGTTGCCTCAACCACTGTCCCTGAGAGCGTTGGTCATTGCCTTGCAGGATTTCATTGCATCCTTGCGCGACTGTTTGGGGGTCACGATGGGGGACTCTCCAACCGAGTTTTCCATCTTGTAAGGGGTCGGCTGAACCGTCAGCATTTCCTGACAATACGGGAACGCCACAGGCCATGGCTTCTAGATAAACGATACCAAATCCTTCTTGGGACGGCATGATATAAGCGTCGGCCAAGCGATAATGGTTAACCAAGTCTTCGGTGGGAACAAAGCCGGCAAAAACCACGCGATCGCTAATGCCTAAGTCTTTAGTTAATTGTTCTAAACGGGGGCGATCATCTCCTCTTCCAATAACGACATATTTAACATTAGGAAACGATTGTAAAATTTTCGGTAAGGCTCTAATTGTAACATCTACCCCCTTATAAATGTCTCCAGACCATAATCTAGCTACCGTCATTAACACTTTTGCGTCTTTCAAATTATACTTTTCTATCAGTTCGATGGGTTTTTCTCCTGGGGTAAATTGCTCACCATCCACAATACAAGGAACAATGTCCACTTTGTTAAGATTAATATCATTTGCTTGACATAAACAGTCCCGACTATAACGGCTAATAGTCCAGATAGCATCGGCATTTTTCAACGCGGTTTGTTGTGCTTTGGGTAAGGGTTTCCAGACTTCTTTTCCATAGGTTAAAACGGTGTAAGGAATGCCTAACGGTTGACAGAAAAATTGAACCAATGGGCCTAAATTTATATGACCACAAAAAACTCTTTTTGGTCGGTTTGTCACTAAATGGGTTAATAAGTTTATGGCCAGGTTGAGTCTTCCTTTCCAGGGGGGAAGGGTTTTCAGGTAATGATAATTAATTAATTCACTGGTTAAGGGGTTATAACAGTCCGGTGCATCTCTTAATAAAAAAATGTCGGTTTTTGGTGCATCAGAAGACTTTTCGATGAGTGATAAATAAGCTTTGAGGACATCTTTAACATAAGCTTGTATTCCCCCTTCTTGGGAAAAGATTTCTAAGAAAACAAAAGTATAATTAGACATTGAATAATATAATTAATTTTTGTCATCTTTAAAGATAACATATTGAGTGTAGGGTGGGTTAGGTGGCCATATTCTTTGAGATTAATTGATTATTTACCTATCCACCGTAACCCACCATGAAAAAAGTTAACGAATTTTTCTAGCTAATTAAAACTCCATAATTCTGCTGATTTTTCATATTTATTAACCAACTTTAAGCAGATTTAATTTCCTTTTGTTTACTTTGATGCTTGCTTTTGTCGACATACTCTCGCAATGCGTCATTAATTAGGGTTAAATAATCTCCTCCTTCTGATTGCTCAACTTGTTCCCCAAACCATTCTAGAAGATCATTGTCAATTAAAATCGTTAGTTTTGTTTGATGACTAGGAATAGGTTGTACTGCACCTCTTTTTCCTTGAGAAAAGTCATAATTATCTTTCATGATGTTTCTTCTAAATAAATTGCTGTTTCTGTTTTGGTTGCTTTTCGAGCAGAGATAATTCTCATCGTTTTATCTCGATAGGTATAGACAACGACTAAAAGTTGTCCTATCGCACTCATTCCTATTGTGACATATCTTTCTTCATCTGGATGTTCATCAAGTGTCGTGATAGCCATTTCATCTAATCGTAATACGGTAACCGCATCTCGAAACCTAACTCGATGTTTTTGCCAGTTACTTTCAGCTTTTTGTTTATCCCATTCAAACTCCATGTTTTTTGTTTCTTGATCTAATTAAAATCTAAATTTAAGAATATCATAAAATTATCAAATACTGAACAATTATGAACTATGTCAATTTTGGGTTTGAGTAATAACTATTATATCTTAGAGCATAGTACGTAGTGCGTAGGGTGGGTTAGGTGGACATATTCTTTGAGATTAATTGATTATTTAACTATCCACCGTAACCCACCATGAAAAAGAGTTTATACAGTTTTCTATTTAATTTAAAGCCCGTAATTCTGCATTGTTCATGAATTAAATTTGATTATAAATTTCATCTTCTTCAGTATAATCTGCAAAAAATTGTTCTGCTGCTAACTGTGACCAATAGTCTTTTTCTTTCTGTTCTTTTGATGATTCTTCTTGTGCAATAAATTGCTCCCAAAGTCTTTCAGGTTCATTATCGTAAACGTCTTTTAATCCTTCTTCTGCTAACAGTTCGTATTCGTTTACTTTTTTTATTGTTATGGTTCCATCGGTTTCTACTGTATAACAATAAAGTTCATCATCTTTGAGATTAAATATTTGTTTAATTTCTTTAAATTTGGCTATTTGCATTTTAATATAGCAATCAGGAATGATATATGAGAACCCATTAGGACATAATAATATTATGTCCCTACCAATAAGCTGCTGTAGGGATTTAACAATGTTAAATCCTCTTTGTCATTT
>JAAUYH010184633.1_pt1 | contig 34889 bp, 31 predicted proteins | sample 7278061 | NCBI WGS metagenome assembly JAAUYH01 (sample SAMN14350203, study PRJNA611818) | marine sediment metagenome | isolation source: surface marine sediment (0.6m) | place: French Polynesia: Moorea | collected 2018-08 | reverse complement strand
TGAGAAGGACTTTCAAAATCTCAAACTTCCTATTCTCAAAGGAATCTGGCGATTTTGGCTCAATTATCAATAATCAAAGATTATTGATAATTGGCAACGTTGAAATGGGGGTTTCAGGAGTACAAGCTCGATTGATTTCATGATATTAAATTAGCAAGAGTATTATATAAGTATCTTAATCCTGGAGATATTGCTTTAGGAGACCGTGCTTTTTGTGCCTATTCTGATATTTATTTTCTTCAATTTTAGGTTGGTTCGGAGCTTTTTTACCTCCGCTTAATCTCTAAAAACTTGATTGGGTATAAGACAACGGACTGTCATCTAGGGAAACTGCAGATGTTTATGACTTTATTTAATTGGAACTAATAATTAATAACTAACTAATAACTCGTTTATTATTTCGGCGAAGCTTTACCAAGTCTTTTATTAATTAGTTAAACCATGTTTCAGGGCAAAACGAACTAATTCTGTTCGGCTATTTGTACCTGTTTTACTAAATAAACGACTAACATATTTTTCGACATTCCTGACGCTAGTTTCTAGTTCGCGAGCAATTTCTTTATTCATTAAACCTTGAGCTACTAAATCTAAAACACTTTGTTCTCGTGGAGTAAATTCAATCTTAATTGGAGAAGGAGTTGGCTCAAAACGAGGATTTTGCCCTAATCTTTCATCTAATTTGCCTTTAATTTCTTCTAGTTCGCGGGCAATTTTTTCTAGTTCTGAACTACTATTATTATCCGTAGTAGTAACACTAAGCCTTGCTAGTAAATTTTTAACGATCGCTTCTAATTCTTCAGGGTCGAAAGGTTTAGCAATATAGGCATCGCAACCTGCTTCATAGCCTTCAATTCTGTCCCTTGTCATACCTTTTGCCGTCAGAAAAATAACGGGGATTGCCCTGTAGCGTGGATCTTCCCGTAGCTTTTCTAGAAATTGATAGCCACTAACTCGTGGCATCATAATATCGGAAATAATCAAATCGGGTGTTTCTTTTTCTAGTATTTGCCAAGCTTCGTCTGCATTGGCAGCAACTTTCACCTGAAATTCTTCATTGTCTTCCAAATAGGCTTGTACTGATTCTCTAATACCAGGTTCGTCATCTACTAATAATAGTTTTTGTTGTTTCGACATTGGTTTTTTTTTAATTGTATCTGGTAGTACATATTGATAGCATAGGCAAAAAATAGCTACCAATAATCGGTTCTGACTTTGATGAATCTAACACTATTGCAGAGGTTAGGCTCGGTCTGTTGAGCAAAAAGTCTAAGCCCATATTTTGACTATATCATCTATATATATATACCTGGTAAACTAAAATTAAAAAGCGATCTGCTTCTGCTCGAGACACCATAAATCGCTACAATCATTTATGGCTTGCTTATTACTAAGTAAACTTTTATAGGTATAACTACTCAGTACATTTGGCACGGATCTTTGTGTCTTTACACAAAACGACTTCTTATAGCAACCAGATATAAATATAACTTCTGTCCCTTTTATGTCCGATAACTTCCAAGACACGATCCGTATACGCGGTGCTAGACAACATAATCTGAAAAATATCAATCTCGAATTACCCAGAAATCAACTGATTGTCTTTACTGGCGTATCTGGTTCGGGTAAATCTTCCCTAGCTTTTGATACGATCTTTGCGGAAGGACAACGGCGTTATGTAGAATCTCTTAGTGCTTATGCACGGCAATTTTTAGGACAATTAGATAAACCAGATGTGGATGCGATCGAGGGATTGAGTCCTGCTATTTCGATCGATCAAAAGTCTACTTCTCACAATCCTCGTTCTACTGTCGGTACGGTCACGGAAATTTATGATTATCTTAGACTATTATTTGGTAGAGCTGGAGAACCCCACTGCCCCCACTGCGACCGCTCGATTACGCCTCAAACTATCGATGAAATGTGCGATCGCGTGATGGAATTACCAGACCGTACTAAGTTTCTCATTCTTGCTCCTGTAGTGCGCGGAAAAAAAGGAACTCATAAACAATTATTATCTAGTTTAGCTGCTCAAGGTTTTGTCAGAGTTCGCGTGAATAACGAAATAAGACAACTATCGGACAACATCGAGTTAGATAAAAATTATACACACAACATTGAAGTCGTTGTTGACAGGCTGATCGTAAAACCAGACATACAAGAGCGTGTAGCTGACTCCCTGGCTACCTGTCTCCGTCTTTCTACGGGTATCGCAATTATTGAGGTATTAAATGATACATTAGGAGGGGTATCCGCGTCGCGGTCTGATAGTAAGTATATAACAAAAGGCGAAAAAAATGGGCATATTTCCGAACAAAAAATACCTCAAGAAATAGTCTTTTCAGAAAACTTTGCTTGTCCAGAACATGGGGCAGTAATTGAAGAATTATCTCCTCGTTTATTTTCATTTAATTCTCCTTATGGTGCTTGTCCTCACTGTCATGGAATTGGCAGTATGCGGACATTTTCTCCTGAGTTAGTCATTCCCGATCCCCATCAACCACTATACAGCGCGATCGCACCTTGGTCAGAGAAAGACAATACTTATTATCTTTCTCTCCTTTATAGTGTGGGGCAAGTATATGGTTTTGATATCCAGACTCCCTGGCATAAGTTAACACCAGAGAAGCAACAAGTACTTCTCTATGGTAGTGAAGAGCCAATTTTCTATGAGTCTGATTCTCGCCGTGGCGAGTCCAAAGGTTATTATCGTCACTATGCTGGCATTCTCAATATGTTGGAGCGTAACTATCAAGAAACCAACTCCGACACGGTCAAACAAAAGCTAGAACAGTATTTAATCGATCGACCTTGTGAAGTTTGTGGTGGTAAGCGGATCAAACCAGAATCTCTGGCTGTCAGCTTGGGACAGTATCGGATCGATGATTTAGTCAGTGTACCCATTCATGAAAGTTTGTACAGAGTAAATAATTTAGAACTAACTCCCCGTCAAGCTTTAATCGGGGAGTTAGCTTTAAAAGAAATAAAGGCTCGTTTGCAGTTTCTTTTAGATGTGGGTTTAGACTATCTTACCCTCGATCGTGCTGCCATGACCCTATCGGGAGGAGAAGCACAAAGAATTCGCTTAGCAACGCAAATTGGTGCTGGTTTGACAGGGGTTTTATATGTTTTAGACGAACCCAGTATCGGTTTGCATCAACGAGATAACGACAGATTATTAAATACTCTTAAAAAACTGAGAGATTTAGGTAACACTTTGATAGTAGTAGAACACGATGAAGATACTATTCGTAGTGCCGACCATATTATTGATATTGGACCTTTAGCGGGAGTTCATGGCGGAGAAATAGTCGTCCAAGGAAAGTTCAAGCAATTACTTAAAGCTGAAAAATCCCTAACAGGAGCATATCTATCAGGAAAAACAGTTATAGAAACTCCCCATGAAAGAAGACAAGGAAAACAAGTTTCCCTTTATTTACAAGATTGTTATCAAAATAATCTCCAACATATTGATGTAGAAATTCCTTTGGGTAAATTCGTTTGCATTACGGGGGTATCTGGTTCGGGCAAATCTACTTTAGTTAATGAACTTCTTTATCCTGCCTTACAACATCATCTTACTCGTAAAAAACCTTTTCCTAATAATTTGGAGGGAATTAAAGGACTAAGTTCTGTAGATAAAGTAATTGTTATCGATCAATCCCCCATTGGTAGAACTCCTCGTTCTAATCCGGCTACTTACACGGGTGTTTTTGATGCGATTAGGGCTGTATTCGCCGAAACTATCGAAGCTAAAGCTAGAGGATACAAAGCGGGTAGGTTTTCTTTTAACGTTAAAGGGGGACGTTGCGAAGCTTGTAGCGGACAGGGTGTCAATGTAATTGCCATGAATTTTCTGCCCGATGTTTATGTACAATGTGATGTCTGTAAAGGAGCAAGATATAACCGCGAAACCCTACAAGTAAAATATAAAGGCTATTCTATTGCCGATGTTTTAAACATGACTGTAGAAGAAGCTTTAAATGCGTTTCAAAATATTCCCCGTGCTAAAAGTCGTTTACAAACTTTAGTAGATGTAGGTTTGGGTTATATAAAACTCGGTCAACCTGCCCCCACTTTATCGGGGGGAGAAGCCCAAAGAGTAAAACTAGCTTCTGAATTATCTCGTCGCGCTACTGGTAAAACTCTTTATTTAATCGATGAACCAACCACGGGTTTATCATTTTACGATGTACATCATTTATTAAACATTTTACAGAGACTAGTCGATAAAGGTAACTCTCTAATTGTAATCGAACATAATTTAGATGTAATTCGCTGTTGTGATTGGATTATCGATCTAGGTCCGGAAGGGGGCGATAAGGGGGGTGAAATTATTGCTGTAGGTACTCCTGAAGAAGTTGCCGAAAATGACAATTCTTATACAGGTAAATATCTAAAACAAGTTTTGCAAAGATACCCTACAAACGCCGTTGCGAACTAAGATCGATAGGAAAAAATGATTAGATATCTTGCCAAAGTAAATTGTCCACCAAAATTTCCAACTCGCTACTTACTACTTGCTACTTTTGTTGTTCATCTGTTTCTTCCGATGAATAATTATTGATTTCGTCCTTAAAACCGCGTAAAGTTTTTCCTAGCGCGCTGCCAACTTCGGGAATTTTTTTCGGACCGAAAACAAGCAGAGCCACAAACCCAATCACAGCTACTTCTGCCCAACCCAAACCAAACATGATCGCTCTCCTAAAATGAATAGATTAATAGTTAAATAGTATATATATCCAAACTAATTTCAGTATATCTTTAAAGTAATAGAGCATTGGTCGCTACTTAATAGACCTCTTGCATAAGTCCTATAAACCTTGGTTAAGTCGAAGGTACTCCGCCTTGAAAAGGCGGAGCCTGCTTCGACCGCATTCCGTTTATTTTTGCAAGAAGTCTAATCAAGCTGCCCTTATCGCTGTCGATCGTAAATATGTTGGAAACCTCAAAGTCTTCACTGCGCCAAGAGCAACACCCTTTAATTTGTCAGCTAGCCGATTTAATTATTGACTATTGGCATCGATATCTCAATCTATCACCTTATTCTTTACCAGAAGGATTGGGTTATGTAGAAGGGAAACTAGAAGGGGAAAAACTCAGAATTGAAAATCGCTGCTATCAAACACCTCAGTTTCGTAAAATGCACTTAGAATTGGCTAAGGTAGGGGCTAATTTAGATATTCTTCATTGTGTGATGTTTCCTCGCCCAGAATATCCCTTACCAATGTTTGGCTGCGATATAGTAGCAGGAAAGGCAGGAATTAGTGCTGCGATCGTCGATCTTTCTCCTACTAGTCCAGAAAAAATTCTTCCTCAAGCTTACCAAAATATTCTCTCGACATTACCTCCTAGCCAATTTTCTCAGCACCGCGAGTTACCACCATGGGCTGATATATTTTCGGAGTTTTGCCTGTTTATTCGTCCTCAAACCTCTCAAGAAGAACAAGATTTTCTCGAACAAGTAAAAAGTTTTTTGGCAGTTCACTGTCAGCAAGCTATTAAAGCTCAACCTTTATCTCCTCAGCAACAAAAATTATATCTAGAAGGACAAAATTATTACTGTACCAAACAACAAAAAAACGATAAAACTCGTCGCGTGTTAGAAAAAGCTTTTGGCCCCGATTGGGCTGAATATTATATGAATTCGGTTCTGTTTGATATGCCAGAAGCCGAGACTTCTGAAACTAATTCTCGAAAATAATCAGAGATGTAGTCTATGAGACTTTACATAGTGCGGGTATTTATATATTTTATTATTTTATGCTCACTAGTTACTGGTTGCCAAAGTAGCAGTGATAATAATCCCAACTTGACTAAGGTAACTCTTTGGCACGGTATAAATCCTCTAGAAAATAGAATTGTTTTTAATCAATTAGTCGCTCGATTCAATCAAACCCATGACAATATTCAAGTAGAAGCTTTATACATTGGACAACCAGATTCTCAATTGCCCAAAATATTAGCAGCTACAGTAAGCGAACAACCACCAGATATGTTGTGGTTCGTTCCGCAAATAACGGGAGAACTTACTCAATTAGGAGCTTTATTCCCCCTAGAAAATTGGTTAAATAAGTCCCCCATCAAAGCAGAAATAGACCCCGCCATGTTTGATTCTATGGAATTAGACGGACATATTTTTTCTGTTCCTTTAGCTACTAATAATGCTGCTATTTTTTATCGTCCTAGTTTATTTGCCGAAGCTGGAATTAAAAATTTACCGCAAAATTGGCAACAATTAAAACAAGTAGCCAAACAACTAACAACCGATCTTAATGGAGATGGAATTAACGACCGTTACGGTATCTTTTTATCTTTAGGAAAAGGAGAATGGACGGTATTTGCTTGGCTTCCTTTTATTTATAGTGCGGGAGGAAAGTTATTAGCAGAAAACCAACCCAATTTAGTTAATCCAGGTACTATTGAAGCCTTACAATTAGGTGCGGATTTAGTTAAAGATGGTGTAGCCATGTTATCTGCACCAGAAAGGGGCTATGAATTAGATAGTTTCCTTTCTGGTAAAGCAGCCATGCAAGTAACAGGACCTTGGACTTTAGGACAACTACAACAAACCGATACTGATTACGGTGTTTTTCCTATTCCCGTATCTCAAGAAAAAGCTGCCGTAGTAGGAGGAGAAAATCTATTTGTTTTTAAAACAACTTCTCAAAGAGAACAAGCAGCCATAAAATTTTTAGAATATGTTTTAAGCGAAGAATTTCAAACGACTTGGGCATTAAAAACAGGTTATTTACCGATTAATTTAAAATCACAACAAAGTCCAGATTATCAAAAATTTGTCCGAGAAAATCCTGTAATTAATGTTTTTTTAGAACAAATGCAATGGGCGCGTTCTCGTCCTATTATTCCTAAATATACTCGTCTTTCTGAAAATTTAGGACGAGCGATCGAAGCTTCTCTTTTAGGAGAAAAAACACCAGCAGAAGCCTTGGCTCAATCTCAAAAGCGTTTAGAATTAATTTTTAATAAATAGTCGCATCAACTAACTGAAAAAAACTAATTATGTCTGGACAACCTACTCTTCAGACTCAAAGACTAATGTTACGTCCTTTTAGCCTACAAGATGTGTCAATAGTAACTAAATTAGCTAGTGAAAAAGAAATTGCTGCCACAACTCTTTTTATTCCCCATCCTTATACAGAAAAAGATGCTCGAGAATGGATTAGTACCCATGCCCATGCTTTTCAAGAAGATAAAGCAGCAATTTTCGCCATTGTAATTAATGACAATAAACAACTGTGTGGAGCAATTGGGTTGGGAATCGATCGAGAAAATGATAGAGCAGAAATGGGCTATTGGATGGGAAAGCCCTATTGGAATAAAGGCTATTGTACCGAAGCAGCCAAAGCAATTTTACAATATGGTTTTGCCACGCTCAAACTCCATCGCATTTGTGCAGATCATTTTAAAAGTAATCCAGCCTCAGGACGAGTAATGCAAAAAATTGGTATGATTTACGAGGGTTGTCGTCGCCATCATGTCAAAAAATGGGAAAAATTTGAAGATTTAGAACAATATGGAATTTTGAACCCCGATCGGCAGAAAGCATTGGAAGGAAATTGAAAATAAGCATATATTAATCGTAATGAACCTATAAATTCATTTAATTGGGAGAAATAACTGTGAGTAAATGTGTCTTAATTGTTGATGATGAAGAAGATGTACGCTCGATCGCTAAACTAGGTTTAGAGATGGGTGCAAATTGGCAAGTACTCACAGCAAGTTCTGGTAAAGAGGCACTAAATATTGCTCAAACTAACAAACCTGACATTATCTTACTAGACCTCATGATGCCAGATTGGGATGGTCGGATAACTTTAGAACAATTAAAAGCAGACCCCCAAACTCAACATATTCCCGTAATTTTGATGACAGCCAAAAATCAATCATCCGCAGAAGCCAGATTGGTGGGTTTAGAAGTAGCAGCCATCTTTACTAAACCCTTTCGTCCTTTACAATTATCAGAACAAATTACTGCTGTTTTAGAAAACTTAACCTAATTATAAGACTTTTGCAAGATGTCTAATATCATCAATATCTAAGTTTAAGGCTGATTTGAACACGCGAGCTTTGTGTCGTCCATCTGCATGATTGGGGTGGTATTACATAGCGATCGCGCCGATTTAGGGGTGAGTAAATTATTAAAAAATTGTAGGATTTACTAAGAAGTATCGAATTAGTAAAGATTAAACTAAAATATGCCTCGTATTTCTAAATTAAAATTTGACCGAGGTACTCTCATCTTACATCCCCCACCAAGAGGGAAAGTATGGCTAGAATATGCCACTTGGGACGATCGCGTTGAAAAGTTTCGGATTCCTGCTATCTATTATCGTCCTCTGGTAGAGGCAATGCGGAGGGAAGAGGTAAATTTTATCGATGAAGCCAAAGAATTTTATCCTCTAGAACTCAATTCTGGTTTTGAACTCGAACCCTATACCCATCAACGAGAAGCATTACAGGCTTGGAAACAGTCACAAAGACAAGGAGTAGTCGTATTACCCACGGCTGCGGGCAAAACCTATTTAGCCCAAATGGCGATGCAAGCTACTCCCCGTACTACTTTGATTGTGGTACCCACTTTGGACTTAATGCATCAGTGGTATGCTCAAATTGAGGCTGCCTTTCCCGATCTCGAAGTAGGATTGTTAGGAGGAGGTTCGCGCGATCGCACTCCCATTTTAATTGCTACCTATAATAGTGCAGCTATACATGCAGAAAATATCGGGAATAAATACGCCTTTTTAATTTTCGATGAATGTCACCACTTACCTACAGACTTTTTTAAAGTAATAGCCGAATATGCGATCGCCCCTTATCGTTTGGGGTTAACCGCTACTCCCGAACGTACCGATGGCAGTCACCGCTTCTTGGATTCGCTTATTGGTAAAATTGTTTATCGTAAAAGTGCTAAAGACCTTTCTGGCGGTGCTTTGGCAAGACATAAAATAGTATCGATTAAAGTAAAATTATCTCAACAAGAAAGAACCAAGTACGACCGCGCCATCAAAACTCGTAACGATTTTTTACGCCAATCTAATATTTCCCTCTCTAGTTTAGAAGGATGGCAATTGTTTGTCCAAGCCAGTGCGCGATCGCCCCAAGGCAGAAGGGCAATGTTAGCACACCGCGAAGCTAAAGAAATTGCTTTAGGTACAGATGCCAAACTAAGAATACTCATCGATCTAATTAGTAAACATTACCCCGAACGCATTCTTATTTTCACTAACGATAATGCTACCGTCTATCGTATCTCTCAAGAATTTCTCATCCCGGCAATTACCTATCAAACCCCAGTCAAAGAACGCCACGATATCTTAACCAGGTTTAAAACAGGAGAATACAAAACTCTGGTTGCTTCTCATGTTCTCAATGAGGGTGTTGATGTCCCCGATGCTAGAATTGCCATTATTTTATCTGGTACGGGTTCGACTAGGGAATATGTTCAGCGACTAGGTAGAGTTTTGCGTAAAGGTACAGAGAAAAACAAACAAGCCATTCTCTATGAAGTAATTACAGAAGATACCAGCGAAGAAAGAACTTCTCAACGGCGCAGGGGTGAAAGTGAAGAGAGAAAACCGACAAAAGGCAAACCAAAAGAAAAACCTAAATATAGACAGCTAGAAATTGTTCCTTCTCCCTATCAAAATAATCCTCGTAAGCAATTTAAAGCTGCCGAAGAGTCGAAAAAATGGAATACAGAAGAAGAATAGACTTTTTACAAGTGCAAAAATATTCTTTTGTTTGGCAAAAAACTCTAGTAATTTAGAATAATTATTCTCTAGTTTTCATAAAGAATAAATAGATTTAAGTTTGAAGAAAAATTTTAGTTTAATTTTGCTCTAATTTGTCATAATATCCATCGCTTAATTTTCTCTTTAGTCAATTTTACTGATGCTGTAAATACTGATGTTACTAGGGGGGGAGATGTTAGAAATAATGAGGAATTTATTTTACTTAGAAAAAATTCCTCAACGTATTAGGTATTAATATGAAAAACGTGCAAACTTTAGGAAAAATAGGAATTGGCATTAGTGCGATTAGCATTAGTTTGGCTTTTACAGCTTCCTCAGCATCAGCAATAAGCACAACTTACGACCTCAACTTTACTTTAAATTCAGGCTCGGGAGCAGGTAGTGGAACAATTACATTTGATGATAGTCTTCTTGCTCCTAATACAAATATTTTTTTTAGTAACGATTTCAGCAATCTTATCGATCTTGATGCTACGTTTTCAGGACTTGCAACAACTCCAAGTACAACTAGCTTTGCCAAAAACGATCTATCTAGTTGGATTTTCAGCACTAATTCTAATGGAGATATTACTGATTTAAATTTCTTTATGGGTAGTTTAGATAATTCTGATGGGCTAAGTATCCAGGGAGTCGAGCCTTTTACACTGGACATACTAGATGTTTCCGATTCACCAATAGCTTCGTTTACTATTAATCCAACACCAGGAGTAGCAGCAGTTCCTTTTGAGTTTTCGCCAACATTAGGATTATTAGCTGTAGGAGGAATCTTCGGCATTTCCCAACTCCGTAAAAAATTAGTAGTTAAGTAAAACAATAGACAATCTTTCTGCATAAGTAATTGCAAAAAACGAAAAGCGATCGATCATAAAAAACGATCGCTTTTTTCATCCAGCACAAGATTTAAGTAGCCAACCAATAATCACCCCTAATCCCCCTATCCTCACTGCTTGCCAAAAGGGTTGCCAATTGAGTAAACGGCTTTCTAAATTGACCTCTAAGTTGTCTAATTCTTGTTGTATGTGTCGTAATTGAGTTTTAATTGGCTCTCTACTCTGATTATCTTGCTGCTGTTGTTTTAATCTTTCTTGCCGTTGTTGTAATTCAATCCGTCTTTGGTAATCTCGCTTGACCTGAGCATGACGTTCTTTAAGTTCCGATAGCGATCGATCTATATCTATCAATAGTTGTTCTAGTTCTTGGTTATCGTCTGGAGTAAAACCCGAATTTTGAGCAGACATACTTAAGATATAGTCAAAGAAAAAGAACTACTCGATATTAACTCATCATGTCGGAAACTACTAAGTTAAATAACCAAGATTTGCTTCAAGAAGTTAGTACATTAGAATTAGCACGAGCTTTAGCCGAACGTTTAGCTATCCCTCATTCTGATTGGCATCGTCTCAAAGCTAATCGACAAGCTCAAGCAGGACAACAACTTGCTTCTGCCTTAGTCTTTTTAATCAAAAAACAGCCTCAAGAAGCTTTAATGCGGATTAATCAAGCTGCTGGTTGGCTCGATCGTTCTATTTCTGCTCCTCCCTGCCCCAGTCATGGGAGTAAGAGAGAGTAGCAAGTAGCAAGTAGTAAGTAGGGAGTTTCTGATTACTAGACTCCTAGTTTTACTCAACCACAATACACCATTGATGAAGTTGATAGGTTACACAGTTGTTTTTAATTAATGGGTCTTGTGCCACAATAGCTTTGGCTTCGTCTAAACAAGATGCTTCAAAAATGAGCATTCCGCCTCCTAGTTCTTGCCAATAACCCGAACGAGCTTTATGTCCTTGGGCAATTAATTGGCGAACATACTCTTTATGAGCGGGTACATATCGATCGAAAGTCTTTTTATCGACAATACCCTCTTCAATTTTGACAAAAATAGGCATACTAATTATTAGTAGTTAGTAGTTAGTAGTTAGTTTTGCTCTCAGATTTAAATATCTAACTAAGAACTAAAAACTAAAAACTAGAATTACTGATTCTGTTAAAGCGAAGAATAGTTACTTGCTTTCTAAAAAAGTTTTAACATCTCCGTCTGGACTCAGCAATAAACGAATAATCTGATTTCCTTTAGTAGCACTAGGAGAAATAAATGATTCTCCCATTAAAGGAATGTTAGTGCGATCGATAAATATTTTTGAAGCTTTACCAATAGGAGTAATTCGGACAATTGAGCCTTCAGAATTAATTACCAGACGATATTCGATAGTTTGTTTTAATTCTGCTGGTGGTTGCCATTTCTGCTGAAAATATCGTTCTACTTCTTTTAATTGAGGGGTAGTAACGGATTTCTCTGGTTCTGCTGACTGTAAAGATTGTGTTGGCGAACTATTATCATCTGCTTTAGCAACAGAATTATTAATAATATCTGCTTCTGTGGGGAGTAGTGATGGGGAAAGGGGAGGAACCTCTGGTATGGGTATATTTTCTGGTTTCGATCTAAGAGCCAGTTCAGACTGAGAAGGTCGATTAGAAGGCTGGTTGGGTTTGGGTTGTTTGGTAAGTTTTGGCTTAACGGTTGGTATTTGCTCGATTTTTGGTAGAGGATATTTGGAAAAATCTGGTACATTAGCAGGAGGAGCTTTAGGCTTTTCTACTGGAGGTGGTGGTGGTAATTTTTCTTTTGAAGAAAGAGGGTCTTGTAGTTGGCTTTGAGTTGCTGGTTTTTTGGGAGATTTAGTTATTTGAGGCGGAATGACCTCATCTGGTTTATCTCGATCGATTTTAGGTTTGTCAGAGGCTGATTCGGATTCTCGTACAGAAGCGGATTGAAAATTTAGAGATGATTGGTTAAATAGGTTGAAACCTAATATAGCTAAACCTGCAATAACAACGATAGAAGCTATGGCAGTAGACCATAAGGAACGCTTTTGAGGCTCGGCAGAATTGAGATATGGTATGGCAGCTATTTCTACTCGATAATCTTCTAAAGCCGTGACTAAATCGAATAGTTGAACTGTATTAAGTTGGATTTTGTCGCCAGAATCACTGTTTCCCAATGAGCCTAAAAACAATTCATGAGTGACTAATCCTTGGGGTTTTAAGTATAGTTGACCAGGAGCAATATTAGTAGAGGAAGGAGATTGGGATAAAATTTGCTCTAGGGAAGGTTGTTGCAAAAAATTTTGTACATAACTAGTGATAACTCGATACAGTTGCTCTAGTTGAGTTCGATCGCCTTCGATCGTTACTTGTTCTTCTTTTGTCAATCTAGGGTCATCAAAACTAAGTTGGAACTGGACATCTTCGATCGCTTTTTGCTTTGTCCAACGAGATAAAGCAGAACTAGTTGCTTCTATTTCTAAAGTGCAAGTAGGAGGAGTAAAACGACGGGTAACTAACATAAAATATCTTAAAAATTTACCTAATTATTGAGAGCGATCGAGTATTGCCAGCCACAGCAAACGATGACCATTATTGCCACTATAAAATAGTAGATCGATTAAGAGTTTAAGAGCTAAGTGAGATAATTTTTCTGAAGTAATTTTTTCTTCTATTTCCATGCGCTCTTGATAGGTATTAATAAACTTATCCAGATAATCACCTAACAAAGCAGTCTGATAGGGTTCTTTTTGCTGTTCGCTAACTTGTTCTAAAAGACTAACTGCACGACGGAGTAATTCTTGATTTTGTTTGGCTAAATAACAAATAATTAAAACTAGCGAGCGTGCTTCTTCTACGTCTAGCTTTTTTCTGCCTCCAGAACTTTTACGCAGAGGATTGGATTGACGTAATCTCCACAATGCCACTCTATCTGCTATGACTGACTCCAAATTCAGTTCTTTGGCTGCTGCTAGTATTGCTTCAGAACTTATATCTGTAATGGATTCTAAAGCCAATAGTATTATGTCTAAATGAGCTTTAATATTATCCAACTGATTGACAGTAGGAAGCCTGAGCCGATGTAATTCTTCCCATCTAGTGACAGAGGGTGTTTTATTCGCAGGAGGGCGCATACTTTAGACTAGCAAAATTCAATCTATTTTTTCTTTAAGAAATTATAATTTCCCATCAACAGTTCTTAGTTATTTACGTATTATTTATTATCTATTTTCAAAACAGTGGGTAGCCAAAAAGTAAAAGTAGAACCTCTTCCCAGTTCACTTTCTACCATGATATTGCCTTCCATCATCTGACAGAAGTTTTTACAAATAGCTAACCCTAAGCCAGTACCGCCATATTTTTTAGTAGTACTATCATCTGCTTGCATAAAAGGCTGAAAAATCAGATCGATCTGTTCGGAACTCATTCCAATACCCGTATCTTTGATTTGAAAAACTACCCATTCCCTAGATTGAGAGACAATATCTTGTTTGTTGGAATTAGTTGCTAATTTTGCTTTACCCAAAGACAATCTATATTTCTCAATCAGTTCGACTAGAGAATTACTAGAAATACGATTCACAGTCAGATAGATGGTTCCTTGATGGGTAAATTTAGCAGCATTACTGAGCAAATTTAACAAAATTTGTTTAATGCGTTGGCGGTCGCTAACCATTATCCCTAAATCTTCGAGATTATTGATATTGACTATATTTTCATTCTTGCGTACTGTAGGTTGAACTATTTGGCTTACTTCTGTAATTAATGACTCAAGCTCAAATTTATCGATGCAAAGAGTCATCTTGCCAGCTTCAATTTTAGAAATATCCAAGATATCTTCAATCAAAGCTAGTAAATGCAAACCAGATTTATTAATTTGCTGTAAGTCGGGGACAAAATCTCTATATCCGCATTCTATAGCCTCAACTCTCAGCAATTCACTCAAACCCAAAATACCGTTGAGAGGAGTTCTCAATTCATGACTCATATTAGCCAAAAATCTACTTTTGGCAATGTTAGCAGTCTCGGCAGCTTCCTTTGCTTGAGTTAATTCTTGTTGTGCCAGCTTATTCGGGGTAATATCACGAATAATCGCCAAAACTTCTTTTTCTCCACTAACTACCATCCTGGCTTCAAAATATTTTTGCTGTTCTCTAATTAACAACCTATATTCCAAGATTTGGACTTTGTTACTTCTAATGGTTTTCTCAACACAGACTAAAAACTGATGGGCTACTTCTGGAGGTAAAATTTCTGTAATAGTTTTACCCAATAAATTGAGAGTAAAAGGCGGGCAATGGTTTTCTCTGGTTACCTGACAGTCAATTAAAGTGCCATCTTCTTGTAGTCTCCACATTAAATCGGGAATAGCATCGAGTAATGCCCTATTTTTAGTTTCGCTTTGCCGAAGATTTTCGGCTTGTTGTTCTAAATTGACAATTAATTGTCTTAATTGAGCCGTCATAGAGTTAAAAGCGTCTGCTAAGTCTGCTAACTCGTCATTACTATTGACTATAATCTTTTGCTCCAGATTACCCTTTGCTAGACTAGTAGTAGCTTTAGTCATCTGTTTTAAAGGATCGGTGATCGATCGACTTAACAATAAAGCTAAAAGCGTTCCTCCTGCTGAGGCAAGCAAAGCAATACTAATTCCTTGGTTACGAACGGCTGCTATTTTAGCTTTTAAGGGTTGAGTAGATAAACCAATGCTAACTGCGCCTAAACGCTGATTACCTAAAATGATCGCTTTTCCTGCTAACAACTGATCGGATTGCCATCGGAACACAATATTTTCATGACGTAATAGTTCTTCACCAAAAGGGTCAGGCTTGAGACTATAAACTAAGACAGAATCACTATAAGCATCCGCAATTATTCTTCCTTCTTGACCATAAACACGACCAGCAACTAAAATTTTATCTTTTCCTAGTTGCTCCATAATGTCTCCTAAAAAATCAGCATCCAAAAGATAAAGGGCATCTGCGGTAGTGATAGAGAGTGTTTCTAGTAAAAGTTCTGCTTGTTGTTCTAATTCTTTACGAAAAGTTTGTTGTTCCCGATATAAAGAGAGCATAGTCACACTAGCAACTACCCCTACAACTAAGGTGGTGATTGCCAATGTCAGTTTACTAGCTAAAGAATCTTTTCTGTATCGCAACAGAGTCATGAACTTATTTTTCAGTAATCAGTTCGTATAGTTGTCGAAGTTCTTCGATGCTTTGTTCGGTAGGAAAATCATCAAATTTAGCGGTTTTTTCAAATTTGTTTAGTACCTCTTTCCCTGCTTCAGTCTGCTCCATATTTATGAGGATTGTCTTAATTTTTTCTCTTAATTCGGTATCCAAGTCTTGTCTAACTGAGACCATCTGTCTAGGTACAGTTTTGGTTTTGGCTAACAGTGTAATTTCTTTACGGCTTTCTGAAGGAATTTCTGCAAAAGTTTCGATATCAACTACACCAGCCTCTACTTTACCGCTAATTATCCACTGAATGATATTCGCATCATCACCAGTGAAAATATAGCCAATTCGATTTGCTGCAACACTGGCATTATCAGATTTTGTTTCTACTGCTTGAAAACCTGACTCTACTAATTTTACTAAAGGCAAAAAGTAACCAGAGGTAGAATAGGGGTCGTCAAAAGCAACAGTTTTACCTTGGAGATCGCTTAAAGTCTCGAGCCCACTATCATTCATAGTCAAAAAGACACCATAATATTCTGCTTGACCACCCTTCCAACGACGTAAAAGTGGTTTTGAACCACTGCGATCGCTTACTATCATAGCTGGATAAGGACTGTCAAAGTAGACATCTACTTTACCCGATTTGAGCCAGTCAACCATTGTATTTAGACTAGGGGCGATTTTTACCTCTCCTCTGCCGATACCAAATTCACTCAAATTATTGGCCAAATAGTCTGCCATAGGCTGATAGCGAGTAATTTTTTTGGCTGGATTGCTAGAAATATCCCCAATGACAATGACCTCGGTGGATTGGGTCGTGGGAGAAGCTATAGTCTCAGAAACCGAAGTAGATCGACTCTGGCAACTTATTAAACTGAGACAGGCACCTAAAAGCACCACTCTACCAATTAACTGAGAAAATATTGTATTTTTTCGCTCTACTAGAATGCTTCCTATCATAATGCCATGAGCAATACTTTACATATCAATATATTAATAAATAAAAGTACCTAAAAATAATAATAAATTCAATTAAATCTCGTGCTGGTTAGTGAGGCAAGCTACTCTTAGGTTCTTTATCTAATTTTTATCGAGCGACTCGTAACAAAATAACAAGTAAAACAAAATCCAATTTGGCTAATTTCACCGTGTTTTTACTTAGTTATTTAATTGATTTTTTTAAGTAATTACCGCAAGAGAAGCTTTTTTTTAATAAAAATACCAAGAAAAATATTAATATCTGTAATTTTTAATAAAGTTAATTGAGGAGTTATTTATTTATTTATGGATAGCTAATCTTTAATTATCATAGTTATTTTCCCTTAAAAATATGATGATTTGATGAAGTTTAGCTCATAGGAGTAAAAAATATGTAAAGTATTTTCTGATTATTTTTCTGGTAAAAAAGAAGAGTAGAACCTCGCAAAAAATCAATAAATTTTCAACTAAAGGATATCTCAATTAAGACAAGGTCAGACTAATATGAAAACGATTAAGATTAATTTTATGAGCGACGAAGTGACTAAAGTATTGCACTTATCTCTACAATGTTTAATGGTATTAGGTGCGATCGCTTCGCCAGTAATGGCTTCAGGTTTAAAACCTATTGGTACTTATTCCACAGGTATTTATGATGATGCTGCTGCCAACATACCTACTTACGATCCAGTAACTCAAAATCTTTTTGTAAATAATAAAGCTACCAATCAAATTGATGTTCTGAACATTACCAATCCAGCTACACCCTTTTTACAACAGTCTATTACGATCGAAAATATTAATTCTGATTTAGGCACTGTTAATAGTGTTGCTTTTGGCAATGGTATGTTAGCTGCTGCGGTAGAGAATAAAAATGCTCAAGCTCCTGGTAAAGTTTTATTTTTTAATGCTAATGGTGAATTTTTAAATTCAGTTAATGTCGGTGCTTTACCTGATATGTTAACTTTTATACCTAATGGCAATAAATTACTAGTTGCTAATGAAGGAGAACCCAGTGACGACTATCTAATCGATCCTGAAGGTTCTGTTAGTATTATCGATCTTGCCAATGGAGTTACTGGATTAACTCAAAACAATGTTACTAATGTTGGTTTTGAAGGAATTTCGCTGGTTGGTGATGTGCGTATTTTTGGTCCAAATGCTACCGTAGCTCAAGATTTAGAACCAGAATATATTACTGTGGCTGAAAATGGAGAAAAAGCCTGGGTTACTTTACAAGAAAATAATGCGATCGCGATTCTCGATCTAGTCGATAATGAATTTGAAAAAGTAGTTGGCTTAGGTTTTAAAGATCATAGTCTGAAGGGTAATGGTTTAGATGCTAGTGATGAAGATGAAACAATCAAGATCACCACTTACGATAACTTGTTTGGTATGTATCAACCAGATGAAGTAGCTTCTTACAATGTAGATGGCCAAACTTATTTAGTAACTGCTAACGAAGGAAGTGGTCGTGAATTTGAATTTGAGGATGCCAATGGCGAAACACAAACTGCTTTCAATGAAGAAACTAGAGTAGAAGATTTAAACCTCGATCCTACTGCCTTTCCCGATGCCGAAAACCTGCAAAAAAAAGAAGTTTTAGGACGCCTAACCGTAACTAACACTATGGGAGATATCGACGGTGATGGTGACTTCGATCGATTGTTTGCTTTTGGCGGACGCTCTTTTTCTATTTGGGATGAAGATGGTAACTTAATTTGGGACAGTGGCGATGACCTAGAACAAATTGTTGCCCGTCAATTTCCTGACTTTTTTAACTCTAACAATGACGAAAACAACTTTGACGATCGTAGCGACGATAAAGGTCCAGAGCCAGAAGGTGTTACTCTTGGTAAGGTAGGCGATCGCATTATTGCTTTTATCGGTTCAGAGAGGGTAGGAGGAGTATTTAGTTATGATGTTACCGATCCTTTTAATCCTTTGTTTCTTGATTACACCAATAATCGTGACTTCTCGGTTGACTTTGATTTGAATGAAGAAGGAGACCCCGATCCTACCGCAGAACAACTAGCAGCAGTAGGGGATTTGGGTGCAGAAGGCTTATTATTTATATCTCCTGAAGATAGTCCTAATAACCGACCTTTATTAGTAGTAAGTAATGAGGTGAGCGGTACTACCACTATTTTTGCTGTAGAAACAGTACCAGAACCCAGTTCAATTCTGGGTTTATTAGGATTAACTTTTTTGGGTTGGTTAAGTCGTAAAAAAAGGCTAACAGCTAATAGCTAATAGCTAATAGCTTTTTTATGAGCGGAATTTGGTGATAAACAGGCTAAAATTGCTAAGATTATCCCTGTTCCCTAATTCCTAATACTTAGATATGGCGGTAGACTACGATCTAGTGGTAATTGGCAGTAGCCGAGAAGGAATTTATGCCGCTGCTACTGCTGCTCGTCTTCAAGCCAGAACGGCTTTGGTGACGCAAAATATTGAGGAAAATTCTTATTCATCGGAAATACTTTTCTGCCATAGTCTAGCCCAAATAGCTCGTTTTGTGAGGATATCCCAAGAAAATGTTTTTGGTATTTATTCACAACCAAGTATATCTGCGATCGCTGAATTAACAGAAGCAAGAAATTGGTCAAAAGCAGTCAACTGTACTTTAACAGAGGAAAATTCCCTAACTAGTTTAGCCACATTGGGCGTAGATGTAGTTTACGGTAAAGGAGAATTCTGTCGGCTACCGCAACAAGCTTTAATAGTAGGTAACAGAAAATTGCGGTCGCGTAGCTATCTAATTGCTACTGGTACCTACTCCATCATCGAATTTCAGGAAGTAATACAAGATTGTGGATATCTTACTCTTAGAGATATTTATCGACAACAAGATTTATCCTCTCTTCCCCATTGCCTAAATATAGTAGGAGATTCTCCTCATACGCTCATGCTCGCTCAGAGTTTAGCGAGATTAGGCAAACAAATCGTGCTAATTCTCGCAGAAAAGCGATTATTACCCTATGAAGATGCAGAAGCATCTATGCTCATTCAAGCTCAACTCGAAGCAGAAGGAGTAAAAATTTTAACTTCTTCCCCCATCCTACAAAGCAAAAATCTAGAAGAAAAAAAATGGTTGCAAGTAGGGGATATCGCTATAGAAACAGACGAAATTATTTTGACAGGAACAAAAAAACCCAATGTCGAAGGTTTGAATTTAGCTGGAGTAGGAGTTAACTGTAAACCAGACCGTATTCTAGTGAATAAAAAACTACAAACTAGTAATCCCCATATTTATGCTTGTGGAGATGTACTTGGGGGTTATTTTTCACCTTCTATAGCTCAGTACGAAGCAAATATTGCCTTAAAAAATGCTTTATTTCTACCCTGGTTTAAAACAAACTACAGTTATTTACCTTGGGCAATTTTAACCCAACCAAATTTAGCTAGGGTAGGGATGACAGAAAACCAAGCAAGACAGAGATATGGCGATGATATATGTATTATAAGACAATACTGGAAAAATAGTACTCAAGCACAGATTACGGGCAACACTACGGGATTATGTAAATTCATAGTTCTTCCCCAGGGAGAGATAATCGGAGCTCATCTTGTGGGGGAAAATGCAGCAGAATTAATTAGCGCGATCGCGCTGATGATGAAATCTAAACTTAAACTGAGTAAAAATACGCTCGGAGGGTTACTAACAATAGATTTTCCCTCTACCTATCCTAGTTTTGCGGAAACTATCCAACAAACTGCTGCTGCTTATTACCAACAAAAGTTAGCCGAGCGTAAAAATTTGCGTAATTGGTTAGAAATTTGGTTTGATTTACTTAAAAAGTAGAAACGCTCAATTGTGCGTCTCCATAAAAGTTGCCTGGGTTCAGAATGAAAAAAAAATTATTTATTGTTTTAGAAGGTATTGATAGTTGTGGAAAATCTACCCAAGCCGAGTTACTAAAAAACTATTTTATTAACCAGGGCGAGCGTGCTGTAATTAGTCCCGAACCTTCTAATGGCGTTATTGGTAACTTAATTAGAAGTACTCTTAAAAAACGAGTATTCTTTACTCATAATCGGCAAAAATTTGATGAACAAATGGCATATCTCTTTGCAGCAGACCGCCACGACCATTTATATAATGATATTGACGGAGTATTTAAATTAATCGATAATGGATTTCAAGTAATCGTTCCTCGGTATTATTTTTCTTCTCTAGCTTATAATTCTTCTACACCAGAACAATTTGCTTTTGTTAGTAAACTAAATGAAAAATTTCCCAACCCAGATTTATTAATTTATCTCGATATCCCTATCAAAATTTCTCTCGATCGACTCCAGGAACGCTCTCTGAAAGAGATTTACGAAAATGAAGTAAAGTTAACTCAAGTAAGAGAAAAATACCAGCAAATTTTAGCTAAATATTCAGATTTATCTTTAATAATTGACGGGACAAAAGATAAGCAAATTATTCATCGGCAAATTATCGATTTTATTAGAGCGAAATTTAATTGAATATAATTAAAAATTTCAGTTAATGAAGATCTATAAGCTTTAAGCTGACAGCTTTTAACCCGTCGGATTTGTGCTGTGCTTACGCAAGTTGAGCAGCCTCTTGGAAATTTTCACATAGCCCACGTGCTTTTTCAATGCTATTGCTGTTTGTCCAAAGTCCAAGAACTGTAAAGGTAAAGATTTATCATTTCTGTATTATTTTCAATATCATAAATAATTATAGTGTTTGAAAGCAAATATTGAAAATTTTTTATTTTCTCAATTACAATTACTAAGTTTTTGCTGTTAAATTTTTTGCTCGATCGATACTTTAAACTTGTTTCAATATTACTTTAAGCTAGATTATTCTTAATAGCAGCTTCAGTAGTTCCAGTTGTCATAATACAAAACAAAAGTATTAAAATGAAGCTCTTTGTCAGTGTTTTCGGAGTTTTAGCTATTCTCTTATGCTTTACCATCATTGTTACTGAGATAACAATGATGTCAATTTCTAATTTAGATCCGGTAATACAATCAAAGATTATAGATAAATTAGTTTTGTATCATTTGATTGGAACTAACTTAATTGCATTAATATTTGGCTTGATAATTATATTTGGTAAAGATTGACACTCCAACGGCTGAAAGCGCGTTGGATTCTCCCGTCTAGCTTCTGGATAGGTAAGAGACTGAGCTAGTAGACATATATTTAGTTTTATCCTACTGTTGCAAGATATCATTAATACGCAAGGCGATCGCCTTTGAGAAATCTCTTATGTCAAAAATAGAGTAAATACTAACATTAAAGTAAGAGAAAATATAAGAAGGAAGCTAAACATTTTCTAATTTATGCCTTTATTGATCCTGATTGCTGAAGACGATCCAGGTATTCGTTTAGCACTAAACGACTATTTAGAAATGTCAGGCTACACAGTGCTTACAGCCGAAAATGGCGATCGAGCAATGTCTATGCTAGAAACTTATCATCCTCACCTGTTGATTTCTGATATTAGAATGCCAGGTAAAGATGGTTATGAATTAATCAAACAAGTGCGTCAGCGTCCAGAATTCCGTCTTTTACCAGTAATCTTTTTAACAGAAAGAGGTAATACAGAAGAGCGAATTCGCGGTTATCAAGCTGGATGCGATATTTATCTGCCCAAGCCTTTTGAAATGGATGAATTGGGTGCAGTTATTCGTAATTTGTTAGAGCGATCGCAAATAATTCATTCTGAGTTAAGATTTTCTCAGGAAAAATCTCGCGGACAATCAGGAAATATCAATCCGAACACGGATAGTCAGGCTGATGCTTTCGCTCGACTTGAATTTACCAAAAGAGAGCAAGAAGTTCTCGATTTACTTACTAATGGTTTTTCTAATGCGGAAATTGGCGGACATTTACATCTCAGTCCTCGCACAATTGAAAAATATGTCAGTAGTCTATTACGTAAAACAGAAACTAATAACAGAGCGGAATTAATCCGTTTTGCTTTAGATCGTCATTTAGTTGATTAGTTTATCAAAGGGTTCTGCACCAAACAGAACCCCTCGATCGAATTACCAAAAGTAAGTAAGAAACTAACGAACAGTTCCTTGCAAATTATCTACCCGAATTGGTTTTATTAGATACAGTTTGACAAATTGCCAACCATTAGAAACATAGCTAGGTAATTTGCGGAAGAACTTAGCTATTTTAGGAGAATTAGAACTATCAATTGCTCTAAGTCTCTCGTTATTGCTTACGCAAGTTTCTAATCTGTCATAGAATTCTGGATGATTGACATCAAGAATCACGGGGAATACTCTTCCGGCTGTATCATTAGTTTTTTCAATAACGAATTTGTCGTATTCTCTTGCGTCTAAGCCGATAGAAGCATAAAAGTCAGAACGCTGAATATCATTAAGATACATAGTCGCAAATACCGACAATAGGAAGAAGCGACTCCATAATCTAGCTTTCCAGTCATTGAGAGTGTTAGGTTGCGCTCTCATAATGGCATCAAAAAAGTCACCATGACGATTTTCATCCTGACACCAGTTTTCAAAGAAACGGAAAATAGGATAAATTCTATCTTCAGGATGCTTTTCTAGATGACGATAGATAGTAATATAACGCCAATAACCGATTTTTTCAGAAAGGTAGGTAGCATAGAAGATAAACTTAGGTTTAAAGAAAGTATAGTCGCGACTTTTAGTCAAAAAACCTAAATCGAGAGAAAGATTAAAGTCAGACAAGGCTTTGTTAAGGAAACCTGCGTGGCGGGCTTCGTCTCGCGACATGAGGTTGAAAATTTCTGCGAGTACGGGGTTTTTTCCTTTTAAACGTCTACCTAATTCTTTGTACAGAAGAAAGCCAGAGAATTCCGCCGTACAAGAACGCTCCAGAAACTCAACAAATAACCTACGAGTTTCGCCGTCAATACGATCCCAAGATCGATCGAACTCTTCGTCTCGAACAAAGTGATGGCGATTATAATCTACACGAAATTCTTCGAGAATAGCTTTTAACTCATCTTCATTGGCTGAGATATCCATCTGCGCCATTTCTTCAAAATCTGTAGTGTAGAAGCGTGGCGTAAGAATAGTTTCTTTAGCTGGAGCTTTAATCCCTGGACGAATTTCTTCAAATTGGGGTTTTTTAAGGCTATCTACCATTATTTTTAATATACTTGTTACTTTTGTTTCTGCGACAAGGCTGCCATTTTCGGCTTATAGAGTTACATTTTGCAATAGTTCGGCACAAATTACAGCGATTAGTTAACGAATATTAACTCGCTACTTCCGCGATCGATTCTGGTATCGTTATCGAATGTATCTAGAACAAAGCAACAAATGATAATATAAAACTCCAGCAAGTATATATAGTATGCAGTCTCTACTCAAACAGCTTAAAAATTCCGTTAGCGAAGCTTTGGTTGCAGCTTTTGGCGCAGAATTAGCAGATAGCGATCCTTTAGTTGTCACTGCTAGCAATCCTAAATTTGGCGACTATCAATCTAATGTAGCTTTGTCTCTACCCAAAAAACTTAAAATAGCACCAAGAAACATTGCTGAAAGAATAGTAGAGAATCTTAAAGTAGATAATTTCTGTGAGACTCCTACTATAGCAGGACCTGGTTTTATTAACTTCACGATTAAACCTACCTATCTAGCAACCCAACTGAGTAAGATTCAAGCAGACGATCGCTTGGGTATTGAACCAGTGCGATCGCCCCAGAGAATAATAGTAGACTATCCTAGCCCTAATATTGCTAAAGAGATGCACGTCGGTCATTTGCGTCCTGCTATAATTGGGGATTGTCTGGCGCGGATTTTGGAATTTATCGGTCATGACGTTTTACGCATCAGTCATGTGGGTGATTGGGGAACTCCTTTTGGTATGCTCATTGCCTATCTTAGAGAAGCCTATTCAGAAGCTTTGACAAGCAAAGAAAAATTAGATTTGGGAGAGTTATCTACTTTCTATCGCCAGGCAAAAAAAAGATTTGACGAAGATGAAAATTTCCGTGAAGCTGCTAGACTCTCAGTAGTTCAACTTCAAGCAGGAGATGAAGAAACCATACTTGCCTGGAAAATTGTCTGTGACTTATCTAGTCGTTCTTATCAGAAGATTTACGATCTGATGGGAATTTATCCTGAAATTACACCAAGAGGAGAATCTTTTTATAATCCTTTTTTACCAGAAGTAATAACAGAGTTAGAGGAACTAGGTTTACTCGTAGAGAGTGATGGAGCAAAATGCGTTTTCTTAGAAGGTTTTACTAACAGAGAAGGCGAGCCTTTACCTCTAATCGTACAGAAATCAGATGGAGGTTATAACTATGCCACCACTGACTTAGCTGCTATTCGCTATCGAGTCAAAGTAGATAAAGTTCAACAAGTAATTTATCCCGTTGGTTCGGAACAAAAAAGTCACTTTGCTCAAATTTTTCAAGTAGGCAAGCGAGCAGGTTGGATTACGGAAAATCATCAATTCATTCACGCTTATTTTGGGTTAGTCTTAGGAGAAGACGGCGCAAAATTAAAAACGCGCTCGGGAGAAGCAGTCAGGCTTAAAGATTTATTAGATGAAGCAATTAATTTAGCGCGTAAAGATTTAGAAACTAGACTGAAAGAAGAAGGAAGAGAAGAAACAGCAGAATTTGTCGATCGAGTTTCCCAAGTAGTAGGTATTAGTGCCGTTAAGTATGCCGATTTGAGTCAAAATCGTACTTCCGACTACAAATTTAGCTATCAAAAAATGCTGGCTCTCCAAGGCAACACCGCACCTTATCTACTCTATGCTTATGTGCGGGTACAAGGGATTAGTCGTAAAGGAAATATTGACTTTACTAAGTTGTCAACAGATACCAAAATATTGCTTGAAGAAGAAACAGAAATTATCTTGGCAAAACATATTTTACAACTAGGAGAAGTCCTTCAAGAAGTAGAAAAAGATTTACTGCCTAATCGTCTTTGTCAGTATCTATTTGAACTAAGTCAAAAATTCAATCAATTCTACGATCGCTGTCCCATTTTACAAGCAGATGAACCATTGCGTACTTCTAGGTTGATTTTAGCCGATCTAACTGCCCGTACGCTCGAGTTAGGATTATCTTTATTAGGGATCTCTGTAATCGAAAGAATGTAGAAATTAGCGAATAACCGCCATGAAATTAATTTCATGTCTCAAACACCAAGTCGGTTTAAACCGACTTACAATATCGGACAGAGAACTTATTTTTTGGCTGGCTATTGAGTTTTAGGCAAGATCGATCGTAAGTAATTAAATTAATATGGCTTTATGGCGTTTATATTATCATTTGATTTGGGGTACAAAGGATAGACAGATGTTAATTGATAGTAGACGAGAAGCCAGGCTTTATCCTTATATTATCAGTAAAGCCGATTCTATCAATTGTATTATCCACGCTATAAACGGTACAGAAGATCATATTCATATAATTGCTTCTATTCCTCCCAAATTATCGATAGCAGAATTTGTCAAGCGCGTCAAAGGTAGTAGCTCTCATTACCTCAATCAAAATTTTTCCGCTCCTCCTAAATTCTTGTGGCAAGAAGGGTATGGAGTATTTTCGTTAGGTGGTAAGCAATTAGATACAGCGATCGCTTATGTTCAAAATCAAAAAATTTACCATCAACAAGATACAACAATTTCAATGCTAGAACGAATCGATTACAATAACGATCCACCTAAAGCTTACAAATTGCGATCGATTCAACCACCATCAAATTGATTAAATGGTTAAACTCCACAATCATCATGAAATCAATTTCATTGCTTAAACCTAAAGTCCGTTTAAACGGACTTAATATATGAGACAGGGAATATAATTCCCTGGCTATAACTTGATGTGGAATAAGTCGGTAATTCATTCCCTGGATATTCAAACTTGTGCTTGTGCCAAATATCTTTTTTTAGTATTCTTCCAAATCCGATAACATATCTATTACCAAAACCTACTAAATAATAGATTTGAAAACCCGTTCTAGTTACTGGCAACTAATCCCCTATATCCGTCCGCAAATTCCTACGATTACACAAGCTTTGGCTTGTACCCTCGCATACACTTTCTTTTGGCCTATCTTAGCTCACTTAGCAGGGGAAATAGCCAATTCTATTGGAGAAGGAGATACCAACACCACCGCACAGCTTGCTATTGCAGCGTCAGTTGCTTTTTTATTACAAGGTATAGTGCAGTATGGACAAGATACCCTTATGGCGAAAGCAGCTTTAAAGATTGCTTTAGACTTGCGCCAAGTTGTTTATACTCACCTGCAAAGACTCAGTCTCGATTATTTTGAAGTAGCCAAAACAGGAGATTTAGCTTATCGGTTAACAGAAGAAATCGAGCGCATTGGAGAAGTAGTTAATAACTTTTTCCATCAATTTGTTCCTTGTATTTTACAGTTAATTGTGGTGTTGGGTTATTTGTTTTATCTCAACTGGCAATTAACTCTAGCTACTTTAATTGTTGCTCCTTTAATGGCAGTTTTAATTGGCATTTTTGGGGAAAAGCTACTTAAATTTTCTCGTCGCAGTCAAAATAAAATTTCTAATTTATCTTCTTTTCTGACAGAAGTATTTAGCGGAATTCGTTTAGTTAAAGCTCTAGCAGCAGAAGACTATACCATTGCTAAATTTATTCAAGAGGCAGAAGAAAATAGACAGGCACAACTATTAGCCGAAAAAGTTAAAGCAATTCAGTTTGTGGTAGTTGGTTTCTTAGAAGCTCTAAGTGTTATTTTTCTATTTTTCCTTGGTAGTTGGCAAATTAGTCAAGGAAATTTAACAGGGAGTGAATTTGTTAGTTATGTAGCTGGAGTGGCTTTATTAATCAATCCGATTTCTATTACTACTGCTAACTATAATCAATTTAAACAAGGACAAGCTTCTATCGATCGCATTTTTGAACTGCTAACTATTAAATCAACCATAGTTGAAAAACCAGACGCGATCGATCTGCCTGTGGTGACGGGAAAAGTAGAATATAGTCAGATTAATTTTAGCTATCATTCCGCTCGACCCGTACTGCAAAATATTAACTTAATCGCTCAACCAGGAGAAACCATTGCCCTAGTAGGAGAATCTGGTGCGGGAAAATCTACCTTAGTTAATCTTTTACCTCGTTTTTACGACCTCGATCGAGGAAAAATCTTAATTGACGGTATTAATATTAAAGATGTAACCCTCAAAAGTCTACGCAAACAAATAGGCATAGTACCCCAAGAAACCCTATTATTTTCTGGTACGATCGCTCAAAATATTGCCTTTGGACAAACAGAATTCGACTTAGAACAAATAAAGGCAGCAGCCAAAATTGCTAATGCTCATCAATTTATTACTGCCCTATCCCAAGGTTACTATACCTATGTCGGCGAAAGAGGTGTCAACCTATCGGGAGGACAAAGACAAAGAATCGCGATCGCCCGTGCCGTGCTACTCAATCCCCGTATTCTTATTTTAGATGAAGCTACCTCTGCTTTAGACTCAGAATCAGAAGCTTTAGTACAAGAAGCCTTAGAGCGCATTATGGAAGAACGTACTGTATTTGTAATTGCTCATCGTTTGGCTACAGTACGCCGAGTTAATCGAATTTTGGTGTTAGAGAAAGGCAAAATCATCGAATCGGGCACTCACGAAGAATTAATCGCTAATAATGGTCGTTACGCCCGTTTTCATAGTCAACAGTTTGACCAAAGATAATAGCTGTTGACACCTTATATTCATTTGCAAGATTTAATCATCGAACTCACGTTTTATGAGGTGGCTGAAAGCTATGTTCAGAATGGTTTTCAACCCATTTAAAGCTTTTGGCTTGTACCCTCGCATACACTTTCTTTTGAGCAAAAATATGCAGAAAACTTCTCAGAAACAATGGGTGCGCCAGCCAAACCTTCAAATTTTCTTAACCCGAACCAATCCGAATTACTTTACCACGATCGAAAACTTGCCCATTCTTACCAATTCCTTGAATTTCTAGGTATTCTGGGTAAACATCGATCGTCGCAAAACTCAATCTGGCTGCCGAACGAGCAGTCCAATCAGAATTCCACACGGGACGGGTTTTTGCTCCAGCACCGCAGGTTAAATAAGTCGTTCCTTCAATTGGTTTGGTGCGCTCGTAGTTATGGTCGTGACCGTTAAGATACAGTTGAACTCCATAACGAGCAAATAGAGGGGATAATTTTTCGATTAGTTTAGGGCTACTACCGTGAATTCCAGAAGAATAGAGAGGATGATGTGCGAAAACAATTTTCCAAGTAGCAGTTGAACTAGCTAGATTTTCTTCTAACCAGATCAGTTGTTCTGACCAGGAAGCATTTTTATTGGTATCGAGAGCAAAAAACTGAACGATATCTTGAGTAAAGGTATAGTAGCGTCCTTGCATATTATATCCTGAGTAGTTAACCTGTTCTATGCCGTTGTTAGTCCGTATATCATGATTGCCCAGAACAGCATAGAAAGGAACTCCTTGTTGTCTGAAAAATCGATAGGGTCGTTCAAAGGCAGCCCCAATTCTAGATATTTCTCCATCTTCATAAATATTGTCTCCAGTCAGTAAAATAAAAGCGAAGGGAAGTTTTTGAAAATAGTCTTCCATCACTTCAGCGATCGCTAATTGCCCTATATTACCCGTTCCTACATCTCCTAAAGCCACAAAGCGAAATAGAGGTAAAGATTCTTCGGTAGCATTGTTAGGAGTAGTTCCCCTAGCAGTTAAAAAATAGTTACTCGAAGCTAATCCTAATCCAAATAAACCTAATAAACGCAAAAAATTACGTCGTTTCAAGATTTTGTTCCTCCTCCAAAACCACCTTGTTGACTTGAATATAATTTATTCTCTAGTTTTGAGTACGGCAATAAGATCGAGATGATTAATTTGACGGCGGATAATTAAGCCCGAACCAAAGGCAGCTATAACAACAATTACAAAAGTAACAGCATAGGTAGCTCTGGTAATTATTAACGGTAAACGATAGAGTTCTGAATTGTAAGCAGAAGCCATCAAAGCTGCCAAACAATAGCCGATCGCATAACCGACAGGAATGGCGAGTAAGATTAGAATTGCCTGTTCTCCGAGCAAAATAAATGCTACCTCTGCCTTGGTAAAACCCATAATTCGTAAACTGGCTAATTCCCTTCCCCTTTCGGAAAGAGCGATACGGGCAGAATTATAAACAACGCTAAAAGTGATAATACAGGCAAAAAATACCAACACATTGGTCATAATCCTGAGATTTTCCGCACTAATTTCCTCAAAGCTTTTCAAACCTGCTTCGCGGGTAGAAATACCAGTAATGGCAGGAATCTGTTTTAGCTCGGAGTAAAGTTGACTGGCAAAATGGTCATCTACCGAAAGGTAAGCACCAGAAATAGTTTGTCCTTCTCGCATCAAGCGATTGAGAGCATGGATATCGATATAGGCCTGGACTCCTAACAGTTCGTCTACCAATCCCGCCACAGATACTTTCCGTATGGGGCGACTGCCTTCTAACACTTCAACGGTTAAAGTATCCCCTGGTTTAACCCCCAAAATTTCAGCTAATTTAGTGGTTAATACTACTCCATCCGTAGGCAGATAGACAGAGTCAAAATTCTTATCCATCAAACGGCGAAATTCTCCCCTTGGCTGAATTCCCGTTAAAGGAGCGCGATAGGTGCGATGTTCAAAGCGCAGACGGGCAGGGACAAGACGAAAAGGTTCGGCTTGAATCACTCCTGGTAAACTGGCAACTTCATAACGGGTACGAGAGGGACGGGGTTCATTAAAAACAATGGTGATATCTTCTCTTTGTACCTGACGAAATTGAAAGTCCATTAAGTAGTTAAGTGCATCTTTCATGTAGTTGCCCGTAAGTAAAATAGCTACAGCTAGAGCAACACCCAGAATAGATAAAAATGCTTGCCATGGTTTCCGTTCCAAATTCCGCAAAATAATTCTGCCCGCAGGAGAAAAGAAACGCTGTAAACCCAACCTTTCCACAATAGTAGGGCGAAATTGTGCTGGTGGTTCGGGGCGCATGGCTTCCGCTGGTGGGAGGGAAACAGCCCTAGCTACTGCCATAAATGCCCCGATCGCAGCAGCCGTATAACTAACTATAATTGCTGTTGCCAAGACATTGGAGTCTACTTGAAAACGGAGTAAAGGAAAGCGAAAGAATTGGGTATAGATTTGGGTTAACCCCCTACCCAACCATAACCCCCCCAATATACCTAACGTTGCTCCACCACTAACGATAACCAGCACAAACTTGAGATAGTGGAAGCCAATAGCTAAATTTCCATAACCAAAAGCTTTCAGGACGGCTATCTGTTCCTTTTGCGTGCCTACTAACCGTGAGAGAACTACGTGAAGGAGAAAAGCAGCAATACCTAAAAAGATTGAAGGTAGTAAAGTTGCCATAATTTCTAACCCTTTAATCTCGTCAGAGAGAATCTGATGGGAGAATTGATCTTCTCTGCTGTATGCCCCTAAACCGCCATACCTTGCCAATAGTCTATCTAGCTGAGTAATAATTTCAATCTCTTTTGCTCCAGGACTCAAAGAGAGAGTAACATCATTAAATGCACCATCAAGGTCAAATGCCTCACCTAAGGCTTTGCGACCCATCCAAACAATGCCAAATCGTTTATTATCGGGATATAATTCCCCTGCACCCCTTACTTCATAAACATATTCAGGAGAAAGGGCTATCCCTACAATCCGTAAATTTTCCCACCGTCCATTAATAATTGCGCCGATAGTATCCCCTAGTTTTAATTGATTAGCCTCGGCAAAAGCCTCACTAACTAAGACTTCATCCCCTCTCCCTGGTTCGAGATAACGCCCCTTGCGAATGAATAAATTATTCAGTATAGAAGTACTTCTTTCGGGTAGAGAAATTAGTCTCCCTGTAGCTGGTTCGGTTAAACCAGGAACGTCAAGAGTAACATCTACCACAATGCGGGTCTGAGTTTGAGCTACTCCTGGAATTTCCCCAATCTGTTCTTTAAGAGTTTCGGGGGCGCGTTTAAGAGAAGCAAAAACTCGAGCAAAATTATATTGGTTGTAGTAAGTAGTCTGAGTAAGAGTGAGGGAAGTATAGGCACTCCTCGCCATGACAAAGCTAGCAATTCCACAAGCGACCACAAGCGCGATCGCGATTACCTGTCCTCGCGAATGCCACAAGTCACGGAATAGCTTTAAATCGAGGGGATTCATTTAGAGAAGAGAGAGGGAATAGGTGATACCTGAATCCTAGCTTAAAAGCCTATCCTAATTGTTTAGAGCGATCGCCTCGATCGATAAATTAAAATCAATACAATGTCTATCTAATTTTTTTATTGGTAGGAAAGATGATTTGTGTTAAAGATGATTTGTGTTTGTGGTGTTGGGTAGGGTAAATGCCCAAGAAAATACGAGAGCTTAAATCAATGCTCATGAAGAACGGTTTTGAGTTAATATCAAAACGTGGTAAAGGCAGTCACGCGATATATCAATATTCTGGCACTACTATCAGAGTAAACCTTCCTACTTTATCCGCAGTCGGAAAAATTTCTTTCAACTCAGCAATAGAATTAAAATTCTACTGCTTCATTAAGCTATACCATTGGGCTAAAGCTGTTTTTGTTTTTGGATATCTAGCAGCAAATTCATTAAGACGCTTACGGGTAATAATGTGCATATCTAAAACAAAGAAAACATGAAAAATAAATTTGATACCGCGTTATTGTCTTAATTCGATCTGCCTTTTTACACTTCTCGATCGCAACCAAATTTCTCCCTAATATTACTATTAAAATACTGACCGACAGAAGGGGATTCTTTTAAACCTTGATAAATAGATTCAGGTACATCTAAATATTTATATATACCGCCATGATTAAATTCGATTTTGAGGATTTTCTTATCGGCATCATAGTCAAAAGATTTGATTGCTTCACTTTGACTTTTAAGTAGGGGGAAGGCAATTACATCGCGGATACTAGGAGAATCGGTTAATACCATTACCAATCGATCGATCCCGATACCTAAACCACCAGTAGGAGGCATACCATATTCTAAGGCAGCTAGGAAGTCTTCATCCACATCATGAGCCTCCAAATCTCCCGCAGCTTTTTTCGCTGCTTGGGCTTCTAATCTGGCTCTTTGCTCTAAAGGATCGGTTAATTCAGAAAAACTATTAGCAGTTTCTCTTCCTACTATAAATAATTCAAACCTTTCTACCAATCCTGGTTTACTGCGATGAGGTTTGGCGAGGGGAGATATTTCGACAGGATAATCAATGACAAAGGTAGGTTGAATGAGAGTTTCTTCTACTTTTTGTTCAAAAGCTTCATTAAGTAGTTTACCGATAGTTTTACAGTCGTTAGGAACTTCTATTCCAGCTTCTTTAGCTGCTTTGGCTGCTGTTTCAAAGTCACTGAATGAATTAAAATCTAACCCTGTAGCTTCTTTTACTACCTCATGCATAGTTACTCTACGGAAAGGAGGAGTCAGATCGATTTCTTCTTTTTGATAGTTAACTTTAGTCGTGCCTACAACTTCTTGAGTGACGCTACTAATTAAATCTTCGGTTAACGCCATCATATCGTTATAATCTGCATATGCCTGATAAACTTCGATCATAGTAAATTCAGGATTATGCCGAGTGGAAACTCCCTCATTACGGAAAATTCTGCCTAGTTCAAAGACTTTTTCAAAACCGCCTACAATTAATCTTTTCAAATGTAATTCTGTGGCAATACGGAGATATAAATCCATCTCCAAGGTATTGTGATAGGTGATAAAAGGACGAGCCTCTGCGCCACCAGCTTCACTTTGTAATACAGGGGTTTCTATTTCCAGAAAATCTCTAGATTCTAAATAACGGCGAATAGCAGCGGTTATTTGAGCGCGACGGCGGAAAGTTTGCCTAACTTGAGGATTGACAATTAAATCTACATAACGCTGACGATAGCGTTTTTCCGTATCGGTTAAGCCATGCCATTTATCGGGTAGGGGTAGTAAAGATTTAGTCAGAATAGCGAATTCACCAACATAGATAGAAAGTTCACCTTTTTCTGTTCTTTTGAGTGAACCTTTTACCCCTAAAATATCCCCCGTATCGGTTAATTTTTTAAGGTGATTGAATGCCCCAGTTAGATCGGACATTTGGCTATTAATTTTCTTTTTGTCTAGATATAGCTGAATTTTGCCCGTTTCGTCTTGCAATTCAAAAAAAGCTAACTTGCCAAAGACACGACGAGCGACTATTCTTCCTGCCAGAGAAACTTCTACCTCTACTTCTTCTCCACTGGCTAAATCCGCATACTTTTCTTGCAGTTCAATGGCTTTGTGAGTTACTTCCCACTTGTAAGCATATGGATTCAATCCCAAGTCTTTAATCTGATTGACTTTCTCAATTCTGGCTGCACGAATTTCTTCTAGGGTAGATTTATTAGGTTGGTTATTGGGGGATTGAGTTCCTGCCATAGTTCAAAACAACAAAAAGAATTAAATTTAGAGAAAAGATATGGACATTGATAATTTCTATTATTCTAAGTCTATCTTCTTTGCCACAAGCAGATCAGATTATAGCTTAGGTTCATAAATAACTGTAAGCGGGATTGATTTATTGAATTTTTTCTAGCTTTCCTTTTTTCATGAGTCCCCATAAACCAAATCCAACTCCCAATGTTTCAGAAACACTTAATATTACAGCTGTGGTTTGAAATACTCTGCCCCAACTTGTAGGGGGAATTTGGGAAACATGGTCTGGACTGATGATTATAAAGTGGTTGTAGGCACCAAAAATTAAAGCTCCCAGCATCGAACAAAACAACAACGCCGTACCAGTGTCAAAAGATTTTCTCCAGAGCATAACTGTAGCAACTATGGGTGCAATAGTAACGATCGAAATGATAAATAAATACTGAAGTATGGAAGTTGGAATAGGAATGAGGTTGTGAGCGAAGCCATGTATCCCAACCACAATAAAATGCAACACAACAATCAAAGTTGTATATTTAGTAAATTTTTCCATTATTTTGCTTTCTCTTTTATGCTAATTCTTCTACTGATAGCTACCTAAAATTATTTTTGTATTAACGGGACTTTGATAATTTTCCCGCTCAAAAAGGGGTGAAAGCCTCACCAGACGCCGAATTTACCTCGTCGAGGTAAATTCGTCTGAAACCCAGATATATTAAGGA
>JAAUYH010151877.1_pt1 | contig 34962 bp, 33 predicted proteins | sample 7278061 | NCBI WGS metagenome assembly JAAUYH01 (sample SAMN14350203, study PRJNA611818) | marine sediment metagenome | isolation source: surface marine sediment (0.6m) | place: French Polynesia: Moorea | collected 2018-08 | reverse complement strand
CACCGCCCGCCTTTTGGGTGGCTAATTGGGGGGGGGGGGGGGGGGGGTGCACAACCGCCCCCCCCGGTTGGTCGGCGCCGAAGGCGTCGAAACACTCATTGGAACGTCTTCCTCGGGTCGAAGGCGTCGCGCACCCCTTCAAAGATGAAGACCAGCAGGGACAGCATGATCGCGAAGGTGAAGAAGGCGGTAAAGGCCAGCCACGGCGCTTGCAGGTTCTGCTTGGCCTGCAGCGTCAATTCCCCCAGCGAGGGGGCCGAGGACGGCAGGCCGTAGCCGAGGAAGTCCAGCGAAGCCAGCGCACCGATCGTGCCCGTGATGATGAAGGGCAGCAGCGTAAGCGTCGCAACCATAGCGTTCGGCAGCATGTGGCGGAACATGATCGTCGTGTTGGAAACGCCAAGCGCGCGGGCGGCGCGGACGTATTCGAAGTTCCGCGCCCGCAGGAACTCGGCTCGGACGACGCCCACCAGCGCAGGCCAGCCGAAGAGGACGCTTAAGAAAACAAGCATCCAGAAACTTCGCCCGAAGATCGCGAACATGATGATGATGACGTATAGCGACGGCGTCGACGACCAGATTTCCAGGATGCGCTGGAAGATCAGGTCCAGCCAGCCCCCGAAGAACCCCTGCACGGCACCTGCCACGATACCGATCACGGCGGCCAAAGCCGTGACGATCAGCGTGAAGAGGACCGAAAGCCTAAACCCATAGATCACCCGCGCCAGCACGTCGCGCTTCGTGTCATCGGTTCCAAGCCAGTTGTTCTCGTCCGGCGCGGATGGTGCGGCGCCCTGAATATCGACGATCGTATCGAATTTGTAGGGAATGAGCGGCCAGAGAATCCAACCCTTGTCGATCTCGGCCCCAAGCGCCGTTCCACTTTCCTCCATCTCGACCAAGAGCCCAATGGGGTCGTCATAGCAATCGATCAGACCGCCCGAGATGATCAGGCATTGCACCTCTTCGAACCCGTAGTCTGCCTTGATCGCCAGATCGCCGCCGAAAGTCGTCTCGAAATAGGTGTTGAACACAGGCGCGTAGTACTCGCCCTTGTGCTTCACAAGGATCGGTTTGTCGTTCGCGATGAACTCGGCGAAAAGGGTCAGGCCAAAAAGAATGCCGAAGATGAACAGCGACCAATACGCGCGTCGATTCTTCTTGAAGTTCCTCCAGCGCCGTTGGTTCAGGGGGGACAACCACGCGCGTTTCTTCTCCGGCACTATGACCTTTTCGTCCGGGGCCCCGGCGGGCTTGAATTCCTCTATGTCGTCGCGAAGGGCCATGCCTCAGACCTCTCGCCGTTCGAAGTCGATGCGCGGATCGACGAAGACGTACATTAGGTCGGACAGGATGCCCATCAACAGCCCGATCAGGCCGAATGCAAAGAGCGTTCCGAAGATCACCGGATAGTCGCGCGCAACGGCGGCCTCGAAGCCCAAGCGACCCAAGCCGTCAAGCGAAAAGATCGTCTCGATGATCAGCGATCCGCTGAAGAAGACACCCAAGAACACCGCAGGAAATCCCGCGATGACGATCAACATCGCATTGCGGAATACATGGCCGTAAAGCACACGCGATTCAGACAGTCCCTTAGCCTTTGCGGTAATCACGTATTGCTTCTTGATCTCATCCAGGAAGGAGTTCTTCGTCAGCAGCGTCAGTGTCGCAAACCCGGCGATGGACGAGGCCAGGACCGGCAGCGCGATGTGCCAGAAGTAGTCGATCATCTTGCCCCAGGCCGAAAGCTGCTCCCAATTGTCCGACGTCAGCCCGCGCAGTGGGAACCATTGGAAATAGGATCCGCCCGCAAAAAGCACCAACAGCAGGATGGCGAACAGGAACCCCGGGATCGCATAAGCGACGATGATCAGCCCGCTGGTCCAGGTGTCGAAACTCGACCCGTCCCGAACCGCCTTTCGGATGCCCAAGGGGATCGAGATCGCATAGGCGATGATCGTCGACCAAAGCCCCAGCGTGATACTGACCGGCATCTTCTCCAAAACCAGATCAACCACGCTGATTGATCTGAAGTAACTCTCGCCGAAATCGAAACGCAAATAGTTCCACATCATGTCGACAAACCGCTTCCAGGCAGGCTTGTCGAAGCCGAACTCTCGCTCCAACTCCTCGATGAACTCCTTCGGTAAGCCCCGCGCGCCGACATAGCCACTGTCGCCGCCATCCAGACTCTCGGCATCGACGTCGCCTGTCCCGCCCGAGATGGTTTCGAACACGTCCCCCGAGCCTTCAAGGCGCGCAAGAATCTGCTCGATCGGGCCACCCGGCACGAACTGGGTCAGAACGAAGTTGATCAACATGATCCCGAAAAGGGTCGGGATGATCAAAAGCAGTCGTCTGAGGATATAGGCGCCCATATCAGTTGAATGCTCCCTCGGACTTCAGGTTCCCCGCCTTCTCTTCGTTGATCCACCAGAAATCCAGCCAGCCCGTGGAAAACGGCGGCAACTCGTCCGGGCGCTCGTACATGTCGTAATAGGCCACCCAGCTTTCGGGAAGATACCAGACGGGAACAACGAAATAATCATAGCGCATGATGCGGTCGATGGCTCGAATATGCGCAGCCATCTCGTCATATGTCTCGACCTCCAACAGACTCTTGCCCAAGGCATCGACGACCGGGTTGCAGTAGCCTGCGTCATTGAACACGTCATCGCGGTCCTCGCAGCCAAAGCGTTGCATCAACCCCGACCCTTCGACCAGCCCAACGGTATAGGACGCATCCCGCATCTCGAACTCCTTGCTCTGCGTACGGTTCTGGTACTGGGCTGGGTCGATGCGGTTATAGGTGATGTTGACGCCAAGCGCCTTCAGGTTCTCGATATAGGGCAGCAGAATGCGGTCCATCGCTTGGCTGCGCTCAATGAATTCGATGTCCAGCGTCTTGCCATCGGCATCGCGCAAAAGCCCGTCAGAACCGGGCGTATAGCCCGCCTCTGCCATCAGGCCGATGGCGGCGCGCAGGTTCCGGCGATCCAGTGGGCGCTTTCCGCTTTCGTGTGGAAGAAGCGCCGGTTCGGTAAAGATCGCCTCTGGCAATTGGTCGCGGAAGGGTTCCAACAGTTCCAACTCGCGCCCCTCCGGTATCCCGGTGGCCTTCAGCCGCTCGTTCTCCCAAAACGCTTCGCGCTGCTGAAACAACCCGTATTGCAGATTCTCGTTGGTCCAAGTGAAATTGAACATCCGCCCGATGGCCAAGCGAAGATTCCGGTCAGCCAGTTTTTCGTCCTTCATATTGAAGATGAACCCCCGTGCAGTGGGCAGGTTCCCGTTAGGAAGCGTGTCCTTAACAACCCATCCCTTGTCGAGTGCTCGAAAGTCATAACCCGTCGCCCAGTTGAGCGAACTGTTTTCCTGCCGGAACGTGACCTCGCCCGCCTTGAAACCTTCGAAGGCCGCGACGGTGTCGCCGAAATACTCGACCCGGACACGGTCGTAGTTTCCGAAACCGACCTGCAGGTAATGGTCCGCGCCCCAATAGTCGGGGTCACGGGAAAAGACGATCTGGCGGCCGACGTCGATGCTCTCCAGCACATATTCACCTGTCCCGGGGCCGACCTCCAACCGGCTTTCATCCAGACGCGCGCCGGTTTCCTCGTACCAGTGCTTCGGGAAAGCGGGCAGGGAACCCATGATGGTAATCAAACCCTTGCGCGGCACATCTTCTTTGAAGGTGAACTTGATTTGATAGGGATCGAGCAATTCCGCACTTTCGACATGCGCATTAACGTATTGCGCATAGGACGGCGTGCCCTGTTCCCTCAGAAGGTCAAATGCAAAAAGGATGTCGGCCCCCGTCATCGGCGTGCCGTCCGAGAATGACACGTCATCGCGGATGTTGAAGCTCACCCAATCCTGACTTTCTGGGTACTCAAGCGTTGTGCACAACAGGCAGTAGTAGGATCCAACTTCGTCCGAGGTCTGGATCATCATGTCTTGATACATGAAAGACGACAACGCACCCGGTGTACCGATTCCCGTGGCAAAGGGGTTCATGCTGTCGAAAGTACCGATGACGGCGATGCTCAACTCGCCGCCCGTGGGGGCATTCGGATTGACATAGTCCAAGTGCGCCGCATCCGCCCCATACCTGAGTTCATCGTATTCGTTGTAGCCGTGGCTGACGATAATCGTCTCGTGACTTTCGCCGCGCGCCATCTGGGGCAGGGCGGCAAGGGCGCCGAGGCACAAGAATGAAAGAGCGGCAAGGCGCGTCATAAAACCAGTTTCCTCGCGGGCGTTGGCGCGGGCCACGGGTGAGCTCATTCTGCACTCCTTCTCGTCCGGAGACGGCAATATTTCATAAACCTTAAATTTGTACCTACTTTTCGATTTGTCGACCGTCTAGGCATCTGACCATTTGGTGAACGGGTGTGTGCCCCAAGACTCAAAAGGCCCCGGCGAATGCCGAGGCCGTCGCTAGCCCTTGCAAAGATGCTTTAGTTATCTAGACTGTCCAGCCAGGCGATGATGTTCGCGCGGTCCTCGACGTCCTTGAATCCGGCAAAGTTCATTGTCGTACCCGACGCATATCCCTTGGGGTTTTCCAGAAACGCGTTCAAGGCTTCAGGCGTCCAAACGTCCGCCGCTTCATTCAGCGCACCTGAGTAGGCGGTGAAGCCTCCGACAGACCCGACATCACGTCCGACAACGCCAAAGAGATGCGGGCCAGCACCGTTCGCGCCGTCTTCAACCTTGTGGCACGCCGAGCACTTCCGGAAGAGCTTCGGGCCTTCGCCCGGGTCAGCGGCTGCGAAGACGTCGGCAAAGGCAACCTCGACCACATCCTCTTCCGCACCACCGTGATCGCCGGTGTCGATCGTATAGGCCTGGTGATGGTCATCACCCTTGTGTTCCGCCTCGTGATAGATGAACTCGGCAAAGAAGCCGCCCAGCAAAAAGACCAGAAAGGCGCCGCAGAAACCGCCCAGCAGCTTCGTCATTGTCATCGTGTCGAACATGTCGCGTCCAGTATGCTCCCAATTCCGCGGGTATGTATCCGCTTCCCTTGACCGGCTTCAAGGGATAAGAGGCGCGACCAATCGCCCTAATTGACGCAGGTTTGAACGAAATCATGGCTGGCACCATCGCATTTCAAGGGGAACTGGGGGCTTACTCCCACCAGGCATGCCGCGAAACACACCCGGAAATGGAGGTTTTGCCCTGCCGGACGTTCGAAGACGTGATCGAGGCGACCCGTACAGGCAAGGCGGATCTGGCCATGTTGCCGGTCGAAAACACGACCTATGGCCGCGTGGCCGACATCCACCGGCTGTTGCCGGAAAGTGGCCTTCATATCATCGACGAAGCCTTCGTCCGCGTGCTGATCAACCTTCTGGGCGTCCCCGGCGCGACGGTCGCAGATGTGAAAGAGGCGTTCAGCCATCTGGTGCTTCTGCCGCAATGCGGCGCTTTTCTGCGCGAAAACGGGATCATCGGGCGTGTCAGCCCCGACAACGCCCGCGCCGCTCGCGAAGTCGCCGAAGCCGGTGACAAGTCACATGCGGCGCTGGCCTCTGAACTGGCGGCCGAAGTCTATGGCCTCGACGTCTTGGCCCGCTCGATCGAGGATCAGGACCACAACACCACGCGCTTCCTCATCATGGCGCGTGAGCCCGACATGTCGCGCCGTAGCGAGACCATGATGACGACCTTCGTCTTTCGCGTCCGCAACATCCCGGCTGCGCTTTACAAGGCGATGGGCGGGTTTGCGACCAACGGCGTCAACATGACCAAGCTCGAAAGCTACATGGTCGATGGCTCCTTCTCCGCCACCCAGTTCTATGCCGATATCGACGGCCACCCCGATGACCGCGACGTGCAGCTCGCGATGGAAGAACTGGAGTATTTCACCTCCGAGCTTCGTGTCCTCGGCACCTATCCGGCGGCGATCAAGCGCTAAGCTCCTCGAAATAATCGACAATCGCGTCGTGACCGGCGTATCTGGCCCATTCGACCGCAGTGGTGTCGTGGTGAATGTCTCCGATATCGAACCGCGCGCCACTGTCCACCAGAACCTTGACCGTGCTCAGGTGCCCTTCCCAGACGGCGGAATGCAGCGGCGTGCAATGCGAATGACCGCCGGGTGGGTTGTAGCGGTTCGGGTCCGCACCAGCCTTCAACAACTTCGCTACAATTTCGTCTTGGGCACCCAAAACGGCCAACGCCAGTCCCAGTTGTTTCTGGTCGTGGCTTGCCGCCGCCAACAGGGCATCGACCTCCGTCACGTCGCCAAGCGCTGCTGCGGTCGAAAGGTTGTGTGTGGCGCCCAAGGCGATCAGCGTGCGCGCTGCGGCGACCTCACCATGAGCAAGCGCAGTATGCATGGCCGCATTCGGGTCCGCACCACATTGGCAGAGCAAGGTCAGCAAATCCTTTTCAACGCCGCACTCACGCACGACTCGCCCCGAAGCGACCAGCCCAAGCGCATAGTCCAACGCCTCCTGGTTCTCACGTGCGCCCGCGTCCAGAATGATCCGGGCAATATCGACGATGTTGTCGGGCAACCGGCCGTTCCGAATGGGGTTCTCGGCCACGAACTCCAGCAGCGTCGGGCGCGTGAAATAGTTCCCGCCCTCGAAATACACCTTGCGGTTCACCAGACCGGGGTGCGCCGCCAAATGAGCTCGCAACCGATCCGCATCGCCCTCATCCAGAAAGTCCAGCACCTGCAGGAACACCGGGTCTTCAATGCGATCGTTGTGGATCAGATCAACTTGCCCGCCAGCTGCCTCGGCCACCGCCGTCTTCAGCCGTGGCCAGCTTGGATACCCGTACTCGCGGGCAATCGTCAGCAAAGCGTCGCTCAACGCATAAGTGCCCTCGGCAATCTCGGCATCCATCAGGTCGCCGCACTTCGGATGGAACTCGCGCAGCCTTTGAAGCGCCGCCAGGCCGCCTTTGCGTATATCGGCCAACAAATCCTTGGCCTGATGTTTCAGATGATCGATGTCCGCATTCGCGGGCAGCCGTTTCGTCGGCATGGGACCTTTCCTTTCGCAACGCTCATCGCCTGCAAATCGTGAGCCAAAAGTCAGGTCATCGACGTTCAAAATACGAGTGGACTTCTGTCCTTTCCGCAGGCCGGAGGCGCCTCGGTGCGCCGTAACAACGCTAACCGGCTCGCGGCTGTCTTGCAATCCGGACCAGCCGCGTTAGGTCGCGCCGGACAGGCAACCATCTGGGCGGCACATGGCAACACTTCTGATGATCTCGGGTTCGCTCCGCGCGGCCTCACTCAACACGAAACTTGTCCTTGAAGCCGGCGAACTCTGGCCCCGCACGACCGAACGCGCCGACCTGAACATGCCGCTCTACAACGGTGATGACGAAAAAGCCGACGGCGTGCCAGCGCCCGCACAACGACTGGCAGAGCAGATCGAGGCAGCCGCCGCCGTTGCGATCGCGACCCCCGAATATAACCAGTCCTTTCCGGGCGGGCTGAAGAACGCGCTCGACTGGGTCAGCCGCATCGATGCCAAGCCCTGGCGGGACAAACCCGTTGCCATTATGTCCGCCGCCGCGGGCCGCGCGGGTGGTGCACGGGCGCAATACGCGCTGCGCCTCGCCCTGAATTCCTTTCAACCCCGATTATTGACTGGCCCTGAGGTGATGGTCGCAAGCGCCGCCACGGAATTCGATGACGACGGGCGGTTGATGGGCGAGCGCTACAAAGCCGCACTGGCGGAATTGATGGCCAAACTGGCAAAGACAGCGGGGCTTTAACGTTCTTTCTCGAAGGCCAGACGTTGCAGCGCGACGGCTTCGTTCCGTTCGGCTCGCAGACTATCCGTCAAGGCGCTTTTCACGTAATCGATGTGCCGCTCGACCGCGGCACGCGCAGCCCCAGGATCGCGTGCTTGCAGGGCGGTGTTGATGTCCCGATGCTGCTCGATCAGGGCCGATCGGGTCGTCCGCTGCTGGAACATGACCTTGCGGTTATAGAAGACCCCCTCCCGCAGAAGCTCGTACATCGACCGCATCATATGGAGCATGACCACGTTGTGGCTGGCTTCGATGATGGCCAAATGAAAATCGGCATCGATCTGGGCTTCGTCCGCCGGGTTCCTTTTGCCATGTGCGACTTCCATGCGTTGGAACACCTCGTCGACCACCTGCAAATCCGGCTCCGAGCCCAGACGCGCGGCACGCTCGGCGGCCAGCCCCTCCATGTCGCGGCGAAAATCCAGATAGTCGAAGACAGCCTCCTCGTGCACGCTGAAAAGCCGCACCAGCGCCGGCGAAAAAGCCGATCCAAGGACCTCGGCCACGAATATCCCCGCATTGGCGCGGGCTTCCAGCAGACCGGCCTCCTGTAACTCCGCCACCGCCTCGCGAAGTGACGGGCGTGAAACACCAAGGCGCTCGGACAACTCCCGTTCAGAGGGCAGCCGCTCGCCCGGGCGCAGAACGCCCCGCAGGATCAAAAGCTCGATCTGACGCACGACCGAACGGGACACCTTCTCTTGCTGTATCTTCTGAAACGGCATGCAATCGGTGTACCGCAAGCGCACAGCGCTGTCAGGCGATCTTTCCCCAAAGATCATAATCCCCGGCTTCGTCGACCAGAACGGGCACTATGTCGCCTGGGCGCAAATGATCGAACCCCTCGTCGATGAACAGGTTGCCGTCGATCTCTGGCGCGTCCGCCATGGTCCGGCAGGTCGCCGCCTCACCATCGACCTCATCCACGATGACCTCGAGGTGTTTGCCCACCTTCGCGGCCAGCTTGGCCGCCGAAATGGCCTGCGCCTTCTCCATGAACCGCTGCCATCGCTCGGCCTTCACCTCATCCGGTACATGATCGGGAAGGGCGTTCGACCGCGCGCCATCGACGTTTTCATACTGAAAGCACCCGACCCGGTCCAACAGCGCCTCGTCCAGCCAGTCGAGAAGCACTTCGAATTCCTCCTCGGTCTCACCCGGAAAGCCGACGATAAAGGTCGACCGCAACGCGATCTCCGGACAGACATCGCGCCAGGCGGTAATCTCTTCCAGCGTCTTCTCGGCGGCTGCGGGGCGCGCCATGCGCCTCAGCGTTTCGGGATGCGCATGTTGAAAGGGAACATCCAGATAAGGTAACACCAGCCCTTCGGCCATCAGCGGCACCAGATCACGCACATGGGGGTAGGGGTACACGTAATGCAGCCGCACCCACGCCCCCAGCGCCCCCAAATCACGGGCCAGCGGCGTGATGGGAAATTTCTCGTCGCGCCCCTTCCAGTCCGTTCCATAAGCGCTGGTGTCCTGGCTGATCACCAACAACTCCTTCACGCCCGCCTCGACGAGTTTTTCCGCCTCGCGCATAACCGCACGCTCGGGGCGCGACACCAACTTCCCGCGCATATCCGGGATAATGCAGAACTTACAGGCGTGGTTGCAGCCCTCGGAGATTTTCAAATAGCTGTAATGCCTTGGTGTCAGTTTGACGCCCGTCGCGGGCATCAGGTCAACAAAGGGATCGGGTGCGGGGGGCACAGCGGCGTGGACAGCGTCCAACACCTGCTCATATTGATGCGGACCCGTCACGGCCAGCACCTTGGGATGCGCACCGGTGATATACTCGGGCTCTGCCCCCAGGCAGCCCGTGACAATCACGCGTCCGTTTTCCTGCAAGGCTTCGCCGATTGCTTCCAGACTCTCGGCCTTGGCACTGTCCAGAAAGCCGCAAGTGTTCACGACAACCGCGTCGGCGCCACCATAATCCGGACTGATCGCATAGCCTTCGGCCCGAAGCCGTGTCAGGATCCGCTCGCTGTCGACCAGAGCCTTGGGACAGCCAAGTGACACCATCCCGATGGTGGGCTGACCGTCGCGGCGCGCCTCCGGCAAATGCGCGCGCGCAAGATCAGGGCGAAGATCGGGTGGGTTGCTCATCACGCGCCGAATAGCCAATGACATGCCACATTGGCAAGCCATCTAAGCCTGCCTGCGTGTCTCCATCGACCCAGAAATATCCCGGGATTCGGGGCAGAGCCCCAACAAAACGTCGTGTGCGCGACCCGCGCGCCCTTGGATCACCGCCGCCGGTCGCGGCGCCCCGACATCGGCTGGAAAGCAACGCTGACATGCGCCTCGCAATAAGGCTTGCCCTGTTGCACGGCCAGACCACAGAACCAGAAGTCCTCGGTCGCCGGATCGCCGATCGGCCACTTGCAGGTCCGCTCGGTCAACTCCATCAGGCTGATCTTCTTGGCGCCCTTCTCGACCTCACGCACATTGGCGAGCGTCTCGGGGCTGATCTCGTTCGCCGAGGGCTGCGGCGGCAGCGGCTGGCCTGCTGGCACAATCGGCTTACGTGGCGCAACCGTCACCTCAACGACCTTCTCGGCAGGCTTCTCGGCCTTCTTCGGTGCTGGCTTGGCTTTCTTCTCGGGCGCGGGTGCCGAGCTTCCGGCGCGGTTCGAAAGCCCCAGCCGGTGGACCTTGCCGATAACGGCATTCCGCGTCACACCGCCCAACTCCTTGGCGATCTGGCTGGCCGACTGGCCCTCGGTCCACATTTTCTTCAGAAGCTCGACGCGCTCGTCCGTCCAAGACATTGGTCACCTGTTTTTCGCTGAGCTTCTATTCTAGTCACCCAATCCCCCGATACAAGTCAGAGCAGGGCGATTGTACCCCAAACACAACAGAATTATGGCCCCACCGCCCATCTGGACGCCCAAGGTTAACGAATTCCTGCCGTTTTTTCGGCTCGACAAGCCTCCTTTCTTGGCCAATAGACCCGCCATGGCAAAACGGCTACTGACAGAATTTGGCATGGGCACCTCGCTCCGCCGACAGGACTATACCGAAGCCGCCGTGCGCGCGTTGAAGGACGCGCTCTGGCACAACTCGATCAATCTGGCCGAGCTCTTCGGGGTCGAGAAATCACAGATGCTCCTGACCGTCGAGATCGGCGTGCAGAACCCCGACGCCGTCGACAAAGCGGCGCTGAGCGCCGTCTTCCCCTACGGCCAGCCAACCGTCTCGGTCGTCAAGGGCGGGCTTGACGTGCCCCGCGGCGATGGCGGCAAGCCGACCGTCATCGCAAACGCCGCCATTTCCGTGGCGCTCGAAGGGGTAGACTAATGCAACGCGTCATCATCGAAATGGGCATGGGCAACGACCTGCATGGCCAGGACTACACCAAAGCCGCCGCCCGAGCGGTCGAAGACGCGATCCGACATTCCTCGATCCCACTCTTCCCGGCGCTGGGCCTCGATCACTCGGCGATGGAGGTCCGCGTTACGGTCGGCGTCCAGAACCCCGCCGCCGTCGATCTGGACCGCATCGTCCAGGGCCTGCCTCGCGGCAAGGTTCAGGTCACCGCCACAGAGGGCGGGCTCGACATCACCAACCCCGACAACGACGAGATCACCGTGGTCGCAACGGCGGCAGTCGAAGCCTTTCTCGACCCAAAGACCGTCCGTGCGCTGGCCTCAAAGCCCCAGGATTGAGCGCGCAAGCGGACGCTCGGGCGCGAGCATTCCATCCAGAATATCAAAGTGATGTCGTCCCGGATCAATACGCAAAGTCGCATCCCAGGCATCAGCCAACCACATCGCCTGATCCAGAAACACCGGACGCTCCTCGGCACCCACCCAGACCGTGACAGCCATCTCCGGCGCACCTTGCAGGCAAGGGCTTTCCGCCGCCGCCTCTATCGGGTCGAGGCGCAGGTTCTCATTCATCGAAAGCGTCAGAAAGGGCCGGAGGTCGCTGACAGGCGAGATCGGCACAATACCGGCAATCCGCGCGCGCACCTCACTCGGCAATGCCACATCCGCGCACCCCATACGCGCCACCAAATGCCCGCCTGCCGAATGCCCGGCCAGCCGGATCGGCCCCGCCACCATCCCAGCCGCTGTCTGGACCGCGCGCGCAATCTCTCGGGTGATCTCGGCGATCCGCGCCTCGGGCGCCAACGTGTAGGACGGCATCGCAACGGCCCATCCGGCCGCGGTCAACCCGGCAGAGAAATGCGACCAATACCCCCGGTCAAAACGCAGCCAATAGCCGCCGTGAACAAAGACAACCAATCCCTCCGCCTTGCCCGCCGGATGGAACAGATCGAGCCTCTGCCGCTCGCCCGCGCCATAGGGCACATTCAACCGCGCCCGCCCGACCGCCGCTTCCCGCTCGCGGAAACCGGTGGCCTCCTCCAGCCAGCGCTCGGGGTAATCGGCGCCACCCGGAATGAAGTCGACATTGTTGTAATCCTGGTCCGTGCTCATGGGCCGCACGTTCCCATGTTTCATGTGGAGAGGGTAGCCCACAATGGGTCAAGGCCAGGAGCCTGGAACAAAGCGACCTCTACCCCGGCACGACGCGGAAGATCCCCCCGTTCGGGTCGTCGGACAGAAGCAGCAGCGCGCCATCCCGATCGACGGCAACATCGCGAATACGGCCCAGGTCTCGCAAGTAGCGCGCCTGTGCGACGATCCTGTCTCCGTCCAATTGCAGCCGTATGATACCTTGGTCCCGCAAAACAGCGGCCACGACATCGTTCTGCCAACCGTCAAACATCTCGCCCGTGTAGAACGTAAATCCGCCCGGTGCGATGCTGGGCTTCCAGTAGTACCGCGGTTCGGTGATGCCTTCGCCACTTGTCAGGCCTTCGCCAACGGGTGTGTCGTCATAGTTGTCGCCATAGCTGACAAGCGGCCAGCCATAGTTCTGGCCGGGAAGCGCGCGGTTCAACTCGTCGCCTCCCTTGGGACCATGTTCCAGCGTCCAAAGCTCGCCCGTCTCGGGGTGAAGCGCGGCACCCTGCACGTTCCGATGTCCATAGCTCCAGATGCCGTCGATCGCACCAGCTTGCCCGACAAAAGGGTTTGAAGACGGTGCACTTCCGTCCAGGTTCAGCCGGACAACCTTGCCGATCGTTGAACCAAGGTCCTGGACGTGCGGCCAGGAATTCCTGTCGCCCGTCGTGACGAAGACTTGATTGCCGTCCGGCACGATGCGCGAACCGAAGTGCGCGGTTCCTTTCACACCCGGGGTCTGCTCGAAGATATCCTGATAAGCCTCTAACCGGCTGTTCGATGCGTCCAGCACACCCCAACCAGCCGCCGTTCCGCTGGTGCCACCGCGCATGGACTTTGAATATGTCAGAAAAACCCGCCGTGTTTCGGCGAAGTCCGGTGCCACAGCGACATCTAGCATGCCACCCTGACCGGCCACTGAAACCTTCGGAGCCCCCTCAAGACGCGTCACCGATCCATCAGCGCTGACGTGGTTCAAGCGTCCGGGTCGTTCCGTAACCAGATAACCGCCACCCGGAAGGACCGCGATACCCCAGGGATGCTCAAGCCCGCCTGCGATCTTCGTGGCCGAAAGCCGCTCGCGTCGGCGGATCTTCGGTGCGTTTGTCTGTTGCTTGAAGGCCGGTTCCGCGGACAGACGCGTGGCCGCGGTGCCAGCAAGGGCGAGCGAGAGGAAGGAACGACGGAACATGGTTGAAACTCCAGGACAAATACTCTTGCTGGGAATTTAGCCCCTATATTCGCCCTGTCACCTCACGATTGCGGAAATTGTGCTCGGACGCCGTATATCTCAGCTACCCGGTCCACGGCGGCTTCGGCGCTCATCTCTTCGCTTTCGCCCGTGCGGCGAGAGGTCAGTTCGACAACACCCTTCTCCAGACCACGCGGCCCCACGGTGATGCGCCAGGGCAGACCGATCAGGTCCATCGTGGCGAACTTGGCGCCCGCGCGTTCATCGCGGTCATCGTAAAGCGTCTCCAGCCCCTTCGCCGCCAGCGCCTTTTCAAGCCCCTCGCAGGCTGCATCGCAGCCACTGTCGCCTTGCCGGAGGTTGACGATCCCGGCGTGAAACGGCGTCACGCCCTCGGGCCAGATGATGCCATTATCGTCGTGGCTCGCTTCGATGATCGCGCCCAGCAGGCGGCTGACGCCGATGCCGTGAGAGCCCATATGGACCGGCACTTGGTTGCCGTCCGTGTCCTGCACGGTGGCGCCCATCGCCTCGGAATACTTTGTTCCGAAATAGAAAATCTGGCCCACCTCGATCCCGCGCGCAGAGCGCCGACGATCTTCGGGAACCTTCTGGAACGCAGCTTCATCGTGGGTCTCATCCGTCCGGGCGTAGCGCGAGGTGAACTCCTCCAGCACGGCTTGGCACTGCGCGTGGCTGTCATAGTCGATCTCGCGGTCGCCGAACTTCAGGTCCGTGATCTCGCTATCATAGAACACCTCCGACTCGCCTGTGTCCGCCAGCACCAGAAACTCATGTGTGTCATCACCACCGATTGGGCCGCTGTCGGCGCGCATCGGGATCGCTTGCAATCCCATGCGTTCGTAGGTGCGCAGGTAGCTGACCAGATGGCGGTTGTAGGCGTGCAGCGCATCTTCCTTCGTCAGATCAAAGTTGTAGCCGTCCTTCATCAGGAATTCGCGGCCGCGCATGACGCCGAAACGCGGGCGGATCTCGTCCCGGAATTTCCATTGGATGTGATAGAGCGTCAGCGGTAAGTCTTTGTAACTCTTGACATAAGATCGGAAGATGTCGGTGATCAGTTCTTCATTGGTCGGGCCATAAAGCATGTCCCGGTCGTGCCGGTCGGTGATCCTGAGCATCTCCTGCCCATAGTCGTCATACCGCCCGCTTTCACGCCAAAGGTCCGCCGATTGCAGCGTCGGCATCAGCATCGGGATGTGGCCCGCGCGGATTTGCTCCTCGTGGACGATATTCTCGATGTTTCTCAACACCTTGTAGCCCAAGGGCAGCCAGGAATAGATGCCGGCAGAGGCTTGCTTGATCATGCCCGCGCGCAGCATGTAGCGGTGCGAGACGATCTGCGCCTCGGCAGGCGTTTCTTTCAGAACGGGCAGGAAATAGCGGGAAAGGCGCATGTGGTTTCATCTCGCTCGGAACCGGTTTCAGGTGGTCTAGGCGATGCGCGCCTGCCCTGCAAGAAGACCGGAAAACCGATGTCGATATCGCGTCGGTATTGCGTCGGTGCCCATATCGGTGCGAGCCCGGGTCATCCCCGCCGCCCCACGACCGAGCCGCCCGTACCCCAAAGCTCGGGCCTTGCATCCGCGCGCGCCCGGGGCGACATAGGGGCCATGGCTCTACCGGTGCAAACACAAGTCAAATACTGGGGCATCGCGACGGCGGTGTTCCTGGTCATCATGTGGGCCTTGGGCGACGTGATCCTGCCCTTCGTCCTCGGCGCTGCGCTGGCCTATTGCCTCGACCCGGTGGCAGATTGGCTCGAAGCGCACGGTTTCTCACGCGGTTGGGCCACAGGCATCATCACCTTCTTCGCGACGCTCGCCTTCATCGTGGCTGCTCTGCTGATCGTGCCCTTGCTCTTGCGCCAAGCGACAGACCTGATCGCGACCGCGCCCGATATGGCGTCGAACCTGCAGGCGTTCCTGGTCGAGCGGTTTCCCGACCTGGCGGACGCGAATTCCACCATTCGCCGGTCGCTGGCGTCTTTCGGCGAAACGATCCAATCGAAGGGCGACGAGCTTCTGAATGCCGTGTTGAGCAGCTTCTCGGGCCTCGTGAACGTCATCGTCCTGTTCGTGATCGTGCCCGTCGTCGCGTTCTATCTGCTTTATGACTGGGACAACATGATCGCCCGGATCGATGCGTTGCTGCCGCGCGACCACGCGCCGGTTATCCGCGACCTGGCGGGGCAGATCGACCGGACGATGGCCGGTTTCGTGCGCGGGCAGGGCACCGTCTGCCTGATCCTCGGCATCTACTATGCCGTCGCGCTGATGGCCGTGGGGCTGAATTTCGGACTGGTCATCGGCTTCATCGCCGGGGCACTCACCTTCATTCCCTACGTCGGCGCACTGGTTGGCGGCGCGCTGGCGATCGGGCTCGCGCTCTTCCAGTTCTGGGGCGACTGGCTTTGGATCGTTCTGGTCTGGGCCATCTTCCAGTCGGGCCAGTTCGTCGAAGGCAACATCCTGACACCGCGGATGGTGGGCTCCTCGGTCGGGCTCCACCCGGTTTGGCTGATCTTCGCGCTGTCGGCCTTTGGCGCGCTCTTCGGCTTCGTCGGTCTGCTCGTCGCCGTGCCGGTGGCGGCGATGATCGGCGTGCTGATCCGCTTCGCCATTCAGCAATACAAAGGCAGTCGCCTTTACAAGGGGCTGGCCGAAAAGGACCCCGAGTAATGGCGGTCAGCGACGCCCAGATCGAAGCCGTCCGCGACCTCTTCGCGCCGCTTGGGCCGATCACCACGCGCAAGATGTTCGGTGGCCTCGGCATATATGCCGACGGGGTCATCTTCGCTATCCTGATGTCGGACGATGTGCTGAAGCTGAAGGGGGTTGGCGCGATGGCCGAGACCTTCGAAGCCGAGGGCTGGGAGCGCTGGACATACTCCCGCGAGGGCTCCGACAAAGTCACCGCGATGCCCTATTGGACCGTCCCCGACGCGCTTCTGGACAACCCGGAAGAGGCCAGTGCCTGGGCCCGGCGGGCGCTGGACGCGCTCTAGCCGATGGCACGTCAACTGACGTTCGACCTGGCTGTCCGTGAAAGCCGGTCTCGTGGCGATTTCTTCGTCTCGGAAGCCAACGCCCAGGCCATCGCGCGGCTCGAGGCGACAGAGACTTGGCCCAACAAAAAGCTGATCCTGATCGGCCCGGAAGGGGCCGGGAAGACGCATTTGGCGCACGTCTGGTCCGACAGCCAGGGCGGAGAGATCCTGACCCCGAAGGACCTGGAAGGCTTGGACATTACGAGTATCGACAAACCGATGGTTTTTGACGGGGCCGACGATCTGACCGAGGCAGAGGAAGAACCGATGTTCCATCTGCACAATCACATGGCCCATCGGCTCTTGCCCTTTCTTATCGTCGCGCGCCAGCCAGCGGCGCTTTGGCGAACGCGGCTTCCTGACCTCAGAAGCAGGATGGAAGCTGCCGACAGCGTGCGTATCGCGGCACCGGACGACGCGCTTTTGGCGGCTGTGCTGGTCAAGCTTTTTTCAGACCGCCAACTGGTAGTTGCGCCCCCGGTCATCGATTGGCTGGTGCGCAACATGGACCGGTCTTTTCAGGCGGCGAAGGCCGTTGTCGCCGCGCTGGATAAGGCGGCATTGGAAGAAGGCAGGGCGGTCACGCGTCCCCTGGCACAGAAGGTTTTATCCGCGATGCGTTGACCTCTCTTAACGCAGTACAGCATCCCTCTCCCGACCGCCCTCCAACCCGACCCAGAAAGCAGCAAACCACTCGTTCTTTCTGGCCCAAATGTCCCGGAGTATGGGGCGGAGCTTCAACCGCTCCTCATACGCAATCAACTGGACAACGCCCGCGCTTTCACGCAATATCTGTCATTCTCATGTCACAATTCCTTGCGAAGCGGATCCCATGACCGTGGTTAGCGATTTCTTAAAGACGGCGCCTGCAGAAGCCGTCGTGCTCGACACCAAAGATTTCTCGGGTCCTGACCGGTTCATTAACCGGGAACTCTCGTGGCTGGCGTTCAACTGGCGCGTGCTCGAAGAGGCCCAGAACCCGCGGGTGCCGCTTCTGGAACGACTGCGGTTCCTGTCGATCTCGGCCACCAACCTCGATGAATTCTATACCGTGCGCGTTGCCGGTTTGCGCGAATTGGCCGAAGCGGGGAACACGACGCCTGCCGCGGACGGGCTTACGCCGGCCGAACAACTGGTGCTGATCAACGCGGACGCGCGCCAGCTTCAGGAACAGCAGCAGGATGTCTGGCGGGATCTGGAACGCGAACTGGCGTCCGCCGGCATCGTGCTGGAGAGCCGCGAGACGTTGACGGCGTCGGACAAGAAACACCTCGAACAGGTCTTTCTGACCCAAGTTTTTCCCATCCTGTCGCCGCTCGCAATCGATCCCGCGCACCCGTTTCCGTTCATCGCCAACGAAGGCCACTCGCTGGCGCTGGAACTGGTTCGCAAGACGGACAAACGTCCCTTGCGAGCGCTCTTGCCGATCCCGCATCAGGTCGACCGCTTTATCGCGCTCCCTGCCACGTCGGGCCACCGCTTCCTGCTGCTGGAAGATCTGCTGCTTCTGCATCTCGACCGGCTTTTCCCGGGCTATCAGGTGGAAGGCCACTGCGATTTCCGTGTCCTGCGCGACAGCGACCTGGAACTGGAAGAAGAGGCCGAAGACCTCGTGCGCGAGTTCGAGGTTGCCCTCAAGCGTCGCCGGCGGGGCGAGGTGATCCGCCTGACGATGTCCGCCGGTGCCCCTGTGGGCTTACGCCACATCGTCATGGAAGAGCTGAACGTCGACGAAACCGAGATCATCGAGCTCTCGGGCCTGATCGGTCTGGCCGACCTTTCGGAACTGGTGCTGGAGGCGCGGCACGATCTTCTTTGGCCGCCCTTCCAGCCCCGTGTGCCGGAACGCGTTCAGGACCACGACGGCGATATGTTCGCCGCGATCCGCCAGAAGGACATGTTGCTGCACCACCCGTACGAGACCTTCGACATGGTCGTGCGTTTCCTCCGCCAGGCGGCCGCCGATCCGGATGTGCTGGCGATCAAGCAGACGCTCTATCGCACCAGCCGCGACAGCCCCATCGTCAGCGCGCTGTGCGAAGCGGCGGAAGAAGGGAAATCAGTCACCGCGCTGGTTGAGTTGAAGGCTCGCTTTGACGAAGCCGCGAACATCCGGCAATCACGGCGGCTAGAACGTTCGGGCGCGCATGTGGTCTACGGCTTCCTGAACTACAAGACACACGCAAAGATTAGTACGGTTGTCCGCAGAGAAGGCGACGAACTGGTCACCTACACCCACTTCGGCACAGGCAACTATCACCCGATCACGGCGCGATTTTATACTGATCTCAGCCTCTTCACCTGCGATGCCGCGCTCGGTCGCGATGCGACCAAGGTCTTCAACTATCTCTCGGGCTACGCGCAGCCCGAGGGGATGGAAAACCTGACAATATCACCATTGGCGCTGAAAGACACCCTGCTGACGCGCATCGCGGACGAGGCCGAGAATGCGCTCGCGGGCAAGCCGGCGGCGATCTGGGCCAAGATGAACTCGCTCATCGAGCCGGATGTGATCGACGCGCTCTATCTGGCAAGCCAGGCCGGTGTGAAGATCGATCTGGTCATCCGCGGCATTTGCGGGCTGCGTCCCGGCGTCAAAGGGCTTTCCGACAACATCCGCGTCAAGTCCATCGTGGGCCGCTTTCTCGAGCACAGCCACATTGTCTGCTTCGGCGCGGGCCACGGTCTGCCGCACACGAAGGCGCGGGTCTATATTTCGTCCGCAGACTGGATGGGTCGCAACCTGAACCGCCGGGTCGAGACGTTGGTGGAATGCACAAATCCGACCGTCAAAGCACAGATCGTCAGTCAGATCATGGCCGCCAACATGGCCGATGTCTCGCAAAGCTGGCTCTTGCGCCCCGATGGCAGTTACCAGCGGTTGCCCGCGCCGGAAGGAGAGATGGCCTTCAATTGCCACAAGTTCTTCATGGAGAACCCCTCGCTCTCGGGCCGCGGGTCAGCGGGCGCGAAGGACGTCCCGGCGCTGACGCACAGCGGGGAATAAGCGGCGCGACCCGGGCCTAAAACGCGGCCGCGCAACTTTTGTTTTGCACGGGTCTAGGGCGGCGCGACTTCCGGCGATGATCAGCAAGTCTTTGGCGCACTTCCTGCGTTCGAAGCAAGGCTCGGGCGGGGACACCGTTCCACGGCGCTTCCGGCGATTCCCGAGGACCGAAAATCGCCTCTAGCTCCCGCACCTCATCTGCTGACATCGCGGCTACGGCCATGTCACCCAACAGCAGGCTCTCGGCCCAGCACCCGTTGGCCCGGATCACCTCGTGCCGGTCGCAGGCGAAATGAACCCAGCTAATGTGTAACTTGCCACGCATGTGGCGCACCGATCCCAGGTCCGTCAACGACTTGGCAGGGGCCAGCCTCTCCTGCGCGAAAGGCTCGCAGAGCTGTTGCTGCCCGCCGACCAGAATGCGGTGCTGCGGCGAGACGACGATGTCCCGGCTGGGAATACCGGTCCCAAGGGCGTCTTTCCGGATAAGAACGGGTTTCTTTCTGGTATCGACTCCTCGCAACGGCTGGTCCGAGAAACTGACCCAGCGCACAGGTTGCAGCCCGTGATCGAGCGTCATCACGCGATCCCCGGTAGCGAGGTGCTCGACCGGAACTTCGCCGCCCTCTGTCAGGATCAGCGTCCCGGCGGCGAAGCACAGGAACTCCAGATCGTCACGGGTGAACTGGGTCAGGCCGATGTAATTGCTTTCGGTGACAGCGGTGAACTGAATGCTCTCGATCGCCTGCGCAGCCAGTGCGGGCTGGTTGTCGCGAATTGTCAGAAAGATGTTACCGTTGGTGTCCTGAAAGACGCTGAGGTCGGAGGAATTCAGGGTCGAGCCGTCCTTGAAGGTCACGATCCCTGTCATCAGCGGAAGGCTGTCGACCTGGGCCACCACCTGCCCCGCCCCAAGGTCGTAGGAAACCGTGTCCGAGGTCGTCGAGTTGTCGCTGTAAACGGCGTCATCGTCGGTCGAGTTCGTCGTGATGTCGACGACCTGATCATAAAGGGGTGATCCGGGGGAACCAAAGGTGTTCAGGATCTGAGAGCTGTCCTCGATCGTGAAGCTTCCCTCATCCGTGTCCATGTCCGCGATGTTGCCCAAATACAGGCTGGACCAAGTGATGTTCGTTGCCATTGCCGTCGCCCTTTCGCAGCGCCGGTAGGGTTAAGGGGAAAGGCTTTAGATCCCATTAAGCAAGATTGGTTTTGGCAGCCGGCCCGGATGTCCTTCGCGTGCCATTTGGCTGATCCATTTTGGGCAACGCGGGACGAGGACCGAAGATTTTTCTTGTCAGACGCGAAAAATCTGGTCTGATAGACCTGCGTTCGTTTGAGACGACGCAGGGGATGATGGTGTATAGGTAATGGTAAACGCGACATCGCTTGATGTGGCCGTGGTGGGTGCTGGATTTGTGGGATCGCTCGTTGCGATAAAAGCGGCCGAACTGGGACTTTCGGTACGCGCCTTCGATCTCCAGGCAGAATATCCGCCACGGTTCCGGGCAGAAAAGCTCGAAACCGATCAATATGAGGGCCTCGAACGACTGGGCCTGATTGATCTGGTTGAGCCAAGGGGATCTCCGCTGGTGGATCAGGTCGTGGTCTTTCGTGGAAAGACCCGAAAAGTTGTTCGCTGCACAAAGCATCGCGGTATGGACTACCAGGCCACGGTCAACCGGCTTCGTGCACATCTGAAAACACTTGCGCCGTTGTCCATCGGTCCGATTTCAAAGGTCGAGGACACGCGGCAAGGGACGCGGATCACTGATGCCGAAGGCGATGCCTGGACGGCGCGCCTCGCGGTTACCGCCACCGGGGCCAGCGCGTTCATGCGGAATGCCCTTGCATTGAAGCCCCCGGCGCCTGGGACAATGATCTCGACCAGCATTGGCTTCTTCGTCCGGCCCGAAACATCCGGTGACTTCTGCATGGAGGCGTTCAACGCCTATCCCTCCCGGTTCGTGCCCGGCCTCCAATACGCCACCTTCTTTCCGGTCGGTAACGAAACGCGCGTCAATGTCTTCACGTGTTGGCCGCCCGCGGGCAGCGAGGCGCGCGCGTTCCGCCGTGACCCGATCGCCTCGCTTCGGCGGTATTTCCCGGTGCTCGACGACGCCGTCGGTCCGATGGCGCTAAGCAGCACGCCCCAGTTGGTGACGACAGAATACTACCGTCAGAATACCGATCACCTAACCTCGACCGTTCTGGTGGGAGACGAATACCAATCGGTCTCGCCTGCGACGGGCATGGGGATAAGCAAATGCGTGACGGATGCCGAAGTCCTGACCGGTCTCCTTCCGCAACTGGTCAAAGACCCGAGCGCCAGGCTCGATTTGTCGGCGTTCTACAACGACCCGCGAAAGCAGGTCGTCGATGAGAAGGCGCATTCAAGCTGGGCCTGGTCCAACAACGTATCCACGGATCGATCCATGGGCATGCGTTTCAAGATCGCCAAGCAAAGCTTGAAAGGCATGCTGGTGCAGTAGCGCAGCGTGAACCCTTTGCGCGCTCGGCCATTGCCTAAAGTGTCACACTCATGCAATCTCGCGCCTGTGGATACTTGGGGAGACCGCATGGACGGCAGTCCATCTGGGGAAAGCGACGACTGGGGGCCATTCGGACGGCCGTTGTTCGATGACCCGAAAGCGCGTGCGCTGTCGCGTGTGGGCGTTGTCGATGTCGGCTCGAACTCGGTCCGGATGGTGGTCTTCGATGGCGCGGCCCGCAGCCCGGCATATTTCTTCAACGAAAAGGTCATGGCCGGTCTTGGGACGGGTATGGCGACAACGGGGAAGCTGAACCCCGAAGGCCGCGAGCGCGCACTTGCGGCGATCAAGCGTTTTCAGATTTTGGCCGAAACCATGGGTATCGCACCGCTGACAGCCGTGGCCACGGCTGCAGTGCGCGAGGCGGAGGACGGTCCCGCGTTCAGGGAGGATGTTTGGCGCGAGACCGGCCTCCGCCTTTGGGTCATCGACGGCGAGGAAGAAGCCCGGCTCTCGGCCCAGGGCGTGCTCTTGGGCTGGCCGGGAGCCGAGGGGCTTGTCTGCGACATCGGCGGCTCGTCGATGGAACTGGCCGAGCTCAAGGCCGGGCAGGTCGGGCGGTGCCTCTCATCCAAGCTGGGGCCGCAGCGGCTGAAAACGGTGAAGGGCGGCAAGAAGGGCCAGAAGGCGGCGATCAAGGAAGGCGTGAAAGCGCTGGTCGCCGAGATGGACCGCGACTGCAAGCGGCTCTTTCTGGTCGGCGGCTCGTGGCGCGCCATCGCCCGGATCGACATGGACCGTCGCGGCTATCCGCTGACGGTGCTGCACGAATACCGGATGAGCCGCAAGGCGCTCTACCGCACCATTGAGCACATTCAGGCGACGCCGGTCGAGGAACTGCGCCTCCGCACCGGCATCGGCGAAAGCCGGATGACACTGGTGCCGCTCGCCGCGCAGGTGTTGAAGGAACTCTTGCGCGCGCTGAAGCCGAATGACATCGCGGTCTCGGGTTATGGCCTCCGCGAAGGCATGCTTTATCAGCAAATGCCGCAGGAGTTGCGCGACCGCGATCCGCTGATCGAGGCCTGCCGCTTCGCCGAAGCGAAAGATGCGCGCATTCCCGGCTTCGGGCGGCGGCTCTACGACTTCGTTCGACCGCTCTTTTCCGCGCGGAATGCGCCCGAAAGGCGCCTGATCAAGGCGGCCTGTCTTTTGCACGACGTCAGCTGGCGCGCGCATCCAGATTACCGCCACGAGGTCTGCTTCGACGAAGTCACGCGCGCCAATTTGGGCGGCATGACCCATGCCGATCGCATCTTTCTGGGCGTCGCGCTTTTGCACCGCTACAAGAACTCGCGCGATGGCTCACCGTTCAAACCACTCTTTGACCTAATCACCGAGGATCAGGTGCGCTGGGCCGAGATTCTGGGCAAGGCGATGCGCTTCGGGGCCATGCTGACGGCGTCCGAAGATCAGGCGATGGGTGAGCTCAGGTACCAGTCCAAGCTCGGGAAACTGGAACTGCGTCTTGCCCCCGGCACGCGCGATCTGTTCGGCGAAGTCGCCGAAGCCCGCCTGACCTCGCTGGCCACCGCGCTGGGCGGTGTCGAGGTGGTGGTGAAGGGCCGCTAGGCCCGCCTCCGGTTAACCCTGTCTTCGAGTTCCCACAAAATCCCCTTGGCCGCGTCAATCCCGTGCCACAGTCGGGCGCGATGAACCTGGGGCTAATGAGTGACCTTTTTCAGCAGCCCCAGAACCTTCGCGACGCCGTGACGGCGTTAATCGTCTTTGCGCCCTTTGACCGGGTGATGCCCGCCACCATGGGCGCGATGCGCGCCGCCCATGGCTACGTGGCGGCAGAGCCTTGGAACCTCAGCCAACAGGACGCCTTGAAAGTGCTTGGCGCGCGGGCCGGGAAGACGGATCGGTATCACACGCAGTCCGCCATGATCAGCGCGCCGAAAACGCCGAGCAGCGTGACCGTGATCGAAGACTGGAACGGACCTGATCCAGACGCGCTGGCGTCACTCCTGCCCGATACGCTGATCTTCCGGGTCGTCTCGGTTCGGGAAGGCGCGCGTCTGACCGAAGACGGCTACCGGCTATCGCGCGGCGCCGAGGTTCTGCGCGAAGTACGCCTGGACCGCGGTGTCACCCATTCCGGATGGACATGGGAGGAACACGGTAGCGTCCAGCCCTGGGAAGATCGAGAGCGGCTCCGCCGTTCGGCGATGCCGGACCGCCTGGACCGCGCGTTGCTCTTTCACTATGCCGAAGTTCTGGGCATCGATCTGCGTGCGGTCATCTTCGATCGGCTCGTGTCGCAAAGCCTCTTCGCACACGCGCTGCCTTCCGCCGACCCCGAGCCGCCTGGAACACCGACGGAATTGGGCGAGGACGAATTTCAAGCGGCTCTCGCGTCTGGTTTCGGGCACGCCCCCGCGCTCAGCTTTGACGCGCAAGTCGCCGAAGCCCGCAAGGCAGCTGCCTCGGACGATGCGAACGCCGAATGCCATGCTGCGCTGTTTAATGCCGGATCGCTTTCCGAACTTCAGTCGATTCTGAACTGGCCCGAAGCAAACGCGGAACTGGTCGGCCCGCACCAGGCCGAAGCGCTTTGGCGGCAGGCGATCTGGCAAGCTCTCTTCCGGTTCGGAAATGACCCCGATCTGCCCGCCTTCGAAGACCGCGCGGCCTATGAGATGTCGAAACTTGGCATCGATTTGGATTTGGAGCACATGCGGCGCCAGGTCCGGCGCGCGGCAGGCTGACTCCTAAAGCTCGATCTCGCCGTCTTCTTCGCCGCGCTCCAAAGGCGTCTTGCGGCGAATAATGATGTCACCGTTCGGCAGGACCTCGGGCGGATGATAGGCGTTCAAGTCCTCGACAAAGCCCTGCAGGTCCTCCAGCGCAGGCTCCATCTCGGCCATGAAGCCCTGCATGAAAAGCCTCAGCGCCTCTGCCATCAAGTCGCGCCCGCGCTCGTCTTCTTGAGCGAAGGCGGGCAGCGCGGCACAAGTTGCCAGCGAAATCAGCATCATACGCATGCGAGAAGGGTAACACAGCTGAGGGCTTTATCCTAGCCCGACGTCCCAAGATCGCCGATGTCTCTGTCAGAAAGCCCGCAGATCAAGGCGTCAAGGACCTTACGACAAAGACCCTTCGCTAAACCGCCAGACACCACCGCATGATCGCCTTCTGTGCATGAAGGCGGTTTTCGGCCTCGTCGAAGATCACCGAATTGGGCCCGTCCATCACATCGTTCGTCGCCTCTTCGCCGCGGTGTGCGGGCAGGCAGTGCATGAACAGCGCATGTTCGCTGGCATGTCGCATAAGCTCGGCATTGACCTGATAGGGCCGCAACTGGTTGTGCCGTCGTTCCTTCGTGGTGTCGCTGTCGTGCATGGACACCCAGGTATCCGTCACCACAAGGTCCGCATCCTCAACTGCCTTGGCCGGATCCCGTTCGATCGTTACCGTCACGCCCTTGGACCGTGCGAACTCCACAGCCTCGGCCTCGGGGTCCAGCGTCTCGGGGCCTGAAAAGACCAGATCGAAGCCCAATTGACCGGCGGCATGGGCGAAGCTGGCGAAAACGTTGTTTCCGTCCCCGCACCAGACAACCCTCTTGCCCTTGATAGAACCCCGGTGTTCCTCGAACGTCAGGATATCGGCCATGATCTGACAGGGGTGCGAGCGATTGGTCAGCCCGTTGATGACCGGCACCGTGGCGTGTTCGGCCAGTTCCAGAAGGGCGGCTTCTTCGAACGTCCGGATCACGATCAGATCGACATAGCGCGACAGGACCCGCGCCGTGTCGGCAATGGTCTCGCCATGGCCCAGTTGCATGTCGTGGCCCGCCAGCATCAGGGGCTCGCCGCCCAACTGGCGCACGCCGACGTCGAATGACACGCGCGTGCGGGTGGAAGGTTTTTCGAAGATCAGAGCAACCATGTGACCCGCCAGGGGCAGGGTGTCGTCCTTCGCGCCCTTGGGGCGCCCGAGACGCGCGTTCTTCATGCGTTGCGCGGATGACAGGATTTCCTGCAAATCGGTGGGATCGGTTTTGTGTATGTCCAGAAAATGGGTCATCTCAGTCGCCTTTCCGGGCGTCGTGTCTTTCGGGAAAACGGTTCAAATTCAGGCCGCGACCTTCATGGAGGCGGCCGCCTTGTCGAGCCGCTGTATGGCCTCTGCAATCTCGTCGTCGGTGATGTTGAGAGGCGGCAACAGGCGCACAACATTATCGGCGGCAGGCACCACGATGACCTCGTGGTCAAAGCCCGCCTGGACGACATCGGTATTGGGCAGCTTGCACTTGAGCCCGATCATCAGGCCTGTGCCGCGCACGCCTTCGAAGACGTCAGGATGTGCGGCGACAAGACCTTCGAGCTTTTGCCGCAAAAGGCCTGCCTTGCGGTTCACCTCCGCCAGAAAGGCCTCGTCAGCAACGGTGGCCATGACCGCATTGCCGACTGCGCAGGCCAGAGGATTGCCACCATAGGTCGAGCCGTGGGTGCCAAGCGTCATGCCCGAGGCCGCCTTTTCCGTGGCAAGGACTGCGCCCAGGGGAAATCCACCGCCGATGCCCTTGGCGACCATCATGATGTCCGGCGCGACACCGGCCCACTCATGGGCAAAAAGCTTGCCGGTCCGCCCGACGCCGCATTGTACCTCGTCAAAGATCAGAAGCGCGCCGGTCTCATCGCAAAGATCGCGCAGCCCCTTCAGACATTGGTCCGGCACAGGGATGATACCGCCTTCGCCTTGTACAGGCTCAATCAGAACGGCGCAGGTCTTGTCGGTCACGGCGGCGCGCAGTGCGTCGTGATCGCCAAACGGCACCTGTGTGAAGCCGGGCAGGAGGGGACCGAACCCCTTGACCATCTTTTCCGCGCCCGAGGCAGCAATCGCCGCCGAAGACCGCCCGTGGAACGCGCCGGTAAACGCGACGATCTCTGCCCGGTCCTCGCCAAGGTCCGACCAGTATTTGCGCGCCATCTTGACGGCAAGCTCGCAGGCTTCGGTGCCGGAGTTGGTGAAAAAGACCGTGTCGGCAAACGTGGCCTCGGTCAGCCGGTCTGCAAGTTCCTGCTGCGCCGGAATCTGGTAAAGGTTCGACAGGTGCCAGAGCGCATCCGCCTGGGTCTTCAGCGCGTCGGTCAGCACGGGGTTGGCGTGGCCAAGGACATTCACCGCGATCCCGGCGCCCAGGTCCAGAAATCGGCGTCCATCTTCCTCGATCAGCCATACGCCTTCGCCTTTGACGAAGGTCATGGGCGCACGGGAATAGGTCGGTAAAACAGACGGGATCATGGGATCACTTCCTTTTCGAGAGCCAAGAGGTGCCAGTGACGGCGAACCAAGTCAACGATTGTTGGGAATTCAGGACGTGCGAAAGCAGACGCGGGTCAGCGTCGGCGTCGGCGAGTGTCTTGCACAGTGCACGTCATGGGACCCTGTTAGGCGATCCGGTTTCACAAGGGAAGCCTTTTCTGGGACAGAAAATGTGCCGGAAAATGATACTTTTTCCGTTCCACGGATTGGCGAGGCGCATTGGACATCCGTCTGGCCCGGCGGCACCGACGGGCCGCGCCCGACCCTCCTCGCGGGAGGGCGCATGTCGAAACGGCGCAATTTGCTCACCCTGCAATGCTTTTGGGAACCTCGGTCTGCTTCAGGGCCGACAAGCTGCGCCCACCCAGGGTCGGGCGCGGCCGTCAACTCTGAAGGACGGCGTCTTTGGCCTTGAACTGGTCTCGGAAATCGGCACAGAAAGGGCTCACTTTCTGTCTGGTTCAGGCCCGGAACATAGCGACCCAGGTCGGCAGAACATCCCCGTCACGAGCCGCCGCATGGTAAACTCCACGGGCAATTGCGCGCGCAAGGCAGGTGGCGGCGGCATGGCCCAGAAGCAGCAGCTCTTCGTCTGGCAGGTGCCACTTTCCGGTCGAGCAGGCAAAGACCAGATCGCCATCAAGCGCGGTGTGCGACGGCACGATGGCCCGCGCCATGCCGTCATGCGCCGCGATGGCCAGACGCGTGGCCTGAGGCTTCGTCAATGTGATATCTGTGGCAATGACCGCTATCGTTGTGTTGCTGGCCCCACCCAGCTTGGTCAGGGGCGGCGGCGCAAGGCGCGCTGCCGGACCAAGACCGCCGAATTCATCGCCCTCTTCGAAGGGCGCCGCCCAGAACTCCGGCCCGTCGCCCACGGTCACCTGCCCCAAAGCATTGACGGCGACCAGTGCGCCTACAGTCCCGCCAGAGGAAAGACGGACAGAGGCTGACCCGAGCCCACCCTTCAACCCGGCGACCGTCGCGCCGGTCCCCGCGCCGACGCTGCCAAGTGCGACGTCCAGGCCGCGCGCCTCAAAGGCCGCACGCCCCAGCGCGGGATAGGGGTTCTCGGACCAGCCCTTGTCGCCCCCGTTGGCCAGGTCGAACAGAATGGCGGCAGGCACGATGGGAACCGCGTGACCGGCCGCCACGAAGCCCCGCCCTTCGGCCCGAAGCGCCTCCATCACGCCATCGGCAGAGGCAAGCCCGAAGGCCGAGCCGCCTGAAAGTACCAAGGCATCCACTCCCGGCACCGTGGCGTCCGGAGCCAGAAGCGTCGATTCCCGCGTCCCCGGCGCGCCGCCCATGACATGCAGTCCCGCCACCATGGGCGTGTCACCCACGACAACGCTGACGCCGGATTTCAACGTGTCATCCGAGGCCGCTCCGACCGAAAGCCCTTCGACGTCAGTGATCGCGTTCCGGGGACCGGGCGTCACGCAGGGGTCTCCAACCGCCCGGCAAAGCGGCCCAGCAGCCGAAGCGCGCCTCCTTCGGGTGGAAACGCCGGAAGCGCCGTCAGCCGCGACGGAAACAGAAGCACAAGCGTGTCATCCGTCCCCCGCGCTTCCTCGATGCGGGCGACAATTGCCGGCCGAAAGTAATGCGCCAGCCGCACCTCGCTGGCCTCGCGGATCACATCCGTCTGTTCGACCGAAACCTCGACGCCCACCTTGGCCGCCTCTTCCCGAAGCGCATAAAACGCCGCCGCCTGGTTCACGAATGTTCCCGCCAGGACCGTCATCAACACGGGCTGTGCATGATCACTCATTCGTCTGACCGAGCCCCAAAATCCACAAGGCAAGGATAGGCGTGAAGGGGGCAGCGTGTGAAGCCCTTGCGTCAGACGGGGGAGCATGCCTATTTCTTGACCAACGAAAGGGGTGGCCCATGGCCTATGTTCGCTGGACGTTTCGCATTCTGCTTCTGCTCATCGTCGGCGCTCTGCTGCACTACACGCTGCCGCAGCGCGATATCGTGCGCGTCGTCGACACTTACGAGGAACGCCAGGATTTCGGCGGCATGGGCGACATTTTCTGGAAGAACACGCGCGGCGCGACGGCGGAAGCGCCCGCCACACGCGACGTGCTGTTCATTCAGACGGTCAAGGCCAACGGCAAGGTCATGGTCTTTCGCAATCAGGACACGGGCTTCGGCTGGCCGCCGTACTTCAAGTTCGATACGGCGAATTTGCAGACCGAGGCCTCCGACGCGATATCCACCGCAGAGAGCCCCAAATGGGTCGCGATCCGGCACTACGGCTGGCGCATCACCTGGCTCTTCGGCGGCATCTTTCCGAACGCCCTGTCGATGCAGGCCGTCAGCGGGCCGGACGCGCAACTGATCCCCTGGTTCAACATCGTCTTCCTGACCGTGCTGGCGGTGATCTTCATCACCATCTGGCGGCTCTGGCGGAACTTCCGGCACCGCCGCATCGACCCGGTGCTCGAAGACATCGACGAAGCGGGCGACCAGGCGCGCGGCTGGTTCCGGCGCATGATCGGGCGCTAGAAACTCCTTGATCCTCCCGAGGCAACAAGAGCCTGCGGATTGAGCGCTTGCGCTGCCGGACGCTTCTGCCAAGCTTGCCTGCATGACAGCACCCAACATCCTGTTCTTCCAAGTCGATCAACTCGCCGCGAAATTCCTCAGCGCCTACAGCGACCCGATCGTCCGGGCCCCCAATCTCGACCGGTTGGCGGAACGGGGCACGGTCTTCGACACCGCCTATTGCAATTTCCCCCTCTGCGCGCCGTCGCGCGCCTCGATGGCCACCGGGCGGCTCTGCTCGGAAATCGGCGCCTATGACAACGCGGCCGAACTGCCTGCCTCGATCCCGACCTATGCCGATTATCTGCGCAACGCGGGTTATCAAACTGCGCTCTCGGGCAAGATGCACTTCATCGGTCCCGAACAACACCACGGGTTCGAACGTCGCCTGACGCCCGACCTCTACCCGGCGGATTTCTCCTGGGTCCCGAACTGGGGGGACGAGGGCAAGCGAGACACCAACGACGCGCGCTCGGTCACGGTGGCAGGGATTTGCGAACGCTCCGTACAGATCGATTTCGACAACCTCGTGACCTACCATGCCATCCAGCATCTCTACGACATCGCGCGGTCGGACGATGCGCGCCCCTTTTTCCTGCAGGTCTCCTACACGCACCCGCACGAGCCGTATCTTTGCCAGAAAGAGTTCTGGGACCTTTACGAAGGCGTCGAAATCCCGCCCCTCGACGTGCCCGCGCTGCCAGAAGAGCAGCACGATGCCCATTCGAAGCGCCTGTTGGCAGACTTCGGCATGCTGAACGTCACGTTCGCCGATGAAGACATCGCGCGCGTCCGCCGCGCCTTCTACGGCGCGATCAGCTACATCGACCGTATGGTGGGCCAGGTGCTGGACGCGCTGGATGCCACGGGTCAGGCCGACAACACGGTCGTCGTCTTCACCTCCGACCACGGCGACATGCTGGGCGAACGCGGCATGTGGTTCAAGAAACACTTCTTCGAGCCGTCGCTGCGCGTCCCGCTCATCATCGCGGGCGGACCGTTCGGGCCGGGCAGGGCGGCGACGCCCGCCTCGCTCGTGGACGTGTTGCCGACATTCCTCGGGCTCGCGACCGGCCCCGGCTGGACCAGCGCGGTCGAGCCGCTCGACGGCACCGATCTGGCGGTGTTTCTGGACGCGGAGAACCCGGACCGTCCCATCCATGCCGAGTATCTCGCCGAGGCGACCAACGCGCCCATCTTCATGATCCGGCAGGGGCGGTACAAATACATCTCCTCGACCGACGATCCGCCCTTGCTCTTCGATCTGGAATGCGACCCCACTGAGCGGCGCAACCTAGCAGGCGACCCAGCGCATGCCGAAGCAGAAGCGCGGCTGGCTTCCATGGTCGCCCAGCGCTGGGACAGTGACGCGCTGGATGCGCGCATCCGTCTCTCGCAACGCCGCCGCCGTCTGGTCCTGTCGGCATCGATGCGGGGCGGCGAGCGCCCCCGCTGGAACCACGGTGAAGCGCCGGGCGAAGACGTCCTCTGGTACCGAGGCGAAGGCAGCTACAACGATTGGGCGTTCAAGTACCTGCCGGTTGTCGGGGATTGATCCAAGGCACGGAGTCAAGGCCGAAGGCCGCCGTGCCAGCGACGGACCGGCCCGCGGGCCGTCGCTTTGTCGTCGTTTGCACTTAGCTCAGGCAGGGAATGTGTCTTGGCATCCATTAAGCGCGCAGCGGATCGGGCAGAGCGACACCCCCCGGTCCGCCGCTGGCACGGCTCACAAAGTGTTTCACCCGGCATCGGAAACTGAAATTTCCCGTCCGATTCCTTTTCAAGAAATCGCCCCCTCCTCCCCCAGCATCCGCACCTCGCGCTGCGGGAAGGGAATGGTAACGCCGTTCTCCTGAAACGTATCCCAAAGGGCCAGGAAGACGTTGCCGCGAATGTTCGTCAGCCCGCCTGTCGGATCGCGGATCCAGAACCGCAGGATGTAATCGACCGAACTGTCGCCGAAGCTGGTGATGTGACAGACCGGCGGGCGGCTCTCCAGCACCCGGTCCACGCTCTTCGCCGCGTCGATCGCTAGTTTCCGCACCTGATGCGGATCGTCGTGATAGGCCGTCCCGAAATGAATATCGAGCCGGACGAAGTCATTCGAATGCGACCAGTTGACGACTTGTCCCGTGATCAGGTCCTCGTTCGGGATCAGGTACTCTTTCCCGTCCCGCGTCGTGATCGAGACGTAGCGTGCCCCCAGCGCATTGATCCAGCCGAAGGTGTCCCCGATCGAAATCACATCACCCGGCTTGATCGACTTGTCGAGCAAGATGATGACGCCCGAAACAAGGTTCGATACCACCTTCTGCAAACCGAAGCCCAGGCCAACGCCTATGGCGCCCGACAGCACCGCCAGCGCCGTCAGATCGATCCCCACCATCCTCAACCCGATGAAGAAAGCGGCGCCAAAGGCGATGACCTGCAAGGCCTTGATCGCCAGCACCTGCATCGACGGCGAAATGTCCTCGTTGTTCCGGATCGTCGCCGCCGCCGTCTGCGTGAAAAGCCGCGCCAGCGCGATCAGCACCCCGATCGAGGCAATGGCGCTCAGAACGGTCCAGACCGACAGGTTGACCTCGCCTAACTGCACGCCAAGGCTGTCCAGCAGCTCCCGCGTATCGTCGAAAAGCCCCAGGTAATAGAGCGTGATCCCGATCCAAAGCGCCCAGCTCACGATCCGGCGCAACAGATCGTTCTGCACCAGCCGCACGGCAAACCCCACGATCAGAAAAGCCACCGCGATCGTGCCCGCGAGCTCCAGCAGGAACCGCCGCGACGGGAAGGGCGTGATCTCGGCCATGATCCGCGCCGCGATCCACACGACCAGTGCAAAGAGGATCAGATAAAGCCGCTTGTGAACCGTCAGCAGCGCGCGCAACTGCCACTTCGGCCGCCCCGCCGCCAGCCCGCGTATCCACTCGTGAAACTTCGGCCCCAGCCAGCGGTTCAGCCCCCACGCCAGTGCGAGGCAAAAGATCAGAATGCCGATCTGATAAAGCCTGGACGGCAGCAGCAACAACTGCCCCTGGGTCATTGCCATGTCCCAAAGCGCGCTCAGCCGTCCTGCCAGGTCCTGCTCCATGCTTGCATCCTGCGCCACCGCGCACCCCGGATCAATCCCGCGTGATCGGGGCTAGCCCGGAACCACGCGCTCCGTCACTCTCCTCCCAAGAAGGAGACCTCGCCCATGCATGTCAAACACGCCCTCTTCGCCGCCGGCCTCAGCCTCGCCGCCACCACCTCCCAGGCAGACCCGACCTTCTGGCGCCTCGAATGGCCGAACACCGACTTCGAGACCACGACCGTCGACAACTGGACCGAGATCCTTTCGGGCGGCCCGCCCAAAGACGGCATCCCCGCCATCGACGGCCCACAGTTCCTCACCGTCTCCGACGAAACCGGGCTTAAGGGCCCCGAACCCGTCGTCACTGTCGAACTCGACGGCCAGCGCCCCCGTGCCTATCCCGTCCGCTACCTGATGTGGCACGAGATCGTGAACGACCGGATCGGCGAGATACCCGTCTCCGTCACCTACTGCCCGCTCTGCAATTCCTTCATGGTCTTCGACGGCCGCGTGGATGGTCGCACACTCACCTTTGGCGTCTCGGGCAAGCTCAGGAACTCCGACATGGTCATGTACGACCGCCAGACCGAAAGCTGGTGGCAACAGGCCATCGGCACCGGCATCGTGGGAGAGTTGACGGGCACAGAGCTGACGCTTCTGCCCACCTGGATGGAAAGCTGGGCCGAGTACACGGTCCGGAACCCTGACGGCCTTGTCATGGCCCAACCGGCCTTCCCTCGAAACTACGGCCGAAACCCCTACCTCGGCTACGACAGTGCGAAGCGCCCGTTTCTCTATAACGGCGAACAACCGCCCCACGGCATCCCGCCCTTGATGCGCGTCGTCCGCGTCGGCGACAAGGCCTGGACGCTCGACCGCCTCCGAGCCGAGAGTGAGATCACCGAAGCCGGCGTCACCATCACCTGGGCCGCCGGTCAGGCCTCGGCGCTAGACCAGGCCGCGATCCACGAAGGCCGCGACGTCGGAACTGTCCGCGTCCGCGACAGCGCTGGCAACAACGTCGCCCACGACGTCATGTTCGCCTTCGCCTTCCACGCGTTCTGGCCCGAGGGGACATGGATGCTGGGCGGGTAGGGCGCAGCGAATATCGTTAGCGCTTCGCCCGGCGACAACGCCGGGCAGCCCCCGACCGCCCCACCGGGCGGGGGCTTCAGCCCCACCCGTCGGTCCGGGGCTGCCCTCATCTCATCGCACCGAACGTAGGTAGGGTGGGTTTCCAACCCACCAAAGCGCGAACCGCAGTAATCATTCTTAGCGTGCGTGTTCACACGCACCGCTCAAGGCAGGCCGCAGTTCACCCCGCCGCTCCTTCCCGAAGCGACGCAATCCGCGCCAACTGCCCATCCGCCATCCCGACATACTGGCTCGCCCCGCCCTCGGAGAACACCTCCCGCGCGGCACGTACATATGCCTCCGCCGCGTCCAATCGCGCGGCATCGCCCGTCTTTACGAAAAAGGCCATTTCGACATTGGCCAGATTGCCTTGAACCATGGCCCATTGGAGCGGTACCTTCTCCCGACTCCACTCTTTCAGCGTGTACTCATAGGCCGTGACGGCGGCGTCCAACCGCTCGGTGCCGCTTTCGCGTTGCCCCAGAGTTGCTAGCGCATTGCCGAGGTTCATCTGCACCGTGGCCCATTGGAGCGGCACCCTCTCCCGTGTCCACTCTTTCAGCGCGTTCTCATAGGCGGTGACGGCGGCCTCCAACCGGTCGGTGCTGCTCTCGCGTTCGCCGAGGTTTCTCAGCGCATTTCCGAGGTTCATCTGCGTCATGGCCCAATCGAGCGGCACCCTTTCCCGGTTCCGCTCCTTCAGCGCGCTTTCATACGCGGTGACGGCGGCCTCCAACCGCGCGGTGCCCCTTTCGCGCTCGCCGAGGTTTCTTAGCGCATTTCAGAGGTTCATCTGCACCGCGGCCCATTGCAGCGGCTCCCTCTCCCGCGTCCACTCCTT